>ERZ1370068.8638-contig-7476_pt1 | contig 55402 bp, 52 predicted proteins | sample MGYA00561227_ERZ1370068 | MGnify/ENA primary metagenome ERZ1370068 (study PRJEB38410, sample SAMEA6850437) | metagenome | study: Metagenomic assessment of the ecological functions of the soil: analysis of the soil microbiota associated with the... | reverse complement strand
GTAATGCTTCGTTCAGTTGCGTATTGCTGGTCTCGCCGAGCCCGACGATGATCCCGACTTCGTCAGCACCGGGTAGTCGGCGATCTCCTTCGCGCGCTGCGAGGAGCCAGAGCGCCTTGTCGTAGCTCGCCTTCGCGCCGCGCATCCGCGCGTGCAGGCGGCGAACCGTCTCGATGTTGTGGTTGAAGACGTCGGGCCGCGCGCCGAGCACGACGTCGAGCGCCTCCTCCTCGACGCCGAGGAAGTCCGGCGTCAGCACCTCGACCGATCGCGTCCGGCAGCTTCGCCTTGATCGCGCGGATCGTCGCCGCGTAGTGGCCGGCGCCGCGGTCGGCGAGGTCGTCGCGGTCGACCGAGGTGACGACGACGTGCGAGAGCTCCATCTGCGCGGCGGCCTGTGCGAGCCGGAGCGGCTCGAGCGGGTCCGGCGGGCTCGTCGGGCTTGCCGGAGTGCACGTAGCAGTAGCGGCACGCGCGCGTGCAGGTGTCGCCCAGGATCTGGAACGTCGCCGTGCCGCGGCCCCAGCACTCGGCGATGTTCGGGCAGCGTGCCTCCTCGCAGATCGTGTGCAGGCTCGCGCCGTGGATGAGCTTCTTGACGTCGAAGTAGCGCGAGTCCGCGCTCGGCGCGCGCACCTTCATCCACTCGGGTCGGCGCGGGCGCTCGGCCACGGGAGCGACCTCTCCATCGCGACTAGTCTAAGAGACGGTGGTTCCGGAGGCCCGCTCGAGCAAGACCGAGCACGGCCTCCGTCGTGTCGGGTGAGGGATGGTTCGTCGTCAACGCCCGCGACCTGCAGCTGGGTCGACAGCCGCGCTGGCCTCTACGCGATGTATCGACGCGCTTGAGGGCCGACGCTTCGCGGCAGCGGCTCGGCGTCAGCATCGGGATCGCTGTGACCGGGCGAGCCGAACTGGCATGTACCACGCCGAGGGGGCCAGGAGGACTTCCTCGTGCTCTCCGGCGAGTGCCTGCTCATCGCCGAAGGGCCAGGAGCGCCTCCTGCAGGCCTGGGACTTCGTCGCACTGCCCGCCGTTGACCGAGCACGTCTTCGTCGGAGCCGGAGACGGGCCGTGCGTCGTCGTCGGATCGGGCGCGCGAAGGGACGAGGAGTGCGCTATGCCGTGAACGACGGCCGCGCTTCGCGCACGGCGCCGGGCGTCGAGGAGGAGACGTCCGACCCGGAGGTCGCGTATGCGCGCTTCGCCGAAGACAGGCCGATCTCGTGCCCCGAGGGAGTTCCCCGGCCTGAACTCAGTCGAGGCGCTCGATCATGAGCGTCGTCATGGTCGACGCCTTGTCCACAGGCGGTGAGGGACGCCGCCGGGCCAGCGCGCCTGCTGGCCTCTCGGAGCGGGCGATGTCGTCACCGACCGAGGTGAACCCCTCACCGTCGATGCAGACGACGATCGTGTCCCGCTCGCCCGGGTGCTCGTGAGTGGTCGCGCTCTGGAGAAGCGACTGGGCGACGAAGAAGTCGTCCTCGCGCACGAGCTGCGCGACCCACGACGCCGACGACGCCGTCGCCCGGGAGCGGTCCCAGTCCCAGGCGAGGGAACGGGCGGATGTCGACGCTCATCGCGCCGCGAGCGAGGCGTGGATCGGACTGCGGCCAGAGACCCGCGCCGTCGTCCGCCGGAAGCTCCTCGAGCGCGAGCCCGAAGACGTCGCCGAGCGCGGCGACGGCCGCCGGTCGCGACATCGCTCCACGCCCACGGGCCGCTCGAGCTCCGTCGCCATCAGTCGTGAACTGCGCGTCCTCGAGCCCGCAGGCCGTGATCCACTCGGTGAACGGCGCCGGGTCGAGGTCGACGTTGAGCGCGTAGCCGTGCGTCGTCACCCAGCGCGAGACGTGCACGCCGATGGACGCGATCTTTCGCGGGCCCTGTCCGTTCGACGGAGGCATCCACACGCCGGTCAGGCCGTCGTAGCGCACTCCTTCGAGCCCGAACGCGCCGAGCGTGCGGATGAGCGCCTCCTCGAGGTCGCGCACGTAGCGCTTGACGTCCTTCCCGTGCTCGTGTCGAGGTCGAGGATCGGGTAGCAGACGAGCTGTCCGGGGCCGTGGAAGGTCGACTTGCCGCCGCGGTCGGTCTCTGCGATCTCGACCGTCGCGTTCTCGGGAATGTGGAGCTCGCTGTCCGTCTCGGTGCGACGCCCGATCGTGACGACCGGCGGGTGCTCGAGGAAGATCGACGCGTCTCGGGGATCGCGCCCTGCGAGACCGCCCCGGCGAGCGACCGCTGCGGAGCTCGAACGCCTCGCCGTACGGCACGAGGCCGAGGTTCAGAAGGTACGCGCCACGCGCCACGTGTTGCAGGCTACTCCGGAGCCGGCGAGCTCGCGAGGCGGCTTCGAGATCCCCCCGCGTGGACCAGGATCTCCCGCGGCCCGCCACCCAGGGCATGCCGTCGACCGCACCCACAGAAGTTCCGTGTACCGCTGCAGCGACTCGATTCCCCGCCGTCGAGGGCAGCGAGCAGCACCATCTCCCGCCTCCGAGGAATACCGTTTCGAGACTGACCTTCGAGCCGGACGAGGTCGTTCGTCACGGGCGCTGCTGGAACATCCAGCGGTGACCTTCGAGGTCCTCGGCCGTGTACAGCCAGCCCGGCGGGTCACGTCCTCGGAGGACGGATCACGATCGCGCCCGCGCGCCATCAGCTCGCCGCGTGGTGAGCATCGAGGTCGTCGACCAAGACGACGCAGCCGTCGACGACCCATGGGTTGTCGAGCCAGCGGGCGTGCGTGCGTCGCACGCTCTCGCGGTGGCGCTTCGGGCTCTGTAGTCGGGGCTCGGCGCGGCCAGCATCACGACGTCGACCGTCCAGCTCGAGCTCGGCGTGCCCGATCGTCCCGTCGTCCGATCGACGTAGCGCACGGCCCCGCTCCCGTAAAGCCGAAAGCCCCGTCAGCCAGTCGATCGCCGCGGCAGTGATCCTCGTACGCGATCATCGGGACGATCCGCTGAACCATGCACGCGCGGCCTGACGTGGCGCCGTACCGCGGCAGGCCGTCGTCGGGGAGGATCTCCCACGCGGCCGACCGAGCGGACGAACGTATGCGCCTCCGGCTTGCGGTCGTAGTCGAGGCCGAACGCGGCACAGACCTGCACGCTCGAGCTCTCGGACTCCGGGCCAGCCGCCGCCGAAGAGGTTCGACCCGCAGATCGGAGCAGAACGTCTTCGCCGGGCCGCCCTCGTGGGTGTACGAACGCGGGAGCTCCGACGCCTCGACGATACTGGATCGCCTTCGGCGTCGGCCACGCGGCCGCTGTCACCGTTCCGTAGCCGCCCGCGATGCGCTTGCAGAACTCGCAGTGGCACGCGCGACGTGCGCGACGAAACGGCTCCGTCACCTCGAACCGGACGCCTCCGCACGAGACAGCTGCCGATGCATCGGATCGCCCTAGTACGCCGCCGCCTCGTCCCAGCTCTAGAGCCGGTCGCGGATGTCGCGCAGGAACATGCCGGCGTACGCGCCGTCGACGAGGCGGTGGTCGTACGTGAGCGGTCAGGTTCATGAGCGGGCGGATCGCGATCACGTCCGCCGCCGAGCTCGTCCTGGACGACCCACGGCGCGCTTGACGAGCGCGTACGTGCCGAGGATGGCCGACTGCGGCTGGCTGATGATCGGCGTGCCGTGGAACGTCCCGAAGCCGCCGGGGTTCGTGATCGTGAACGTGCCGCCCTGCACGTCGTCGGGCAGCAGCTTCTTCGTGCGCGCGCGCTGCGGCGAGGTCGCAGATCGCGCGCGCCGATCCCGAGCGAGGTTGCAGGTCCTGCGCGTTCCGGATGACCGGCACGATCAGGCCCTTTCCCGTCGTCGAGCGCGACCGCGATGCCGAGGTTGACAGTACGGCCGCGTGACGATCTCGTCGCCGCGGAGCTCGCCGTTCACCCACGGGTAGTCGAGCAGCGTCTCGACGGCGGCGCGCGCGATGAACGCGAGGTACGTGAGGTTGACGCTTCTGCGCTGCGTAGCTCAGGCTTGAGCTTGCTGTCGGAGCTGCGACGACGCGGACCATGTCGACCTCGATCGCGCTCGTGACGTGTGCGGCCGGTGTCGACGCGAGCGCCGCATGTGCTCCGCGACGCCACGACGCATCGCCGTCATCGGCTCGATCGTCTCGCCCGGCGCGAGCCTGCGCTCGGCGACTGGCGGCCGCGGGCGCCGGTGCGGCGGCGACGGGAGCAGGTGCGGACGTGCGTGCGGGCGGGCGGACGGCGCGCGGGGCAGGCGGCGAGCCGCGGGCGGCGGGGCGGCGGCGCGGACGCGGGCACGGCAGGTCGGTGGGCCGGCAGGCGGAGGCGCCGGCTCGGGCGGCCGCCACGGGCTCGGGCGGAGCAGGCAGCGGAGCGGGCTCGGCGCAGGTGCAGCCGGCGGTGCCGCTGCGGCTCCGGACTCGATGAAGCGCGAGGATGTCCTTCTTCGTGACGCGGCCGCCCGTGCCGGTGCCCGGGACGCGCTGACGGATCGATGCCGTGCTCGGCGGCGATCCGGGCGACGACGGGTGAGACGAACGTCTGTCCGTTGCCCGCTGCAGCCGGCGCGGCTGCTGCGGCTGCAGCGACCGCTGGCGCGGGCTCCGGTGTCACGGGCGGAGGCTCCGGCGACGGCGCGGGCCGCGGCCGCGACCGGCTCCGGTGCGGGAGGCTCGGGAGCGGCCAGCGGCTCGGCTGCGGGCTCCGGCTGCGCGGGCGCAGCCGGGGCTGCAGCCGGTGCGCCGATCTCCGCGCCGGCCGGCGCGATGAGCGCGAGCACGGTGCCGACCTCGACCGTCTCGCCCTCCTGGACGAGGATCTGCGCGACGACGCCTTCGCGCCGGGCTCGGGCACCTCGGTGTCGACCTTGTCGGTCGAGATCTCGAGCAGCGGCTCGTCGCGCTCGATCGGCTCGCCGACCTGCTTGAGCCACTTCGGTGACCGTCCCCTCGGAGACGGAGACGCCCATCTGGGGCATCACGACCTCGATCTGCGTTCCTGTCGACGTCGCTCAGCTCGTGGCGGCTCGTAGCGCGGCGAGCTCTCTCAGGCGCGCTCACGACGTCGTCGACCTGCGGGATGAACGCCTTCTCGAGCGGCGGCGAGAACGGCACCGGGCGTGTCGGGCGCGGCGACGCGCTTGACGGGCGCGTCGAGGTGCTCGAACGCCTCCTCGGCGATCGTCGCCGCGATCTCGGCGCCGAAGCCGCCGGTCCGCGTGTCCTCGTGCAGGACGAGCACCTTCGAGCAGTCGCCGCGACGCTCTCGAGCACGCGCTTCCTTGTCCCACGGGATCAGCGTGCGGAGGTCGATGCACCTCGACTCGAGACGTCCGTCCTTCGCGAGCTCCTCCGGCCGCTTCGTCGGCGGTGTAGACCATCGCGCCCCACGTGATCACGGTCGACGTCGTCGCCCGCGCGGTGGACGCGCGCCTCGCCGAACGGCGTCGTGTAGCGCTCCGTCGGGCACCTCGCCCTTGATCCGGCGGTAGCAGGTGCTTGTGCTCGAAGAAGAGCACCGGGTTCGGGTCCTCGATCGCGGTGGCGAGCAGGCCCTTCGCGTCCTGCGGGGTGGCCGGGCAGACGACCTTGAGCCCGGGATGTGCGCGAACGACGTCTCGGGGTTCTGCGAGTGGAACGGCCCGCCGGAGAAGCCGCCGCCCGACGGGAGCCGCACGACGATCGGGCACGGCGTGCCGCGCGCGGAAGCGCTGCTTCGCGGCGACGGTGACGAGGTGGTCCCAGCGCACAGGAGACGAAGTCGGCGAACTGCATCTCCGGCGACCGGCCGCAGGCCCATCAGCGCGGCGCCGGTCGCGCCGCCGACGATCGCCGTCTCCGGAGAGCGGCGCGTCGATCACGCGCCACGGGCCCGAACTCCTCCTGGAACCCGAGCGTCACCTTGAAGGCGCCGCCGTAGACGCCGACGTCCTCGCCGAGGACGAAGACGCGCTGGTCGCGCCGCATCTCCAGCGGAGGCCGTCGAGATCGCCTGGAGGTAGGTCATCTCGGCCATCGGCTACTTGTGGTGCGGCGTGTCGAGGTCCTCGGGCGTCGCGAAGACGCCGTCCACGAGCGTCGCCGGATCGGGCAGCGGCGACTCCTCGGCGCGCTCGAGCGCGTCGTTCAGCAGGCGCTTGACGTCGGCCGTGATCTCGTCCTCCTCCTCGTCGCGTCATGTCCGGCGTTGCTCGCGCAGCCAGCGTGCGGTAGCGCTCGATCGGGTCGCGCTGCGGCCCACTCCTCGAACATCTCCTTCGGGACGTAGAACGCGTCGTCGTGGACGGCGTGGCCCTCCATGCGGAGCGTCAGGCACTCGATCAGCGTCGGCCCGCCGCCCTCGCGCGCCTTCTCGATCGCGCGCTTCGCCTCGCGGTAGACGGCGAGCACGTCGGTGCCGTCGACGACGACGCCCTCGAAGCCGTAGCGCGGCCGCGCGGTCGGCGATGTGCTCGACGGCGTAGCTCGAGGTAGCGTCGGCGTCGAGTACGCCCACTGGTTGTTGTCGCAGACGAACACGACCGGAAGCTGGCGCACGCCGGCGAAGTTCATCGCCTCGTGGGCGTCGCCGCGCGCGGCGGCGCCCTCGCCGAACCAGCCGACGGCGACGCGCTGCTCGCTCGCGGATCTGGAAGGCGAGCGCCATGCCGACCGCGACCGGGAGCATCGCCGGCAGGTGGCGTGACCATCGCGATGCAGCCCGAGCTCGCGATCGGCCATGTGGACGTTCGCCGTCGCGGCCGCGCGTCGGGCCCGTCCTCGCGGCCCATGTAGCTGCGCGAAGATCGCGCCACGGCTCGACGCCGCGCGTGACGTGCACGCCCATGTCGCGGTGCAGCGGCGTGCCGACGTCGTTCGGCCCCATCGCCGTCGCGACGCCGACGGCCGCGCCCTCGTTGCCGCGCCCGGTGTAGAACGAGCCCGGGATCTTGCCCTGCTTGTAGAGGATGTGGCCGCGCTCCTCGATGCCGCGCGTGATCAGCATGTTGCGGTAGATCGCCGAGGAGGTCACTCGCGGTCCGAGCCCTGCGTCCTTCACCTCTCTGCAGCGAGCCCACCGGGCTCTGCGCTTCACGTACGGCCATGCGGCGATCTCCCCGATGCGTCCGGTCTGACGGTTCGTCCGCACGTCGCTCAACGACTGCGTCCGTTGCGCCCTCTCGGGTACTACAGTGGCCGCAGAGATGCGCGGCGAGGCACAAACGCGGAACTGGATCCAGGAGGAGCGGCGCAAGACGCTCGGCGACTGGGTCGGCGTTCTGCCTCGTCTGCGGGCACACGCTGCGCTACTTCCTCGACGACGAGGACGAGCTCCCGGCCGCATGTCCCGCAGTGCGGCGGCGAGCTTCGCGCACCGGTGCCCAGCGTGCGCCGCGCCGATCGCATCGGCGTTCGCGGTCGAGTGCGAGGAGTGCGGCGCGCCGATCCGCGGCCACCGAGCTCTTCGGCGCGACCGATCCGCCGTGCCGGGCAAGCTCAGGCTAGCGACCGATGATCTGCGAGAAGCGGATCAGCGTCACGATCTCGTCCTCGCCGACCTCGCGGTTGTAGAGCTGGCTCAGGAACGCAGACCATCTCGTCCGACGCGGCGGATCTGCGGGTTGTCGTGCTCGATCTCCCGCGGCGAGAGCTCGCCGAGCGCCTTCACCTCGACCTTGTCGATCACCGCGTCGAAGATCCGCTCGCGCTGCCCGTAGCGCGCGCCGCACGAGCACGGTCACGATCATGCCCTTCTTGGTACTTCGCCGACTTGTCGCCGAGCCGGATCGTCGCGGTCTTGCGGTCCGGTGCGCAGCTGATCGGCGACCAGCGGGGTTGTAGAAGTTGAGCGCGAACGTCGGCATCGGCGGCCGCGCAACTATAGAGGGTCGCTCGCGAGCATCTCGACGGCCCTGTCGCGACCATCTCGCGCTCGCCCTTGTACGCGAGGCAGCCGGCGCGTCGGCTCGAGTGGCGAGCCAGCGCGCCTCTGCGACCTCGATCTCCATTCCCGGCGGCAGCGCGCCGATCCGGCCGCGTCGCGCGTGCGCCGAGGAAGAAGCTCACGATCTTGAAGACGCGCTCGCCGTCCCACGTGTAGACGTAGCGGACGTCGCCGAGCTTCGCCCCGAGCCGACCGCGGCACGCCGGTCTCCTCGAACCCTCGCGGAGCGCCGTCTCGGCGGGCTTCTCGCCCGCGATCGACGAGGCCTTTCGGCAGCGCCCACGTCCCTCGCGCTTTCCCTGCGGCCGCATCGGCTGCGAACCACCAGCGCCCGCGCATGCTGCGCGGACGAGGACGACTCCGGCGGAGAACTCGCGGCGCATCGCCGACTTTGTAACACCGTTGCGCAGCCGCGTCACGCGATCTGAGCCGGATCGACTCAATTTGGCTTCGCGCAACGTGTCGCAGCGATGCTAGTGGCGGTCTGGCACTCTCTAGTGCAGAGTGCCAATGTTGTCACAAACTCCGTATTCAAGGAGGGACTGTCGAATGGATTTGCAGCCTCTGGGTGACCGCCTGATCGTGGAGGTCCTCGATGAGGAGGAGATCACGGTGAGCGGCATCGTGCTGCCCGACACGGCGAAGGAGAAGCCGCAGCGCGGTCGACGTCCTCGCGGTCGGCCCCGGCGTCGCGTGACGAGGACGGGGAGTACATCAAGATGGACGTCGAGGTAGGCGACGAGATCATCTTCTCCAAGTACGGCGGCACCGAGATCAAGGTCGGTGCCGACGATGTCCTCATCCTGCGCGAGTCGGATGTTCTCGCGAAGGTCGTAACCACGGGCGGCAAGGGCAAGCGCAGAAGCTTCGCCGGCGCCACCGCCTAGCTCGTATCGCTCAGGAGGAAGAAAGACATGGCTCACAAGGAGCTCAAGTTCAACGAGGACGCGCGCCGCGCGCTCGAGCGCGGCGTCAACACCCTCGCCGACGCGGTCAAGGTGACGCTCGGCCCGAAGGGCCGCTACGTCGTGCTCGACAAGAAGTTCGGCGCGCCGACGATCACGAACGACGGCGTCACGATCGCCCGCGAGATCGAGGTCGAGGACCCGTTCGAGAACCAGGGCGCGCAGCTCGTGCGCGAGGTCGCGACGGCGACCAACGACGTCGCCGGCGACGGCACCGACGACCGCGACGGTGCTCGCCCAGGCGATCGTCCGCGAGGGCCTGAAGAACGTCGCCGCGGGCGCGAACCCGATGGCGCCTCAAGCGCGGCATCGAGCAGGCCGTCGACGCGGTCGTCGAGAACCTCGAAGACGCAGTCGAAGGAGGTCAACGGCAAGGAGGACATCGCCCGGGTCGCCACCATCTCGTCGCGCGAGCGCGAGATCGGCGACGTGATCGCGGACGCGATCGAGAAGGTCGGCAAGGACGGCGTCGTGAACGTCGAGGAGGGCCAGACCTTCGGCCTCGAGCTCGAGTTCACCGAGGGCATGCAGTTCGACAAGGGCTACCTCGTCGCCGTACATGATCACCGACGCCGAGCGCATGGAGGCCGTGCTCGACGACCCGTACGTCCTGATCGCGAACCAGAAGATCGGCGCGGTCAAGGACATCCTGCCGGTGCTCGAGCAGGTCATCCAGGCCGGCCGGCCGCTGCTGATCGTGGCCGAGGACGTCGAGGGCGAGTCGCTCGCGACGATCGTCGTCAACAAGCTCCGCGGCACGTTCACGGCCGTCGCCGTCAAGGCGCCGGGCTTCGGTGACCGCCGCAAGCGGATGCTCGAGGACATCGCGATCCTCACGGGCGGCGAGGTCATCACCGAGGAGATGGGCCTCAAGCTCGAGAACACGAAGCTCTCGCAGCTCGGCAAGGCCCGCAAGATCGTCGTCGACAAGGACACGACGACGATCATCGACGGCGCCGGCGAGTCCGACGCGATCAAGGGCCGCATCAAGCAGCTCAAGGCCGAGATCGAGAACACCGACTCCGACTTCGACCGCGAGAAGCTCCAGGAGCGCCTCGCGAAGCTGTCCGGCGGCGTCGCGGTCGTCAAGGTCGGCGCTGCCACCGAGACCGAGATGAAGGAGAAGAAGCACCGCGTCGAGGACGCGCTGCAGGCCACCCGCGCGGCCCTCGAGGAGGGCATCGTCCCGGGCGGCGGCGTCGCGCTCCTGAACGCGGCGATGCGGTCAGATCACGCTCGACACGCTTCGAGGGCGACGAGCGGACGGGTGCGCAGATCATCGTCCGCGCGCTCGAGGAGCCGCTCCGCCAGCTCGCCTACAACGCGGGCCTCGAGGGCTCGGTCGTCGTCAACCAGGTCCGCACGGCCGCGAAGGGCCAGGGCCTGAACGTCGACACCGGCGAGATCGAGGACCTGGTCAAGGCCGGGATCATCGATCCGACGATGGTCACGCGCTCGGCGCTGCAGAACGCCGCGTCGATCGCGAAGAACATCCTCACCACCGAGGCCGTCGTCGCGGAGATGCCGGAGAAGCAGCCGGCGATGCCCGGCAGGCATGCCCGGCGGCGGGATGGACTTCTAGGCCGACCGCCTAGACTGGGAATCCCTTCCTGATCGAACGACGAAGGCGACCGCGCCGGCCCTTCGTCGTTTCATCGTCGCATTGTGAGACGAGCGGCCGGCTGAGGACCGGCCGCTTCAGAGGAAGAACTGGGGAGGATTGGGTTACCCAGGTTTTCGTCGGATCGGTGATCCGTCTCGTCCCCTCTCGTGAGGCGAATCATGCGCGGAGAACGATGTTTCCCCCGCGGCCCCCTTCCTGTGCCGATGCACCGATGAACGGCGAGCTGGCCTCTCCCGGGCGAGCAAGCCGCCCTTCGGCCCCGGAAGCGCGCTCGCTGATCACGCACCGTGCTCTAGAAGCCGTAGCGCTCTTCCTTGAACGGGTCGGCGTCGTTGTGGTAGCCGTAGCGCTCCCAGAAGCCCGGGCGGTCGTTCGCGGTGAGCTCGATCCCGCGCAGCCACTTCGCGCTCTTCCAGAAGTACTTGCGCGGGATCGACGAGGCGGAGCGGCCAGCCGTGCTCGGGCGTGAGCGGCTCGCCGTCCGCGTGCGTCGCGAGCGAGCGCGTGGTCGCGCCGAGGAACGCGATCGGCACGTTCGCCGTGATAGCCCTGCTCGGCGTGCGCGACGACGAAGCGCGCGGTCGGCTGCGGCTTGCACGAGCGGCTCGAGCTCGCTCCAGTGGACGCCCTCGAACGTCGTGTCGAAGCGGCTCCAGCGCGTGACGCAGTGGATGTCCTGCGTGTGCGTCGGTCCGCGGGAGCGCGTTGCAGCTCGTCCCAGGAGATCGGATCGGGTTCTCGACCTCGCCGGAGACGCGGAAGTCCCAGGTCGCGAGGTCGGTCGTCGGGACCGAGCCGGCGTGCAGCACCGGCCACTTCTCGGTCAGGTACTGGCCGGGCGGCAGGCGCGCGGGGTCGTAGCCCGCGCCTCGATGACCTTCCGCTCCGCTCTGCCCCGGAACACGTGCTGCAACACTAGTCCCGATGTACCGTCACGGCGATACGAGTCGCACGTCCGCCACCGCGACTTCGTCGGCGTGCCGGTCCCGACGCCGAGCTCGTACCTCCAGCGCGATGGTCTCGAACGACGTCGAGGCGCTCGCGATCGGTGAGTCGTGCGAGGCGCTGCTGCTGACGCCGAAGGCGCGCGTGATCGCGCCGCTCGTCGTGCTCGCGCCGCGGCAGTCGACGACTTCCTCCTCCTGACCGAGCCGGGCTTGGGCGAGCGCGTGCGGCGACGACGCTCCGTCCGCTCGCGGTTCGCCGCGAAGTGCGAGATCGAGCTCGAGGCGCACTCGTCGCTCGTCGTCCTCGGCGGCGGCGACGGCATCCCGACCGCGGACTACGGCGTGCCCGCGGCCGAGGTGCTCGACGACGCGCTCGAGCCGACGATCGACGACGACGAGCTCGAGCTGCTCCGCATCCGCGCCGGGACGCCGCGGTTCGGCCGCGAGATCGACGATCGCGTCCTTCCCGCCGAGGCCGGGTCTCGACGCAGCGCGCGGTCGACTTCGCGAAGGGCTGCTACCCGGGTCAGGAGCCGATCGCGCGCCTGCACTATCGCGGCCGCGTGAACCGGACGCTCCGCGTGCTCGCACGATCGACGGTCGAGCTGCCCGCCTACGACGCAGAGCTCGCGCACGAGCGGCAAGGTCGTCGGCCGCGTCACGAGCGCGCGCCGCGACGGCGACGACGTCGTCGCCCTCGGCTACGTCCGCGTCGAGGTCCCGCGCGACGCGCGTGCTCGAGCTCGGGGAGCGCTCGGTAACGCAGCTAGACTTGCCCTCCCCGCGCCCGTAGCTCAGGGGATAGAGCGCTGCCCTGCGGAGGCAGAGGCCGCAAGTTCGAATCTTGCCGGGCGCATCGTCGCGGATCCTCTGCGACGAGCTCCGGGGCGAGGCTCGTCCGGCACCGAGGATCGTGAGGTTGTGTGCTGCGCGATCGCGCCACTCGCCGCCCTCCCGGCGCAGGACGCCTCTGACCCGCGGCACGCGCCGAAGTGCTCGGTTCTCGACCGTCTCCGTCGAACCACGCGGCGAGGCCGTCCGCGCGCGATGACGACCGAGCGGGCGGACGGCGCGTACGCCCAGCCTTTCCCACGCGAGAAGAACGAGTGCACGAAGTCGCGCCACGACCGGCTCCTGCCCAGCGCGCTCGCCCGGCGCCGTCCCGAGAGAAGACCGCGTCCGGCCGCGTCATGTGTCGCCGACGTAGCGACCCTCGTCGGCCGCAGGCGCCGCCGCGGCGTGGGAACTCGTCGAGCACGGCATGTCGACCGTGCGTTCGGTCGGTCACGTCGCGGCCGAGCGGTACCCGGTCGACGCCGGGCCGGCGAGGCCGCGCGCTCATCACCGTCTCCGCGGCCTCGGCGCTCTGCCTGGGTGACCGGTCACGGCCGCCAGGAAGTCGTCCCGGTCGAGCGCGTAGAGGACGGCGTCGGTGCGCGCCGTGACGGTCGCCGTCCGCGGGACGTCACGCAGGAGCGCGATCTCGCCGAAGTAGCCGCCGGGAGCTCGAGCTCGCCGAGACGCTGCGGTCCGTACTGCGACACCTCCATCTCCCCCTCCGCGACGATGCCAGAAACGGTCGCCGGCGTCGCCCTCGCGGACGATCGACCGTGCCCGCGTCGACACCGCAGAGGCACGAGCCGCGCCGCCGGGTGCTCGAGCGAGCCGCCCGGCAGCGGCGCGAAGATCGGTACCGTCGCCAGGACGCGCAGCCTGAACCGTTCGGCCTCGGGGGCATGCCGCCGCGGCATCGATCCGGGCTGACCGTCGCCCCCAGGAGCACGACGACGAGCGCCGGCAGGAACGCGCCGGTACGGCGATCAGCGCCCGTCTGGATCCCCAGCCGCGCGATGAGTAGCCGGCACCAGCGCGGCGCCGATTCCGATCGGATGCGCGCCACAGCATCTGGATCACGCCGAAGACGCGGGCGAGGACGTCGTCCGGGACCGCACCGCTGCACGAGCGTGAGGTGCCGCGACGTCCACCAGCGAGCTCTCCCGATCGCCCATGAGCGCGAGCGACGACGACCGCCACGACCACCTCCTGCCAGACCCCGAGCGCCGATCAACGGTACCCCGATGAGCACGATGCCCGCCAGGAAGGCCGGGCTCAGGCGACGACGCTCCGGTCAGCGACAAGCGCGCCCACCGCGCCGACGAACGCGCCGAATCCCCGATCGCGGCATTCAGCCAGCACCACGCCGCCGTCTGCCGAGATCGAGAAGCTTGGAGCGCCGACCACGACGATGAAGACCTGCGCCGCCCCGAAGAGTCGCCGTCTGCGCCGTCAGGAGCACCATCATCCAGACCCGCAGTGGGTGGGTTGCGCCCGAGTGTCGTGAACTCCCAGCGAGATCGCTCGGCCGCGATCGTCGAGGCGTCCAGCTACGCGGCGTGGCTGTTCCGTGCGCTCGGCGTCTCATGAGCAAGCAGGAAGAACGCAGAGATCACCGATGAGGCCATGGCGGTGACCGTGAGAGACGAGCCGCCGCGCTGGCCACGGCGAAGAGCACACCCCGCGAGCGCGATAGTCCGGCGGGTATACACCGCGATGCTCTCGACGCCGCTCGCCACGGCGTTCGCGGCCGTCAGCTCTTCCGGCGTGCGCGCCAGAGGCTGGGCGTCAGGACGCTGCCTGCGACGGATCGGAATGGCGTCGTCGCGATCGTCGCCGCGATGGCGAGGCCGTAGACCGACGAGTGGGTCGCGCGTCGGCGAAAACGCTACTGCGGCCGCCCCCACGAGCACGAACTCGCGGCTGACGTTCGTGTAGCACGAGGACCCGCTCTCGCGGGGGTACGCGTGGATCGCTCGAGCACTCCCGCGAACGAGCGCCGCCAGCGCCGCGCGGATGAGCCGCGCCAGGAAGATCGAGGCCGACGGCGCTTCTCGCCGCCGACCCCGTACGCGTAGAGCCGGAGACGGCGATCAGGTACGCGTAGTGCCCCACGACCGGGGCGCGATCCAGGCGAGCTCGAGCCAGCGAAGGATTGGCGTTCCGCCACTACCGGCTGCGAACGCGCTGAGCCGAGTCTCCGAAGCCGCGCGCCGATCCCTCCCATCGCGGCCTGAGCATCTCATCCGGCACTTGCCGAAAGGAAGAGAGGCGAGAGGGAGATTTCGGCGACGCGTGCGCGTCTAGTAGGGCGGAACCCGCGCGATGAGCGCCCGAAACAGGAGGAGCGGCAAGAGATGTCGGACGAGACCACACGCCCCGAGGACGACGACGAGGTCGCACGGCCCGATCTCATGGCGGCCCGACGAAGCGGCCCGATGCATGCCTGTGCCCGACGCCGCCAGCCGCCCGCTGCACGGAGCCGTCGAGGACGACGACGCCGGACGTCGAAGGCGCACGGACCGATCTCACCGGTGCGCCTGGATCACGAGAACGCGCAGAACGCCACGGACGCTCCCGTCACCGACTGCCCCACAGCGGCGATCGCGGGAGATTTGGGCGGGCCCGGAGACGCCCGGGCCGTTCGGTCCAGCGGCGTCTATGCGCCGAGCGTTCTGCGCGAGGTCGGTTCAGGAGTCTCGGCCGCCGGCCTCGCGGCGGCACTCGTCACGCATCCAGCGCGTTCGACCGCGGTAGGTCGCGAGCCGCGCGACCACCTCGAAACCGCCTCCGCCGGCGCCGAGGCGACGCTCCGCCTCCCGCGCCTTGAGCAGAGTCGACGCGCGATCGCCGCCTGGTTCGCGAACAGGCCCGAGCAGCTCCATCTCCGCGAGCGCTGAAGCGCGACTCGCTCGGGCCGGTCGAGCACCTCGAGCACGCCGAGCGCGCCGCTCGCTCGTGCGAGCAGCGGCGCGGCCATCAGGCCCTTCGGGACGTAGCCGGTGCCCTCGGCGACGTCGCTGCGCGAAGCGCGGGTCGCTGCTGGACGTCCTCGATCACGAGCGGCTGTCCGCGTCACGAGCACCCAGCCGGCGATGCCCGGTGCCCGACGGGAAGCGCGTCCCGATGAGCGTCGTCCTCGCCCTCGCCGGCGACGGCCTCGAAGACGAGCTCGTCCGTCTCCTCGTCGAGCAGGAAGATCGACGACGCCTTGGCGCCGAAGATCGCGCGCGCGACCTCGACGATCGACTGCGAGCAGCGCGCGGTAGCGACTCCTCGCGAGCCGACGACGCCGGCGGCGACGGCCGCGCGCGAGGTCCGCTCATCGGTCATGTGCCACCCCACGTTCGTTCGCGGTCAGGTAGAGCACGCTCTTGAGCTGGAACGGCGTCAGCTCGGGATGCTTCGCGAGGATCAGCGCGCAGATCGCCGGCGATGTGCGGCGTCGCGAAGCTGTTGCCGGTGCGCGTGAGCGTCGCGCCGCCCGAGCCACGGCGACCTCGACGTCGACGCCGCGGCCGAAGAACTCGACCGGCGGGTTCGGGTTCGTAGAAGTACGTCGAGCGGGTCGGCCTCCTCGTGGCTGCCGACGGAGATGACCGACGAGAAGCGCCACGGGTAGCTCTCGACCGGCATGTTGTGCGCCGACGCGACGAGCACCGTGCGCTTGAAGTACGCGCTGTCGGCGAGCTCGTGCAGGACGCTCGCGAACTGCTTCTTCGTCGTCGAGAGGCTCATGTTGATGACGTCGAAGCCCTGCTCGACGGCATAGCGGAGGCCGCCCAGGAGCACTGCGCCGCTGCCCGTGAAGCTCGACGCCGAGGACTCGGACGCTCGAGATGCTGCGCTCCGGGCGCCAGCGCGCGGACGATGCCGGCGCACGCCGTGCCGTGACCGCGAGACGTCGCCCTCCGTGTCCTCGTCGGCGACGATCTCGTCGTTCATCGCCGATCGAGATGGCGACCGCGCTCTCGAGCTCGCCGACGAGACGGGTGGCTCTGCTTCGACGCCCGAGTCGAGGATGCAGACGCTGCACGCCCTCGCCTGTCGAGCCGTCCAGCGCCCACTCGCGCGTGACACGCTCCGGCCAGCTCAGTCGGGAGCGCGATCCGGTCGACCGCATCCCTTGGGAAGGCTCCAGGCCGGCAGCGCGGTCTTCCCGCGTCCCAGCCGTGTGCTGCCACGTCCTGCACGGGACGGGACTCTACGGGCCGGACCGCCGAGTCCGCTCCCGCTCAGTTTTCGCTCAGACGCTCGCGGATCTCGTCGAGGATGCGGCGGTCAGGCTCGTGGCCCTCCGCCGCGAGCGCCCGCTCGAGATCGGCGACCAGCGCGGTGCGGAATGCGACGTCGGCCTCGGCACGAGCGACGATCTCGTCGAACGTGCGGCGCGCAGCCGGCAGCTCCTGCGCGGCCCGCACCCAGCCCATGGGAGCGGGACGCAGGAGCCGGAGGAGCACACCGAGTCGCTCTTCGTCGTAGAAGCGCGTCATCTAACCCCTAGACCCTTCGGACTCCGTCGTTTCTTCCCTCGAGCTCCGTTCGCTGAATCTTCCAAGGCATCGGGCGATGCGACTCGCGATCGTCCCGGACGGAATCTCGAGCTCGTCCGCGATCGTCTTGTAGCTCTGGTCGCGGGCGAAGAAGCGGTCGAGGATGTCCTGGCAGGTGTCCGGAGAGCTCCGCGAGCGCCTCGCGCACGGCGAACGCCTCCTCCACGTCCGGCGAGGTCCGTGCTCGTCCTCCGGCGAGAAGACCTCCTCAGCGCGACGTCTCGCGGCCCTTGCTCGCGAGCGCGTCGAGACAGCGCCGCCGGGTGAGCTGCGCGATCCACGGGCGAAGCGCCGAGTCGTCGCGGAGCGAGTCGAGACGCGTGTAGATCCGCGTGAACACGTCCTGGAAGACGTCCTCCGGCGTCCTCGTCGCTCAGGCGGAAGCCGCGCGACGGCAATGGCGTAGACGTAGCGCGAGTAGCGCTCGACGAGCTCGTTCCAGGCGTCGGCGTCTCCCTTCGCGACAGTGTCGGACGAGCTCGGCGTCGGGGAGCGATCGAGTACCAGCTCATCGCGTCGACTCGAGCATGCGCTCGGCGACGTCGTGCGCCGCCTGCTCGCTCGCGAGCGCTTGCGCAAGACGCTGCGTCCGACGCGCGGACGCCGAGGTTCACGCGCACCAGGTGCGCGGCGGCAGCCGGCATCCTCCCGCGGCCAGTGCGGCGGCGGCCGCGGCGTCGGCGCGGTACGGTCGCGTCGCAGTGACTGTCCGGCGAGCGCCGCGAGCGCGGCGACGTCCGCTCCGAGCGACGCGATCTCGAGCGGTGCCGCCGCGGCCGCCTCGAGCTTCCGCTCGAGCGCGAAGTCCCGTCGAGGCGTCGTCGGCTGAGCGCAGTCTCTGCTCCGCGCACCGCCGCGAGCGCGTCCTCCCATGCCCGTCCGTCGGTGTGCGCCAGGTCGACGGCACGCACGCCGATGGCGTTCGCCTGCGCAGTCACGCCCGCCGCTTCGTCCCACTCATGCGAGCAGCGTGCGACCATCGCGACGAGTCGCGCGGCGAACGCGACCGTCAGCGCGGCGGCAGATCCTCCGCCCGGGGCCTGCCCGTCGGCGGAGATCCGGTCGAGCGAGCTCGCGGAGCCGCAGTTCGAGGTAGTCGTCGGTTGCCAGACGGTCGAGTCTACGGCCGTCGCCCGAGCGCTTCCTAGACTTGCGGCTCGTGCCGCTCTATCTCAGCGAATCCGATGTCGACGGCCTCGATCGAGCCGGGCGCCGCGGTCGCCGCCATCGAGGCGTGCTTCCGGCGGATGGCGGCGGGGGAGGTCGAGATCGCGCCGCGCCGCCGGCTTCGCCTGCCGGAGGGCGCGCTTGCGGACATGGCGGCCGCCGACAGCGGGCTCCGGCTCGCCGGCGGGAAGCTCTATGCGGCGACAGCGAGCGGCGCGACCTTCGTCGTCTGCCTCTTCGACTCGGAGAGTTCTCGAGCTCGTCGCGCGTGATCGCAGCCGATCGCCTCGGACAGCTCCGAACCGGCGCGGCGAGCGGCTGTCGCCGCGCGCCATCTCGCGAGGGCCGACGCGCGCACGCTCGGAGTGATCGGCTGCGGCCACCAGGCCGGAGACGCAGGTTGCATGCATCCGCGCCGCTGTTCCCACCATCGAGCGCGTCGTCGCCTACTGCCGAACGCCGGAGAGGCTCGCGGCCTTCTGCGACGAGGTCGGCGCGGAGCCGGGCGAGAGCCATCGCGACGCCGCGGCGGGCAGACGTCGTCGTCACGATCACGAGCTCGCGCGACCCGGTGCTGCGCGGCGAGTGGCTCGCCGCCGGGCGCGCTCGTCGCCGCGGCGGGCGCGAACGTCGTGAATCGCCGCGAGCTCGACAACGCGGTCCTCGAGCGCGCACGGTTCGTGTGCTGCGACTGGCTCGAGCAGGCGAGGCTCGAAGTCGGGCGACCTCGTCGAGCCGGTCGAGCGCGGCGTCCTCGACTGGCTGGAGGTCCACGAGCTCCACGAGGTCGTGGCCGGCGAGATCGCCGGGCCGACAGTCGGACGACGACATCGTCGTCTTCAAGTCGAACGGGCTCGCGGCGTGGGACGTCGCCATCGGCGCGCGAGGCGGTGCGCCTCGCGCGCGAGCGGGGCGTCGGAACCGAGCCTCTAGGCCGGCAGCACCGACGGCCTTCGCGGCCTCGACGCACGTCGTTCGCCGAACGCCTGGATGATCTCCGGCCGGTCGAGCAGCCGCCGCTGCTGCTCCGGGCGTCACGACGGTTCTGGACGTACTTGTCCTCGAGGATCTCGGTCAGCGACCTGCCGCGCTCGTGCTCGCGGACGACGTACCGTGCGACGTGCTCCTCTGCCGAGCCCCGCGAGAACAGGAACGAGAACGATGTTCTTGAACCCCGGCCACGAGACGCGATTGTATCCCGGGCGCGATGTAGACGCAGCTCACGCGAGGGGTCGGTACGCCGAGCGGATGCTCGTCGGCGTCGACGACGTCGGCGAGGAGGAGCGGATCGTCGATCTGATCGAGCGCCGGCCCGGAGCGCTGTGGGCCGTCGGACGCGCCGTCAACCCTCAGCTGCGCGAGGCCGGACGACACGCGGCCCGAGGACGTCGATCTTCGAGGGCTACGAGCTCGGCGACGCGCTCGATCGCGCGAACGAGGCGCTCGAGGACGACGTGCAACGTGCTCGAGGCGGACGGCCGCGCGGCGGACGTGCGTCCCGTTCACGCGCAAGGAGGTCCTTGCCGCCCCTGGAGCGCTGGTTCTTCAACCGCTAGAGGCGAACACGGTGCTAGCGTCCGCGCGCCTTGCGGATCCGCGTCGGACACAGCCCGGATCCCGACGACGCGTTCATGTACTGGGCGCTGACGACGGACCTCGTCGACACGCGCGGGCTACGAGTTCGAGCAGGTGCTGGGCGACATCCAGACGCTGAACCAGTGGGCGCGCGGCGGCGCGCCTCGAGGTGACCGCGATCTCGCTCGCCGCCTACCCGTTCGTGCAGGAGGACTACGCGCTCCTGCCGCACGGCGCGAGCATCGGCGCCGGCTACGGGCCGATCGTCGTCGCGCGCGAGCCGCTGTCGCTCGACGAGCTGCGCGAGCTCGAGATCGTCGTGCCCGGGACGACTGACGACGGCGTTCCTCGACGCTGCGGCTCGTGCTCGACGACGTTCCGTTCCGCGAGCTCGCGTTCGACGCAGATCCCCGACGAGGTCGCGTCGGGCCGCGCCGAGGCCGGGCTCCTCATCCACGAGGGCCAGCTCACGTTCGAGGACTACGGGCTCGTGCAAGGTGCTCGACCTCGGCGAGTGGTGGCTGCTCGAGACCGGGCTGCCGCTGCCGCTCGGCGTCAACGTCGCGCGCCGCGACCTCGGCGACGACGCTCGCGCGACGTCTCCGCAGGTGCTCCGCGAGGCGATCCAGTGCGGGCTCGACAACCGCGGCGAGGCGCTCGAGTACGCGCTCCAGTTCGGCCGCGGCATCGACGCGGCCGTCGCCGATCGCTTCGTCGTCGATGTACGTGAACGAGCTGACGCAGGACTACGGAGACGAGGGTCGCGAAGGCGGTCACCGAGCTGCTCCGTCGCGGCGAGGCCCTGGGCGCGTTCCCGGAGCCCGTCGCAGATCGACTTCGTCCGCTAACGTCGTCGGCCGTGGCGCGCGCAGTCGTCCTCTCCGCAGTCCGCACGCCCGATCGGGCGCTACGGCGGCGCGCTGTCGGGCGTCCGGCCGGACGATCTCGCGCGGCGTCGCGATCGCGGCGGCCGTCGAGCGCGCCGGCGTCGACGGCGCCGCGATCGACGACGTGTACTTCGGCTGCGCGAACCAGGCGGGCGAGGACAACCGCAACGTCGCGCGGATGGCCGCGCTGCTCGCCGGGCTGCCGGAGTCGGTCGCGGGCGTGACGCGTGAACCGGCTCTGCGCGTCCGGGCTCTCCGGCGGTCGTCGTCCGCCTGCCACGCGGTGCTCGCCGGCGACGGCGACCTCGTTCGTCGCCGGCGGCGTCGAGTCGATGAGCCGCGCGCCGCTCGTCATGGCGAAGCCGGACACGGCGTTTCCGCGCGGCGACCAGACGGTGTGGGACACGACGCTCGGCTGGCGCTTCCCGAACCCGCGACTGGAGGAGATGTTCCCGCTCGAGTCGATGGGCGAGACGGGCGAGAACGTCGCCGAGCGCTGGGGCGTCTGCGCGCGAGGATCAGGACGCGTTCGCGCTGCGCTCGCAGCAGCGCTGGGCGGCGGCCAACGCGGCCGGCCGCTTCGACGACGAGCTCGTCCCGGTCGGCGACGTCGTGCGTCGACGAGCATCCGCGCCCGGAGACGAACGCCGAGCAGCTCGCCGCGCTGAAGCCGGCGTTCCGCGCAGGACGGCACGGTGACCGCCGGGAACTCGAGCGGCATCAACGACGGCGCGGCCGCGCTCGTCATCGCGAGCGAGGAGAGGGCGCGCGCGCTCGGCGTCGAGCCGCTCGGCGCGTTCGTCGGCGCGCGCGGTCGCGGGTGTCGACCCGCGCGTGATGGGCATCGGGCCGGTCCCGGCCGTGCGCAAGCTGCTCGAGCGCGCCGGCGATCGAGCGCGAGCGAGCTCGACCTCGTCGAGCTGAACGAGGCGTTCGCGTCGCAGAGCCTCGCCGTCGATCCGCGAGCTCGGGCCTCGACCCGGAGACGCGTGAACGTGAACGGCGGCGCGATCGCGCTCGGCCATCCGCTCGGGATGAGCGGCGCACGGCTCGTCGTCTCGCTGCTGCACGAGCTGCGCCGCCGCGACGGCCGCTACGGCCTCGCGACGCTGTGCGTCGGCGTCGGCCAGGGCGTCGCGGCGCTCTTCGAGCGCTAGGTCGTCGCGAAGACCCGCTCGCGCTTCGGGCTGACCCGACACGTTCTGGCCGCGCCAGAAGCCGGACTCGTCGAAGTGGTCGCGCGTCATGAGGCGCGAGGATCTCCGAACCGCTCGGTGTCGTGGAGCTCGACCTTCGCATCGCGACCGAGGATCGTGATCCGCACGATCATCGCCTCGACCGCGTCCGTCCGTCGGGCTCGTGCAGGAGCTCGACGTCGTGCGGGCGGACGAGGTGTCGCCGAGCGGCTGAGCGTCGCCGACGAAGCGTCATCACGAACTCGCTCGCGGGCTCGTCGTAGAGCTCGCGCGGGCCGCCGACCTGCTCGATCGCGCCGTGGTTCATCACGGCGATCTGGTCGGCGACCTCCATCGCCTCCTCCTGGTCGTGCGTGACGAAGACCGTCGTCACGTGCACCTCGTCGTGCAGCCGGCGCAGCCACGTCGCGCAGCTCCGCGCGAACGCGCGCGTCGAGGGCGCCGAACGGCTCGTCGAGCAGCAGCACCTGCGGCTCGACCGCGAGCGCGCGGGCGAGCGCCCATCCGCTGCCGCTGGCCGCCCGAGAGCTGCGCCGGGTAGCGGTGCGCCGAAGCTCTGCGAGCTGGACGAGGCTCGAGCAGCTCGTCGACGCGGTTCGCGATCTCGGCCTTCGGCCGCTTGCGGACCTTCAGGCCGAAGGCGACGTTGTCGCGCACGGTCATGTGCTTGAACGCGGCGTAGTGCTGGAAGACGAAGCCGACGTTCCGCTTCTGCGGCGCGAGCGCGGTCGCGTCCTCGCCGCCGAGGATGGATCTCGCCGGCGTCCGGCCGTCTCGAGGCCGGCGATGATGCGCAGGAGGGTCGACTTGCCGCGAGCCGCTCGGGCCGAGCAGCGCGGTGAGCGAGCCGCTCTCGACGTCGAGCGAGACGTCGTCGAGGGCGACGAAGTCGCCGAAGCGCTTCGAGACGTTGCGGACGAGGATCGACATCAGGCCGTTCCTCCTCCGGGTCTGATCACGGTCATGGCGACGAGCACGAGCACGGCGATGACGCGCGAGCACGATCGAGATCGCGTACGCGCCGGCGAGGTCGAATGCCTCGTAGCGCTCCTCGCACGCGCAGCGTCGCGGTCTCGGTCTCGCCCTGGAGGCGGCCGGAGACGACGGCGACGGCGCCGTACTCGCCGAGGCAGCGGGCGGTCGTGAGGATGACGCCGTAGATCACCGCCCAGCGGATCGACGGGCAGCGTGATGCGCCAGAACGTCTGCCAGCCGCTCGCGCCGAGCGTCCGCGCGGCCTGCTCCTGCTCGTCGCCGATCTCGCGCAGCGTCGGGATGACCTCGCGCGCGACGAACGGCAGCGAGACGAAGATCGTCGCGATCACCATCGCCGGCAGCGCGAAGAGCACCTGGATCCCGTGGTCGCCGAGCCAGCTGCCGAACCAGCCGTTCGCGGCCGTAGAGCAGGAAGAGCGCGAGGCCGACGACGACCGGCGAGAGCGCGAGCGGCAGGTCGATGAACGCGTTCAGGATGCCCTTGCCCGCGGAAGCGTCTGCGCGCACGATCGCGAGCCCGCAGACGATCCCGAAGACCGTGTTCACGCGGCACGGCGATCGCCGTGATGATCAGCGTCAGCTTGAAGGCGTTGATCGTCTCGGGCGTCGAGAGCGCGTCCCAGGCCGGCGCGAAGCCGTCCTCGAACGTCCGCCAGAAGACGATCGCGAGCGGTCCGACGAGGATCGACCGCGAGGTAGAGAGCGCGATCGCGCGCAGACCGAGCCGCGAGCCGGACCTACTCACCGGTCGTGCCTCGTCGCGTAGTGGCGGATCGCGCCGATCGACAGCAGCGTGACGAACGAGATCGCGAGCAGCACGACCGCGACCGCGGCCGCCCCGGCCGAGTCGCCGCTCTCGATCCGCCCGAAGATGTAGCACGGACGAGACCTCGGTCTTGAACGGGAGGTTCCCGGTGATGATCACGAGCGAGCCGAACTCGCCGACGGCCTTCGCGAACGCGAGCGCGACGCCGGAGAGGATCCCGGGCAGGATGTTCGGGAAGACGATCGCGCCGGAACGTCGTCGCCGGTCGACGCGCCGAGCGACTGCGCCGCCTCCTCCATCTCCGGGTCGAGCTCCTGCAGCACCGGCTGCACCGTCCGGACGACGAACGGCAGCGTGACGAACATCAGCGCGAGCGACGATCGCCGTCGCGCGTGAAGGCGACGTCGATGCCGACCGGCGACGGTCGGCCCGTAGAGCGCGAGCAGCGTCAGGCCGGCGACGATCGTCGGCAGGCGCGAACGGGAGGTCGATGATCGCGTTGACGAGCGTCTTGCCGCGGAAGTCGTCGCGGACGAGCACCCAGGCGGTGATCGTGCCGAGCACGGCGTTGAGGAGCGACGACGACGAGCGATGCGCCGAGCGTCAGCTTCAGCGCCGCGATCGCCTCCGGGCTCGAGACCGCGTCCCAGAAGCGACTGCGCGCCCTCGCTCGTCGCCTCCCACATGAGCGCGGCGATCGGCAGGCCACGACCATGACCGATGAGAAAGGTCGTGACGAAGCCGAGGACAGGGCCGTGGCGGCCCTGTCCCTCGATAGCCCGCGAGCGCCGGGCGACGGCTGACGGCGATCTCAGCCAGTGACTGCCGCCGACCTGGCGCTGGAACGCGGGCCATGACGCTCGTTCGACGGGTCGAAGAAGCGCTTCTGCACCTTGTCCCAGCCGCCGAGGCCGAGCTGGTCGATCGTGAAGAGCCCGGGCCGCGACCGGGAACTTCTTGCGGTTCGCGTTCTCGACGCTCTTCACGACGGGCCGGTAGCCGTAGTCGGCGAAGACCTGCTGCGCGGCCGGCGTGCGCAGGAAGCGGAGGAAGCCGTTCGCCGCCGTCCTTGTCCGCGCTGTCCTTCGTGACCGCGATCGGGTTCTCGATCAGGATCGTCGATCTTCGGGATGACGCACTGCAGGTTCAGGCCCTGCGTGCGCGCGAAGTACGCCTCGTTCTCGTAGGCGAGCAGGACGTCGCCCTTGCCGCTGTTGAACGTGCTCAGCGCGTCGCGGGCGCTCGTGTCCTGGACGACGACGTTCTTGCACAGCTTGCAGGAGGTTCGCCTGGGCCTGCTTGTCGGTCTTGCCCTGCTTCCGCCACGACGCCGTAGGCGGCCATGATGTTCCAGCGCGCGCCGCCCGAGCGTGAACGGGTTCGGCGTGACGATCTCGACGCCGGGGCGGAGTGAGGTCGTTCCAGCTCTTGATCTTCTTCGGGTTGCCGTCGCGAACGACGAAGACGACGACGCGAGTTCGTGACCATCCCCTGTACGGACTGCTTCTTCCACTTCGCGTCGACCTTGCCCGCCGGCGACGAGCTCGTCCATGTCGGGGGCGAGCGACAGCGCGACGATGTCGGCGTCGAGGCCGGCCTTGACCGCCCGCGCCTGCTCGCCGGACGCGCCGTACGACTGCGATGAAGCTGACGCCGCTTGCCGCCTGGCGTCTTCTGGAACATCGGGATGAGCTTGCCGTAGGCCTCGCGCGGGGTGGAGTACGCGACGAGGTTGAGCTTCGTGTCGCGAGCTCGCGCTCGGGTGCGGCGGAGCCGATGCCCGCGGTCGCTGCGACTGCGGTTGGCGACGAGCGCGATCGCTACGGCGAGGCAGATGACGCGTTCTCATGCTGGCTCCTTCTCTTCGTTGAATATCTTGACAAAGCTTGTCGACTTACTAAGATAGGTCAAGAAGGTAGAGAATGTCGTGAATCGCTTGTCAAGTCGGAACCGGTCAGGAGGTCTGACCCGATGTGGGTATCGCGACGGACGGACTACGCGACGAGGGCGATCCTCGCCCTGTCGCTCGAGGGCGGAGGCCCGCTGAAGCTCGAGGAGCTCGCGCGCCGGACGGCAGTGCCGCAGTCCGTGCTCGAGCAGGTCGATGCCGACGATGCGGACGGCGGCGGATCGTGCGCTCGGAGCGTGGGCCGTCCGGCGGCTACCGCCTCAACAAGGGCCCCGAGGAGATCACGCTCGAGCGCGTCGTCCGGCTCTTCCAGGGGCCGCTCGCGCCGATCAGCTGCGCGACGAGGCACAACCCGGAGCCGTGCCCGATGATGGTCGGCTGCACGCTGCGCGACGTGTGGGAGGAGGTGCGCGACGCGACGATCACGCTGCCTCGGCGGCGTCACGTTCGCCGATCTCGCGAAGCGTCGCAGGTGGACCGTGGTTCGATCCGGGGCTGCTCGCGGTCCCGTCGCGCTCGACCCGCGGGGTAGATTCCGGTCGTGGCCGTCGCGACCGACCGCGAGTTACGGGCTGTTCATCGGCGGCGAGCTGCTGAGCCCGCGTCCGGCGACATCCGCGAGCTGACGGAGCCGGCTGCCACCGGAGAGCCGCTCGCACGTGCGGCGATGGCCGGTGAGCGGACGTCGACCGTGCGGTCGAGGCTGCGCGCGCAGCCGCTCGACGGGGACTGGGGCCGAGACGCCCGCGCGACGGAGCGCTCACGTCCTGCTGCACGCGCTCGCGGACGCGATCGTCGCCAACCGCGCGGAGCTCGCAGAGCTCGAGTCGCGCAACGTCGGCAAGGCGATCTCCTCGGTCAAGGCGGAGCTCCACCAGGCGCGTCGAGAACTTCCGCTTCTACGCCTCGGCGATCGCGCTCGATCGCCGGCCGCTCGAACCCGATCGGCGGCTCGCTCCTCTTCTACTCGCTGAAGGAGCCGGTCGGCGTCGCGGCGCAGATCGTCCCGTGGAACTACCCGCTGCATGATGGCGACCTGGAAGCTCGCGCCCGCGCTCGCCGCCGGCTGCTCGGTCGTGCTGAAGCCCGATCCGCAGACGCCGCTGACGGCGCTCCGGCTCGCGCGAGCTCGCAGCCGAGGTCGGCTTCCCGGCCGGCGTCGATCAACGTCGTCCCCGGCGACGGGCCGACGACCGGCGCGTACCTCGTCAGGCATCCCGGCGTCGACAAGGTCGCGTTCACGGGCTCGACGAGGACGGGCGGCGAGATCATGCGGCTCTGCTCCGATCCGATCAAGCGGCTCACGCTCGAGCTCGGCGGCAAGAGCCCGAACCTCGTCTTCGCGGACGCCGAACCTCGACGACGCGATCCCGAGCTCGGTCTGGTCGATCTACTACGCGGCCGGCCAGAGCTGCGAGGCGCGCTCGCGCGTGCTCGTCGAGACGTCGCTCTACGACGAGGTCGTCGTCGCGAGTTCGCCGAGCTCGCGAGGCAGCATCAAGGTCGGCGACCCGCTCGATCCGGAGACGCAGATGGGCTCGCTCGATCTCGGCGGCGCACCGCGACCGGGTGCACGGCTTCGTCGAGCGCGGCGCGAGCGAGGGCGCCGAGGTCGTCGCGGGCGGCGCGCTCGCGCGACGGGCACGGGCGCGTTCTACCCGCCGACCGTGCTCGCGGCGCGTCGAACAACGCGGATGACCGTCGCGCAGGAGGAGATCTTCGGCCCGGTCGTCACGGTCATCCCGTTCGAGGACGAGAAGGACGCGATCCGCATCGCGAACGACGTCCGCTACGGCCTCATGGCGACGGTCTGGACCGGCGACCCGGCGCGCGGCCACCGCGTCGCGCGCGCAGATCAAGTCGGGCACGGTCGGCATCAACATGCCGTACACCGCGTTCCCGGGCATCCCGTTCGGCGGCTACAAGCAGTCCGGCTTCGGACGCGAGCTCGCGCTCGAGACGCTCGACCTCTACCTCGAGACGAAGAGCGTGATCGTCTCGACCGGCGCGCGCCCGATCAACCCGTTCGGGCTCTGAGCGCCGAAGCACCTCGTAGGCGACCCCGCCGCCTCGGACTGACGCGGGTGCGCTACCGCTGGGCTGTCCTCGCGGCCGGGACGATCGCGCAGACGAGCTTCTCCGCGCTCGCGATCGGGCTGCGCCGGTGCTCGTGCCGACGCTCCGGGAGGAGTACGACCTGTCGCTGGGCCAGATCGGCGTGCTGCTCGGGTGCGGAGTGGGTCGGCGCCCTCGTGACGCATGCTCCCGTGGGGCATCGCTGCTGACCGCTTCGGCGAGCGGATCGTCCTCGGGCTCGGTCTCTCCGCCTGCGCGGCGTTTCTCGGTCGGCGCCGCGTACGCGCCCGACTTCCACTCGCTCGTCCTGCTGCTGGCGCTCGCCGGAGGCGCCGGGGCAAGCGTGAACTCGGCCAGCGGGCGCGCGGTCATGCACTGGTTCGCGGCCGAGCGAGCGAGGGCTTGCACTCGGCGTCACGGCAGACCGCGGTCCCGCTCGGCGGGCTCATCGCGGCGCTCGTCGCTGCCCGCAGCTGACCTCGCCCGGAGATGCGACTCGCGGCATCCTCTTCTTCGCGGCTCTGTGCGCGCTCGGCGCGGTCGTCGGGCGTCGCCTTCATCAGCGGGCAGGGACGGCGAGGAGCACGAGCTCGAGGCAGGAGACGCTCGCGCGTACACTGCGCGACGGCCGTCTCTGGCGCCTCGCTTCGGGAGCGGCGTGTACGTCTACGCCCAGATCGCGGTCATCGGGTTCGGCGTCGTCTTCCTCCACGACGAGCACGGGCTCTCCGAGGGCGAGGCGGCGCTCGTGATCGCCGGCGGCACAGGTTCTCGCGGTCGGGCTCGGATCGGCACGGGCCGCTGGTCGGACGTCGTGGGCTCGCGGATCGGTCCGCTCCCGGAAGGTCGGCGTGGTCGTCGCCGTCGCTGCGCTCGCCGTCGGTCGCAGCCGCTTGCGGGCGGCCCGCTGTGGCTGCTGGTCGCCGGCGCTCGCCGTCGCGGGCGGCCTGTCCATGGGCTGGAACGCGCTCGCGTTCGCCGCTGCGGCCGAGCTCGCGGGCGCAGCGCGAAGCGGCGCCGCGATCGGCTTCCAGCAGTCGGTGCTCTCCGGGATCGGGATCGTCGCGCCGATCGTCTTCGCCGCGAGCGTGTCGCCGGACGTCTGGTCGCTCGCGTTCCTGCTCGCTGCGCTCGTCCCGCTCGCGGGGCGGCTGTCGCTGCGTCCGCTGCGTGGTTACTAGGCTCCACGCGTGACGATCTTCGAGCGGCTCGACCAGCTGTACGCGATCGGCGAGCGGCCCGGGAGCGAACCGCCCTCATCCTTCGGCGGCCGAGGACGAGGCGCATCGCCTCGCGGCCGACTGGCTCGAGGAGGCGGGGCTCGAGGTCGCGGTCGGATCGTCACGGGAACCTCTACGGACGCGGCGGCGAGCGGCCGAGGAGGTGTGGACATGGTCGCACCTCGACAGCGTTCCGCGGTGGCGGCCGCTTCGACGGCGCGCTCGGCGTCGTCGCCGGCGATCGAGGCGGTGGAGCGTGCGGGGCGGGTTCCGTCGTCGTCTTTCGCGGCGAGGAGGTCGGCTGCGTCGGGAGCCGCGCCCTGGTGGCGGCGAAGACCAGCTGCCGCGGCTGTTTCTCGAGCTCCACGTCGAGCAGGGGCCGTGTCCTCGCGGCGCGCGACGTGCCGCTCGGGGTCGTCACCGGGATCGTCGGCTACGCGCGCGGCGAGCTCGTCGTCGAGGGCCAAGCGGGGCACGCGGGAACGACGCCGATGGTCGGCCGCGACGATGCGCTCGTCGCCGCCGCGTCCGAGATCCAGCGCGTACGGGATGCGCGCTCGCCATCCCCGGACGCGGTTGCGACGATCGGCCAGGTCGACGGTCGAGCCCGGCGGCGCGAACGTCATTCCGTCGCGCGTCCAGCTCAGCCTCGACGTCCGCGCGCCGGACGCGGAGAGGCTCGACGCGCTGGTTGCCGCGATCGGCTTCGAGCCCGGCTACCGCGTCGAGCCCGCGCAGTTCGCGGGCGCTGCTCCGCAGGCGTTTCGGGACGCGATCGCCGCCGAAGGGCTCGCCGCTCGTCGAGCTCCCCTCGGGCGCCGGGCACGACGCGGGGATCCTCGCCGCGGCCGGCGTCGACGCTGGCGATGCTCTTCGTGCGGAGCCTCAACGGCGGGGTGAGTCACTCGCCCGGACGAGCTGTCCTCGGACGAGGACGTCGTGCTCGCGCGTCGACGTCCTCGCCGGCCGCGCTCGCGCCGGGCTACGTCTCGGTGAACGAGATGTCCTGGGCGCCGTCCCAGAGCATCCGCCGGCCGAGCTCGCGCAGGTTCTCGTTGCCGGAGACGATCGTCGCGAAGTGGTTCCCCGCGAGCGCGCCGGCCTTGCTCCGCGAAGGCGACGTAGCCGTACGCGAGCAGGAGCTCGGTCTCGCTCACGCCGCCCGGGTAGAAGATCGAGCTCGCCCGGGCTCGGGTAGCTCGTCGCGTTCTCGGGCCCGATGCCGACGTCGAGCTCGCCCATCGGAATCCACCCGCCTTCGCCCGACCAGCGGACGTGGATGATCTTCGACTCGAGCGGCAGCAGGCCGCGGAACGCCGCGACGGTGTCCGGCGCCGCTCTCGGCGACAGCGCGCCGAGAAGCGAAAGTCACCGGCGGTGATCTCGAGCATCGCGCGAATCTACCGCAGCAACTGGGACCGACGTTGCTGCGATCGGACGCCCTATCGCGACTGCGCGATCCACGCCTCGAGGAGCGTCGCGTTCGGCCTCCGTCATGCCCGTCGCGTTCCCCGGAGGCATCGTCGTGCGTCTGCACCGCCTGGCGCTCGATGTCGTCGATCCGCGCCTCGATCTGCTCCGCGCGTCTCGAACCGGATCCCGAGCGGCGCCGACGCGCCCGAGTGGCACTGCGCGCAGCGCGCTCCGCCATCACGGGCTGGATCTGCTCGAAGGTCACCGGCCGCGCTGACGCTCGTTCCCGCGTCGTCGGGCCGCAGCCAGAGCGCGAGCGCGACGACGCCGACGGTGGCGACTGCCGGGATCCACCACGCGCGCTGCCCGCGTGCCAGCGGTTGAAGAAGACGCGGATGAGCGCCGTCGAGCACCGCGATCGCGCACGCAAGACGAGCCACGCCTCGTCCGCACCGAACACGAACGCGAAGTGGCCGGCGAGCATCGTGAAGCAGCGACCGGCAGCGTGAGGTAGTTGTTGTGCACCGAGCGGTTCTTCGCCTCGAGCAGCGGCGCGGCGTCCGGCTCGCGCCCCTCCTCCATCGCGCGCGACGAGCTTCCGGTGCGCCGGGATGATCACGAAGAAGACGTTCGCGGCCATGATCGTCCCGAGCATCACGCCGACCTGCAGGTACGCGGCCCGCGGCGCGAAGAGCTCGCCCGTGCCGCCACGCGCGACGAGCGCACGAGCGTCCCGACGACCGCGAGCGCCACCTGGCTGCGCTGGCCGACCGTCGCGGCAGAGGACGTCGTAGACGACCCACGCGAGCGCGATGCCCGGCGACGCTGAGCGCGACCGCCTGCCACGTGGTCAGATCGGCCGACGGCCGGATCGACCAGTCGGGTGTCGCGCGTCGAAGTAGTAGAGGACGACGAACAGCGCGAAGCCCGGAGAGCCACGTCGTGTACGCCTCCCACTTGAACCAGTGCAGGTGCTCGGGCATCTCGGCGGGAGCGAGCCTGGTACTTCTGCGAGTGGTAGAGCCCGCCGCCGTGCACGCCCCAGAACTCGCCCGCGACGCCGGCCTCGGCATCCTCGGTCTGCTTCGGCGGGCGCAAGGCGAGGTCGAGGCGGACGAAGTAGAAGGAGGCGCCGATCCACGCGATCCCGGCGATCACGTGGAGCATCCGCAGGATGACGTCGAGGACGTCTCTCAGGTAGCAGGGTCCACCGGTCCCTCGCGATCGCGACGAGCTCGCGGCAGGCCCGTGTCGAGCTCCTCGTCGCGCGAGCGCCGAGCCGCTCGCGGAGCACCTCCAGGACATCCGCCTTCGGCGCGCCGGTTCGACGAAGACGACGAAGCGGAATCCGAACGCGTCCTCGTACGCGGCGTTCAGCGCCGCGAGGTCGACGAGCACGGCACGGATCGTCGTCGTCGCCCTGCTCGGCGGCCGAGCGCTCGAGAGCCCGTCTGCTGACCGATCGCGGGATGCGCCGCGAGCGCCTCGACCTTCTCCTCCTCCGCTCAGCGCGGCGACCACGCTCGTCCGCGCTGCTCCGAGCGGGTCCTCGATCTCGCGCGAGCACGCTCGACGAGTCGCGTGCGGCCCTCGAAGAGCTCGCTCAGCTCGTCGACGCTCAGCTGCCGCGGTAGCTCGCGCACCCGTAGGGCGAGACGAGGAGCGGGACGTGGTAGTGGCCGTCGCCGAGCTCGATCTCGAGCTCGACGCGCGTGAAGAACGGCGACGGCGGCCAGAACGACGAGCGCGTAGCGGCCGGGCTCGAGGTCGCGCGGCGAGCTCGGCGACCCGGCCGTCGGCGTCGGTCTCGCCCGCGACCACGACTCGCTCGCCGCGGCAGAGCTCGACGCGCACTCCGCGCGCGGGCTTGCCCGGCGCCGGTGTCGAGGACGTGCGTGGAGAGCGATGACGCTCATGGCGCGAATCTTCGCGCCTGCGCCCGGTGGGCGCGCGCGATCTCCGTCCTCGTCCGCGCGGACGAGCGCGCCGTCCCGGACGACGTCCTCGCCCTCGACGACGAGGCGGTCGACGCGATGCGGCGCCGACAGGACGAGCCCGGCGACCGGGTCGTCGGCGCCGCCGAGCTCGAGCCCGTCGGTTCGCCAGACCGCGAAGTCGGCGCGCTTGCCCGGCTCGAGCGAGCCGATGTCGTCGCGTCCGAGCACCGCGGCGCCGCCGCGCGTTCCGAGCCGGAGCGCGTCGCGCGCGGTCATCGCGCTCGGGCCGCCGCGCCCGCGCGCGACGAGCAGCGCCTGCTTCACCTCGATGAGGAGGTCGCCGCGCTCGTTCGAGGCGGAGCCGTCGACGCCGAGGCCGACGCGGACGCCGGCGTCGAGCATAGTCGCGCACCGGCGCGACGCCCGGCGCCGAGCCGGAGGTTCGAGGTCGGGCAGTGCGCGACGCCGGTGCCCGACGCGGCGAAGTCGCGCGATCGTCGTCCGTCGGAGAGGTGGACGCAGTGCGCGCACCAGACGTCGGCGCCGAGCCAGCCGAGGTCGGTCGAGGTACTCGACGGGCGTGGCAGCCGTAGAGCTCCATGGCAGTACGCCTCCTCCTCGACGGTCTCGGCGAGGTGCGTGTGCAGCGTGCAGCCCGAGGCGGCGCGCGAGCTCGCGCCGACTCCGTCCATCAGCCGCTTCGTGACCGAGAACGGCGAGCACGGTGCGACGGCGATCTGGACGCGCGCGCCGGGCCGGGCTCGTGCAGCTCGGCGACGAGCCGCTCGGTGTCGGCGAGGACCGCGTCGATGTCCTCGACGAGCTCGTCCGGCGGCAGGCCGCCGTCGGAGACGCCGAGGTCCATCGAGCCGCGCGAGGCGACGATGCGCACGCCGAGCTCGCGCGCCGCCTGCACCTCCGCCTCGATCGAGCCCGGTCGCGCCGCGCGGGAAGACGTAGTGGTGGTCGAAGACGGTCGTGCAGCCGCGAGAGCGCGAGCTCGGCGAGCCCGGTGCGCGCGGCCGCGTACTCCGCCTCGGCGTCGATCCGCGCCCAGACCGGGTAGAGCTCGCGGAGCCAGCGTGAAGAGGTCGGCCTGCTGCGCCCGGGCGCGCGTGAGCGTCTGGTACAGGTGGTGGTGCGTGTTGACGAGGCCCGGCGTGACGACCGCGCCGCCGAGGTCGACCCGCTCGTCGGCCTCGGGCTCCGCGCCCGAGCCGACCGCCGCGACGACGCCGTCCGTCGACGAGCGAGCCAGCCGGACTCGTGCTCCGTGCCCGCGTCGTCGCACGTGACGATCCAGCCGTCTGCGTAGAGCCGCGCTCATAGCGCGCGAGCGGCACGAGCTCGAAGCGGTCGACGTCGACGAGCCCGCGGTCCGTGATCTTCAGGTGCGGGATGACCGACAGCGCGAGGAACGCGAGCGTGAGGAACGGCGTCGCGCCCGACCAGCCGAGCGCCGTGCGCGGCCTCGTTGCACGCGCGGCTCTGCGCGACGACCTCGGCGAGCGGCGCGTCGGAGAGGAGCCCGGCGACCGGCAGCGGGCAGCTCGGCGAGGACGCGGAGCCGTCGACGGCGACGATGCCGCCGCCGAGCTCGGCCAGCCGCTCGACCGCGAAGCGCCATGTCGCCGGTCCGTCATGCCGACGACGACGAGGTTGTGCGCGTCGTGCGCGACGCTCGAGGCGAGCGCGCCGCGCTGCAGGCCGGAGCCGCGCGACGAAGCCGAGCCCGATGCGGCCCGGTCGCGAGGTGGCGCTCGACGACCGCGATCTTCGCGAGGTCGCGCTCGGCGTCGGCGACCGCGCGCCCGCCGCTCGACGACGGCGTCCCGCTCGAGCGACTCGGTGACGACCTGGTCCGGCGACGAGGCCGATCGCGCGCGCGCTGCCGCCGTCCACGGGATCGCGAAGATCGCCGGCGCGAGCGGGCGCGATGCGAACCGACTGCCGCACCCACTCCGGGACCTCGACGCGCGCGACGTCCTCGATCGGCCGCCCGCGCTTCAGCACCGTTCGACGGCTGGAAGCTCACGAGGTCGGGCAGGAGCGAGCAGGTCGGCGACGTAGCCTGGCGCGATCGCGCCGTGGCGCGCAGGCCGTGCCAGAGCGCGGGATGGTGCGAGGCCATGACGACGCGCGTCCTCGGGCGCGATCCCGGCCGCGACCGCCTCGCGCACCATCGCGTTGATGTGGCCGTCGTCGGCGATGTCCTCCGGATCGCGGTCGTCCGTGCAGAACGCGATGCGCCACGGCCCGTACTCCTCGACGCAGCGGCAGCAGCGCCTGCAGGTTGCGCGCCATCGAGGCCTCGCGGACGAGCAGCCACATGCCGGCGCGCAGCCGCTCGCGGCCCTCCTCGACGGTGAGCGCCTCGTGGTCGGAGCGGATCCCGGCGGCCGCGTACGCCTGCAGCTCGCGGCCGAGCAGCGCCGGGCGCGTGGCCGTCGACGTGCCTGCGCCCGTCGAGGCCGAGCTTCTCGAGCTCGTCGGTCGAGCCCGCGATGACGCCGGGGAAGTTCATCATCTCCGCGAGCCCGAGCACGCGCCGGCGGCGCATGAGCGACCTCGAGGTCGCCGGGCGTCAGCGCGCCGCCGCGGCGACTCGAACGGCGACGCGGGCACGCACGACGAGCGCCATGAAGTAGACGTCGAGCTGGCAGCCCGGCGTCGCGTCGAGCAGCCAGTGCACGCCGTCGACGCCGAGGACGTTCGCGATCTCGTGCGGGTCGGCGACGACGGCGGTCGTCCCGAGCGGGAGGACGAGCCGCGCGAACTCGTCGACCATGAGCTTCGCCGACTCGAGGTGCATGTGCGCGTCGATGAAGCCCGGGCACGACGAAGCGCCCCGACGGCGTCGAGCGTCTCGCGGCCCTCGTAGCTGCCGAGCCCGGCGATCGACGCCGTCGACGACCGCGACGTCGGCCTCGAGCCACTCGCGCGTGAAGACCGAGAGGACGCGTCCGCCCGCGCACGACGAGGTCCGGCGGGCTCGTCTCCACGGGCGACCGCAAGACGGCGTTGCAGTCCCTCCATCGAGGGCAGCGTAATCGCGCGCCGCGCTGTCGTATAGTCGCCGCGGTCAGTCGGCAGGCCGGACAGGAGGAGCAGATGAGAAGGAGAGTGGTGCTGGGCGGGCTCGTGCTGCGCGCTCGCCGCGATGGGGCTCGTGCTCGCCGGCGGTGGCGCGGCGAAGTCCGAGCAGGAGCCGTTCAAGGTGGCGTTCGATCTACCCGGGGCCGCACAACGACCAGAGGGTGGTCGCAGGCGCACGACGCGGGACGCCTGTGCGATCGAGAAGGCGCTCGGCTCGCAAGGTCCAGACGACCTACAAGGAGAACGTCTTCTCGAACGCGCAGAGTCCCGCAGATCGTCGCGGGCCTCGTGCGCGAGGGCTACCAGATGATCTTCGGCTGCTCGTTCGGGATGTTCGAGAACGGCGTCAACGGACAGCTGTACAACGAAGTACCCGGACGTCCTCTTCGAGCAGGCGACCGGGCTCGCAGATCAAGAAGAACCAGGCCGAGTACTTCGGCGCGGGTGAGGACACGATCTACCTCTCGGGCATGGCCGCGGGCGCCGCGAGCAAGAAGGGCTGATCGGCTACGTCGTCCCGTTCGGCATCCCCGAGGTCGTGCGGCACGCCAACGCGTTCGCGCTCGGCGCGCAGGCGACGCATCCGGGCGCGAAGGTCAAGCTGATCTGGACGAACGCGTGGTACTCGCCGCCGAAGGAGACGGCTGCGGCGCAGAGCCTCGATCGCCGCCGGCGTCGACGTGCATCGGGCAGAACGTCGACAGCCCGTCGGCCGGCGTCGTCGCCGAGTCGAAGGGCATCCCGTGGGTCGGCTACGACTCGAACGCGCAGAAGTCGGCGCCGAAGCAGTGGCTGACGGCGGCGACCTACAACTGGGGCCCGTACTACGTCGAAGCGCGTCAAGGCGGCGATGAACGGCACGTGGAAGCCGGGCTTCTACTACGGCTCGATCAAGGACGGCTTCACGGGCCTCGCGCCGTACGGCCCGAAGGTGACGGCGAAGACGAAGGCGGCGATCGCGGCGAAGCGCAAGGCGATGGTCGCCGGCAAGTTCCACGTCTTCCAGGGGCCGCTCTACGACCAGAGCGGCAAGCTCAAGGTCCCGCCGGGCAAGCAGCTCAAGCTCATCGCGCGACCTGTACACGATGCAGTGGCTCGTCAAGGGCGTGGTCGGGAAGGTCTCGTCGGTCCTGCCGCCCGGCTAGCCGGTGGGGGACGCTGCCCCGCCACCGCATCGAACGAGAGAGGCGCCGGCTCGTCCGGCGCCTCTCGGCTCCAGCCGTGCGCATGCGCGGCATCACGAAGCGCTTCCCCGGCGTGCGTCGCGAACGACGACGTCACGTTCGAGGCGGCGCGCCGGCGAGGTGCACGCGCTCCTCGGCGAGAACGGCGCCGGCAAGACGACGCTCTCGAACATCCTGACCGGCCTCTACCGGCCGGACGAGGGCGAGATCGAGCTCTACGGCGAGCCGGTGCACTTCCACTCGCCGCGCGACGCGCTCGACGCCGGGCATCTGCATGGTGCACCAGCACTTCCGGCTGGTCGAGCCGTTCTCGGTCGCCGAGAACGTCGTGCTCGGCGACCACCGGGCGGAGGGCCGCGTCGTTCTTCGTGCACGAGCGCGCGATCGAGCGGCGGGTCGACGGAGCTCGGCGAGCGCTACGGGCTCGCGGTCAACCCGCGGGCGCGCGATCTGGCAGCTCTCGGTCGGCGAGCAGCAGCGCGTCGAGATCCTGAAGGCGCTCTACCGCGAGGCGCGCATCCTGATCATGGACGAGCCGACCGCGGTGCTCACGCCGCAGGAGGCGGTGTCGCTCTTCGCCACGCTCCGCGCGATGGCCGACGGAGGGAAAGACGGTCATCTTCATCTCGCACAAGCTCCACGAGGTGCACGCGGTCGCGGACCGCGTCACCGTCCTCCGCGGCGGTCGTACCGTCGAGACCGTCGACCGCGGCAGGCTGCGACGACGCGCTCGCTCGCCGCGCTCATGGTCGGGCGCGAGATCGACGTCGCGCCGGCCGCTCGAGCAGCGCGAGGCAGCTGGCGGACGTCCGCACGCTCGAGGTGGAGGGGCTGACGGTGCCGGGCGATCGCGGCGAGACCGCGGTGCGACGACGTCTCGTTCTCGATCCGCGAGGGCGAGATCGTCGGCGTCGCCGGGGTCGCGGGCAACGGACAGCGCGAGCTGGCCGAGGCGGTCTCCGGGATGCGCGACATCCGGGCGGGGAGCATCCGTGTCGCCGGCCGTCGGCTGCGTGGCGGCGATCCGCGCGAGGCGATCCTCGCGGGCGTCGCCCACGTTCCCGAGGACCGCCTCGGGACGGGGCTCGCCCCGAGCCTGAGCGTCACGAGCAACGTCGGTCATCAAGACCTACCGAAGCCGCTCGCTGTCGCGCGGGCCGCTCCTCCTCTGCGGCGCATGCGCGAGGCGGCCGCTCGGGATCATCCGGCGCTACGACGTGAAGACTCCCGGGCCGGAGACGCCGGTGCGCAACCTCTCCGGCGGCAACCTGCAGAAGCTCGTCCTCGGGCGGGAGTTCGCGGACGACCCGCTCGTCCTCGTCGTCGCCCAGCCGACGCGCGGGCTCGACGTCGGCGCGATCGAGACGGTGCACTCGTACCTCCGCGACGCTGCGGCGAAGGGCGTGGCGATCCTGCTGCTGAGCGAGGACCTCGACGAGATCCGCGCCGCTCGCCGACCGGATCCTCGTCGTGTACGAGGGCGAGATCGTCGGCGAGCTCCACGCCGGTGCCGCGTCGATCGAGGAGATCGGGCTGCTCATGGCAGGCGGGCGCGCGCGTGATCAGCCTCGAGCGCCGGCTCGAGCAGCCGTGGTGGCTGTCGGTCGCCGTTCCCGGTCGGATCGCTCGCTCGTCGCGTTCGCGATCATGGCCGTCGTCCTCGCGGTGAGCGGGGCACGCCCCGGGCGCGACGTACCGCAAGATCGTCGAGGCCGGCTTCACCGGGCACGGGCGCGCTCTCGGCCACGTTCATCTCGGCGACGCCGATCCTCTTCACGGGCCTCGCGGCTGCGGCCGCGTTCCGCATGCAGCTCTTCAACATCGGCGCCGAGGGGCAGCTCTACCTCGGCGCGATCGGCGCCTCGTGGATCGCGCTCCGGCTCGGGGATCACGACGTGACGTCGACGCCGCTCTACGTCGTCGCGATGTGCGTCGCGGCGGCTGTCTCGGCGCGCTCTGGGCGCTGATCCCCGGCGTCCTCCGGGCTTTCGCGCGGACGAACGAGATCATCACGTCGCTGATGCTCAACTACGTCGCGGGCTACCTGCTCACGTACCTGATCTTCGACAGCGCCTCGTACTGGCGGGACATCGTCGACGCTTCAGGCACGCGCGTTCCCGCAGGGCAAGCCGATGCCCGACGCGTCGAACTGGCCGACCTTCGGCTCGTCGGTCGTCGTGCCGCTCGGCTTCGCGTCATCGGGCTCGTCGCCGCGCTCGCGCTGTGGGTGCTCTACTCGCGGATGCGGTTCGGATTCGAGGTGGGCGTCATCGCCGACTCGCCGCGCGCCGCGCCGCTACGCGGGCATGCGGACGCGGCGCAAGATCCTCGCGGTGATGGCCGTGTCGGGCGCGCATCGCCGGGATCGGCGGCGCGAGCCAGATCGGCGACTTCACGCACACGCTCGACGGCAGCCCGACGGGCCTGCAGGCGGCGGCGTTCGGCTACACGGGGATCGTCGTCGCCGCGCTCGCGCGCTACAACCCGTTCGCGGTCTGCCTCGTCGCGGTGCTGATCGGCGGGCTCCAGAACGCCGGGTACACGCTGCAGGGGCCGGACTTCCCGTCGGGGCTCGTCGGCGTGATGCAGGGGATCATCCTGTTCTGCGGCTCTCGGCGGCGAGCTGCTCATTCGCTACCGGCTTCGGCTCACGCGGAGCGCGCGTGCGGGCAAGCCGGCCGCGGAGGCGGCGTCATGAGCGTCAACGACAGCCTGCTCGTGATCGTGCTCGCGCAGGCCGTGCTCTACGGCACGCCGCTCCTCTACGCGGCGCTCGGCGAGCTCCTCGCCGGAGCGCTCCGGAGTGCTGAACCTCGGGGTCGAGGGATGATGCTCTTCGGCGCGGCGGTCGGGTACTGGGTGACGCAGACGCGTCGACGGCTCGCCGCCACGGTGCTCACGCTCGCCGCTCTCGCGGCGGCGCGTGGCGGAGCGGCGATGGCGGCGATCCACGCGTTCCTCACGATCACGCTGCGCGCGAACCAGATCGTCTCGGGCCTCGCGCTCACGATCTTCGCCGGCGGCCTCGGGCTGTCGGCGTACTTCGGGACCGAGCTCGGCCTCGCCGATCTGCCCGCCGAAGCACCAGTTCGCGTCGCTCGACGTCCTCGGCCTCGGCGACCTGCCGGTGCTCGGCCCGATCCTCTTCGACCAGTCCGCGCTCGTGTACGCGTCGTGGGTCGTGACGCTCCTCGTCGGCCTCTACCTCGGGCGGACGCGCTTCGGGCTGAACGTGCGCGCCGTCGGCGAGGCGCCGGCCTCGGCCGACGCGATGGGGATCAACGTCGCGCTCTACCGGTACGTCCACGTGCTCGCCGGAGGCGCGTTCGCGGGCGTCGGCGGCGCCTGCTACAGCCTCTCGATCACGGCCGGGCTGGACCGTCGGGCGACACGCTCGTGAACGGCGCCGGCTGGATCGCGATCGCGCTCGTGATCTTCGCGTTCTGGAGCGCGGAGCTCTGTCTCGTGGGCGCGTACCTCTTCGGCGCGCTGTCCGCGCTCCCGTTCGCGCTGCAGGCGCGCGACGTCGACGTCGCTCCCGAGTTCCTCCACGCGCTTCCGTACGTGACGACGATCGTCGTGCTGGTGCATCGTCTCGACGGGCGCTCGCCAAGCGTCGCCTCGGGCGCACCGGCGGCGCTCGGGGTTCCGTACGTACGCGAGGAGCGGTAGAACGACGGCGTGGACGTCCTCACGCCGCGCTCGCTCGAGGAGGCACTCGACCTCAAGGCTGCGCATCCCGACGCCGTGCCGATCCAGGGTGGCACCGACGTCATGGTCGCGCTCAACTTCGACCGCGCGCAGGCCGGACGTCCTCCTCAACCTGAACGAGGTCGCCGAGCTCCGCGGCTGGTCGCGCGAGAACGGGACGCTGCGGCTCGGGGCCGGCCTGACGTACACGGAGGCGATGTCCGGCGCGGTCGCGGAGAGCTGCCCGCGCTCGCCGAGGCGTCGCGCACCGGTCGGCTCGCCCGCAGATCCGCAACCGCGGGACGATCGGCGGGAACCTCGGAACCGCGTCGCCCGCCGGCGATGCGCTGCCGCCCCTGCTCGTGGAGGGCGCGGAGATCGAGCTCGCGAGCGTGCGCGGGACGCGGCGGGTCCCGCTCGACGAGTTCCTCGTCGGGCGTGAAGCGCAACGCGCTCGCGGACGGACGAGCTCATCGTCGCCGTGTCACCGTCGAGCCGCGCGCGGCAGCCGCAGACGTTCATGAAGGTCGGCCCGCGGAACGCGATGGTCATCGCCGTCTGCTCGCTCGCGGTCGTGGCCGATCGCGAGCGCGGCGAGCTGCAGGGCCGCGTTCGGATCGTCCGCGCCGATCGCGCGGCTCGTCACGGCACCCATCGACGAAGCGCGACGCCTTCCCGGACTGGTCGCCGGAGCGGCCAGCCCGATCGACGACGTGCGCGGCACGGCCGCGCTACCGACGCCACGCCCTCCGTGTGCCTGACCGGGCGCGCGCTCGAGAGGTGCCTCGCGTGAGAGTCGAGCTGACGGTCAACGGCGAGCCGCGCGAGACGGACGTCTGGGCGCGGCGAGAGCCTCCTCACGACGCTCCGCGACCGGCTCGAGCTTCCCGGCTCGAAGAACGCGTGCGAGCAGGGCGAGTGCGGCTCGTGCTCGGTCGCTCCTCGACGGCGAGCTCGTGTGCTCGTGCCTCGTTGCTCGCCGCGCAGGCGGACGGCCACGACGTCGTCACCGTCGAGGGCCTCGGCGCGGACGGCGAGCTCCATCCCGTGCAGGAGGCGTTCGCGGACGCCGGCGCGGTGCAGTGCGGCTTCTGCACGCCGGGGTTCGTCGTGGCGGCCGCCGATCTCCTGCGCCGCGTTCCCGATCCGAGCGGACGACGAGATCCGCGAGGCGCTCTCCGGGAACCTCTGCCGCTGCACCGGGTACCAGAAGATCCTCGACGCCGTGCACGCAGGCGGCCGGGCGATGAGCACCGCGACGCGCACGCTGCGACGAGGACGCGCCGTGACCGCACGCGTCGCGCGCCGACGCCGTGCCGAAGGTCACGGGCGAGTTCGCGTACTCGAGCGACCTCCACGCGGCCGGGAATGCTCTGGGGCCACACGCGTCCGCAGCCCGCACGCACACGCGCGAATCGTCGCGATCGACATCGTCCGAGGCGCTCGCGCTGCCGGGCGTGCACGCGGTCCTCACGCACGACGACGTCCCCGGCCAGAAGACGTACGGGCTCGAGTTCGCCGACCAGCCGGTGCTCGCGAGCGATCGCGTGCGCTACTTCGGCGAGGCCGGTGGCGATCGTCGCGGCCGGAGGAGCCGGAGCAGGCTCGCCGTGCGGCCGCTGCGGTTCGCGTCGAGTACGAGCCGCTCGAGCCGGTCACCGATCCCGGAGCGCGCGACGGAGATGGAGCCGCTCCATCCCGACCGGCCGACGATGGCCGGCGCACGGCTATCGCGACGACCCGCGGCCGAACGTCGTCCGCTCGATGGTGATCCGCCGCGGCGATCCGGACGCGGCAGGCGGACGTGACGGTCGAAGGCGTGTACGACGTCGGCCAGCAGGACCAGGCGTTCCTCGGGCCGGAGTCCGGGATCGCGATCCCGGACGGCGAGGGCGGCGTCGACATCCACGTCGCGACGCAGTGGCTCCACGTCGACCGCGACCAGGTCGCGCCGTGCCTCGACCTCGAGCCCGAGCAGGTGCGGATCCACCTCGCCGGCGTCGGCGGCGCGTTCGGCGGGCGCGAGGACCTCTCGATGCAGATCCACGCGGCGATGCTCGCGCTGCCGCGAACCGGTCGGCCGGTGAAGATGGTCTACAACCGCGAGGAGTCGTTCGTCGGGCCACATCCACCGCCACCCGGCGCGGATCTGGGCCGAGCACCGCGCGACGCGCGACGGCCGGCTCGTCGCGCGTGCGGATGCGGATCCTGGTCGACGGCGGCGCCTACGCGTCGAGCTCGACGGCCGTGATCTCGAACGCCTGCTCGTTCGCGGTCGGGCCGTACGCGGTCGACAACGTGCTGATCGACGGTCTCGCCGTCTACACGAACAACCCGCCGTGCGGCGCGATGCGCGGCTTCGGCGCGGTGCAGACGTGCTTCGCCGCCGAGGCGCAGATGGACAAGCTCGCCGCGGCGCTCGACATCGATCCGGTCGAGCTCCGGCTGCTGAACGCGCTCGAGCCGGGAGGCGCGCTTGCGACCGGGCAGCTCGTCGACCGGCTCGCTGCCGGACGCGGACGTGATCCGGCGCGCGCGGCCCTCGAGCCGTCCCGAGCCGGAGGAGCTGCCGCGCGAGGCGATCCGGCTGCCCGGCGGCGCGGGGAACACGACGCGCGGCGAAGGCGTGCAGCGCGGTGTCGGCTTCGCCGTCGGCTTCAAGAACATCTGCTACTCGGAGGGCTTCGACGACTACTGCGCCGCGCGCGTGGTCCTCGTCCGAGGACGGCTCGGCAGAGGTGCACTGCGCCGCCGCCGAGGTCGGGCCAGGGCGTGAGCGACGTCATCCTCCAGGTCGCGCGCGCTCGAGCTCGGCACCGACGACGTGACGACTCGCCTCGGATCGACGGCGCGCGTCGGCTCCGCCGGCTCGGCGTCGGCCTCGCGCATGACGTGGATGGCGGCGGGCGCGGTGCAGACCGCGTGCCGCGCCGCGCTCGAGGAGCGCGAGCGCTCGGGCGGCGGCCGCGGTCGACGTCGAGCGCATCTACCGGCATCCGCGCACGTTCCCGCTCGATCCCGAGACGGGCCAGGTCACCGGACGGCCAGGCGCACGTCGCGCTCGCGCGTCGCCGCGATGCAGCGTCGTCGTCGAGGTGGACGTCGACCTCGGCCTCACCCGCGTCGTCTGGATCGGCACGGCGCAGGACGTCGGCAAGGCGCTGAACCGCACGGCGGTCGAGGGGCAGATCGAGGGCGGCACGGCGCAGGGCCTCGGCCTCGCGCTCATGGAGGAGATCCAGACGCGCGACGGCGTGATCACGAACGCGAGCTTCACGGACTACCTGATCCCGACGTTCCTCGACATGCCGCCGGTCGTCTCCGAGCTCGTCGAGGATCCCGAGCCCGACGCGCCCGTACGGCGTGAAGGGCGTCGGCGAGCCGCCGACGGTCGTCTCGACCGCGGCGATCGTCGCCGCGCTCCGCGACGCGACCGGCCGCGAGCTTGCGCGTGTGCCCGTGCGGCCCGACGAGATCGTCGGGCTTCTGAGCACGAGCGAGAGGAGCCTTGCGGCCCTCTCTCCCCACTCGGATGGAACGGGAGACCTGCTAGCGGAGCTGCCCGCGCAGCACGCATGACGATGCGCCCGGCCTGCGCGACCTGCACGAGATGCCGCTGAACGGAGACCGCGGCCTGTCGCGCGCTGCACCTTCGAGGTCTGGACGCCGATGACCTGGGCCGAGATCTGCGGCTTGACCTGCGCCGAGACGTTCCGGCGGCCGCGACCGTCGGGACGACGGCGAAAGCGGTGACGACTGCTCCGATGGTGGCGATGCGCTTCATGGTGTTCTCTCGTCCGTGATCCGTCATGTCCCGACCGTAGGTGCGTCGCGCGGCCGCGTCGTTCGTGGCCGCGACGTTGCGAGTGTCACCGCCGTTACACACGCGTCGCGGCGACGTTGCATTGCCACGTTCTGTGCCAGACACTGTGCTCGGTGAGTAACGTCGCGGGCTCCGCGCTGGCGCCCGGAACGACGGTCGCCGGCTATCGCATCGAGGCTCTCATCGGCCGAGGGGGATGGGCGCGGTCTACCGTGCCGAGCGAGGAGGGCTCTCGGGCGCAAGGTGGCGCTCAAGGTGATCGCCCCGAGCTCGCTCCAGGACGAGCGCTTCCGGCGAGCGCTTCCTGCGCGAGTCGCAGATCGCCGGCCTCGCTCGACCATCCGCACGTCATCCCCATCTACCAGGCGGGAGACGAGGACGGGCTGCTCTTCCTCGCCATGCGCTACGTCGAGGGCTCTGACCTCGCGCAGCGTCGTCGCCGAGGACGGAGCGCTCGAGCCGAGGCGTGCGGTCGAGCTCCTCTCGCAGATCGCCGAGGCGCTCGACGCCGCCCACGAGAAGGGTCTCGTGCACCGCGACGTCAAGCCGTCGAACGTCCTGATCGCCGAGTCGGCGGGCCGCGAGCACTGCTACCTCGGCGACTTCGGCCTGACCAAGCGCACCGGGCTCGCTCTCGGGCGTCTCTGTCGCCGGGGAGATCGTCGGCACGCTCGAGTACGTCGCCCCTGAGCAGATCACGGGCAACGCCCTCGACGAGCGCGCCGACGTCTACTCGCTCGGCTGCGTCCTCTACGAGTGCCTGACCGGGCAGTCGCCCTTCCCGCGCGCGACCGACGTCGCGCTGCTGTGGGCGCACGTGCACGAGGAGCCGACGCCGCCGACGCCAAGGCTCGCCCCGATCTCCCGAAGGAGCTCGACACCGTCCTCGCGCGCGCGCTCGCCAAGGAGCCGGGGCGACGCTACCGCTCGGCGGGAGAGCTGCTCGCGGCGCACGCGGTCGGCGCTTCGCCTGGTCGAGAGCCCGCCGCCAGCCGCGCGCGCAGCTCGCGCCGAACCGTTGCCATCGCGGCGGTCGCGGTCGTGCTCTCCTCGTACGCCGCTCTCGCGGTCTCATTCCTGCACGCGCGGCTCGGGCGGGCTTGCCTCGAGCGTCTCGCCCAACTCCGGTCGGCGTGATCGACCCGGCCTCGAACAAGCTCGTCTCCGAGGTGCCGGTCGGCGTCGCGACCCGCAGGCGATCAGCTACGGCGCCGGCGGCGTCTGGGTCGCGAACGTCGACGACGAGACGGTGTCCAGCGATCGACCCTGCACGACACGGCGGCGCGGTGGCGACGATCACCGTGGGCGACTACCCGGAGCGACCTCACCGTTCGGCGCCGGCTCCGTCTGGGTCGCGCTTGGCGCGCTCGGCCGAGCTGCAGACCGATCAACGCCGAACAGAACGAGGCGGCGAGCCCGATCGTCGGCTCTGGGAGACGGCACGCCCGTGCGGCGCGCCGCGCGCGAGCATCGCGTTCGGCGCAGGGTTACGCGTGGTTCGCCTGCGAGGGCGGCGCCATGGACGGATCGCGTAAGCGCTCGCACCGGGTCGTCGCCGTCGATCGCTCGAGGCACGGCTGCTCAGTCGTCCAGCTCCGTGCTCTCCGCAGTTCTCCGGACATCGCGTTCGGGCCTCGGCTCGCTCTGGATCGTGAACCGCGCTGCGGAACTCAGGGTGGTCGAGGTCGATCCGCTGACGACGCAGAGACAGCAGACCAATCACGGTCGGGCAGCGGCTCCGGCACGCGATCGCTGTCGGTGGCGACGCGCTCTGGGTCGCACGGACTCCGGCGACGACACGCGTCACCGATCACCATTCCACGGATCGGTAGGCACGACGCTCGCGACGCATCGGAGCGTGGGCGACGGCCCAATCGACGTCGCCGTTCGGCGAGAGCGCGGTCTGGGTCGTGAACCAACTGACGCCACCGTACGACTCACCGGATCGAGCCCAGTGAGGCGACGTTGTCGCGACGATCGCGCGTCGGGAACGAACCGCAGAGGCGTCGCCGCCGGCGAGGGCTCCGTCTGGGTGTCCGTCCGAGCCCAGAAGAGGACGCGCTCGAGTCCGGACATCACCGATCCGCGGATGTCCACGTCGCAACATCACGAAGAGGCGGGCGGTCCAGAGGAGGAAAGCTCTGATGAGACGCTCGTCGCTCGTCCTGGCAGCAGTCGTGGTGTCCGGCGATCGTCGCGGTGTCACCCGCCGCAGGCGCGCTCGAGCAGACGCCGAAGCGCGGCTGGCACCGTCTTCTTCGGGCTGGACGGCGAGGGTTGCGTGAATCCGATCTGTGGGCAGCGCGTCTTCACCCGCGAAAGTTCTCACTCCCGCGTTCTCCATCGCTCCTGATCTCACGTCGAGGCCACAGCTCGTCTCGAGCGTGGCGATCACGGAAGAAGCGTCCGGCTAACCCTCACGTACCACATTCGGCCCGAAGCCCGCTTGAGCGACCGGCGTGGCCGTCACTGCGCGCGACTCTCGTCTTCACCCACGAGGCGATCCGGAAGGCGCTCGCGACGGACCCGGACAACGTCTCCGGACCTCCACGAGATTCACGGCGGTGTCAAATCCATCGGCACGCCTGACCTGGAAGACGTTCCGAGTCGTCTTTCGTTCTCGTGAAGCAGGCTGGCGGGGCCTCTTCACGACGGTCTGCCCCGACATGCCCTCGTCGGCGAGGACTCCGCGACGGTCTGGCGCGACGGGATCGTCAACCCTAAGACGGGAAGGGGCCGATCGGGAACGGCCCGTTCCTCCTCGACCGCTGAGAGTGCGGTGGCAGTACATCGCTGGTCCGCAACCCCAATTCATCGGGGGCCGCGTACGCCTCCTATCCTCGACCGGACCAGTCGCGGCGATTCCGGCAAAGCGAAAAGCGCGCGGCTGCGCCTCTGCCCTGAGGTGGGGCCCGAAGGGCTCCGCGAGGGCAGGCTCGATCTCGCCGCCATCAGGCATCCGAGCATCGTCCCTGAGACCTCAGCCAACGTCGGGGACCAGTGTCCTTCCACACGTCGCAGTTTCAGTCGGCCCAGCTCCCCGATCATCCGGGATGGGTCCCGGGGCCAAACTCCCTGCGGCTGCAGAGAAAGCTCGTCCGAAGGGCGCTGGCGACACGGCATCGATCGGGCTGCCATCGCCCGGCGGCTATTCGGAGCGCTCGACCTGATCGGTATCCGCCGGAGTCGACAAAGCGCCGTCTCTCCTGAATGCGAGTCGCCATCACCAGGCGAACCGGGGCCGCTACCGCTACCGTCCGGCGGAGCCGCTGAAGCTTGCTCGAGCGAGCAGGCTGCAAGCCCGACACCGAAGGCATCTACGTTCTGTGGTGGAAGGCGACTCCGAGCTTCGCTCTCGCGACGACCGGGCAGGGCGAGCCTGCGGGAGCGCACGGTCTGTCTCATCCAGGTAGCGGCAGCTCCGGCGGGCCGGCGTCGAGGCAAGACCTGCACTCGTTCCGGGGTCGGTGCTCTTCTCGCAGGATCGTCCTGCAGAGCGGCAACTCTGATCTCACTTCGTACCTGAAGTTCGCCTCGCGTGACGGCAGCGGCAAGAAGTCCCCACCTGGGCCAGGGCTGCCGCTGGAATTACGGCGGGCGGCTACTGCCAGAGGCTCGTGACGAGTGACCTCGGACTCAGGCGGACGACTGAATTCTCGACGCCGACGAGCCGCGCCTCGCGTCCTCAGCCAGGCTGACCGGCGAAGCTGGCGAAGGACGTTCCGCCGATCCCGCCTCTGCGAGCCGCTGCTGAGTGCTCGCGCATCCGGAACGACGGTACCGGAACGGCTGGTCGTCTCGGCCGAGGATCTCTTGTGGAACGCGGAGGACTGGTGGCCTTCGAGCGCCAGCAGCGCGCGATCGTCGTGGGAACGCTCCTCGCCGGCTCGGGAGCCGCTGGAATTGCCTGCCAGCAAACGCCGGAAGCGCGGCGGGGCGCTCGTCATTCGCTTGCCGTCTGGCCCCTGAGCCTGCCTTGCCTGAACGTTGCTGCCCATGAGCTGCAATCAAGCGGGCAGGGGGCGTGGGTGACGAGAAAGTTCAGCAGAAGCCCTTCTGAGGTCGGTCCGGCACTCCACGTACGGGCGAACAGCCTTTGTCTCGAGGGGTCGACTTCACGACGGCGGTGCGACCGTCCGACAAGTTGACTCACCACATCTGCCCCGAGGCGCGCTGGCGCGCCGGAGTACCTGATCCCGGCTGGCAGGACTTCATTCTCTCAGCGCTTCGGCCATACGCCGTCAGCGCTACCGCGGAGTTCCGTGACCTCCACGCGCCTGTCCGGAGTGCCCGCGTCGTCGATCGCAAGACCTTGCGCGTGGCTCCTCCGGACGAGGGCGGCGAGCTGGCACGACTTTTTCGGCAACATCCTGCCGGCGCATCAGCGCCCGCGTGGTCAGCATCTGACAGGTCTGGGGCGACCAGACGAGAATCGATCGATCCGACGACCGGAAGCCGCGACCTATCGGAAGTGGCCCCGTCCCTCGTCGAGCGGCTGGAGCGCGGCCGGCAGTTCGAAACCTACGGCGCAACCCCCTGCCACTGGGGCCCCACTCCAGCCTAGCGTCGACCGGCCGGTCATCAGATTCGGCGCAGTCGGCTACCGATCCCAGCGCGGAGCCGCAGAGCGGCTGGAGCTCTGACGCCGCGTCGGCGGCGCGTTCCGTGCAGCCGCCGTTCCTGCCGTTCGGGAGGGGCAGCCCGGATGCGGACGGCTCCGCCCCCGCTGGCGTCGGCAGCTCGAGCAACTCGCCGTCCAGCCTTGACCGAACGCTTCACCCGGCGCTCCGCAACAAGCTCGTTCGCCGCGCGTCGCAGTACGGGAATCGATCGCCCCGCGCTCGTCCGGCAGATATGGGGCGAGATCGATCTCTCTCCGCCCCTGCTCAACAGTGCGGTGTACGTAACCCAGAGTCGCTACCACGAGCCGAACTGGCGCGCGTTACCGCTATCGACCGGTGCGCAGGCCCGCCGCCAGCTGGAGCAAAGCCGGCCGCCGCAGAGGAGCGGACGCGGGATCTCTCCCGCGGCGGAGAGCGGTTCTTCCAGTTGCGCTTCGTAACCTCCGGCCGGATTGCCCCCACGAGCGCAGGCGCCTCACACCGGATACAGGCGCAGCTTCGGGCCGCTGGGGTCGAGGTCGTGCCTGCGTTCGCACCTCCGGCGGCGTTCTTTCGTACCCAGATCTCTTCCCGGCAGGGGCGGTTTCCTGATGACGTCGCACTCTTCCTCGTGGGTCAGCACAACCGGCCGGCTCGTGGGCCGGGACGTCTTCTGGCATGCGGCGGGCTGCAGAATCTTCACCGGATACATGCCAGCGGCTCTCGTCACCGCCCACCTCAATCCAGGCTGACAGGATGCTCGACGAGCGTGCGCGGCCCGAGCCCTCAACGGAGCCGACCGCGGACTCTGCGAGTGACGTCCTGCCATCGATCTCGCTTTGCCGCCGCCAGTTCGATCCTCGGCGGCCGCGTACGGCATTTGTCAATGCCCGCGGCTTGCGCGAAGTCTGTCCTCCCGGGAACTCCGAAGGCTCTGGAACGCGTGAGAGTTGGCGGCCTCGACCGCTAGCCCTCGCAGCGGCGATCGCCGTCTCGCTCCTCGCCGTCTCGGGCGCGGGTGGCGCAGGCGAGCAGACGCTACGCAGGGCGAGCATGGTCGTCGAGCTGGTCCGGCTACGACGCCGATCTGTCGCGCGCCGAATCCGCTTGTCCTGACTGCTTCCGAACCGCCTTCTGACCTTCGACTCTGGTGCTCGCATCGGCGTTCGCGGTCGCGCCCGATACTTCACGGCGCAGCCGAGGCTCTTTCAGTGAAGTGCGACGTTCCCGACGAAGCCTCCGTATACGCCTTCACCGATCGCATACGCGCGCGCCGAGCGCGTTGGAGCGACGGCGTACCCATTACTGCCCGGGACCCGGCCTCATCTCACAACGCGATCCTCGAGCACTCGGCCTCGACGACGCCGGGCTCCCCACGCCGAGGTCGCGTACGATCCAGTGCTGCCGATGCGAAGACGGTCAGAGTGGAGCTACGGTCCCGTCGCGCTGATTGGCGAACCTTGTTCGGGAACGTCCTGCCGCGCCACGCCGCCCGCCGGCAGCGACCTCGAGAGCATCTGACGCGGATCGACTGACAACCCGGAAGACGGGCACGCCAACCGGGAGCGGCCCCTTCCTCGTCGAGCGCCTGAGCGTGGCGAGCAACTCAGCGCTCGTCAGGAACCCCCACTACTGGGGGACGCACGCTGCGTACGTCGACCGGACTCGTTCCTTCGCTTTTGTCGTTGCGGAGTTGTGCCTCCGGGCGAGGTGCCGACGCGCCTCGGCAGCAAGGCAGCGACCGCCACCTGCGGGACATCGTCGATCGTCCCCTGACCTACGCCGGATCCCGGTAGAGTCACCGTGCTGGCCGCGCCCCTCGCTGACGGAGTTGGAGAGCACCTCTGCCTCCGACTCGGGCCGGGCGGCCACCCGGCGCTCAAGAACGGTGCCTCGTCCGCCGCGCGCTCATCTACGGGCATCGACCGGGTCGCCATCGCCAGGCAATCCCCTTCGGCGAGATCGACCCGATGGTATCCGCAGAGCGACAGCGCCGGGCCCTTCCTGAACACGAGTCGCCCTATCGGCCCAACTGGAAGCGACTATCGCCACCGTCCCGCACCTTCCCCGCCGCCTGCTGGAGCAGGCGGGCTGCGGGCGTGGTGGCGACGGCATCTAGCTGCCTGCGACGGTAGGGCGCCTCTCGCTGAGCTATCTGACGATCGCCGGCGCCACCGCGCGTCAGCGCACGGCCTCGAGCCCATCCAGTCCTGCAGCTTCGGCATGCGTGGGCGTCGAGGTGGAAAGCTATGCAGGCCCTGGAGCCTACCGGTTCGTCCTTCGGCAGAGCCTTCGCAGAGCGGCGCCTTCGACGCCGCCAGCTTTCGTGGTTCGGCGGCGGCGAGACCACCGGCGGCACGGACGTCTACGGCCGCGGCGGCGCGCTGAACTACTACGGGTACTGCCAGCGGCTGGTCACCAGGACCTCGACTGCGCCGCTTGAGCGGGATCCTCGACGCGCAACGGCGGCCGCGTTCTCAACCGATGTCAGACCGCGAGATGGCGATGGCGACGTCCCGCGGATCCCGCTCTACCAGATCCCCGTAACGGCGCGTTCCGCGAGCAGCTCCGGAATCGTTGTCGCGGCGCCTCCTCAATCTCCTCTGAACGCGAGAACTGGGCGGCTCGAGCGCGCAGCAGCGGCGGATCGCCGTCTCGCTCCTTCGCGATCTCGGAGCGGGCGGCTCGGGCGCAGACGCTCCAGGCGCGGCGGTGACGGTCGTGTTCGCGCAGGTTCCTCCCGGAGCCTGCCCGTCTCAAACCCTTCGACGCGCGATGTCGTCCGTGACCGCACAGGATCACGCTGGCGCGATCGCCGCAAGAGTCCTCGAGGCGCCATTCGACCTCGCGCCCGATTTCACGCGGCAAGGCCGAGGCTCGACTTCCAGCGTCGTCGACTATCACTGAAGAGACCGCCCTTCGACGTCTCACGCACCGGCCATCCGCCCCGAAGCACGCCGGAGCGACGAGCACACCGATCACTGGCCGGCGGACCTCCTGTTCACCCACCAAGCGATCCTGAAGCACGGTCAACTCCGACGATTTGAACTCCTGACCGAGGTCTGCAGTGTCCGCGCCCTCGACGCGCGAAGGCCAGTGCGAGTTGTAACTGCGGAGAACGACTCGCAGGTTGGCGCTGGCCTCTGCGAAGCATCTCAAGCCGCCGCACGCACCGCGCGGACGGACTTGACTGAACGTCTGGAGGATCGGACCGGAGAACCCCAGCGACAGCAGCGCGGCGATCTCCAGCTGGCGCCTTCCTCGCCGAGCGCTGAGCGCGGCAAGCAGATCACGCTCTGCCGAACCTGGCATTGCGCACGCACCGACCGTCTCCTCCGTCGCCGTCAGTGGTAGCGCCTGTCGACGGCTTGGAGCGAGAGTTCGTTAGTCGCGCGGTCGCCGAGGTTTTTCTGCCAGTTGCTGTGTGAGTCACCCCAGATCTTCAGGAACAGTGGAAGTTGACGACTTTTGATCGCTGGTCGGGTGGCATCCGGCCTTCAAGAGCAAGCGGTCCGCGCGCCCCATTCGGTATCGATCGCGGTCGCCCGCGCGGCAGATATCGATGACTGATCCGCTGGTGGGCAGGATATAACATCACTCACCCGAGCCGGTACTTCACCAGTCGAACTGGAGCACGCACGCCACCGCCCCAGGCTGAGGCGCACTGTCCGCCGCGCTGAGGGTTGCCGCCGCCGGTGCGACGGCATCTTATTGCCTGGCGCTGGCGAGCGACCTCGCCCGCTTCCAACGCCCTGTCATCTGGGCGGCGACCGACCCTGCGTGGCTGGGAGCTTCGTGGCGGCCTAACTCCGACCAATAGGTCGAGTGGTGGTCCAGGCTTTGCTGCGCCCGTGGTAAGATCTTCGACCAGAGATTCCTGCTTCGAGCACGTCGCGCCCACGTTGCCGCCCAGGCGGAAACGCTAGTCCGGACCCGGTGCTGGAAGACCATCTTCGGTCAGGGAGGTGTCCAGAACTACGGGCTACCGCCAGCGACTGGTCAGCGCCGACCTCGACTCAGGCCGAACGATACTTCGACGCCGTCCAGCGGCGGCGGTGGGTGGTCAACCGTGATGATCGTCCGGGACGGCTGGCGATGTGCCTACGATCCTGTTTTTATAAACCGCAGGGCGGCTGTGAGGATCGCTGTCCGATCCTGCACGAACGCCCTCAGAATCCGCCCGTCAACGCGAGAACCGGGTGGCTCGAGCGCTAAAGCCTGAGACGCCCCATGGTTTCGATACGGTGATGCCTGCGGCGGCTCGGCCCGCAGGTGCGGGGCGAGCGTCTGGCGTGATTGTTGAGTGAGTCCAGGTACACGTCCTCGAACGTTTCACAATTGCGCAGAGATTTGCAGGATTTTAGCTGTTGGGGCGTTTCGATAGCGCCGCTTCCGAGGAAACAGTGGAACTGGGACTTATCACAGCCGAAGCCCAGGATCGGTGTGTTCGAAGAGGCGGCGCTGAGAGATCTTCCGCGCCACGTTCGTGCCGACGATGTGCCTGAGAACGCCGACGGAAGGTCCTGACCTACCGTAGTCAGGTTGGCGATCGACGCGCGCCCGACGGCCAGGTTGGTTGATCTCAGCGACGAGAGGTTTTAGCTGTGGGTGGCAGGTTTAAGAGTGCAACGGAGATCGTCCAGGCAGCCTGCGGGATCAGAGCGAGCCTTCTCGAGCGCCCAAGAGTTCCCAGGGGCAGAGCGGGCCGTGTCCCGGCCCTCCGAACAGCCTCCTGAGCTGGTATGTCGATGGTCGCCTCGACCGACTTCATGAGTAGCTGTTTGGAGGCCTTGTTGGTCGGTATCCGAGTGCCAGCCTGCAACGATGGTGGTGGCCGCCCAGGTACAGATGCTTTCCAGCTTGAGCCTCTGATCGGCTCGTCGGTGAGCACGAGCGCCAACCCTGCGCGATCCGCCAGAACTCCAGTACCGCCCCGCTGAAGCCCCCGCGCGGGGAACGTCCGCCCACTGGACGTCCTCGAAAGCACGACGATCACGGGCTGTCTCTCCGCCAGTTCGCCTCCAGCCAGCGGAGATAGGCAGCGGGATCTCGCCGTTCTCGCTCGGTCCCGCCGCTGGTTCTCCAAGCCGAAGTCGAACCAGTTGGCCGAGCCGCGACAGGCACCCCCCTCGTCCCGAAGGCTCTCGCCGACGAAGTGCGCGCCGAGCCGGGCGCGTGGCCTTGTGTCCGGACGAGCGATCTCGGGCTCCACCGGCTTCGGCCGCGAGCCAACCGAGGAGGATCTCCATGAACGGCCACGGAGAGTCCCTCCGTAGGAGAGGCAGTGCCCCTCGAGCCACGTCGCGCGGTCGCCGCCAGCGATCAGGCTCGAAACGCAGACTATGGGCGCGCCTGTAACAACTGGCCGGCCCCCGCCAACAGCACGACGACATCGTCTCCTCGACCCGAGACGAGACGCCCGTCCACGACGCCCCGCAGCTCCCCGATCTCCCCCTGTCTCGACCGATGCACGGCAGGGTGGGCGATGCGGTTTCTCGCGACGCGGGGTCCGATCAGCAGTGATAATTCCACCACGGGCGAATCGCCGCCCTTGGCGTCTGATGTCGCCGAGCGGCTCGCAGAGCACGAACCGGTGGGTCAATCGACGCGCCGACGACTCCCGACGAGGACCGTTCCAGGCTCCGCAGCTGCTTGCAGGCGCAGCGGCCGTTCGTCGCGTCATCCGAGTGCCACGGCCTAGAGGATCGGCTGCGCCGACCATCCGACGGCCGCGCGTCCGCTGTTGATGCCGACTCTCACGCTGAAGCCGGCGATTCCCACGCCTTCTCTCGATGTCCGCGTGTACTTCGCCCGCGAGCCGAGGAGCGTGAGACCGCGCAGAGTGCCGCTCGCCCGGATCGTTCTCGTGTGCGGCCGGCACGCCAGTAGGGCACAGATGCCGTCGCCCTGGTACGCCTGCACTCGTTCCGCCGTACTCCTCGGACGGGCGGCTCACGATCGTCACGCACTCGCCGACGAGGGCCTTGGTCTCCTTGAAAGAGCCGCTCGCCGAGCGCGGTCAGAGCCGACGATGTCCCGCGAAGAGGATCGTCACCGGCCGCACTCGTCGGCGAGCCCGTGTGACTGGCGAGTGGCGCCGCGCTCGGCGATCTGGGTGCGACCTCGCGTGCAGTGGCGCCGGCGCGGCGAGCGACGCGTCCTGGCGGAGGATCGCCCGTCTCGATCTCCTGGAGACCGTGGCTCGGGTCGATGCTGAGCTCCTCGAGCAGGGTCCCTCGCCCGGTTCCGATACACCTCGAGCGCCTCGCCTGACGCCTCGAGCGATACAGCGCGAGCAGGAGCTGGCCGCGCAGCCGCTCGGCGTAGGGGATGCTCCGCCACGAGCGTCTGGGCTCGCCGACGAGGTCGTGGTGGCGCCGAGCGCGGAGATCTGCGTCGATCCGACTCTCGACGGCCGTGATGCAGAAGCCCTCGAGCTGGCGATCGCCGGTCGGCGAACGGCTCGGTGGGCGAAGTCGGCGAGCGAGGATCCGCGCCATGCAGGCGAGCGTGGCGCGCAACTGGTCGAGGCGATGCCGTAGTCCTGCAGTGCCGCATGAGCGCGCGTCGCCGTCCTCGACGAGTTGCTCGAAGCGATGGACGTCGATCGAGCTGGGCTCGATCTCGATCGAGTAGCCGCCGGGCTTCGTCACGAGGACGTCGGCCGGCAGGACACGCCGCAGCCGCGTCACGAGGGCAGCGAGCGCGTTCGACGCCGTCTCCGGAGCGTGGTCGCGCCAGGGGGTCCCGATCAGACGATCGCGAGAATTGTCTCACTGCGCTGAGGCGTGTGGCAGGGCAATTATGCCCGCGCCTTGCCCCCGAGAGCATCGTCACGTCGTTCAGCTGGCTTCGAGTGGGTTGAGCAGACGGAACTGCGGAGCTGTTGCGGTGCCATGGGTGCTGGTCGTCATTGTCGGTCGATTTTCCCACGAGGCACAAGTCCAGCAACCACAGGAGGTCTTTATGGAGATCATCCAATAAAGTAGCGGAGGCCGTCGGGTGTTGTTGCTAAAATACGGAATTAACCAAAA
>ERZ1370068.9154-contig-7952_pt1 | contig 55403 bp, 90 predicted proteins | sample MGYA00561227_ERZ1370068 | MGnify/ENA primary metagenome ERZ1370068 (study PRJEB38410, sample SAMEA6850437) | metagenome | study: Metagenomic assessment of the ecological functions of the soil: analysis of the soil microbiota associated with the... | reverse complement strand
GTACTTCGTTCAGTTGCATTGCTCGTCTGACTCGGCGCTCAAGCGGCTCGGGCGCTCGCGCAGGCCGGTTCAGCCGACCTGACCGCGCTTCAGGCCGTTCTGCTCAAGCGCGTCAAGAACATCACGAGAAGGAGCATCGCAACGCCCGCGGCGGACGCTTCGACGGCGCTCAGACGGCGGCTGGAGAGAGCCGGCAGAAGTGGCGCTGGTCGCCGGGAATCCGACAGACGGTGGCCTGCGTCAGGAGGCGCTCGACCGGGATCGCTACGGCGACGCGCCATCAAGAGAGATCGTCGGCCTCCGCGAGCCCGTGGACAAGTTCTTCGGTCCGATGTTCTCGTGATGGCGGAGGGACGCACAGGTCCGGATCTCTGACAGACTGTCGTTGCTCACGGGACTACGCAACACGATCGTAAAAGTTCGCCGACATTTCCGAACGCCCGCGGAGAAGCAGGCCTGAAGGCCTGCACTACGACTACCGTGACTGACGACGAAGACTCAGCGTGCTCCGCGTGCTCGCGTTGATCGTCGCGAGCGCGATATAATTGCGGATCATCCAACGCGTAGATTGAAGACTCCTACCCACCATATGTCCAAGAAAAGAGTGTTGCGAAGGCGAAGTCCGGCAAGCTTACGTCTACCTGTTCGGCAAAGGGAAGACCGACGGCAACGGCGGCATGAAGCCGCTGCTCGGCGGCAAGGGCGCGAACCTCGCCGAGATGTGCCGCATCGGCCTGCCGGTGCCGCCGGGCTTCACCATCACCACCGAGGTCTGCACCTACTACTACGACCACAAGCGCACGCTATCCGTCCGCGCTCAAGGCGCAGATGCAGGCCGGCGTCGCCGTCGCTCGAGCAGCAGACCGGCAAGAAGTTCGGCGACCTGAAGGACCCGCTGCTCGTGTCGGTCCGCTCGGGCGCGCGCGACTCGATGCCGGGCATGATGGACACGATCCTCAACCTCGGGCTCAACGACCAGACCGTCGAGGCGCTGCTCGACGAAGACCGGCAACCCGCGCTTCGCGTGGGACTGCTACCGCCGCTTCGTCCAGATGTGCGGCGACGTCGTCCTCGGCGTGCAGAAGCGCGCCGGACGAGGACCACGAGCCGTTCGAGACGGTGATCGCACGCGCTGAAGCACGAGCGCTATCACCAGGACATCGAAGACACGACGCTGACCGTCGACGACCTGAAGGAGCTGGTCGCGCCGCTTCAAGGCGCTCGTCAAGGAGCGCGCCGGCAAGCGATTTCCCGGCGTCGCCGTGGGACCAGCTGATGGGCGCCGTCGGCGCGGTGTTCGGGTCCTGGATGAACGATCGCGCGATCGTCTACCGCCGCAAGTACAACATCCCGACCGAGTGGGGCACGGCCGTCAACGTGCAGGCGATGGTCTACGGCAACACCGGCGACGACGTCGGGCTCGGGCGTGGCGTTCACGCGCAACCCGGCGAACGGCGTCGAAGGAGTTCTACGGCGAGTTCCTGATCAACGCGCAGGGCGAGGACGTCGTCGCCGGCGTGCGCACGCCCGGAGCCGGTCGCCGAGCTGAAGAAGCAGATGCCGAAGGCGTATCACGAGCTCGAGCGCATCCGCCAGACGCTCGAGAAGCACTTCAAGGACGTGCAGGACTTCGAGTTCACCATCGAAGACGGCGTCGTCTACATGCTGCAGACGCGCAACGGCAAGCGCACCGCGATGGCGGCGCTCAAGTTCTCGATCGACATGCACAAGGAGAAGCTGATCGACTGGAAGACCGCGGTGATGCGCAACCCGGCCGATCAGCTCGAGCAGCTGCTGGCGCCGGTGTTCGACGTGGCCGAAGTGGCGAAGGCCGAAGGTCATCGCGACCGGCCTGCCCGCCGGGCCCGGCGCGGCGTCCGGCCAGATCTACCTCAACGCCGATCGCGCGGTCGACGGCGGCGGACAAGGGCGAGCAGGTCCTGCTCGTCCGCGTCGAGACGTCGCCGGAGGATCTGCGCGGCATGATCGCGGCCGAGGGCATTCTCGACCGCGCGCGGCGGCGTGTCGTCGCACGCGGCGCTGGTCGCGCGGCAGATGGGCAAGGTCTGCGTCTGCGGCGCGGCGGCGCTCGAAGTCGACTACCAGGCGCGCACCGTGAAGGTCGACGGCCAGACGTTCAAGGAAGGCGACTGGATGTCGATCGACGGCACGGCCGGGAAGGTCTACGCCGGACGCGTCGACGACCGCGCCGTCGGAGATCGTCGCCGGCCTGATCGACGGCGACGAGGCGGCGCAGGAAGACCGAGAAGTTCAAGAGCTTCCAGCAGCTGATGAAGTGGTGCGATCGAGGCGACGCGCATGTCGGTGCGCACCAACGCCGACACGCCGGAGCAGACCGCGAACGCCATGGCGTTCGGCGCCGTCGGCATCGGCCTCTGCCGCACCGAGCACATGTTCTTCGAGGGCGACCGCATCGACGCGATGCGCGAGATGATCCTCGCCGAGACGCTCGAGGACGCGGAAGGCGGCGCTCGCCAAGCTGCTGCCGTACCAGCGCGACGACTTCGCCGGCATCTTCCGCGCGCTCAAGGGCTACCCGGCGACGATCCGCTTCCTCGATCCGCCGCTGCACGAGTTCCTGCCGCACACGCCGGAGCAGCAGGCGGACCTCGCGAAGAAGATCGGCGTGCCGGCCGAGCGAGATTCACCTGCGCGTCGAGCAGCTGCACGAGTTCAACCCGATGCTCGGCTTCCGCGGCTGCCGCCTCGGCATCGGCTATCCCGGAGATCTCCGAGATGCAGGCGCGCGCCGTGTTCGAGGCGGCGGCGATCGTGCAGAAGGAAGGCATCAAGGTCCGTCCGGAAGTCATGATTCCGCTCGTCGGCTTCAAGAAGGAGCTCGATCTGCAGCTCGAGGTCGTGCACCAGCGTCGCGCGCGACGTGCAGGCCGAGCGGAAGGTGAAGCTCGACTACCTGGTCGGCACGATGATCGAGATCCCGCGCGGCGCGCTGACGGCCGACGAGATCGCGCAGTCGGCCGAGTTCTTCAGCTTCGGCACCAACGACCTGACGCAGACCGGCCTCGGGATGTCGCGCGACGACTCGGGCTCGTTCCTGCCGCACTACGCCGAGCTCGAGATCGTGAAGAAGAACCCGTTCGCGACCATCGACCAGACCGGCGTCGGCCAGCTGGTCGAGATCGCGGTGACGAAGGGGCGCGCCGACGCGGCCGGACATCAAGCTCGGGATCTGCGGCGAGCACGGCGGCGACCCGGCGTCGATTCACTTCTTCGAGAAGGTCGGCCTCGACTACGTCAGCGCGTCGCCGCACCGCGTGCCGGTCGCGCGCCTCTGCGGCGGCGCAGGCGGCGATCGCGGAAAAGCAAGTAGCGGCCGGGCAGAGGGCCAGGCACGGGCCCTTCCCTCGCCCTTTGCCGCCTGCCTTTGCCGCTACGCATGAACACGATCTTCGTCCACCGCGACGGCCGGACGGAACCAGCGACCAGCATCGATCGGAGCTGGCTCGGTCCGGCCCTGCGGGAAACCGCTGTATCTGTGGGTGGATCTCTCGGCGCCGTCGATTCCCGAATCGCTGGTGCTGACCGACAGCTTCGCGTTTCATCGCCTGGCTGGTCGAAGCTGCTCGGCGCCGAGCGGCAGTCGCCGACGATCGACGCCTTCACCGGCTACCTGTTCGCCGCTGGTCGCCGGGCGGACGCCGACGTCAGCGTCTTCGTCGGCCCTCACTACATCGTCAGCGTCCATCGGCGCGAGTCGAAGGCGATCGCGGACCTGATCGACAGCGTCCGGCACGGCGGCAAAGCAGTTCAGCGAGGGCCCGTTCGCGATGTTCCACCGGCTGGTGGACGCGACCGTCGACGGGCTGGCGCAGGTCGTTCAGACGCAGCGTTCCGGCGCCGAGCGAGCCGCGAGAAGCGGCTGCTCGAGAAGGCGACGCCGGATGTGGTGCACGCGAGGTCCTGCGGCGCGAAGCGACGCCTTCGGCCTCGGACAGCGCCTGGCCTGCGAGCAGGAGGCCGTGGGGCGCTCTCGCGAGGCGGGAGATCGTGGAAATCAGCGACGAGATGGCCATCCGCTTCCGGCACGTTCAGCATCGGCTCGCCCAGCTGACCGGCGACCTGCTGGGATCGAGCACCGGCTGGGCGGTCTGCATCACCGCCGCCGGGCTCGTGTCGAAGAAAGGCTGGATGTAGCGTGGGAAGATCACCCGCCTCGCCGACGACCTTGCCAACCAGATCGCCGCGGGCGAAGTCGTCGAGCGGCCCGCCTCGGTCGTCAAGGAGCTGGTCGAGAACGCCCTGGACGCGGGCGCGCGGCGGATCCAGGTCCACGTCGAGCTCGGCGGCAAGAAGCAGGTGCAGGTCGAGGACGATGGGGAAGGGATGGAGCCGGAGGATGCGCGGCTGTCGCTCGAGCGCCACGCGACGAGCAAGATCCGCCGCGCCGACGACCTCGCGGCGATCGCGACGCTCGGGTTTCGCGGCGAAGCGCTGCCGTCGATCGCGTCGGTGTCGCACTTCGTCCTGCGGACGCGGGCGCGCGGCCAGCAGACCGGGACGGAAATCCGCGTCAACGGCGGGACTGTCGCGTCGGCGGTCGAAGTCGGCGCGCCGGAAGGCACGCGGGTCGAGGTCAACGATCTGTTCTACAACCTGCCCGCGCGGCGCAAGTTCCTGAAGTCCGACGGCGCCGAGAGCGCGCAGGTGTCGCGCGTGGTCACGCAGCTCGCGCTGGCGAATCCGGACGTCGGCTTCACGCTCGACCAGCGCCGGGCGGACCGTGCTCGAGTGTCCGCCGGCGGTGTCGCTGCGCGATCGGCTGTATCAGCTGTACGGCGACCGAGCCGGATCTGCTCGAAGTCGGCAAGGAGGCCGGCGGCATCCGCCTGAGCGGGGTACATCGCGGCGCTGGCGGAGCAGGGACCGACGCGCGGTCCGCAGAACGTCTTCGTCAACCGGCGCATCGTCAAGGATCGGACGATCGCGCACGCGATCATCAACGCCTACAGCGTCGCGTCGATCAAGGAGCGCAGCCCGGAGGTGCACCTGTTCATCGAGCATGCCGCCGACGCGGTGGACGTGAACGTGCACCCGACGAAGGCCGAGGTGCGCTTCCGCGAGCAGTCGCTGGTGCACGAAGTGGTGCGGCGCGCGTCTGATGGACGCGCTCGGCCAGGGCGGCGTGCCGCAGCTGCAGCTGCAGCCCGAGCAGTCGCAGGTCGCAGATCCCGCGCGACACGGCGCTGCCCGGCGTCCTCGCGAGCGGCGTCTACCCGAACCGCTGGCTGCCGGATGCCGCGCGGTCGACGTCCTCTCAGCCGCCCAGCCCGGCCTGTCGGCACCGCCCGCCTCGGATGCCCGGCTCGCTCGACCAGCCTGCCTCCGGGATCCGTCCGATGATCCCGCTCGGGCAGTTCCGCGACACGTTCATCATCGCGATAGACGACGAGGGCGTGGCGATCATCGACCAGCACGTGGCGCACGAGCGCGTGCTGTTCGAACGCGTGATGGAGCGGCTGACGGCCGGGCGGCTCGAGTCGCAGCGCCTGCTGGTGCCGCTGGTGATCGAGTGTCGGCCGACGAGCACGAGTCGCTCGTCAGCGCGCACGCCGGCGCTGGAGCAGTTCGGGTTCGAGTTCGAGAGCTTCGGCGGCTCCGCGATCAACGTGACGCGGTGCCCGCGCTGCATCGACGCCGGCGACAGCGCGAAAGCGCTGCTGGCGCTCGCGCACGACCTCGAGGGCCTCGACGCGGCGCGCACCTGCAGGACGCGCATCCAGCGGATCGCGGCGACCACGGCGTGTCACGCGGCGGTGAAGGCGAACCATCCGCTCAGCCACGAGAAGATGACGCATATCCTCGACGAGCTGAGGGCGACGGCGTACTCGACCGTCTGCCCGCACGGCCGTCCGGTCATGCTGCGGCTGACCAGGCGCGAGATCGAGAAGAACGACCGGATCTGAGCGGGTCGAGGTCAGGGCTGGAGCTGGGTCGGGTAGGTCGGGTGGGGAGGCACGGTGAGCGCAGTGCTCTACTACGTCGGGCGCGGCGGGCAGATTCCTCGGGATGTGGATCCTGCTCGTGGACGTCGTGACGGCAGGGCCGATGGGGCCGAACGCGAAGCTGTTCGGCGTCGGCGTCGCGGCGTTTCTGGCGGGATGGGGGCTGACGCGGATCACTCGCGGCGGCGCTTCTGATCTCGTCCCGGCCATCCAGCCGCCGTTTGATCTCCTTTCTCGAACCCGCGCTCCTTCGGCTCGTAGTATTGCGCCCTTCGAGGCCGGCGGCAGGCAGGACATGTCCGCCGACCGCGTCGGCCTCGTTGTGCGCGTAGCGGTAGCCCTTGCCGTAGTCCAGATCCTTCATCAAGCTGCGTGGGCGCGTTCCGCAGGTGCAGCGGCACCGGTTCGGCGACGTCGCGGTGCGCGTCTTCGGCGCGCGCGGCTGTAGGCCTCGTAGACCGCGTTGCTCTTCGGGGCGGTCGCCGAGGTAGATCGCGGCCTGCGCGAGCGCCGTGTTGCCTTCGGGCATGCCGATGAAGTGGACGGCGTCCTTCGCGGCGACGGCGACGGTCAGCGCCTGCGGATCCGCGTTGCCGATGTCCTCCGACGCGAACGCGCACCAGGCGCCGCGCGATGTAGCAGCGGATCCTCGCCGGCTTCCACCATGCGCGCCAGCCAGTAGACCGCCGCGTCGGGGTCGCTGTTGCGCATCGACTTGTGGAGCGCCGAGATGATGTTGTAGTGCTCCTCGCCGGACTTGTCGTAGAGCAGCGCGCGCCGCTGGATCGTCTGCTCGATTCGGGCGAGGTCGAGCCGCCGTTCGCCGTCGGCGAGCGGCGCGCCGGCGACGCTGAGCTCGAGCAGGTTCAGCGCCGACGCGCGCGTCGCCGTTGGCGTAGACGGCGATGGCCTTCAGCGCGGCGTCTTCGACCGCGCACCGGTTCGCCGCCGAGGCCGCGTTCCGGATCGCGCAGGGCGCGCGTAGACGATGTCGCTCGACCTCGTCGGTCGTCAGGCCGCGCATGACGAAGACCTTCGAGCGCGACAGCAGCGCCGCGTTGACCTCGAACGACGGGTTCTCGGTCGTCGCGCCGATGAGGACGATGTCGCCGGCTTCGACGCGCGGGAGAAAGGCGTCCTGCTGGGCCTTGTTGAAGCGGTGGATTTCGTCGATGAACACGATCGTGCGCTGGCCCGTCGCGCGGCGCAGGCGTTCGGCGTCCGCCATCACCTCGCGGATTTCCTTGATGCCCGCCAGCACCGCGCTGAACGCGACGAACCGCGCGCGCGTGGTGTCCGGCGATGATGCGCGCGAGCGTGGTCTTGCCGGTGCCGGGCGGGCCCCAGAGGATGATCGACTGCAGCCGGTCGCGCTCGATGGCCTCGCGCAGCGGCATGCCGGGCGCGAGCAGATCCTGCTGGCCGACGAACTCGTCGAACGTGCGCGGGCGCATGCGCTCGGCCAGCGGCGCGCGTCTGGTCAGCGGCCCGCGTCCGACGGGCGTCGTCTGGAAAGAGGGACGACATCAGCGTCTCTGCCGCAGGGCTTCGTAGACGACGATCGCGGCCGCCACGGCGGCGTTGAGCGACTCGACAGGCGCCTGCATCGGAATCGTCAGCCGCTCATCGGCCAGCTCGACGAGTGGCGGCATCAGAGCCCGGGACCTTCGCCGCCGATCAGGATCGGCCGAGCTCGCCGCGCAGGTCGACGTCGTACAGCGAGCGCCCGCCGCGCGGCACGGTGGCGATGATGCGGCAGCCGTGGCGGCGCGCGTCGGCGATCGCGCGCCGCGGCGGTCGCGGCCGCGCCGATCGGCAGGCGGAGCGCGCTGCCCGATGATCCGCGCAGCGCCTTCCAGCCGAACGGGTCGGCGCACGCGCCGGCGGCGATCACGCTCGTTGCGCGGCCGGCCTCGGCGGCGCGGACGATCGGCGCCCATGTTGCCCGGGTCCTGCACGTCGTGGCGATGAGCACCAGCGGAGCCGCCCCGGCATACAGGCGTCGGCGCATCGGCGGCAGGGCCGCGGCGCGAGGGCGACGATCGCGCTGGACGATCGGACCGGGCTGACCACCGCCATGACCTGGGCCGTGGCCGATCACGACGTCCACGCCGGTGCGCTCGAGTTCGGCCATCAGCGCCGCGAACCTCAGGCGCGTTCGAGCTGCCGTGGACAGGATGGCTGCGCTGCTCGATGCGGCAGGCCCGCGCGCCAGCGCGTCGGCGACCAGATGGGGACCGTCGAGCAGGAGCCGGTCGGGGCTCGCCCCGCGGCCGCGGCTCGATACCGGGCGATGTTCGGGTTGTTGCGGCTGCTGATGCGTCGCGGCGCGCGTGAGGGCACGGCGTCGGAAAGCATAGCACTGTAGTACCATTCGACCGGGCCATGAAAGAGCGACTGATCAAGAAGTTCGAAGACGAGCTCGCCACGCTCAACCACGAGTTGAAGCTCGAGCTGCCGAAAGAGATCAAGCGTGCGCGCGAGCTGGGCGACCTGCGCGAGAACGCCGAATACCAGGCGGCGAAAGAGCGCCAGCGCCTGGTCGAGGCGCGCATCAGCATGCTGCAGGCGCGCGTCGCCGAGATCGCGCTGATCAACGTGGACAGAATTCCCACGGACCGCGCGGGCTTCGGATCGACCGTCCACGTCGATCGAGAGCAAGGCGAAACGCTGGTCTTTCAGCTCGTCATGCCCGAAGACGCCGACGCCACCAAGGGCCTCATCTCCACCACGTCGCCGATCGGCCGCGCGTTCCTGAACAAGGAGCCCGGCGATTCCGTGAAAGTGACCACCCCCGGCGGCACGCGCGAGTTCGAAATCGTGAAGCTCATCACCATTCACGACGACGCCGAGGAATGACCGAGTCCGCCGAGCCTCGACTCTACGCCCCACAACGTCGCACCGCACTTGTTCTGACCGGCACCGGCACGGCCGGCGCGTATCACGCCGGCGTCCTCCGCGCGCTGCACGAAGCCGGCGTCAAGCTCGACATCGTCGCGGGCCGCGGCATCGGCGCCGTGTCGGCGCTGTTTGCCGCCATCGACGGCGGGCAGAGCCTGTGGAGCGAGAAGGGCTTCTGGCAGTCGGCCGGCGTCAGAGCCTTGTATGCCTGGCGTCCCGCGCTTGCGCCTCGCGTTCTGGGCGGTCGTGCTCGCGGTCGCTCATCGTGGCGGTCCCGCTGGCGGCGATCGCGGCCGGCGCGCTGGTGTTCCCGATCGATTTCGTCGTGCGCATGGTCGGCCTCGGCGGCGCCGGCGGCCTCACGGGCGTGCATGCGCGCTGACGCAGCAGTCGTTCGCGCCGGACGGATTTCCGACCTGGCTGCCGCGGCTCGTCGTGCTCGTCCTCGGATGCGGCCGCGCTCGTCGTGCGTGATGCGCACGGTGCTCTCCGCGAAGCCGGCGGCGTCAGCGCGGGCCGTTCTGGTGGCGCGGCGTGGGCTCGCCGCTGTCGTCGCGCGAGGCCGTGGCGCACTGCTGGCGATCGTTGTGGGACCTGCTGCGCGGCGCGGCGGCGCTCAGGCAGCCGACGCCGGCGGATCTCGCGCGCCGCTACGTGGATCTCCTCGCGGACAACATCGGCCAGCCGGGCTTTCGCGAGCTGCTCGTGGCCGTCCACGATCTCGACGCGCACCGCGATCTCGTGTTCGCGCTGGTGGCCGAGCCGCGCCGCCGCGGCATCTGATCCGGCGGGTCGAGCACGGCGGCCGCCGAGGCGCGGCGCGCCGAAGTGCTCGATCTCTCAGGCGCCGGGCGATCGCACCTGGCCGACGCCGTGGCCGCGTCGCTCGCCGTGCCGATCGCCACGGACCCGCACGCGCTGACATTTGCGCCCGACGCCTACTGGCGCGGCGAGACGCACCGGGTGTGCGACAGGCCGGGCAGCCTGACGCGTATCCTCGAGGAGCTGGCCGACCTGGGCGTCGAGCAGGCGATCCTCGTGTCGGCGTCGCCCGAGCTGCTCGGCCCGCACGCGCTGCGCGGCGGGCCGGCTCGACGGCAAGGGCCGGCTCGGCGAGTACCTGCAGTCGACGGAAGCCGCGGCGGTGCGCGACGCGACGCAGCTCGTGGCCGCGCCGCACTCCGCGGATGTCGACCTTCACGATTCGTCCCGGCCACAACCCGATCGGCCCGTTCGATTTCTCCGGCGAGTACGACGACCGATCGGACCGGCGTCAGCCGCTCACCGAGCTGATGAGCCACGGCTACGAGGATGCCTACCACCAGTTCATCGAGCCAGTGTTGGGGGCGAGCGGCGAACAAATGGGCGCTGAAGAATGTAGAACGCAGAACGTAGAACGGCAGAACGAGCACTGCCGTTCTACGATTCTGCGTTCTACGTTGACTTGACCGTTTCCCGCTTCTTCTCAGGCGCGGCCGCGGCTCGTGCAGGAACTCGCGTCATGACCTCCTGCAGGCGGGATCGCCGACGGACGCCGCCGTCGAGCGCGCCGAACTTCTCCACGAACGCCCTGCATCGGGATGACGGCTTTCGCCATCGACCGGTGCCCGCCGGCGTTGCCGACGTCCGAGAAGTAGCGCCGGACGAACTCTCCCGCGTTCTTCGAGTAGCCCAGGTTCCGCACCGAGATGATGACGCGTCTCGTTGACCAGTCCGGCGATGACGGTCCACTTGACGTGCTCCATCTGCAGGAAGAAATCGGCGACGTACGGGATGAAGTCCTCGCGCTCGGTCGGGCCCAGAAACGCGCAGAACACCTGGTCGACGCAGCGTGCCCGTCTGGTGCGCCTTGACGACGTACGCCAGGCGCTCGGTCGGTGATTTCCGCGCCTTCCATCTTCCGGATCAGCGCGGCGTCGGCGAGCGGGTAGAGGTAGGAGAACGCCTCGATGTCCACGCGGTTGGTCTGGCGGTTGAAGAACAGCGTGTCCGACTTGATCGCGTAGAGCATCGCCGTCGCCGTGCGCTCCGAGATGTTGACGTCCACGGCGCGCAGGTGCTCGGTGAGGATGGTGCAGGTGGACCCGTAGTCGGCGCGGATGTCCTTGAACACCGCCGTGTAGCCCGGCTGCTCGGGGTGGTGGTCGATGACGAGGTCGGCGCGATCGATGAGGCCGCCGAAGTAGTGCGGCTGGACGTCCACCATCGCGACGCGGTCTGTATTCCTTGACCGACTCCGGCGTCACCGCCTCGACGTGGATGTCGAGCAGGTTGAGCATCCGCAGGTTCTCCGGCCGCGTCACGCCCTGGATGGCGCCGATGATGGCCGTCGTCTTGGTGCGGTGCAGGACGTTGCGCAGCGCCAGGCCGCTGGCCATCGCGTCGGGATCGGGATCGTTGTGCAGCAGGATCAGCACGCGGTCGGCGTCGCTGAAATACCGCTGGTACTGCAGGACCCGGGCGCGCGTCAGCGACCGGCTGAATTCGGTGAGCAGCGGCCCGCCGAACAGCTCCGCCATCGACAGGTACACGACGTCCGGGAAACTCGGTCGTGGAATTCCTCGACGCGCTTGGCGGTGGCCTGCGCGCCGACGCCGACGCCGAGGACGTAGACGAGCGTGCCGCCGGCGTCGCGCACGGCCTCGAGAATCTTCTTCAGGCTGCGCCGGCCGTTGTCTTCGATGATGACGCAGGTGCCGGGGTGAGGTCGGCCTTGACGTAGGTTTCGGTGCGGCGAGGATCGCCGGCCACCACGTGGACGCCGCGCGTCGTGCAGCCGCCGTGCGGCGGGCTTGCTCTCGACGATGAACTCCACGTCGAAGCCGGGCAGCAGGATTTCGTCGAGCATCCTGATGACCAGCTCGTCCTGGCAGACGGCTAGGCACCTCATGAGCGTACCCAACCGTCGATTATACGCTTCCGACGCCGCCCGTGGCTTCGGATGAACCGCCCGTTCATGGTACGATGTCAGGTTCCATGCCTTCGGTGTACGACCGCTTCACTCTCGTCTCCGATTTCGAGCTCGCGGGCGACCAGGCGCGCGCCATCGGCGAGCTCGACCGAGGGACTCGAGCGCGGCGACCGCCACCAGGTGCTGCTCGGCGTGACCGGCTCCGGCAAGACGTTCACGATGGCGCAGACCATCGCCCGCGTGAACCGGCCGACGCTGGTGATGGTCCACAACAAGACGCTCGGCCGCGCAGCTGTTCCAGGAGTTCCGCCGCTTCTTCCCCGACAACGCCGTCGAGTATTTCGTCAGCTACTACGACTACTACCAGCCGGAAGCCTACGTGCCGGCGACCGACTCGTACATCGAGAAGGAAGCGACGATCAACGAGGAGATCGACCGCATGCGGCTGTCGGCCACGCGGTCGCTCTTCGAGCGCCGCGACGTCATCATCGTCGCCAGCGTGTCGTGCATCTACGGCCTCGGCGTCGCCGGAGGCCTACTACGGCATGATGCTGCCGCTCGAGCGCGGGCAGGCGATCGGACGCGACCAGATCCTCCGCAAGCTGGTCGAGATCCAGTACGAGCGCAACGACCACGACTTCGGCCGCGGCACCTTCCGCGTGCGCGGCGACGTCGTGGACGTGTACCCGTCGTACGAAGAGATCGGCGTGCGGATCGAGCTGTTCGGCGACCAGGTGGACGAGCTGATCACGTTCGATCCGCTGACCGGGCAAGACGCTGCAAGCGGCACGACAAGGTGGCGATCTATCCCGAAGTCGCACTTCGTGGCGCCGCGCGAGCGCACGAAGGCCGCCGTCGAGACCGATCAAGGCGGAGCTGGTCTGGTACCGCGTCGAAGCTCGAGTCGGAAGGCAAGCTGCTCGAGGCGCAGCGGCGTCCATCAGCGGACGATGTTCGACCTCGAGATGATCAACGAGATCGGCTACTGCCACGGCATCGAGAACTACGCGCGGCACCTGACCGGCCGCGCGCCGGGCGATCCGCCGCCGACGCTGCTCGACTACCTGCCCGAGGACGCGCTGCTCATCGTGGACGAGAGCCACCAGACGGTGCCGCAGGTCCGCGGCATGTATGCCGGCGACCGGTCGCGCAAGGAAGTGCTGGTCGCCTACGGGTTCCGGCTGCCGTCCGCGCTCGACAACCGGCCGCTCAACTTCGCCGAGTGGGAGGCGCGGGTCGGGCAGGTCGTCTACGTCTCGGCGACGCCGGGCCCGTACGAGCTGGCGAAGTCGCAGGGCGTCGTCGTCGAGCAGATCATCCGGCCGACGGGCCTCATCGATCCGCCGATCGACGTGCGGCCGGTGAAGGGCCAGGTCGACGACCTGCTCCAGGAGATCCGGGCGCGCGTCGGCGCGGCGCGAGCGCGTGCTGGTGACCACGCTGACCAAGCGGATGGCCGAGGACCTGACGCAGTATTATCAGGAGCTCGGCGTCCGCGTCCGCTACCTGCACTCGGACATCGAGACGCTCGAGCGCGTCGAGATCCTCCGCGACCTGCGCCGCGGCGAGTTCGACGTCCTGGTCGGGATCAACCTGCTGCGCGAGGGGCTCGATCTGCCGGAGGTGTCGCTGGTGGCCATCCTCGACGCGGACAAGGAAGGCTTCCTGCGGTCGGCGGGCTCGCTGATTCAGACGTCCGGCCGCGCGGCGCGCAACGTCAACGGCCGCGTGATCATATGCGCCGACAAGATGACCGACTCGATGCGCGCGGCGATGTCGCGAAACCGCGCGCCGGCGCGCGCATCCAGGAAGCGTACAACGCCGAGCACGGCATCACGCCGCAGTCGATCGTCAAGCAGATCGACGAGGTCATGTCGAGCGTCTACGAGCGCGACTACCTGACGCCGGCCACGTCGCTCACCGACGGCATCGGAACAGTTCAAGACGCAGGCCGAGCTCGACCGGCACATCGCGTCGCTGCGGGACGAGATGAAGGCGGCGGCCGCGAACCTCGACTTCGAGAAGGCCGCGGCGCTTCGCGATGACCATCAAGCGGTTGCGCAACCCCGAGCTGCTAGCTGCCTCGGCGCGGCTCGGAGGGCCTGACCGCGTGTTCTCGTTTCTCGCACGCCCAGTTGAAGCAGATCGGCTCTCGAGGTCCAGGCAGTACGTGCGCCTGGTCGTCGCGCGCGCTGCGAGGCGCGGTCACGCCGCCGCATCTACCGCCACGACATCATCGAGCAGTTCGACGCCATCGGCGTCGGGTCGCTGACCGTCGTCCTGCTGACGGGGCTGTTCACCGGCGCGGCGCTCGCCTCGCAGACGCGGCATGACGCTCGATCAGTTCGGCGCGCGGCCGCTGGTCGGCGCGCCTGGTGAGCGCGTCGATGGTGATGGAGCTCGGTCCGGTGCTGACGGCGCTGATGCTGACCGGACGCATCGGCTCGGGCATCGCCGCCGAGCTGGGCTCGATGGTCGTGACCGATCAGATCAACGCGCTGCGCGCGCTCGGCACCGATCCGATCCGCAAGCTCGTCGTGCCGCGCGATGCTCGCGGGCTGTTCATGGCGCCGGCGCTGACGATCATCTCCGACTTCGTCGGGCATCTTCGGCGGGTGGGTGGTGGCCCGGTTCCAGCTGCAGGTGTCGAGCGGCGCTCTACTGGTCGTCGGTCACCGACGCGCTGCTACGTCCAGGATGTCTATCAGGGGCTTGATCAAGCCGTTCGTGCTTCGGCTTCCTGATCGTGACGATCGCCTGCTCACGTCGGCCTCCGCACCAGCGGCGGCACGCAGGGCGTGGGCAAGGCGACGACCGTCGCGGTCGTCGCCGGCTCGGTCGCCGTCATCGCCGCCGACTTCTTCGTGACGCAGTTCCTGGTCTGGGCGATCTACTAGATGGAGACGGACGCGCGAGCATCCTCAACGAGCCTGGCGCCCCGGTGGTCGTCTTCGACCGCGTGCAGCTGGCGTTCGACGAGAAGGTCGTGCTGCAGCGATCTGAGCTTCACGCTCATCAAGGGCCACACGAAGATCATCCTCGGCGCGAGCGGGTCGGGGAAGTCCACGATCCCGAAGATCATCACCGGGCTGCCTGCGCTCGGATGCGGGCGTCGTGTGGGTGAACGGCCAGCGCGTCGACCAGCTGACCGAGGCGCAGCTGATGGACGTGCGCGACGACCTCGGGATGATCTTCCAGGAGGGCGCGCTGTTCGATCTCGCTGACCGTATCGCGAAAACGTCGGTTACAAGCTACTACGAGGAGACCGACATGCCGCTCGAACAGGTGGACGGCCGCGTCGAGGAGGTGCTCGGGCTTCATCGGCCTGGCCGAGCACATCGACAAGATGCCGTCGGAGCTGTCGGGCGGGCAGCGGCGCCGCGTCGCCATCGCCCGCGCGATGGCGTTCAAGCCGAGGATTCTGCTCTACGACGAGGCGACGACCGGGCCTCGATCCGATTACGGCGACCACGGTGGACGACGAGATCATCAAGCTGCGCGATCTCGAGGGCGTCAGCTCGATCGTCGTGACGCATCAGCTGCGCGACGCGTTCTACGTCGCGACGCACATGGCCGTGCGCGACGATCCGGACGGCAGGTGCGCGTGGTGCCGGCGACGCCGGAGAAGTGCGAGGAAGCGGAGTTCATCATGCTCAAGGACGGGCTGATCTGCTTCGAAGGCAACGCCGAGGAACTGCGGCACTCCACGGATCCGTATCTCCAGACGTTCCTCTCCTAGAGGATTTTGATATGCCTCGAACGCGTTCGCTGGCGTGGTCGGAACTGAAGCTCGGCGTGCTCGTCGATCGTCGCGCGTGATCATCGCAGCCGCGACGATTTTCGCTGGTGATGGGCAGCCAGCGGCTTCGTCTGGCAGCGCTACTCCCTGAAGACGCGGTTCGCCGAACGTCGCCGGGCTCGAAGCCGGGGTCGCCGGTGCGCGTCGCCGGCATGGAAGTCGGCAGCGTCACCGACGTGGTCTTTGCCGGCGACCAGGTCGACGTCGTCGTTCGAGGTGAACAAAGAGGTCCGGCCGCGGATCGACCGACGTCGTCGGCCGCGGTGCTCGGGTCGGTGTCGCTGCTCGGGCTGGAGCGCCGGTGGACATCACGGCCCGTCGGCCGGGGACGCCGATTCCGGAGTGGGGCTACGTGCCGACGGGCAAGTCGGCGGCCGCCGCTGCGGCGACGTGACCAACCAGGCGTCGGAGGGCATCGCGGAACTCACCGGCCTCATCAAGGACGTGCGCGGCGGGCGCGGCACGGTCGGCAAGCTGATGACGGATCAGCAGCTGTACGACGAGCTCCACAGGTTCGTGGCCACCGCCGGCGACGTCACGCGGACCATCCGCGAGGGGCGGGGGACGGCGGGGCGCCTGATCAACGATCCCAAGATCGCCAACTCGCTCGAAGCCTCGCTCAGGAACCTCGAGGAGATGACGCGCCGGATCAACGCGGGGGAGGGCAGCCTCGGGCACGCTGCTCAAGGACGACGCGTTCGCCGACGTCGCTGACCGGCGCGACGACCAACCTGCAGGACGCTCACCGACCGCATCAACAAGGGCGAGGGGACTGCCGGAAAGCTGATAACCGACGCGGCGCTGTATCAACCGGCTCAACTCGCTGACCGACCGGTTCGATCAGCTGCTGACGAGGCTGAACGACGGCCAGGGCACGGCCGGGCAGCTGCTGAAAGATAAGCAGTTGTATGAGAACATGAACGGTGTGGTCGTGGACCTGCGCACGCTGGTCGATGCGATCAAGAAGGATCCGAAGAAGTATCTGAATGTGAAGGTCAGTATCTTCTAGGGTTCACGGTTCACGGTTACCGGAGGTGCACATGGCGCGCGATGATGGGGCGGGAGCCGGGAGTGTCGTCCTGGCGTTTCTGGTTGGCGCCGTTGCGGGTGCGGCGGTGGCGCTGTTGTATGCGCCCGCTGACCGGCGAGGAGACGCGCGAGTTCTCAGCGAGAAGCGCGCGAAGGGCGCGACCGCGCGGCCAGGGCGGCCGAACGGGGCCGCCAGGCGGTCAGGCAGGGCGCGAGAACCTGATCGAGCGCGATCGACCGCGGGCGCGACGCGTTTCAGCAGGCCCGGGGCGGAGACACCGCGTGAACACATGGTCGGTCGTGTTCTCGGCGTCATCGCCGTCGCCACGCTGGCGACGGCGGTCGTGCAGATCTGGCTGCTCGTCGCCGCCGAGCGCCTGGCGCGGCAGATGGGCCGGTTCGTTGATGACCTCGATACGCGACATCAAGCCGATCATCGGCCATCTCAACTCGGTATCGCGCGACGCGCTCACGGGCGGCCGCCCTCGCGGTGTCCCAGGTCGAGCGCGTCGATGCGCTCGTCTCGGACGTCGCGTCGAAAATCGATCAGACGATCACCACGATTCACTCGGCGATCGTCACCCCGGCCCGCGAGGGCCGCGCATGGATCGTGGATTTCAGGCCGTGATGGCCGCGATCCGCGAATTTCGGAACTCGCCGCGCGCCCGTGCAGCGCGACGAAGAAGACGGGCTCTTCATTTAGATTTCGCAGCAGGTGGCCCAGCGTCGTGAGATCATCCTACCCGTGACCGAGGCCGAGGCCGGCGGGGATATCCGTGGCCGCCTGACGAGTGGCGCGCCATGCAGGGGCCAGGCGTCGATTTGGCGCGCGAAACGTCAGGCCCGCCCGGATGCGCGGCACACTCTTCCTCCTCGACGGCGCCAGCTGCTCGGGCAAGAGCACGCTGGTCGATCGGCTGACCGCCGATCCCACTCTTCCGATCGATCTGATCCCGCGCTGTTCCACCCGTGAGCGGAGGCCCGACGATCAGCCCCGGCGCGAGTATCTGTTCGTCTCGCGCGACGCGTTCGTCGACCTGGCGCGCGCCGGCGGGTTCATCGAATATCGCGACTTCCAGTTCGGGATGAGCTACGGCCTGCCGTGGGCGGAGGCGTTCGCGCCGCTCCTCGACGGGCCGGCACGGGCTGGCGGTCATCAACCTCGGCAACGTGCGCTACGTGAAGGCGCTGCTGCCGGAGGCGGTCACGATCCTGGTCGATGCGCCGCTCGCGACCATCCGCCAGCGGCCTGATCGCGCGCGGGCTCGAACACACCGGAACAGATCGAGGAGCGTCTCACCAACGCGGCGCGCGTCGAAGCCTACCGCCCGTATCTACGACTACGTGGTCAGGAACGACGACGGCACGCTGAACGTCGCGGAGGACTTTCTGCGCTCGCTCGTCCTCTCGCGCACGCCGCACGAGCGAACAGCCGTGAAGCGCCGCGTCGGCTGTAGCTGACTGACGTCCGCCTGAAGGCGGACGCTACGTTCTGCCCGCTGGCGCGCGCGCCTGCTCGCGCGCGAGCACGGCCTGGTCGCGGTCGCCGTCGCCGTGCGCCACGGCGCCGAGCAGGCGATCGCGATAGACGTTGTGGCTCGGCATCGGCACGCGCGCGAGGTCGGCCGCGGCCGGCGATGAGGTTCGCGTCCTTGAGGCCGACCGTGATCGGAGAGCCGACCGTGTCCCAGCTCTCGTCGACCATCGTCTTGCCGTAGCCTGTGTAGGCGGGCGAGCGTGCAAACAGCCCCTGCGTCGATCACGTCGTAGAACGTCTGCCGGCGCGACGTCGTAGCCGCGCACGAGCGACAAGCCTTCGGCCATCGCCACCATCGCGCAGCCGAGCAGCATGTTGTTGGCGAGCTTGATGGCCGTCGGCGCTCTCCGGCAGCGGCCCGGCGTGGAACGTGCGTGCGGCCCATGAGCTCGAGCAGGGGAGCGCAGACGCGGACCGCTTCGTCGGGACCCGCCCGACACGATGCCGAGCTGACCGGATGCAGCCAGATCCGGCCGGCCGAGCACCGGCGCGGCGACGAGCATCTGGCCGGCGGCGGCGTGGCGCGAGCGCCGAGCGCGCGCGATGGCGCCGACGCCGTACGTGCCCATCGCCAGGTGGATCGCGCCCTTCGGCAGCGAGTCGCACAGGCCGCCGGGCCTCGATCGCGACGTCGAGCGACGGCCGCGTCCTCGACGAGCATCGTGACGACGACGTCGCGTCCCGCGCAGACGTCCGCGACCGACGCCGCGGCGTGCGCGCCGGCCGGCGGCGAGCGGTCTCGGCCTGCGCGCTGACGGCGTCGTAGACGGCGCAGATCGTGCCCGCCGCCGAGGATTCGCTGAGCCATCCCGCGGCCCATGCGGCCGCAGTCCGATGAATCCGACGTTCATGTCAATCCAGCCCGCAGCGCGCGGCCCTGCTCGCGCGCCAGCACGGCCCAGTCCTTGTCGGTCTCGCCGTGCGCGATGGCGCCGATGAGGCGATCGCGGACGACGCTGCCGCTCGGCAGCGGCACTTTGGCCAGTTCTGCCGCCGCCAGCGCGAGCTTGACGTCCTTCAGGCCGAGCGGCGGCCGTGAAGCCGGGCTTGTCGTAGGCCTGATCGACCATGAGCTTGCCGCACGACCTTGTAGGCCGGCGCCGCGAAGAGGCCTTCGGTGATGACCTCGTAGAAGACCTGCGGCTGCACGCCGCACTTCCGCACCAGCGCGAACGCCTCGGCCATGGCTTCGATGGCGCAGGCGAGGACGAAGTTGTTGGCGAGCTTGATCGCGATGGCCGCCTCGGGCGCTGCGCGCCGGCCTCGGCGGTCTTGCGGCCCATCACCTGGAACGCGGGCTCGCAGCGCTTCGATCGCGTCCGGCGGCCCTGCCGCGACGATCACGAGCTGGCCCGCGGCGGCCGCGTCGGGACGTCCGAGCACCGGGGCGGCGACCAGCGTCTGGCCGCTCTCGGCATGCGCGGCGTCGAGCGTCTGAATGGCTCGCGGCGCTGTGGGTGCCCATCGCCACGTGAACGCCGTCTCCCGGGCAGCGCTGCCGGATGCCGTCCGGCGCCCAGCGCTCACCTCGTTCAGCGCCGCATCGTCGGACACCATCGCTGATGACGATGTCGCGATCCCTGCAGGCGTCCGGCGACCGTGGACGCGGTCTTCGCGCCCGCCTTCTCGAGGTCCGCCGCTTTTCCCGCCGTCCGATTGAAAACGAGCAGGTCGTGACCGCCGCCCAGGAGCGCTGCATGACCCATGCCCTGGCCCATGCGGCCCGAGACCAATCAACCCAACCTTCATGAAACGCCTCCCGTGAGTCCGCCAATCATACATAGTGCGCCGTGCGTCAACTGAAGCCGATACAGACGGCCCGGCTGGGTAAATGAATCGGTCGTATCCCGCGTATTTACTGGTGGTTCAGCCACCAGTTCCTGCCGGACTGGCGGCGTCTTACACGCGTAAATTCTGGGGTATTCTGTTAATCAGATGAAACCGCCTCATAGTCGCTGGCTTCATTGGACTTACGCTGTGCCGTGGTGTGTGTCGGCTCAGGCGCCCGCGCCGGCTGCCCCGGCCCCGAACTGCAGCACCGGCGACGTCGCCCGTCCCCGCGCCGGTCGCCGTGACAGGCACGACGCCTGTGCTGAATGCGGACGCCGAGCGCGACCTGGTGACGTCGCTACTGCGTCGGCTGCCACAGCGAACGCGCCAGGCCGGCGGCGATGGACTCGGCGCGCAAGCTCGTCGCTCGATTCCATCGATTTCGAGCAACGTCCACACGCACGCCGAGAAGCTCGAGCTGGTCGTCCGCAAGCTCCGCGCGGGCATGATGCCGCCCGCCGGGCGCGCGCGGCCCGAGCCGGCCGTCTACAAGGCGATGATCGCGTGGCTCGAGGACGAGCTCGACCGGACGGCGACGCCATACACGCCGCCGCCGGGCCTGCATCGCCTCAACCGCACCGAATACGCCAACGCGATTCGCGACCTGCTCGATCTCGAGATCGATCCCGCGAAGTACCTGCCGAGCGACGACTCGACGCACGGCTTCGACAACATCGCCGGCACGCTCGGCATCTCGTCCACGCTCGTCGAAGCGTACGTGTCGGCGGCGGGGAAGATCAGCCGGCTGGCGATCGGCGAAGCCGACGCCGCCGACGCTCGTCGTGTATCGCACGCCGGAGGACACGTCGCAGGACTATCACATCGAGGGCCTGCCGTTCGGCACGCGCGGCGGGATGCTCGTCAACGCACGAGTTTCCGTCCGACGGCGAGTACACGCGTCACCGTGACGCCGATCTTCGGCGACAACATGTCGCCGACCGGGTTCGGATCGGTCCCGTGCGAGAAGCTCGAAGTGCATGCTCGACGGCGAGCGGCTTGCAGCTGCTCGACTGGCAGGGCGGCGGGCGATTCGGCGTGCCGACACCAACTGCGGCGGCGGCCGCGGAGCTGCGGCGGCCGCGCCGGCCCCGGCGCCAGTCGGCGGCGTCGGCTCAGCCGCAACGCGGTGCCGCAAGATGATCGTCCGCTTCAAGACGACGGCCGGGCCGCACGCGGTCGGCGTGACGTTCCCGCAGACCAACTTCGCGCCGGTGCTCGATCTCGATCAGCACTTCCAGCGCGACACGCTCCAGACCGGACCGACGCCGGGCTTCACGTTCTTCCCGCACGTCGGCACGGTGCGCATCGAAGGGCCGTTCAACGCCACCGACTGCGAAGGACTCGCCGAGCCGCCGGAAGATGTTCGTCTGCCGTCCGGCGGCGCCGCCGACGAAACGGCGTGCGCGCGCCAGCATCGTCACGCAAGCTCGTCACGCGCGCCTATCCGCCGTCCGGCGTCGGCCGCCGACGTCGACCTGCTGATGAAGTTCTACCGGCGACGGCCGCAAGGACGACGACTTCGATCGAGGGCATCGAGATGGTGCTGGCGCGCGTTCTGGCGTCGCCCAAGTTCATCTACCGCATCGAAACCGAGCCGGCGAACGCGAAGCTGAACAGCCGTACCGCATCACCGATCTCGATCTGGCGTCGCGCCTGTCGTTCTTCCTGTGGAGCACCGGCCCCGACGACGAGCTGATCGACGCTCGCGAGCCAGGGCCGGCTCAAGGATCCGGCGGTGCTCGAGCGGCAGGTCCGCCGGATGCTGAAGGACCCGCGCGCCGAGGCGCTCGCGGTCAACTTCGCGGGCCAGTGGCTGAACCTGCGCGGCCTGCAGAGCGTCGGGCCCGCTGCCGCTGATCTATCCCGACTTCGACGACCCGCTGCGGCAGGCGATGCGGCGCGAAGTCGAGCTGCTCTTCGACAGCATCGTCCGCGAGGACCGCAGCGTCGTCGATCTGCTGACCGCGGACTACACGTTCGTCAACGAGCGGCTGGCCAAGCACTACGGCATCCCGAACATCTACGGCAGCCAGTTCCGCCGCGTCACGCTCGGCCCCGACATGGAGACTCGCCGCGGGCCTGCTCGGGCAAGGGCGCGTTCCTGCGTGACGACGTCGAAGCCCGAACGCACGTCGCCGGTGACGCGCGGCAAGTGGATCATGGGCGAACATCCTCGGCATGAGCCCGCCGGATCCGCCGCCGGACGTGCCGCCGCTGCCGGCGCGCGCCGGCGGACGCGACGGGCAACGCGCACGAGCCGACGATGCGCCAGAAGATGCTGGACCACCGCGTGCGCGCGGACTGCATCCAGTGCCACGCGCATGATGGATCCCGATCGGCTTCTCGCTCGAGAACTTCGACGGCATCGGCCTGTGGCGGACGCATCGACGAGGACCAGCCGATCGACGCCGTCGTCGCAGGTCTTCGACGGGACGAAGATCGATGGACCGGTCGGGCTGCGCAAGTGGCTGCTCGGCCTACTCGGATCAGTTCGTCGAAGTGGTGGCCGAGAAGCTGCTGACCTACGCGCTCGGCCGCGGCGTCGAGTACCAGGACATGCCGCTGGTCCGCGCGATCGCGCGCGACGCCGCGAAGCAGCGACAACCGGTTCTCGGCGCTCGTGCTCGGCGTCGTCAAGAGCAAGCCGTTTCAGATGAACATGAAGGTGTCAGGACGCACCTGATGCTGTACGGATCCGGCGCAGCGCGAACCAGAGGACGATCAGATGTATCGTCCGAAGGACACATTCCGCGCCGGACGTTCCTGCAGGGCGCCGGCGTCACGCTGGCGCTGCCGCTGCTCGACGCGATGGTGCCGGCGGCGACGGCTGCTGGCGCAGACGGCCGCCGCGCCGAAGAGCCGCGTTCGTCGGGATCTTCTTCCCGCACGGGATGGCGCCGGGCTACTGGGTGCCCGAGCAGGAGGGCGCGCTTCCGGCGAAGCTGCCGCTCATCCTCGAGTCGCTCGAAGAAGGTCAAGGATCAGACGGTCGTGCTGAGCGGACTCTGGTCGAAGTCGGCGGAGCCGCCCGAAGGGACGACCGGATCGGATCACTGGGTGGCGGCGGCGTATCCTGACCGGCATCAAGCCGCGCAAGACCGCCGGGTCCGACGCGACCGTCGGCAGCCCGACGATCGATCAGATCATCGCGCGGAAGATCGGCCAGGAGACGCTGCTGCCGTCGCTGCAGCTGGCGGTCGAGGATCCGAACTCGAGCTCGAGCAACTGCGGCGAAGGCTACAGCTGTTCGTACACGAACTCGATCTCGTGGATCGACCTGCCGACGCCGGCCAACGAGCCGATCGGCGCGACGAGCCCGCTGCCGATGGAGCTCAACCCGCAGGTCGTGTTCGAGCGGCTGTTCGGCAGCGGCGCGACGCCGGAGGTGCGCGCCGCGCGCATGCGCCAGAACCGCAGCATCCTCGATTCGCTGCTCGGCGAGCTGGACGGGCTGCGGAAGGATCTCGGCGCCGAGCGACCGCCGGACCGTCAGCCAGATACCGACGAGATCCGCGAGATCGAGCGCCGCATTCAGCTCGCGGCGAAGGCGTCGAGCGACGTGCCGGTCGATCGATCTGCCGCCGGGCGTGCCGGAGCAGTTCGACGATCACATCAAGCTGCAGTTCGATCTCGACGGCGCTCGCGTTCCAGGCCGACATCACGCGCGTCGCGACGCTGCTCGGCGCGCGCGACCTGACCGGCCGCAGCTATCCGTTCCCGAAGGGCGAGCTCTTCCCGAACGGCGGCGTGAGCGTCGGGTTCCACGGCGGCTCGCACCACCAGGACGATCCGACGCAGATCCGGCGCTACGCCGACCTCAACCGCTATCACGTCTCGACGCTCGCGTATTTCGCCGAGAAGCTGCGGTCGATTCCCGACGGCGACGGCACGCTGCTCGATCACTCGCTGATGCTCTACGGCACGAACATGGGCAACTCGAACCAGCATCAGCACTACGACGTGCCGCACATTCTGGTCGGCGGCGCCAACGGCCAGCTCAAGGGCAACCGGCACCTCGCCTACGAGCGGAAGACCGTCACCACCGGCAACCTGCTGCTGAACGTTCTGGACATATGCGGCATCCACCAGGAGACAGCAGGGCGACAGCAACGGCCGGCTGGCGAAGCTGACAGTAGTGGAGCAATGCGGAATGCGCGAATGACGGCGGAAGCCGTAGACGATGAGCGCTCAACGATGAATCAGGCGTCTGGTCGGCTGCGGTCGGCCTGTTAGCGGCTGTGTCTGCACGGCGCTGGGCCGCGGCGCGGGCAAGAGCGACGTGGCCGATGCCGCCATGAAGGGCGACAAGTCGTCGCTGCGTGCGCTCGCTGCAGCAGAAGGCTGACGTCAACGCCCCCAGGTCGACGGCGCGACGGCGCTGCACTGGGCCGACTATGCGCGGCGACGTCGAGATGGCCGACCTGCTGATTCGCGCCGGTGCCAACGTGAAGGCGCGCGAACCAGCGAGGGCGTCACGCCGCTGGCCATGGCGTCGCTGTACGGCAACGCCGCCGATGATTTCGCGGCTCGCTCAAGGCGGGCGCCGAGGCCGCCGAAGTCGGGCCCAACGGGCAGACCGTGCTGATGCTGGCGGCGCGGAACGGCAACCCGACGCGGTCGCAGGTGCTGCATCGAAGGCGGCGCCAAGGTCAACGCCAGGGAGACGCTGCGCGGCACGACGGCGCTGATGTGGGCCGTCGGAACAGAAGCATCCCGAGGCCGTGAAGGCGCTGCTGGCGGGCGGCGCCGACGTTCGCGGCGAAGTCCGGCGGCGCGGGCCTGCCGCGCAATTACCTCGCGCCCAGCGTGAACACAGCCGGTCGTCAAGGCGTCCGCGCCGAGCGTTACGCGCAGGGCAGCCGCCGCGGGCCGCACCTACGAAGAACAGCTCAAGTGGGAGCAGCGCGAACGGCCAGTACACCGGGCCGCCGAGCATCGGCGATCAGCTGGCGCGCATTGCAGCAGCAGGAAGCGGCGCGCCGCGGCGCAGGCCGCAGAGCCGCGCCCGCTGCCGCCCCGGCGCCTGGCGCTCCGGCTGCTCCGGCCGGTGGCAGGCTGCTGCGGCGAACGGACGGGGACGCGGCGGCGCGGGACGGGGCGCGGCCTGCGGCAGGCGCCGGCGCGGAGCGGCCGCCGGTCGAAGAAGAGACCGACGACAACGAAGTCGTCGTCGCCGGCCTGGTCGGCAGCGGCGGCGGCGGGCTGACGCGCGCTGGTGTTCGCGGCTCGCGAAGGCGACCTCGAGTCGGCGAAGCTGCTGCTCGACGCCGGCGCGGACGTCAATCAGACGACCGAGTACGGCTGGACGCCGCTGCTGACCGCGACCAACAACCGGCACTACGTGCTCGGCAAGTTCCTGCTCGAGCGCGGCGCCGACCCGAACAGGGCCAACAAGGGCGGCTGGACGCCGCTCTATCTCGCCACCGACAACCGCAACATCGAAGGCGGCGACTATCCGGTGCCGAAGCCGGACATGGATCATCTCGAGTACATCAAGCTGCTGCTCGAGCACGGCGCCGATCCGAACGCGCGCGTCAAGGACAACACGCTGACGCGGACGATCTTCACGATGCAGTGGTTCTACGAGGACGGCTGCGACGCCGTTCGTGCGCGCCGCGCAGTCGAGCGACATCGCGCTGATGCAGCTGCTGCTCGACTGGGGCGCCGATCCGTTCATCGCCGACGGCCACGGCGACACGGCGCTGACGGCCGCCGGCGGCATCGGGTGGGTGGAAGGCGTCACGTACGAGCGGTCGCCGAAGGACAACCTCGAGGCCGTGCAAGATGCTGCTCGACCTCGGCCTCGATCGCGAACGCGCGCCAACCGCGACGGCCGCACGCCGCTGATGGGCGCGGCGCTCAAGGGCCGGAACGACGTCGTGCAGTTGCTCGTCGATCACGGCGCCAAGCCTCGATCAGCGCGACGGCGGCAGCCGCGACACGCACGCGGCGTCCTCGAAGCTGGCCGGCCACACGTGGCAGGCGATCGACTACGCCGACGGCCTGGTGCGCGTCGGCGTGCAGTCGGCCGTCAACGCGTCCCGAGACGGCCGCGCTGATTCGCAAGATGATGACCGAACGCGAACATGGTCGGTCCCGCCGCCCAACCGCGTCGTCGACTCGATCTGCGTGGTGTCGATCTGCCAGGAGCGGCAGCCGACGATGACGCGAAACCCTAGAACGGTCTTCTGTTTCGGGGTAGGCGCAGTCCTTGGTTCTTCGTCCATCGTTCTCGGTCCGTCCTTTTTCGCCCCGTCCACGGCGTCCGTCCGAGAGCCGGTGCACAGACACGCGGACTACGTGGGACCGTGGACCAGGACGGACCATGGACCAAGAACGGACCAGGAACCAAGGAAGGCCCAAGTGAGCGACCCGGGACTTGGAGGCTACGCCGATTTGAAACGGCGAAGAGTGCCCGCGGCGTCAGCCGAGGCGGCTTGATCGTGCAGCTTGACCGGCGGCGTGTGCGACCCGCGCACGCGCAGGTTGATCATCTCGACGAACACCGAGAAGCCCATCGCGAAGTAGATGTAGCCCTTCGGGATGTGCATGCCCAGGCCGTCGCCGACGAGCGACACGCCGATCAGCAGCAGGAACGACAGCGCCAGCACCTTGACCGTCGGGTGCCGGTTCACGAACGCGCTGATCGGCTCGGCCGAGAACATCATCACCGCCGACCGCCAGGACGACCGCGGCGATCATGATGCGACAGGTCCTCGGCCATGCCGACGGCGGTGATCACCGAGTCGAGCGAGAAGACGATGTCGAGGAGCATGATCTGCGCGATGACGGCGCGCGAACGACGGCGCGGCGCGAGGCGAGCCGTGGCCCTCGTCGCCTTCGAGCTGCTCGTGAATCTCGAGCGTCGCCTTGCCGAGCAGGAACAGTCCGCCGCCGATCAGGATGAGATCGCGGCCGGAGATCGCCTGGCCGAACGACGGTGAAGAGCGGCGCCGTCAGCCGGATGATCCAGGCGATGGACATCAGCAGCAGCGATCCGCATGACCATCGCGGCCAGCAGGCCGGTCCGCCGCGCGCGGTTGCTGCGCTCGCGCGGCAGCTTGCTCGACAGAATCGAGATGAAGATGACGTTGTCGACGCCGAGGACGATCTCGAGGAACGTCAGCGTGACGAGGCGAGGAGGCCGGCGGATGTAGAAACGCGTCCATGGCTCCCTTCAACTTATCATTGCCGGGGACCCAGGAAGGCCTCCCTGGCCGGCTTCCTCCGAGGCCTGCCAGATCTTCACCACCTCGAATACGATGACGGTCCCAAACGTGACGGCAATCCAGACGCAGACCGCTTCGATCGGGCAGTCCCGCCCAGGCGCCAATGCGCAGGCCCATCATCCGCTGGCCGCTGGTAGTTCCACCACCCGTAGGGAACGGCCAGCGTCGCCTCCCAGATCAGGCTGACGAGGAGAACGAAGAAGAACGTCAGGCTGAAGGCCCGCCAGGTTGATGAAGCGGCGGGACCGTCGGAAAGAATCCGGCGGCGGGAACCATTCCGCCGGCCACGAGGATCGGAAGCACTCGGGAAACCCCTCGGGGTCCGGGGACAGCCATTTCTTTACGCGACTGCGGACGCGATCAGGACCAGGCCCAGAATGACCGACGTCGGGTGAAACTGGACGAGCCTGGGAGTGCATCGGGACGCGAGCTTGTAGTCGGGGACGTTGTAGGCAGACAGCCAGAACTCGTCCATCCACACGTATACAGCAACAGGACCGTGATGAAGCCGGACAGATAGAAGATATACTCCTCGATGGGGTACCGGCATCCCCAGGGCTGGCGCGTGTATCTCAGGCGTCGCGCCAGTGTTGGTGAACGTGAACAGTCGTCTGGCGAAGAAGAAATCGAGCCCGAAGCCGATCGGCGCCAGAATGGCGATCGTCCTCCAGAAGGCGCGCTTCGGCAGCCTGACCTCTTCGCTGGGAACGAGCCAGAAGGCGATGACGAGGATCGGCACGAAGAACAGCAGCAGGCTCAGTGTGTAGCCGTAGGGTGTCGGGTTGGCGTCGGCGACATCACGAGCGTCGCCGGGTGCTGGACGGTGTTGAGCGTGATGGCCGCCGGAACGACGAGCATCGCGAGCATCGCGAGCACGATCCCGGGGCCGATGGCGGTGGTCGGCGGGCCGTGGCGCGGCGGGCTTTGTCATGAGGCACCCTCACGGGCGTTGAAACGGCTACTGCGGCTTGAAGTTTCGCGCGAGGTAGGCCAGCAGGACCGGGTAGTCCTGCTCGGAGAGCATGGCGCCCTCGTTGAGCATGGCGCCCAGGATATCGTTCCAATCGTCGCGTGTTCCGCCTTGCCGGCGGACGCGCCCCAGGTCGTGGCGCACAGCGTGCACGTGTTGAGGAGAATCGTCTTGCCCGCGCCGTCGGGGAGAGGCCCGTGGTTCTTCACGAGGAAGTCCACGCAGCGGCGCCAGTTCGTCCGGCTTCACCTCGGCGCCCTTGTCCACCATGGACGCGACCATCTTCGTCCAGCCGTCCTTGTCGAGGGCCTGCGTCTGAATGGGCCGGAGGTCGTGGCAGCCGAGGCAACTCGCGTTCTGAATCTGCTCGCCCTTGTCGGAGGTCTGGCCCGAGACGACTAGCCACAGCCGCCAGCGCGCACACGGACGGAGTCCGACGCAGATGTCTCATACTCAAGCCCAGCGGTTCGACAGCTGGCGGATGCGCTCGATGGCCTCGAGGATGTTGTCGAGGGAGTTGGCGTAGCTGAACCGCAGGTGGCCCGTCGCCGTGTTTGCCGAACGCCGTGCCGTCGAGGCAGGCGACGCCGGCCTCGTTCAGCAGCAGGTCGGCGAGCGCCTTCGTGTCCATCTTCGTGCCGCTCACGTTCGGGAACGCGTAGAAGGCGCCCGCGGGCACCGAGCAACGGAAGCCCGGGATGGTGTTCAGGCCCTTGACGATCGCGTCACGCCGCTTGCGGAACTCGGCCACCATCGCGGTGACGCAATCCTGGGGTCCTTCGATCGCGGCGATCCCGGCGCGCTGCGAGAAGCTGGCGGTGCACGAGTTCGAGTTGACCATCAGCTGCACGACGGCGGTCGACGAGCCACGTCGGCATCACCCGTAGCCGAGCCGCCAGCCGGTCATCGAATACGTCTTCGAGAACCCGTCGAGGATGACCGTCTTGTCGAGCATCCCGTCGTGGCTGGCGATCGACGTCGGCTCTTCCTCGTACCAGATGCGGGAGTAGATCTCGTCGCTCAGCACGATCAGGTCGCGGTCGCGCAGCATGGCCGCCATCTGCGCGATGTCGCCTCTCGGAATGACGCCGCCCGTCGGGTTGGCGGGCGAGTTCAGGATCACCAGCTTCGTCTTGTCGGAGAGGCTGCTTCCGGAGCGTCTCGAGGTCGAACGAAAAGCCGCGGCTCTCGACGACCGGCACGCCGACCGGCCGTCGCGCCGAGAAAATGAATCAGCGACTCGTAGATGGGAAAGCTCGGATCCGGGAAGACGACTTCGTCGCCGGGCTCGAGGAGCGCCGTCATGACGAAGCTACATGATCGGCTTGCCGCCCGGGACCACGCACGACGTTCTCGGCGCCGACGGCGATGTTCCTGGTGCGCGAGATATACGCCGCGATGGCCTCGCGCAAGCTCGGGAAAGCCCTGCGTCGGGCCGTATTTCGGTCCAGCCCTCGTCCAGCGCGCGTTTGCCGGCCTCGACGATGTGCGCGGGGCGTGGGGAAGTCGGGCTCGCCTATCTCCAGGTGAATGACGTTCCGGCCCTGCTTTTCGAGGGCCCGCGCCCTGGCCAGCACTTCGAAGGCCGATTCGGTCCCGATCCGGGACATTTTCTGCGCGAGTTTCATGGGTGTCCTGAGGTCGCAAAAGTATATCGCAGGGGTTATGATTCTCGGCCGCTTGGGACGGAGGTGTGCATGCGCGGAACAGCGCGGTTCGCCGGTGTCGTGCTTACAGTCGGTTGTGCATGCTCGGTGCGGTCGTCCGCTCGCAGGAGCGCGGGCGGCCGGATTCGCCGAACCTCGCCGCGGCGGGCCAGGTCGTTGCGGTGCGCGCGGCGCCGGCTGTTCGACGCCAACACCGGACGCGATGACAGCCGGATCAGACTGTCGCTGATTCGCGGCGACCGGATCGCCGAGGTCGGGCGGGCCGTGCAGGTGTCCGCCGGGAGCGCGCGTGATCGACCTCGGCGCGGCGACGCTGCTGCCGGGCATGATCGACGGGCACGTGCACACCAACGGTCCGACGCCGGACGAGTCGGTCGAGCACCGAACGTTCGTGATGATCCAGAGCGCGCAGCGCGATCTGGACGCCGGCTTCACCACCATCGTGGACATGGACTCGCGCGGCGGGTTCGGCACGGTCGAACTGCGCAACGCGATCAACACCGGCCTGGTTCGCGGGCCGCGCATGCAGGTCGCGGGCAGTCGCTGAACCCGCGCGGCGCGAGGGCCACGGCCGAACACCGTGCCGGGCTTCTTCAGCGGGTTCACCGACGGGAAGAACGTCAACGGCCCGTGGCTGGCGCGCGGAGCGGTGCGCGAGCTGAAGCTGCACGGCACGGACTGGGCCAAGATCTACACGACGCAGGATTTCGTGGGCGACGACCTGGACGAGTTCAGGCCGGACGGGTCGCTCGTCGCAATCCCGTCGCTGACGCTCGAAGAAGTCCAGGCCATCGTGGACGAGGCGCATCGCATGGGGCTGAAGGTCGCCTGCCATACCTACGGCGGCGAAGGCATGCGCTCCTGCGTTCAGGCGGGCGTCGACTCGCCGATGCACATGCTGGAGCTCTACAACGACGACGAGACGATGAAGCTGGTGCTGCAGAAGAAGCTGCCGGTGATGATGACCATCGACGACCTGATGGGGCTCGAGGCCGGCGACCGCAAGCTGACCGGCGGCAAGACGAGCGCGCCTGGCGATGGCCGAGCTGTCGTTCAAGAAGCTGCTGGCTGCCGGCGTCCCGCTGCCGTTCGGCAGCGGCGCGCTGTTCCGGTCAGCCTATCCGCACGGCAGGCAGGCCGATCAGTTCCCGTACCTGGTGAAATGGGGCATGACGCCCGGCGCAGGCGCTGCAGACCGCGTTCATGGTCGCCGCGCAGGTGCTGAACTACGGCTGGACGGATCAGGTCGGGAGCATCGAGAAGGGCAAGTTCGCCGATCTCATCGCGGTGGCGGGCGACCCGCTGGCGGACGTGACCGAGATGCAGCGCGTGAAGTTCGTGATGAAAGGCGGCGTGGTCGTCCGGAACGATCTGGAGCGTGCGTCCAACTGATGGCCGTCGGACGCAGCACGCCTGATCAACGCGCATCACCGACGTTTCTCGCGGATCACGATCCGCGCAACGCTGGCAGCGATTCGAGACGCGCTCGAGCGCGAAATCGACGGGGCCGGACCGGAGGCGCTGGCGCTGCTCAACGAGCGCCTCGGGGACAGCGGCGGACGGCTGGCACTACTGCTCAGGCCGACCCGCTCGCCCGGACGGATTCACCACGTGCTGGCCGACAGCCTGCTGCACCGCGAGTCCGGCGGTCTACGGGCGTCGAGCACGCCGGCACCCGGCTGGCGCAGCCCGTCGCCATCTTCGCCAACCACCTGTCGCTACTCGGACGCCAACCTCCTGGAGATTCTTCTCCAGCGGTTCGGCGGGGCCCCGCTGGCCGACCGGTTGACGGCGATCGCCGGACCGAAGGTCTACTCGAGCATGAAGCGGCGGTTCTCGAGCCTGTGCTTCGGCACCATCAAGACGCCCCAGAGCAGCGCGCTGTCGACGGAGGACGCCGTGATGAACGCGCGCGAGGTCGCGCCGCGCTGCGCGGCTTGTCGATCGACATCGCGCACGAGCGGCTGGGCATGGGCGACGCGCCTGCTGGTGTTCGGCGAGGGAACGCGGAGCCGGAGCAGCGGGATGCAGCCGCTGCTGCCGGGCGTATCGCGGTATCTCGAGGGTCCCGGGACGTGGGTGTTGCCCGTGGAATCGCCGGAACCGGAGGAACTGTTCCCGGTGGAGACGACGCGCTGCACTCGGTGCCGATCAGCGATCGCGCCTCGGCCGGCCGTTCCCGGCTCACGTCCTGCACGAGCGGGCGAACGGGCGACCGGCGAGCTGATGATGGACAGCGTCGGCCTCGCGATCGCCGGCCTGCTGCCCCTGGCGTACCGCGGCGCGTACGCAGACGATGCGGCAGGACCTGGACGACGCCAGGCGTCCTGCGGCAGCCCGTCTTCTGACTGCATTCCCGACCGGCAGACTAGGCCAGCTGTCCCTTGACCCACTCCAGCTCGCGGCAGACGTATTCGACGATGTCGCCGGTCTTGAGGTGGTCCGGCAGCACGTCCCACGTGTAGGTTTCGATCTCGAGGTGGCGGCTGAGCGGCGTCCGCTTGTGCATCGCCAGCGCCTGCTCGAGCGCAAACTGCGTCGACTTGCATGGGCCCGAGGTCCGTAGAGGAAGACCGGCACGTGGAAGTGCGACCGCCACTGCCGCGGCGTCTTGTCCGTGTCCCAGCCGGCGAACGCGTCTTCGAGGTTCATGTAGTGCTCGAGGTGATCCCCGCGGCACTCGACCGTCTGCGAGAGATAGACCGTCTTGGCGAAGTGCTTCAGCGCTTCGACTTTCTCGTCGGTGACTTCGCCGATATACATCGACGCGGCTTCCTGGAGCTTGACGATCGGGATGCCGGCGTCGACCAGCTTCTGCAGCGACGACCGGGATGTCTTCGAAGCCGACGGCCTGGTGGCCGATGTCGAACGTCACGCCGAGATGGCGGCGAAGCGCCGCGATCGCCGTGTCCATCGGGATGCTGCGCCAGCTTGGCTCAGGCGCGCGGCCGGCTTTGCCGGTGTAGAGGTGCTGCTGGAAGTAGGCGATCGTCTCGTCGGTCGTCTCCAGATGGCAGCGCGGCTCCGGCTCGAGGCCCAGCGTGAGGAGCTTGCCGGTCGTCTGCTCGAGTCTGCACCAGGTGCGCGCAGACCTGCAGGACGTTGTCGGTGAAGGCGTCGACGACGTCTGGGCCGGTGACCCTCGGTTTGAAGCCGAGCGGCGCGGTCTGAATCGACGGCGTGACGGCGGCCGGGCAGATGTCGGCCAGGATGTCGGCCACCTGCTTCGTGTAGCTCGCGCCGCTCGGGGGTCCGCCAGTCCGGCTCGCACACCTGCTCTTTGATCCGGGTGTTCTTGAACACGCCGTAGACGAAGGCATTGGCCGTGTAGACGTACAGGTCCTGGTCCTTCAGGAACGCCTTCAGCGTGTCGCGCTTGCTCTTGTCCGTCGAGAGCTCGGCGGCCGCCAGGCGCCGACAGGCGGATGCAGACGCCAAAGGGCTGGTTCGGCGAGATGCGTTTCTTCACCGGGGGAGGTACTTCTGCAGCGAGTCCCAGAGCTGCGGCCAGTCGTCAGCGGGATGCACGAGCGTCGAGTGACGTCAGATGGCCGAGACCGTTGCCGAGATCCACGCTACACCTTTTCTACATTGCCCGACGCGGCCGATCGGACGACCGCTTCGGTCACGGCCGCGCCGTGAATCATCTCGTCGAGCGGAATGGGGAACGGCGCGCCGCCCGCCGCGGCCTGCGCGAAGCGCCTCGAGGCACGCGCGCGTGACGTCGAGCCGGGCCGCCTCCCACACCACGCGCCTCGCCCTTGATCGGTTGAAACTTGCCCGTCCCGAACAACCGCGTCCGCCGTTCCTCGGACGAGGCGCCCGCCACGTGCGTCATCCCTTCGAGCCGCACCGAGCCCTTCGACCCGAACACCTGGAAGCTGAAGCCCGGGCCCGTCGCCGTCATCGTGCCCAGGTAGCCCGACATCGCCGTCCTGCATCCGGAACAGCATCGACGTCGTGTCGTCGCTGTCCACCGGCACGACGCGCCGGAAGCTCTGGCAGTAGACCTGCGCGATCGGCCCGCACAGGTCGATCATCCCGTCGATCGCGTGCACGCCCATCGGCGTCAGCGCGCCGCACGGCGTCTCGTGCTTGTCCGCCGCGCCACGCGTCCGGCTTCAGGAACAGCCCGTTGGGAAACGTCATCGTCGCTTCGACGTGCAGGATCGTGCCCGAGCTCGCCGCTGCGAATCTGCTGGCGCAGCTTCGTCATCTCGGGATGGAACCGCCGGTTGTAGCCCAGCCCCAGCGTGACCTTGGCCGCCTGCGTCGGCGGCGCACGGCCGCGGCCGCGTCGGCTTTCGTCAGCGCGAACGGCTTCTCGCAGAAGACATGCTTGCCGGCCCTGGCCGCCGCGATGACCTGCTGGGGCTGTGCAGCGAATGCGGCGTCGCCAGCACCACCGCCTGCACCTGCGGATCCGCCAGCGCCTGCTCGTAGGTGCGGCGAGCGTGAATCCCTGCGCCTGGGCAAACGCCGTCAGCTCGTCGGTGTGCGTCCGCGCCGCGCCCGCGACAAACCGCAGATCCGTCACTGGTCCCCTGCACCGACTCGACCAGCGTCTTCCCCACCAGCCCAGCCCCACGATCGCCGCGTTGCATCATGTCGTTCACTTTTTCCACTGGCGGCGGGGCCCCACCCCGCCGCGAACTGAGCGCTGATGCCTCGCCTCGGATCGCCAGGTCCTCGGCTCGGCATGGCCGCAGGCGCTGTCTGCGCCAGCCCCGAGCCTCTAGCCCCGAGCCTCTCGCCTTACGCCGTCCGGATCAGCGACAACTTCGGATCGGCGGCCCGCGATCGGCGTCACCGGCAGGCCCAGCTCCTGCTTCACCAGGTTCACGCCCTGCACCAGCGCCACCATCTTGTAGAACGCGTGCCGCCGGCTCATGCCCTTCGCGCCCCATCCCGCAGTCCGACGACAGGATCAGCCGCTCCGTCGGGATCACCTTGCAGCGCCTGCTTGCACCAGCGTCCGCCACTTCCTCGGGCGATTCCACCTGCAGCGTGTGGTGGTCGATCGCGCCGATCGCCCACCTTCATGTGCGTGATGTGCTTGCCCGACGTCCTCGAGGTCCGCGCAGCTGACTGCTCGTCATCTCGAACGTGATCACGTCGGCGTCCACCTGGTTCAGCAGCTCGAGCGCCGGCTTGTACGACTGCACCGTCGCAAACATCCGCTGCTGCGACGGGTTGCCCCAGCACGTGTGGCACCACACCTCGGTCTTCGCCCGCAGCCCCTTCACCGTGTTGTTGAACACCTTCAGCATGAACTCGGGGTTGATCACCGGGTCCTCGTAGCCGCGCGCCGCCAGCAGGTGAATCTGCGGCTCTTCCATCTGGATGATCGGGCAGCCCGCATCCGCCAGGTCGTGCAGCTCCTGGTTGAACGCGTCGCTCATCGCCATGATCCGCGACGGCAGGTCCTTGTAGTGCCCGTCCTGCACCGCAAACGCCACCAGCTCCGGCGTCACCGTCCCGAACTTCACCGGCTTGCCGCGTCAGCCGCTGCGCCGCCTTCCAGATCTCCGCATACTGCATCTCGCCGCGGCCCGAGCGGCCCGACGATCCGCGGCATCACCCGCGCTTCGAGGTAGTCGTGCAGGATGTGCCCGCGCGGAAACCCGATGCCCGCCCGCGCCCACCTTCGCCAGCTTCGGATGCGTCGCGTCGAACCCGCTCATGTGGTGCGGCGGATAGCTCGTCCAGCTCTGCCCGCCCACGTCCTGGTCGAACCGGCAGTCGCCGTCGGTCACGATGTCCAGCCCCGCCACTTCCTGCTCCCGCAGATACACCGACAACGCATCCACATACTGCTCGCGGAACCGGCTGATCACCATCGCGTCCAGAAACGACTTCAGCCGCAGATTCTCCGGTATACCAGCTCGGACGCGGCAGCGAGCCCGTGATCGTCGTGGGCGATCACCAGGCCCGCGAGTTGCCTTTCAACATGTTGAGTCTCTCGGTCAGTCGCACCCGAGCTGGAGCGCGACTGAACGATCCTATCACCGGAATCGAACGTGAATCAATCGGACGGCCTGGCCGTCGCGGGCTGGTTACTTCCAGCCGGTCGATTTGCGCGTGAACCGCGCGGGCAGGGCCGGCTTGCTCTCGGGTGCGGGTTCCGGCTCTCCCGACGCGATGCTGATCTCGCGTTCGAGCTCCTCTTCGTTGGGCAGGCCCGCGAGCTGGTCCACGAACATCAGGGAGTGCTGCGACGGGATCTCGAATTTCTTGCCGCAGGTCTTGCACGTCACCTCGTCGTCGAGGCGGAGCAGGTAGTCGCGCAGCTTGGCGAACTTGGCCCGGTCGCTCCGTCGGCCATCCCGGCGGCAGCCGGTCCTTCTTCGAGCGCCGCACCCACCGGATGCTGTATTCGCCGGCCCGCCGGCACTTGGGGCACTGGTATAGCGTCCGGTCCGGGTCTCCGGACTTCTCCGTTGAAAGAGGTTCGCGCTCGTCGAGGGCCATCCCCCAATGTTAGCAACGAATTGAGGAAGAAAGTATCCTGACGGGAGCGATGATCGTCATCTACCAGAAACCGACCTGCAACGACCTGCCGGCAGGTCCACGCGGCGCTCATAGGAGAGCGGCGTCGACTTCGACGCCGTGAACTACTACGTGGATCCGATCCCCGGAAGGCCTAAGCTCAAGGAGCTCCTCCGCAAGATGCGGCATGAAGCCTCGCGATCCTGCTCCGGACCAAGGAGCGACTATCTACAAGACGCTGAAGATCGCTGACGGCGGTCTGACCGACGACGGAGATCGTCGACCTGATGGTGCGAGCACCCCGACCTCATCCAGCGGCCGATCGTCGAAAAGGGCAGCCGGGCGATCCTGGCGCGTCCGGCTGAACGCCTGAAGGAAATCCTGTAGATCTTGATTTAATCTTTCACGCCGTTGACCCGCGTGGCGGTAGCGCGGGATCGTTGCGATCCTGCCGCCACGTCGGATGCGTGAAGTGAATGACACGCGCGTCGCCGTTATGCGACACGACGGCGTTGTCGAACACGAGCGTGCCGATCCGCCGCCAGTTCCGGAACGTGCGGCGCACGCGGAACGGCGATCCCGACGTCGTTCCTTCGTCGGTGACATCGATGGTGAACGTCAGCGTCCGCTTCGGCGCCGGATCGCCACGATCGAAGATGTGGGCCATGACCTCGTCGCGGACGTCGAGATCGGCGCCGGCAATCACCGGCTGGCCCTGGCGCGACGAGCAGCCGCATGAACTCCGGCGCCCTCGTCGGCTCGCCGGCCGGTTTGCCAAGCTCCGCAATCGGATAGAGCTGACGGATGGTGGGCTGCTGGTCCACCCGCCGGAACACGGCGGCGACCTTGATCAGGATCGTCCCGGCGGGGCCGCGGCGGAAGACGGTGACGTCGGGTGCGTTCCGAAGTTCAGCGGCGTTGATCGAGTCGCTCCGCGCCCCGCCGATGTCTTCCTGCGTGATGAAGTTCGCGGTTCGGAGCGGCGTCGGGTGATCGGGATCCGTCGTCGGAAAGAGCTTGCCGACCAGCGCCAGCGATCGGATCCGGCCGCGCCGCGAGTCCTCCCGCGCCGCTCGAGTAGCGGGCGACGACGAGCGCCGTCCGGCCGCGCGCGAAGTGCCCCGGAATACGGCGTGTCTTCGGTGATCTGCCAGCGCCCGACGAGGCAGACGCCGTTCGGATGAAGCAGCCGCGCGAAGCCTTTCCGATCCGGCCCCCAGCGAAGGTCGGCGCCGGAGTCGAGCGTCCGCTCGGACGCGCGTTCGAAGCGCGGCAGGCCTGCCGAGCTGAGAGCAGCCCGCCGAAGACGCTCCTGATCGTCACGTTCCTGGATCGGCAGCGGCGGTTCGCCTTCGCGCCCCCAGACGCGTCTGATAGGGATTCGCGAACAGCGCATCGACGACGTCGCGGAAGCGCGACCCGGCGTAACGCCGGTCTTCCTCGTTGAATTGTTCGGAGCCGATGTCAGCGGCGTCAGGCCACATGCCACCCCCGGCGGCAACTATACCGCTGCGACCCCGGAGAGGTGGAGCAGACCGCGGCTCTAGAAATGCCGAGCTTCGCTGCTGGTCCCGCCGGCCGCCGGGACGACAGGCAGGGGCTTGATTCACGTAGCCCATCACCATCCGGATCGGCGCTGAACCGCCAGCCGAGCGTGCGGATCGCGCGCTTCATGCGCGCGATCCACTCGCGCGGCAGGCCGTCGCGATCGCGCTCGTAGTAGAGCGGGATCGACCTCGTCGCGCAGCACGCTGCAGCAGCGACTTCGCCGTCGCGGCAGTCGTGCACGCTCGGTCGACGGTGTGCGTGCTCGCCCGTGCCGATGGCGAAGCCGTTCAGGCCGTCGTAGGCTTCCGCCCACCAGCCGTCGAGAACCGACAGGTTCAGCCCGCCGTTGAGCACGACCTTCTGGCCGCTCGTGCCGCACGCCTCGAGCGGCCGCCGCGGGTTGTTGAGCCACACGTCGACGCCCTGCACGAGATGACGGCCGACGTTGATGTCGTAGTCCTCGATGAACAGCACCTTGCCGGCGAACCGCGGGTCGCGCATCGAGCCGCGCGATCTGCTGCAGCACCGCCTTGCCGGGCCGGTCGTGCGGATGCGACTTGCCGGCGAACACGAACTGGATCGGCATCTGCGGGTTGCTGACGAGCGCGACGATCGCCTCGATGTCCTGCAGCATGCAGGTTGGCGCGCTTGTAGGTGGCGAAGCGGCGCGCGAACCCGATCGTCAGCGCGTCGAGGCTGAGCGCGCGGCGCAGCTGTGCGACGAACGCCGGCGGTTCGCCGCGGCGCTCGGCCTGCTGCGGCCGCGCGCCGCCGCGCGATGTCGATGAGCTGCACCTTCAGCGTCTGATGCGTCTCCCACAGCTCGCCGTCGTCGACGGCGTCGATCGCGCTCCCAGAAGCCCGGATCGCCGGCGCGCTGCGGCCAGTCCGGGCCGAGATGACGGTCGTAGACCTGGCGCATCTGCGGCGCCAGCCAGGTCTGCACGTGGACGCCGTTGGTGATGTGGCCGATCGGCACGCGATCCTCGCTGCGATCCGGGATAGAGCGACGTCCACATCGCGCGCGAGACACTGGCCGTGCAGCGACGAGACGGCGTTGGCGCGGCGCGACGTCTTGAGCGCCAGCACCGTCATGCAGAACTCTTCGCCGTCGTCGCTGCGGATTGACCGCGGCCGAGACGCCATCAGCTCGTCGTGGCGAGGCCCAGCGACGTCGCGCAGCGGGCCGAGATGCTCGTCGATCGAGCGCGGCGAGAAGCGATCGTGGCCGGCCGGCACCGGCGTGTGCGTCGGTGAACACGACCTGCGGCGACACGCGGCGCAGCGCCTCCCACGGCGTCGATGCCTTCGGCTGACCATGCGCTGGCGCACCAGCTCGAGCGCCGCAAACGCGCTGTGGCCTTCGTTCAGGTGCAGCGACGCCCGGCGAGATGCCCATCGCGCCGAGCGCCCGCACGCCGCCGACGCCGAGCAGCAGCTCCTGGCGGATGCGGACGCGCTCGTCGCCGCCGTAGAGCCGCGCGGTCAGCTCGCGATCTTCCGGGCTGGTTGCCGTCGACGTTCGAATCGAGGCAGCAGCAGCGTGTTCCGGCCGACCGACAGCTGCCAGACGCGCGCCGATGATCGTGCCCGGTGCGCGTGTCGATGGCGACGGTGATCGGCGCGCCGTCGGTCGAGCGCCGGCTGAATCGGCAGCGACGCGGCTGGTCGACGTCGATGTAGTCCTCGTGCTGCCAGCCGTCGCGGTCGAGCCGCTGCCGGAAGTAGCCCTGGTCGTAGTAGAGCCCGACGCCGACGAGCGGAATGCCGAGGTCGGAGGCGCTCTTGATGTGATCGCCGGCCAGAATGCCGAGGCCGCCCGAATAGATCGGCAGCGACTCGTGCAGCCCGAACTCGGCGGAGAAGTACGCGACCGGCCGCGCCCACAGCACGCCGGCGTGGCGCGCGCCCCACGTGTGCTGCGACGCGCAGGTATTCCTGCATCCGGCGGTAGGCGTAGTTGATGCGGCTGTGCAGCGCGAGCTCGCGACGCGCGCTCCTCGAGCTTGTCGATCGGAATCTGCTGCAGCAGCGCGACCGGGTTGTTGTCGAGCTCGCGCCACAGCACCGGATCGAGCTCGCGGAACAGGCTCGTCGTGTCGGGGTCCCAGCTCCACCACAGGTTCTGCGCCAGCGCGGCCAGACGCTGATGCGCCGGCGCGACGAACTGCCCGAGCGTCCGCGCCTCGCTGACGATCGGCGCCAGCTGCGTGCCGGCCGTGCACCAGCATCCGCACGTCGTCGGGCGTCGAAGACGCGCGGCTCGATGGTCTGCACGACCAGGACGCCCTGCAGCAGCCCGCGATCGATGACCGGCACGCCGAGAAACGAGCGGTACGGATCCTCGCCGGCCTCCGGAAAGTACTTGAAGCGCGGATGCGTCGTGCGCGTCGGCGACGACCTGCGGCCGCAGCTGCTCGGCGACCAGGCCGGCCAGGCCCTTCGGTGAGCCGCATGCGGACGCGGCCGACGCTCTCGGGCCGCAGGCCGATCGTGGCGGCGAGCACCAGGTTCGCGCGATCGGGCTCGAGCAGGTAGACCGAGCAGACGTCGGTCTCGAACCGCCGCTGAATCAGGTGGACGACGTTGGTCAGCGTCTCCGGAGGCGTTGCCGCTTGCGGAGATCGAGCCGGCCGATCTCCTCGAGCGTCCAGAGCGTGGATCCCGCTCTGCGGGCTCTGCCACGGTATCGGCTGGGTCAGGCGAAAGCGGTCTCCGGGTTTGGGCGTTCCTGCTCTCAGCAAGAACGCTGCCCCACGGCCCGTCGTCAGAAATGCTGGGGAAGTTGAAGGTCGCGCCGCCGATGATCTGCAAAAAGTTGTTCGTCAAAACATCGAAGCTCACATGAATGTCCGGCCGGCGAGGCGCAGGCGGTCCGGAAATCGCGTGCGCTAGAATTGCCCGAAACCGACGCGTCCCTGCGTTCGTCGGGGCGCGCATGGTGGCTCATGGGCGTTCCAGCGTTCACCGGTGGCTATCTGGCGCCCCCGCCACCTTCAGACATTAACGTCGGTCCGTCCGGCCGTCCTCGGACATTTGTGTCTGGCCTGGGCCCGCTCTTCTCTGAACTACGAGCTGAGCGTGCCCTACGACGAGATGTTCGACGCGGGCGGCAAGCCCCGGCCGCATTGGCGCACGGGCCCGTCGAGGCTCTCTGCAGCGGCGTCGCAGTCCGAACTGCGCCAGCGCCAGCTGGAGGCCGACAAGGCGTTCCTGACGCAGGGCATCACGTTCACCGTCTACGGAGACGAGGCAGGGCACCGAGCGCATCTTCCCGCTACGACCTGCTCCCGCGCATCATCACCGCGCCGGAGTGGCGCAACGACCGAGCGCGGCCTGGCCCAGCGGCTCACGGCCGTCAACCACTTTTCCTGAAGGACGCTACCACGACGCGCAGAATCCTCGGAAGGCGATCGTGCCCTGCGCGAGCTCCGGTCCAGAGCCGCCGCCACTACCGCCGCGAGATGCGCAGGCGTGCACGTGCATCCACCGCGACATCTACGTCTCGGTCGCCGGGACCGACCTCGTGCGGCCTCGAAGACGGCCGGTTCGTCGTCCTCGAGGACAACCTGCGCGTGCCGAGCGGCGTGTCGGCTACATGCTCGCCAACCGCGAGGTCACCAAGCGCGCGTTTCCGGGCCTGTTCGCCCGCTATCGCGTCAGCCCTGCATCGCGCACTACGGCCAGGCGCTCGCTCGCCACGCTTGCGGGCGCTGGCGCCGCCGGATCCGGAGGATCCGACGTTCGTCGTGCTGACGCCCGGCGTCGGCAACCTCGCCTACTTCGAGCACGCCTTTCTGGCGCGCGATGGCCGTAATCGTTCGCTTTCTGTTTGGCATTCGAATGGCTACGGAGGTAAACGCCCGCCTGCGCACAGCCCACGGCCTGCACTGCGTCCCTGTGGGTGAAGACTGGGTGACGACATTCAGCCCGTGGATGCCCAGTGCGACGGCATCTGCCGTCCGCCGGAACTGGGATCGTCGGCCGCCCCGACCGCTTGGAGCAACATGTCGTAAGGGGTACCGCCCAACATCAGCACGAGGGCGCAACGTGCGATAGTAGGGGATAGAACCAGTCGTGTAGCCCGGCTTAGCAAAATCCGGCAGCCACGCCGATGGTCTCTTCGGCGCTGTCCGCGCCACCCTCGAAATCTGGAAGAAGACCTTCGCTGCCGCTTGAGCAGAACGGGTCGTCAACTCCGCCGCGAAGTGTACATACGTGATATGCGTCACGCGAACGAGTTGCTGACGGGCCCAGCCCCCTCGTAGGTCTTTGACTTCTTGCTGGCCAGGCGAGCGCGGTCAGCTTGGGTCGGTCTTTGTCGTAGCTATCCAATACCCTGAGACCCCGTGGTCGCGCATTTACTAAAAAGAGGAATGATTCTGGAATACGGGGATTTTTGAAACCGGCAGTCACCAGCAGTTAGCAATTAGTTTGGCAGTTGGCACTTAGCCTGCCCCAGCTATGCGCCAGTACGGAGGATATTCTCGTCCTTCGTCGCGCAGACGAAATGTCATTGTGACGTCCGTGATTGCCGCATTTCCTCAAGAATCAGGCACCGAGGTCGACAGGGCAAACGCCAGTTGGCGCCAAGTGCTCAGTGCCAAATACCACCGATTGCTGAGCGTTTCCGACATTTATCCTGCAAGTGAACGCGATGATCCGCACCAACCGCAGCTTCGATCCCACGACTATCAAATTCCTGACTGACCTTGACGGCACCCTGATCGACTCGCAACTCGACCTGGATCCACTCGATTACACTTCGGCAAGGCGGAACTGCCTGGCGAACTGATCGCTACCCGCGTAGGCGATGGCGCCGATGCTGGTACGGCGTGCGCTGGGCGATCCCGAAGATGAGAAGTTCGTGCAGCAAGCCCTCAAATATTTTCTGGGCCTACTACCGCCAGCACAAACTGATAACACGCGGGTCTACGACGGTGTCCGCGAGGCGCTGGCTTCGATCCGTCAATCTCCACAAAGGGCAACCTCGGCAAACAAGTCGTGCTCGAACGCTTCTCCGCAATCCATCGCGTGCGATTCTGAAGGCCTCAATCTGGTTGGAGTTCTTCGCCCAGATCGGCAAGTGGTAACAGCTTCCGCCAGACCGCGCCTGACCCCTCGGCGCGAAGTTGCTGGAAGAGATGGGATATCTTCCAGGGGAAACGTCATGGTGGGCGACTCGTCGAATGACGTATTGACCGTACCGCAATGCCGGCCTCATGACGGTGGGCGTTACCATGTTGGCTTCGCGCCTCAGTCGCTCGAATTGACGCCACCGGATGTGCTGGTCGATTCGCCGCAGGAACTGGCGGAGATCTTTCTTCGAGCCTGGGCAGTTCGCAGTCTGCAGTTTCCGTGTAAGTCATTGCTCGTAGCTCGCGGCCCCGGAGGCACGCATCAACACCACGCCCCCTGCAGATTGTTCGCGCTGAGAGTTCAACTGCGGAACTACACTTCATTCCTAAATTTTGGTTTTCTCGGCACCCTCCCAGAGGTCAAACACATCATGTCAATTTCCCTCCAATCGCCTACCCTGATCGCAGTGCTCGCAGTTTCGTGCCCCGTTTCGATGTCGCCGCTGAAATGCCGAAGTTGATCAAGCACGACGGGCGCTTCGCGTTCCTGGTGGACGGCAAACCATTCTTGATTTTGGGAGCGCAACAACAACTCGCGCGTTTACCGGCCTCCCGCCCGCAAAGTATGGCCAGCGATTGAAGCCATGCATGCAAACACGGTCGAAACGCCAGGCGTGTATTGGGAGCAAATGGAACCACAGCCTGAAGTTCGATTTCAATGAGTGCGGTCGACGAACTGTAGCAGGCCCGCGACCATCACGCGTTTCTGGTCCTGCTCTGGTTCGGTACCTGGAAGAACGGCAAGATGCACCATGTCCGAGGGGTCAAACCGACATAGCACACTTTCCGCGGGTGACATCCGCATGGCGAGCCCATCGAGGTCCTCTCGCCCAACGCTCCGTCCAATCTCGATAATGATAAGAGCGCGCCTTTACCGCAGAGTTGATGCGCCACCTGCGCGGGAGATCGACGGTGATCAGCACACGGTTCTTCTCGTGCAGGTGGAGAATGAATCGGGGATCCCAGCAGCGTGCGGGACTTTTCCCCGGCAGCGTGAGAAGCTGTTTCAGGCGGAAGTGCCTGCGCACCATCAAGGCGCTGCTCCATAAACGTCTCCGGAACTTGAAGCAGGTTCGGCGCCAGGTGGACGAGACCTCGCCGCCTACCGGTCGCGCACCACATCATCAATGAAGTGGCCGCCGCCGGGAAGGCCGAGTTTTCCTGCCCATGTACGTTAATAGCCACTTTGGTAACCGACTGGTTCAAACCGGGTCCCACTGATCCGATGGAGTGCCTCACCCCATCAACATGCGCAATGATGTGAGCGCGTTATCACCTGACATTGATCGTGATCTGACATCTACACGGACGACCTGAATTCTACCACCGTCCTCGTTAACCGGCCTATCATCGTCTCGACAATCCGTGCTGGGTTCCCGAGACCGGCGGAAACGACGCCGACGCTCAGTATTTCTTCTACGCACTGGGCGAAGGTGCGATCGGATTCTCCCCCCTTCGGCATCGATTACGCCAATGCGGGCTGGACGATCACGGATGAAAAGACTCCTGTTCTGCATACCGAGAATTACCCCTAATCTCCCATGGATCGCGAGATTGAGCGCTTGAACTTTGAAGGAAAGCGACAGCAGTAGAGGAAGTGGGAGAGGCGCAGACATCAATTAATTTCGGAAAATGGTGTGGGCGACGGTTTCCTTGATTTCCGCAGTTCGATGGTGGACCCAAGGCACCGGGCACCAAAAGCACCGCGGACGCGCTCGTAGCCCAACTCTCCTCGGATGTGTTTCTTGTCACTGGCATCGATGCTCTGCGTGTCGAGTTTCACCTCGCGAACACAACCAGTGGGCAACAGTCAGATCCTGAGGGCGGAGGAGGGTCGGTACGAAATGACATCTTGAAGCCCGCCTTTGGAACGGAGACCAGACCGATGGGGCCTGAATTTCACATCAGGGCAAGGTCGTGCATGTGAGCCTCGGAACGCCTTTGAAGTTGAGCGCTGAGAGCCTCTTCTTCACGTCCAGCACCTCCTACGGCAACTGGCATGTTGATAGAGTGCGCTACACTCGATTCAGCCCCTGATGAACAGCAACCACCTCGGTTTACGTCCCGAGAACTTCGCAAGCTGCGTAGTTATCTGAAGGATCCTCACGGGATCCAGACTTGTCTCGATGCCATGCCATACCACCTGCTGACACCGCCTGGTCGCCCCGGCGCGTGCTGCATGAAAACACTTCCCATTGTCAGTATGCCATTTTTGCCAAAGGCCGCATTGCGCGCGAATGGCTTTCCACCGCTGATCGTAACCTGGAGGCCGACCACGATACCGATCATGTGATCGCGGTCTACCGCGTCGATGCCGCTCTGGGGCGCAGTCGCGAAATCGAATTGCCGGGATGCCGTTATCGCCCCGAACCGGTCTATCGCACCCTGCGCGAACTGGCGCTCAGCTATTTCTCGCAACGATCTACTTCAATCTGCGTAAGGAACGGACGCTACGGCGATTCTCGCGTCCCGCAAACCTTGCGCGCTTCGCAGACGGCCTATGACTGGATGACCCCGCCGACAAGTCCATATCTGGCTCATCGTCTACCACTTGCTCGACATCAAGCACGTCACCCATTGTTCAGCAAGCGGATCGCGAATCGGCTGCACCGGGTCGACGAGCGCGTCTATCGGGCGGAAATTCTCGGCAAAAGCCTATAAGGGCAGTCGTTAGTCGTCGGTCGTCGGGTCTTGATCACGTGGCCCACGAGCTGAGGACTGATGATCGGAACATGTTTCCCGCAGAACTCTTGCTGCGAACGCTTCCGGGTTTGATCCGAACGTAGATGAGGTCACATGCGGATGAGGTATTGGGAGCCGTCCACATTCAGTGTCATCCTGGCCGCAGCATTCGGTTTCGGACGGGCAAAAACGGCACCTCCTGCTCGGTCCCCAACTCCTCCTGCATCTTTGGAGCGCAGCTTGAGGGCCACCTCGCCTCCTGCGCCCGCGAAAGTTAACCAGTGCGCAGATCAAGGAATTAATCCAAAAAAGGTCGCCGAGAACGATGTCGAAAACAACAAGAAGCTCCACGACTACACCTACTCGGAACGTCGGGAACAACACAAGTTGGATGGCAAAGGCGCGATCAGCTCGACCGAGACCAGACCCTCGATGTCCACCTGCAAACCTACACGGCGAGTCGGTTGTACCGGCTGATAGCCAGGAACGACAAACCTCTGTCGGAGAAAGAAGCGTGGCCAAAGAAGACGAGAAAATCCAAAAGATCATCATCGACAAAGCGCCGCAACGAATCCGCCTCGGAAAGAGAGAAGCGGCTGAAGAAAGAAGAAAGGGATCGGGAAGAGGGACGCGGAGTTCGTGAAGGAAATTGCCGACGCCTACAATTTCACCCATGTCGGCACCGAGCAGATCCAGGGGCGGGACATCTACGTCATCGCCGCGGAACCCCGGCCGGAGCTTCGAGCCGCATCGCAAGGAAGCTGTAAATTTCTCGCAAAGATCCGTGGGCGGATCTGGGTTGACGCAACTTCGAAAATCCAGTGGGTGTAAAACTCGACGCCAGCACAGTAAGTCGATGCCATCTCGTTCGGCCTAATTCCTCGCGCGCGCTTGCACAAAGGCACCCATATCGTGACCGAGCAGACCAGGGTGAATGACGAAGTCTGGCTGCCGCGACACACTGCCGTGCACGTTGACCTGCGCCTGGCGTTGCTCAAGGACTTCAACGTGAACCTCGACGTGACCGACACCAAGGACTACAAGAAATTCCACGCCGAGTCCAAGATCGTAGGAGGTGTAGAGGAAGTGAAGGAGCAGCGCTCGATTAGTCCGGATCTTCCCCTCCTGGCTCTCCCGGCCAGCTCCTGACTACACTTTTTGAGTGCGCCAGGGAGCAAAAAGGGTGTTCGAAACTGCGCGTAGAAAATCATGCCTTTCTCGCCAGCACTGCGGACCTACCCCGACCGGCACCGCGCGATCCCGGGCACGATCTGCAGTCCGTTGCGGAAATTGAATGCCCCCGGGATCCCAGGGCTCACGTAGAGATCCTGCAGACCATTGGGTCTTATGGACGCCAACCACGCTTTCGCCGGCGCTCCAGTAGGTCTCCACCGGGAAATTTATTCGCGGTTTCGCCAGCCACACGATCGACTGTCCCAGCTCAGTCGCCATCACGGACGCCGACTCTCCGAGTTCATTGCGCGCGCGCGGCACCCAGGTAGCGCCTGCGTTCCAGTGCGTTGTTGTCAATGCGACGAATGTTGTACGCTTACCGGCAAATTCGTCTGAAGACCAGGTCCACCAACCCCGCCCGTGGCGGATTCACCCGTGGGGAGCAGAGGCTCAATCTCGGGGCTGACAGCCAGTTTGGCCTGTCCACTTCCAGCAATTGGTAACGATAGTTGAACGCCGTATCTCCCCATCCCGCACCCGAGTCCGGAAAGTTGCCCCGCGTGGGCCGCCATCAGCGTGATGCTCAACTGATGCTTCAAACAACGAACCGGCCATTCGTCGGTCTCCGTGAACATCCAGTCGTGGCTCTGGGTGAGCCGAAGAAAGGAATTGATGTGTTGAATGACGCCGTCTTCCTGGTTGTACGCCTCTTCGATCAGAAAGCTGTTGTCCTGAATTGAAGGAGGCTCTGGGGCGCGGCACCTGTCGCTTCGTCTTGCGCCCGGCACAGCGGGGACAGCAGCAGCAGGAAGAGGAACCAGAGTTCGAGAAAGGAGGGCGAGAGTCCGTCTCCAAAATGAAAATGAATTTCAATTTCATTTAGAAGCATACCGCTTTTCGCTTCGTCCTGGTGTGATGCCAGTCACAAAATCCAGTGATCACTTCGAACGCTCGCGCTGGTGAGAACTCTCGCCGAACGCGCAGGAGCCAGTACCTCCGAGCATCTCCCGAGGATTCCTTGTTGCTACCGGTTCCCTCAATGGCAGTCTTCCCATGTAGGTAGGAGCAAGGAATGGACATATCGACTGTTGAGATTATCATTGTCGGCGGTTTTTTCGCGCTGCTGGTACTGGCCACACTGTTGGGCGGCTTCTTCACCATCCAGACGCAGCAGGCAGCCATCATCCAACGCTTTGAGAGTTCCTGCGCATCGCTAATGCAGGCCTGAACTTCAAAGCGCCTGGTCGGCCAGCATCGTCGCCATGGTCGACCTGCGCATCCAACAGTTCTCTGCCATTATCGAGACCAAGACGAAGGACAATGTCTTCGTAAAGATTCCGATCAACGTGCAGTACTTCATCATTCCGGATGGCGTGGAGACGCCTTCTTCAAGCTGTCTAACCCCAAAGCTCAGATCGAGTCCTACGTCTACAACGTGATCCTCAGGCACGTGCCCGGGATGATTCTGGATGATGTGTTTCTCAAGCAGTCGGAGATCGCCGTGGACGTGAAGATGCAACTGGAGGGCGTCGATGCAGCCCTTCGGCTACGGCATTTCGAAGGTGCTGATCACTGACGTGATCCCGGACGACCGCGTGAAGGCCTCCATGAACAGCATCAACGCGGCGCTCCGCGACCAGGAGGCTGCCAAAGCGCAGGCGAAGCCAAGCGGATCTTGATGGTGGCCCAGGCTGAGGCGGGAGAAACAGGCCAAAAATTCTGCAAGGGTGAGGCATCGCGGGCGAGCGCGAAGCGGTAGCGAAGGGACTGCAGAAATCGATTCTGGAGATTAAAGACGCAGTACCAGGCGTTTCCGAAAGCGACATTGCTCGCGATCCTGGCTATTGACCCAGCACTACGACACGCTGAAAGCGATTGGCGCTTCCGATCACACCAACACGATTCTTGTACCTCACACTCCGGATGCCGTAGGCGCCCTGATGAGCCAGTTACGCAACACGTTTGCTGTAGGGACGGTGATGGGGGCAGGTGACCAAGTAGGCGATTGTCAGTTGCCGATTGGTACGTGTCGATTGACGGTTCGATCCCTAGTTTGGCCTCGGCCAGTTTCCTCCAGGGTTCCGCATTGGTCACCGGGATGACAAATGCCGCCCTTCCTTGGTTTCTTGGTCGGTTTTCTTGGTCCCATCGAATTTCGGCTCTTCCCGCGAGCGCTATAATAAAAAGATTCTCTGTGTGTGAAATTGCAATCTGTAACGGCGCCGGCGAAGAACGGGTTTCTCCTCTCTGTTGCACTCGGGATTGGGATGACAACTCTTTGGAGTAATCCGGCTACACTGGGTACCGCTTCGCTCAGGGCCCGTCATGGCCCAAAATTGAGCCAATTGCTAACGACTAAAAGCTAAGAGCCAAGTGATGGATTTCAAACTCGTCAGTGACTACAAGCCGCAAGGGGATCAGGGGAACGCGATCAAGTCGCTGGTCCGCGGGGTTTTGACCGCGAGCAGCACCAGGTGCTGCTGGGCGTGACCGGGTCCGGCAAGACCTACACCATGGCCAAGGTGATCGAGGCGGCTAACCGTCCGGCGCTCGTCATGGCGCACAACAAGACGCTGGCGGCGCAGCTCTATCACGAGTTCAAGAGCGTTCTTTCCCGCACGAACGCGGTGGAATATTTCGTCTCCTACTACGACTACTACCAGCCGGAAGCGTACGTCCCTGCGGCCGACCTCTACATCGAGAAAGAAGCCACCATCAACGACGAGCTCGACAAGCTGCGTCTGTCGGCGACACGATCGCTGTTCGAGCGGCGCGACTGCGCTGATCGTCGCCTCGCGTAAGCTGCATCTACGGCCTGGGATCGCCCGAAGCCTACTACGGCATGCTGCTGTTTCTGGAAAAGGGGCAGAAGATCAAGCGCAGCGACATCACCCGCAAGCTGGTCGAGATTCTCTACGAGCGCACCGACGGCGATTTCCGGCGCGGCACGTTCCGCGTGCGCGGCGACGTGATCGAGGTCTATCCCACCTACGACGACATGGCGTACCGCATCGAGCTGTGGGGCGACGAGGTCGAGATCGCTCTCGCAGATCGATCCGCTGTTCGGCACGGTCAAGCAGACGCTATCATGCGGCTGCCGATTTATCCCAAGACGCACTACGTGATGAAGGAAGAGACCAAGGCGTCAGGCGGTAGCAGTCGATCAAGCAGGAACTGGCGTGGTGGGAAGTAGAACTCGAGAAGCAGGGCACGCTGGTCGAGGCGCAGCGCGTGCACCAGCGCACCATGTTCGACCTCGAAATGATCAAGGCGATGGGCTACTGCCACGGCATCGAGAACTATTCGCGGCACTTTCACGGGACGGCTGCCGGGCGAACGCGCCGCCCACGCTGCTCGATTATCTTCCCGCGCGACTTCATGATGTTCATCGACGAGATCGCACCAGACCGTGCCGCAGCTGCACGGCATGTATCACGGCGACCGCTCGCGCAAGGAGGTGCTGGTGGAGCACGGATTCCGCATGCCGTAGCGCGCTCGACAATCGCCCGCTGACGTTTGAGGAGTTCGAGCATCGCGTCAACCAGCTGGTCTACGTTTCGGCCACGCCGGGCCCGTATGAGCTGACCAAGTCCGCGGGCGTGGTGGTGGAGCAGATCATCCGGCCCACGGGCCTGATCGATCCGCACGGTCGAAGTCCGTCCGGTCAAAGGGCAGATGGACGATCTGCTGCACGAGATCCGCGAGCGCGTGGCGAAGCAACGAGCGCGTGCTCGTGACCACGCTGACCAAGCGCATGTCCGAAGACCTGGCGGAGTATTACAGCGAAGTCGGCGTGCGCTGCCGCTACCTGCACTCGGAGATCGAGACGCTGGAGCGGGTGAAAGATCCTGCGCGATCTGCGCAGCGGCGAGTTCGACGTGCTGATCGGGATCAACCTGCTGCGCGAAGGGCTGGACCTGCCCGAGGTCTCGCTGGTGGCGATTCTCGATGCCGACAAGGAAGGCTTCCTGCGTTCGAGCGGGTCTCGCTGATCCAGACCATCGGGCCGCTGCGCGCGCAATCTGAACGAGGCGGGCAAGTGCATGTGTCTGCCAGAACCACGCCGATGACCGGCTCAAGCTGGCTGCGCGCCGATGGATGAAACAAATAAGCTGGCTGTGCGGGCGATCCAGACGTTGCCTGCAGCGAAGAGCACGGCATCTGCGCCCGATCGACTCAGGGTGACCACGCTGGAATGTCGCTGAAGCTTCCATCGTTGCGTGCGGAAGGACTATACCGACCTCAAGCCTTCCTAGTCAGGCGAGAGCGGCATTCCGGATTTCGAGTCGCAAGAAGACGGAACTCGACACGCGTTTCAAAATTGTAAGAAGTCCGGAAAGTCGCTATGCGCAGGAAGCATGCTGCTAGAAGTTCGAGGTTTCGAGAAGGCGGCGAAGTTGCGAGACGCGATCAAGGAGCTGCGAACCAAGGAGTTCCTGCTCGAACGTGGAAGTCGAAAACCACTTCTTCACCACAGAGGGCACAGAGATCACAGAGTTTCCCAAGATGTCTCCAACTCACTGAGATCGGGCCGAGGGAACTGCGAAGGAGCTTTGGCGAGTTGATAATGCCTGTGACCACGCTTCGTCTGCCTCCTACCTATCTGATTATGTCCTTTCCGCCTCTGAACATCAGACTCCCCAGCTCGCTCGGGACATCCACGTACGCCCGAGTCCGACTCACTCACACGGATCATGGCACCCCAGCCAACTGCCAGCGTGCGCTCCACATCGGCACGCAGAATCTCCAGAGACACGCGGCGGCGCCAGCCTCCCAGCGGCTTGCGAAGGCCATAGGTCGTAGGCGCGCCCACACAACACGGCCCGCGCCCCAGGCACCAGGCCTTCATGATCGTCGCTACCGCGACCAGCGCCGCCTGCGTCCATTAGAACCTCGGCTTGGCCCGTTCACGGCCGCAACCGCTGCTCCGGCGCAACGCGCGGATGGAAGCGCGCACGCCGTCGAGTTGCCGGCCTCCGCGATTCCGAGACGCGCCACCGCGGCAGCGCCTTCAATCGACCGCACGCTTGGCGATCTTCTCACCAGTCAGTACACCCTTCACGCACGATCGGCCCACGCCAGAGCTCCTCGCGAATCCAGCGTAGGTCTTCCCATGTCACCACGGCAGCGGCGAGGGCTGACCGCCACATCCACCGGGGCATGGGATGCCTTGCCTGGAATCACCACGTTGAAGGCAGCGCCGGGGCGCCGCGCGTCGCAGAAAGCTCAACAACCATCCCGGACGCGGAGAGAATCGCGGAAGAAACGGAATTTTGTGCAAACGGATTCGATGCCCATCAGCTCTGCCTATCCCCATGCCGTTGCGGAAATCCACGTTCGCGCAGCCCAGCGACCGGTATCGATGGTGACGACCAGCGCTGGCGAAGCCAGCCACGCGGGCATCGCTCGGTCGCGGCCTTCGGCGGCGCCGGGCGACCGCCGATCGTGATAAAGCTGGTAGAACACTGGTCCTTGCGATCGCCGGTCCCTCACCTTTACTTTCCATCCCGTGGCCGGAAGTAGGTCGAAAGAATGTAGCCCGTCCCCGCCTTTCCAGCCGCCGCCGACGCCCCAATTTCGCCATCGAGTATGCCAGCCGGCTGTAACCCACAGGAGCTGAGCAGGGCGAGGCGGCGCAAGGTCAAAAGCCGAAGTACGCGGCGTCTGATTCTGCATTTGCGAAAGGCAACCGCGTGGCGCGGACGGCGGAACGTGATGTCTTCGAAGGCCCGGCAGTTCTCCGCGTAGAGTGATCCTCGCGCCCCGGCGCCTCCATCCAGGTAATCGAGGTACCGCACGGCGGCAATCGCTGCCGGGCGATGGCGCGGAAATCGCCAGGTCGCACGACGACGCCACCGAGAAGCGACTGGCTGCGGCGAAGTGGCAGCCACGGTCATCCGTTTTAAATTTGAAGTTGGGCCGTTTCTGCGGCCCCTGGGGCTGAGAACGGCAGCGTACACGACCTCCTCACCGCAAAGCCCTAACATCCCGGTCGACAGCATTAGTATTGACTTCTGGCCGCGACAGCCTTCTAGCTCTGAGAAGGCTCGGTGTTTACGATTTTGGCAGATACTCGAGGCCGCCTATGACTGCCATTGCTAGCCTCAGTCTGCTAGGGAAAGCCGTAGCGGCACCCCCGCCGCTGCTAGGTGCGGCCTCCTGCGCTCACGCGTGTCGAAACAAGAAAGCCTCTGAGGTTGGCTTGGCCGATGACATTGCAATCTGCTGGGCTGGAGTTCCGTTTTTTGAGGCACACCTTGAAAATATGACCGTTCCGCCCGTGCCGCATTATTTCCGAAGGCGGCGTGACCTGTCGCTTCGTTCACGACTGGCTCACGCGAAACCTTTCGCGATGAGTCGCGGGCGTCTACGCAGTCATCCCTTGTTTCCACCCAGTGGTCGGCGACTGGGCGCCGGTACTACCAGACCGATGACGAGCGCGCCGTCATCAAAGCATTCTTCCACGGCGCACGGCCACCCAGTCCGCAAGCAGGCGAAAGGGCCATCCGCATCGGCACAGATGTTGGCCGCGAACGCGTGGACCAGGTTCTGCTTCAGGTGACGTCATTGAATCAGGACTTCAGCGTGCGGCGCCTGGAGCGCCATCTGGCGCTGAAGGTTCTGCGGGAGAGTGGCGCCACGCCCATCATCGATACTGACAAAGTCGGACCGGACGCGTTGTGCCGGACCGTTCCGGCGCGACGCGCAGACGATGCGCCCTGGGCACCCTGTCGTTTGCGTGCGACGAGTCTTTCCGGGCAGAACGGCATCGACGACCTCCGTTCGCTCCCAGTGGTCGGAAGAAACGATGGTCCGGCTTGGGCCTCGCCAGGGGTCGGCAAATTCGACACTCGTCAACACGCTTCGCGCGGCGCAGACCCTGGAGCCGCGAACGATCCAAGAGCCATTCGCGCAAAGGCACGGAAAAGGTCGACACGCCACTACCGATCGGCTTTACCTTGCACTTCTTCTTCCGGGGTGATGCTGATCTGACACGCCCGGTCTGCGAAGGTGCAACGCTGTGGGCCACCAGTGAGGCCGTGGAAGATACATTTCCAGAATCTCGACGCTGGCGGCGCAGTGTCATTTCCGCGACTGTCAGCCACGTGAAGAGCCGGGTTGTGCAGTTGCAAGCTGCGATCGAGACTGGAGAGCTAAACCACTGAGCGACTAAGTCTGCGACTTCGCCGCGAAGTTGCTCCGTCGGCGAAGCCGGATCCGCTGGCCGCGATTGAATACAAGCGCAAAGTCAGATCGCGCGCTATTTCGCGTTGGCGCTCAATATCGGCAGCGGGAAAAGCCATAGAAACCGTCTTTCGATAGGCGCGCGTATTTTCGACGGCTTGCATCAAAACCTTGCCCAGCGTACAGGCAGATCATGCCCCGGAAAGCCAAGGATCCAGCGGCTCCTTCGCAAAAATCCGGTACATCTGGCGATGATCAATTTGTGATGTCGTCGTACTGCTCGTTGGGGCTGAATCGTTCAAACTCACCGGCCAGGCTTCCTGCTCTCGCGAGGATAAGGCGATGCCGTAGTGCATCGATCAAAAGCGCTGTTCGCCAAATTCCTCCCCTGCCGGATTGGTGGATTCGTCTGCAATTTTAGGATCACCAGTTGACAACAGAGCTTATCACGGCGAACAAATCCATTCCTTGAACAGGCCCCTTTGGTGCACGTCGAGAATCAAGCCGTAGCATCGCCGCGCAACCGAAGGGCAGGGGATGTCCCAAGCTCACGCTGGCGGCGCAAACGCTCTGCTTGATCGGCGTATTCGGCAAAAGAGCAGGCTGGCATAAGGCGCGCAATCAGCAGTGTTTTCCGTAAAGAGCATTGACGCCTCGTAGCAACCTCTTGATCGTCCACCGCCAATTTTGCGCACTATTTCACGCAGATTTGCCCTTTACGGGTTGGCACCATCAACAAGGCCGCGATGCCTTCACAGGAATGCCCGAGCACAGGTCGAGCGGTTTCCACTGGCCCAGGTTCGAAATCGTGGTAATCACCTTACCGGCGGGCCCTGAATGACTCGGCATAGTCGAGCGTTCGCAGGGCTGGTAGGGTCTGGGAAAAAGCCTGGCCTGCGCGTTGGCGCGATTTCCAGTTCGTGAGCAACCCAGCGTTCAGCTTCCAGTTTGGCGGCAGCGGCGTTGTGCCTCGACCGCCTCAGTCATTTCATCGAAGCTGACAAAACAAGGCAGGTTCCGATCCGATGTCTTTGGCGCAATGCATACACCCCAGAATCGGCGTGCGGCTTGCGGGGAGTCCTGGGGCGTCCTCGGCGGCTGCTCGAAACTCCAGGCTCGCCGGAGCCCGGGGGCGTATGATGACGTGAACCTCCGCGTTTCGTCCATGCGCTGTGGGTTGCCGGAACATCTTCAGCCCAGCGAACCCACCTTCGACGTGGGCTGGCCAATGGCTTATGTTCGTCATCATCGACTCGGGCGCAATCAGATTCAACACGGCCGTACCATCCGGAGCGCAACCTGGCGGCTTAACGCTGTAGCAATGCGTAACT
>ERZ1370068.1710-contig-11634_pt1 | contig 55406 bp, 64 predicted proteins | sample MGYA00561227_ERZ1370068 | MGnify/ENA primary metagenome ERZ1370068 (study PRJEB38410, sample SAMEA6850437) | metagenome | study: Metagenomic assessment of the ecological functions of the soil: analysis of the soil microbiota associated with the... | reverse complement strand
CCATTGCCTGCATTAGGAACTCCGTCGCTAAAGATTAGTAACTGTGTTCCCGTCTGTAATTCTGGCCCCTGTGGTGTAGATCATCGGGGCCGCGTCAGTCCTTTGCCGCGCTGACGCGGTCCCACCTTCACGCCGACGGTCACCAACTGGTGACACGCCGACCGGATCAAGCGACCTTTTCCGGCGAGGCTTTGCGCCCCGCCCCAGAGCCCACAATGCGCTAGCAGGCCGGCGGCAAAGGGCGGTAATGCACCAGGGATCGGGGTAGCTAGGGTGATAGTCGAAAGTGCGGATCCCGTACCGGTAGCAACGATCGTATATAGGTGCGTCACAGAGTAGTTGTTTCCGGAGGGAGCGAGAGCAGCTGCCACACTGGTTCCGATCGCGTTGAAGAGAGTGTTACCGAGCTGGGTCACCGTGGCCCCAGTGGTTGTAAACAGACCATTGGCCGTATCAATAAAGGTCTGTTCTCTTACCGACCAACCAGTGGGCAAGGAATTGGATGTGAAGCTGCTGATCCAGTTGCTGTTCACATCGGTGTTGCCTTGTGAGGTGACGAAGACCCTCAGAGTGCCTGCTTCACTCGGCGTTGATGTTGAAACGAAGTGCTTCCCAGGATGTTCGGCAACGGGTTTACAGGCCTGCCGGTAGCAGTGATTTGGTTCGCGCTAAATACGCCCCAAGTCGCTGCGGGCACACGAGACGCACGAGAACGATGTGGCTCCGGCTGGCGACGACGCCACCGTATTAGGAGCCGGAAGGGGACCGGCGCCTGGCGCAGCACCAATTGTAACTGTCGCCGAGTTAGCTGTTGAGGCCCAAAGGAACGCGCCAGCGATCCTACCGGGGCCAGATGCTTCGCTTTCATGTTCATGGTTCCTTAGTGTTAGCGCGGCGGCAAAGCGACGCTAACGGTAATAAAGAAGCACAAGGTATTTCAGTACGCAACAAAAACTGGTGTTTATCGCGGCGCCGCTTATATCAATTACTTAGAGGCCCGCGTGGTAGTGAGACTCCAGCATAAAAACCAAAAAATAGGAAAAATCAGTGGGGCCTGTACGGGCGTGAAAAATAATAAGAGAACACCTGGCCCGGGCCGTTGAAATGTAAGTGGGGGAGAGGTGGACACCTGGCCTGCGCTGTTATGTGGATCACAGTCGTGCTTACAGCCAGAGGCCCCTCGATTGCACAGGAAAAGACTTCTGGTTCGTTCTCTTTGCCCGTTCCTGTCCTGGGGAACACCGAAAGTGGACTCCGCTAGTCATGGCGAGAGGCAACGCAGACGCGCGCTCGCATCGCTAACAGTCAACTGTCGCAGATGAGCAGCAGCGCCTCAAATGAGGCAACAAAGATTTGGCCTTGAAGTGGGGGCGGTTTGCAGGTGCGACCGCTGGCGCGCCTTAAAGCCAAGTGGATATCAACGACCGTGCTAAATGTACCCGCAACGGGTTATTTTGGCGGTGTCTTGAGCCGCCACAGCAGCGGTCGAGGGCCGCCCTCGTGCCGCGCTCCCGCCTGATCATGGCAATACGCAGCTGAACGCGTTACATTGCCGCTCTGATAATACCAGCGCCGCACCGCATCGGGGCGCCCCGGCGGCGCTCTCCCGTAAAGCGCGCGACCACCGCAACAACCCGCTGGATGTCGTTAAGTCGCGATTGCTGGCCGCGATGAATGCCCTCCTCGATCCCGGTGTGTAACCCTGCTCTGTCCGCTTTATGCCAATTGGCGTGCCTGGCAGGCCGACATTTGGAACAATTTCTGATTTTGTTACACGCGTGTTTACAAAGTGGGGGCAGCGGCCGCCAGAGGCCTCCCTTTCTGTTAGCATGTTATGTGGAAGAAAATATTCTTCGGGTCGCCCTTGCCTGTTCCTTCCGTCCTGGAGCACCGGGTGAGAGTCGCTTCACGGGGCATCGTAGCGCCAGTAAGATAGGACAGGGCTGTACGCAGTCCCGGATGAGACGCTGCAGCCCATCAAACCAGACTGAGGAAGAAATAACCGGATAGTTCGCCAGCCGCATGCTGATCTACGCTGTTTCTGCGGCAAACTGGGGTGACCAGTCACGCGGCAATTCAAACATCGTGAAATTCTCAAATACGAACCGAATAGCTTTTGCGCACCGCCACAGGACGCTTGTTTCGCCATGCCGTACCGGACACGGGATTGCCAGCCTCGACAGGCCCGTCTAATCGACCTGGCTGGCGAGCCGGGCTCTTCAGCATGAGTTTCCGCCCGATGCAGCGGCATGGTGTGGTCCATTCCATCAACTCACCGTGCTCCACTCGCGATCGATCAACATGGCAATGACGGAGGCCGAGCACCCTGCCAGTGCGCTCTGAAGTTCGTGGAAGTTGCGTGCTTTCGATCTTAAGTCGGTCGATCTCTCGAGGACATTAATCCTAGTGCTCCGATGTCTTCAGAGGCGTGTCTGCTCTGGCCCGAATAGCCATGAGGCGCGTGTGAGTGAGCGACCGAGTGGGGATACCACCGCCAACCGGATAATCTCGTGCGAAGGTATGAGAGGCATAAGACTTCCCAGTGCATAGGACAGATAGGACAGAGGCAGGACATTGTAGGACATTGTCCCATGACATGGATAGGACAGACAGGCACACCCCTATGGGGTGTCCCATGTCCTATGTCTGTCCTGTCATGAGTAGTTTCTCTTTGCTGGCTGCTGGGATGATTTGCCGGCCAAGCAGGTGCTCTCCACCGGGATCAGGCGGCTAGTCCTCAGCTTGCTTGAGGGGCTCTCGTCCTATAGCTTTGGCCCACTGCCGCGTCACGGTTCTGGCGTCGGGGTGGTTACAATTGCGCTTGTAGACGCTGCGACCTTGTCCAGGTGTACAGCCCTCACCATCATCTTTCGGCGCCGGCAATCTGCGCATCGCCAACGCCCATGGTTGCGGTGTGGTGATGGCGTCGAACAGTAGTTGGCCAGGCCTGGGGCCATGATGCCGATTTCGGCGTGGCCTTGATCTCCTCGCCGGACAGGATCGCGGTCGTTGATGGGGTCGCCGTCCTCGTCAACACCCAGCTCGGCCGACTCCAGCTTGAAGGTGGTCAGCTCGCCTTCCGGGCTGATCGTTGCCTCTGATCACCCGGCGAGCTTGATCTCATCGCCGTGGATCTGGACCTGCACGGTCCACATCGGCCGGGTGCGTTGGAGCCGCGCGGAGCCGCGCCGGGTCCTCGTCACTCTGCCGGTGTGGCCGTGACGATAGCAACGTGCAGCTCGGCGCGTCTCGCGCAGCCGGCGCAGGTTAGTCGTAGGCACTTATTTTGATCTCCTCGCCTTTGTCCTCGTCGCCCCCGCCGGCTTCGCATGATGCCTTTCGCGAACGTGTCGATCAACGCCAGATGTGCGCCCGACGCGGACGCCCGAACCGTTTGCTCGGCGGCCTCGTGGCTGGTCGCCAAGGACCACATCGACGCAGCCAGGGTGCATCAGGCCCACAGATCCAGAAGGGATGCGACGGGCGGCGACGGGTAGGGCTTTCGAGGTTGCAAGCCACGTCTGGCATAGGCGGCGTCAGCCGCCGCTTCACGAGGTCGCCGCGCTCAAACTGAAGGCAAAGATAGACAACGCCATGGGGCCCTTTTCGACCGGTATCCCCGCCAGTCTAGTGCCGGAAGCGGCAAATGCTCACGCTTGATATCGGCTCAGCAGCGCCGACTCGCCCTACCCGGCGGCGCGATCCATGAGGATAGCCTTCCTCGGCCGGATGGCAAAGCGACGCCCCTTGATCAGCCATCGCTTTTGACGCAACCGCGTGGCATTCTATCGAAGAACGTCAGCTTGATCGCTCAGTCCAGCCTTTCGCGGCCTTACCGCCGTTGCTGCTGTTCCCTGAGTTCTCTCGGGAATAGCGTTGACCGCTGCCAAGGTTGCCCGAGTTTCTGCCGTACTGACGAGCTCCTGCGGTTGACGCGATACTCTACGCGCGCTGCCGTTTTCCAAACCTGATCGCTCTCGGGCCGCCATGGCACCTCATGCGGCCGAAATCCGTGGAAGGCGTTCGGCAATGATCTCTGCTGCACGCGGTCCCGCCCAAACCGATCGATCAGACCCGCCCGCTTGGCGGCATATAGAAGAACGTCAACTGGCCCCACAGATCGATCTCGCAACACTCCGACAGCAGCGCACGGGCCTCAGTATCGGGCCTCGACGACCGTAAGCGGATCTGAGCGTCGCGATTTCTGAATGGTAGAGGGGGCATCGCATGGCTGGCGCCCCATGCGCGTGCCAGCGCTTTCCCGCGGCGGCTCGAACGACGCCGCCAAAGCATCATCGGTGGTAATGCCCGCATCGCGCTCATGGCTGATGCGCACTACCGGTGCGCGGATGTCTTGGCAGCGTCCCGGAGGTGTCAGGCCGAGGCAGTGCATTGCGGCCAACGGGGCCCCGGTGCCATTCGAGCCGATCACTCTGATCCCTGAAAAGACTTTCTGCTCCGGCCCGCGCACGCGCGCGTCGGGGCTTTTTTCTGCTGAAACGAAATCTCGGCGAATTGATGGCGCGTCGCGCCGCAGCCGCGGTGGCGTCGCGCTTAGCGCGCGGGCCCGGGATCCAGGCACCAACCTCATGCTCCAGCCATCCCACGGCGCGGTCGCCGAAGCGGCACCGGGCGGGAAACATCCCCTTGGCCATGTCGGCAATAGATTGCGCTGGTGGACTTGCCGGAAACTTTTCCCGCACTCCGTGCCAAGGCGGAGTATCCGGGGACTCTCTGCCAGGGATATTCTACTGGCCACTGAATTTTGGCGGCTTCTATTTCTCGCGATGATCGAGTGAGTGCTCTACGTGCAAAGTGTGGGGAGTGAGCGCCATGGCACCTAAGTGTGTACTTAGGGGACACCCCTCTCTTCGAGAGCTCCGCCTTCCTTAGCAATAATAGGTTCCATACAAAGACGCATTATTGGGCGTTTAGCCTTGAGGTTCAAGCTGCTCGATGAAAGCTCCGGCGGTCTGACATTGCTGCCAAGATTTTTTTGCAACTGTGGCGCCATGTGCGCCCGAACTTCTGTTCACTGGCCCGCTGGGGCACGTGCTACTATCGCCGCGCTGTCGCGCCTCCCAAACGAAGCGTACGAGTTCGATGTTTCTTAGCAATGTCTCCGCCCCCGCGAACCTCTCGCGGGGCTTCGTTATTTTCCCGCTAAGAACATCTACCAGGAAGGAGCGTGTATTTCAGGTGGTCATGATCACCGTCATGGACATACCTACCCAATGGAGCCCAATCGCCCTTGATGGCACACTCTTAACACGCATCACTTGCGTGACAATTTTTTGTTTTTGCTTGCTCTCCCGCTTCGTGCAACGCCTTGAAGCATCTCTGCCATACCTTTTATTTCGCAAATACCTTTCTTTTTCTCACTCTCATTTTTTTTCAAAGTGACGCGCCCTCGGATCGTCGCCATCACCTCACCGCCCCGCGGGGCGGCCGCAATTACGCAGCCCAGTTCCTCCATTAGCTGGCGCCGCTTATTGAATCAAGTCGCCGCGCCTGTAAGCGCTCTCGGGACGGTGCATTCCCGATGGTGTGCGCCAGCGCCATGCCTGACTACGTGGTTCGGATAAGAGGTCGTCTCCGCGGCCCAATCCGCGGAAACGTCGAGCGGAAGCCATGAACGGTTAGTGCCGATACGCCCCAGACGCCCAACCAGCTTTCGCAACAGATTGTTCGCCATACGAACCCCCGATTGTTCACCAGGGAAAATATACTCGCTGGTTCGCGGCAACCCGTCGAAGCGTAACGCTGATCGTCCTGCCGCGACAAAGGTACGCGATGTTCGCGCCCGCTCTTCATTCGAGTTTCCGGAACTGTCCAAACATCCTCGACGATCTCGTCCCCACCGCGCTCCGAGGACTTCGCCCACCTCGCGCTGCCGTAAGGATCGTAAATTCAAGCGCACTGAGAGGCAATTGTTTCTAATTCGCGCAGGTCGCGAACATGAACCCCGGCAGGTCGGTCGGACGGCATAGCGGCGGCATGATGCTTCACCGCGCGCAAAGCTTGCGATGGTGAGGGAAGAAGATGGTCCAGGTGCCCTCGCCAGCGCGCCGGGTTCTCACCCGCACGATAGCCGCGAGCCTTGGCCCAATCTAAGATCGACTCGATGCGCCCTCGCAACATGCGTGACGCGGTCTCCAGGTCGGCCCGTCCAGAGTCGCTTCGAGAACCTTGATCACGTTCGACCGTGTCGATCGAGGCGACCGACATCCGTCCCCGATCACCGGGACGACGTAGGCTGCCAAGGGTAGCTCGCCACTGCTTCCGATGGACGGCATTGCCCCATCCAGCCTCATGGGTCGCAACGTAGCGCTCCGCGCATTCGCGGAACGTCACACACTTGGCCGCGGCCGCAATCGCCTCTTGGCGCAGTGAGTGTCCTGTAATCCAGTGGATCAATACCGCTGAGGAGAAGCTTTCGGCACGCCAGCCCCTTCTTCACGTGCCTCTGCCAAGCTAACCAGTGCGCATGGGCTCTAGACCGACGTGGCGCCCTCGTCGCTTGCCCGCAGACTCGCGCCTCGAACCGGAATATCCAACTGCGGCCATTCTTCCCCGTGATCTGAAGATAGACCCCACTTGCCGACGCGCATAACGGCCCGGCTTTTTGATTTTGGCTGATTGCTAGTGACTGTAGGAGGTCGAGGCATCGCCACAGGTCTACCCACAGACGCTTCCGTAGATGTAGCCGGAACTCCCTTAGAACGTCAAGGAACACGAATTCAATAATAGCCGCTAAAAACGCCCATTTTGGCCTCGCTACCTCCGTGCAGGGATCAAAGAGTTTCTGAGTATCCCACGCGGTAACGCCCCTCCGCGTACTCGCCCTGATCCTAGCCCCGGTGTTCGGAATATGCTGTGACCTCTCCGCCACAGTGGAGGCCAAAGTGCCCGTTAGAGGCACCATGGTAGGTCATCGCGGCGAGTTTTGGGCAAAGCGCCGACGCCGGGTGTTGGAGCGCAGCTGTCGGCTTCGGGCCTAGGCCCGCAGGACCTCGGCCAAGGTCTTCGCCCAGGCGTGCCGGCGAGGGCGAAACCTTGATGCCGGCAGCTTCCATGGCCGCAATCTTGGACTCCGCGTCGCCCTTGCCGCCGGAGATGATGGCGCCGGCATGGCCCATGCGGCGGCCCGGCGGCGCGGTGCGGCCGGCGATGAAGCCGACCATCGGCTTCTTGCGGCCGCGCTTGGCCTCGTCGATGAGGAATTGGGCGGCGTCTTCCTCGGCCGAGCCGCCGATCTCGCCGATCATGACGATCGCCTCGGTCGCCTTGTCGGCCAGGAACATCTCCAGCACGTCGATGAACTCGGTGCCCTTCACCGGATCGCCGCCGATGCCGACCGCGGTGGTCTGGCCGAGGCCCTCGCGCGTGGTCTGGAACACCGCCTCGTAGGTGAGCGTGCCGGAGCGCGACACGATGCCGACCTTGCCGGGCTTGAAGATGTTGCCCGGCATGATGCCGATCTTGCATTCGCCCGCGCGTCATCACGCCCGGGCAGTTCGGGCCGATCAGGCGCGACTTTCGAGCCCGCGAGCGCGCGCTTGACCTTGACCATGTCGAGCACCGGGATGCCTTCGGTGATGCAGACGATGAGCGGGATCTCGGCCTCGATCGCCTCGCAGATCGCGTCGGCGGCGCCGGCCGGCGGCACGTAGATCACGCTCGCGTCGCAGCCGGTCTTGCGCTTGGCCTCGGCCACGGTGTCGAACACCGGCAGGCCGAGATGCGTCGCTGCCGCCTTTGCCCGGCGAGGTGCCGCCGACCATCTTGGTGCCGTAGGCGATCGCCTGCTCGGAATGGAAGGTGCCGTTCTTGCCGGTGAAGCCCTGGCAGATGACCTTGGTGTTCTTGTCGATGAGGATGCTCATGGCAGCGCGTCCCGTGCCTCAACAGCGCCGACACGTAGTCCGAATGTGCAACTGACCAACCCTGGCATGATCATCAGTGCTGAGACCAACCATGCTCAGAGCTTGACCGACCGGCATAGACCTAACTCCCTTCACCGCCTTGACGATCTTCTGCGCGGCGTCGTCGAGATCGTCGGCGGAGGTGACGTTGAGGTTCGACTTGGCGATGATCTCCTTGCCGAGCTCCACGTTGGTGCCTTCGAGCCGCACCACCAGCGGCACCCGCAGCCCGACCTCCTTGACCGCCGCGACCACGCCCTCGGCGATGACGTCGCACTTCATGATGCCGCCGAAGATGTTGACCAGGATGCCCTTCACCTTGGGATCGGCGGTGATGATCTTGAACGCGGCCGCGACCTTCTCCTTGCTGGCGCTGCCGCCGACGTCGAGGAAGTTCGCCGGCGCCTCGCCGTAGAGCTTGATGATGTCCATCGTCGCCATCGCCAGCCCGGCGCCGTTGACCATGCAGCCGATGGCGCCGTCGAGCGCGACGTAGTTGAGGTCGTATTTCGACGCCTCGATCTCCTTCTCGTCCTCCTCGCTGAGGTCGCGCAGCGCCACGATGTCGGGATGGCGGTAGAGCGCGTTGTCGTCGAAGCCGATCTTGGCATCGAGGCAGACGAGCTCGTTGCCCTTGGTGACGACGAGCGGATTGATCTCGAGCAGGCTCATGTCCTTGGCGACGAAGGCGGCGTAGAGCTTGGTGACGCAGCGCCGCGGCCTGCTTGGCGAGATCGTCGCGCAGGCCGAGCGCCTGCGCCACCAGCCGCCCGTGATGCGGGCATGATCCCGGTGGCGGGATCGACCGAGAACGTCATGATCTGCTCGGGATGGCGTGCGCGCGACCTCCTCGATGTCCATGCCGCCTGCGGTCGACACCACGAAGGCGATGCGCGAGGTCTCGCGGTCGACCAGCGCCGAGAGATAGAACTCGCGGTCGATGGCCGAGCCTTCCTCGATATAGAGGCGGTTGACCTGCTTGCCGTGCGGGCCGGTCTGATGGGTGACGAGCGACGGCGCCGAGCAGGCGCTCGGCCTCCTTGCGCACGTCCTCGGTCGACTTCACGACCTTGACGCCGCCGGCCTTGCCGCGCCCGCCGGCATGGATCTGCGCCTTGACCACCACGACCGGCGCGCCGAGATCGCTGCGCCGCCTTGACCGCCTCCTCGACCGAGAAGGCGGCATGGCCGCGCGGCACCGGCACGCCGAATTCCCGCAGCACCGCCTTGGCCTGATATTCGTGGATGTTCATTGCTGCTCTCTCACATGTCCCGGATGCGGTGCAGCGGGAAGCGCATCAGCGCGCGACTGGCGTCAACGCCCTGCGCTCCGCGTGCGCGGTGCACGGACGCAACTATCATCATTTGCCGAGATTCGGCGCGATCTTCATGCAGGCTTCGACCAGGCTCGACACCGCCTCGACCGACTTCTCGAACATGGCGCGCTCGGCGCCGTTCAACTGGATCTCGACGATGCGCTCGACGCCCTTCGCGCCGATCACGACCGGCACGCCGACATAGAGGTCCTTGACCCCGTATTCGCCGTTGAGATAGGCGGCGCAGGGCAGCACGCGCTTCTTGTCCGTGCAGATAGCTCTCCGCCATGGCGATGGCGGACGCCGCCGGCGCGTAGAACGCCGAGCCGGTCTTGAGCAGGTTGACGATCTCGGCGCCGCCGTCGCGCGTGCGCTGGACGATCTCGTCGAGCCGCGCCTGCGTGGTCCATTCCATCTTGACGAGATCGGGCAGCGGAATGCCGGCGACGGTGGAATAGCGCACGAGCGGCACCATGCTGTCGCCGTGGCCGCCGAGCACGAAGGCGGTCACGTCCTCGACCGAGACGTTGAACTCGTCGGCCAGGAAGATAGCGGAAGCGCGCGCTGTCGAGCACGCCCGCCATGCCGACCACCATGTGCTTGCGGCAGGCCGCAGGCCTTCTGCAGCGCCCACACCATGGCGTCGAGCGGGTTGGTGATGCAGATCACGAACGCGCCGGGCGCATATTTCTTGATGCCGGCGCCGACCTGCTCCATCACCTTGAGGTTGATGCCGAGCAGATCGTCGCGGCTCATGCCGGGCTTGCGCGGCACGCCGGCGGTGACGATGCAGACATCGGCGCCGTCGATCGCGTCGTAGGAATTGGTGCCGGTGAAATGGGCGTCGAAGCCGTCGACCGGCGAGGACTGCGCGAGATCGAGCGCCTTGCCCTGCGGGATGCCTTCGGCGACGTCGAACAGCACGACGTCGCCGAGCTCTTTGAGGCCGATGAGATGGGCGAGCGTGCCGCCGATCTGGCCGGCACCGATCAAAGCAATCTTGGGACGCGCCATATGGAGAAAAACCTCGGATGAGAGCAGCGGAGGCCGGAGATATGACTGCGAAGACGGGCGTGAACGCCCTTATGGTGCGTCATAGACCTTTCCGGCCTGCCGTTCAAGCCATCACCGCCGCGGCGCCATCACGCTTCAGCCCGGCTGAACGTGGTCTAATATCCCCGACGCGAGGATCCACGGAGGCTTCGAGGCATGGCCGGCAGGCGAACCTTGGCAGCGACGCTGGCGATCGCGTGTTGCGCGACGGCGGCCGCTGCGCAGACTTACCCGACGAAGCCGATCAAGCTGATCGTGCCGTACACGCCGGGATCGCCGGTCGACGTGCTGGCCCGCGTCGTGACCCAGCAGGTATCGGCGCGCCTGGGGCAGAGCATCGTGATCGACAACCGGCCCGGCGCCGGCACCACCATCGGCACCAAGCTGGCCGCGAGCGCCGACCCCGACGGCTACACGCTGCTGATCGGCGCCACCAGTTTCATTCTGTCGTTCTCGCTCTATCCGAATCTCGATTACGATCCGGTCAAGAGCTTCGCGCCGGTGGCGATGCTGGCGCACGGCCCGCAGGTGCTGGTGGTCGCGCCGTCCGTGCCGGCCGCCACCGTGCAGGAATTCATCGCCTACGCGAAGGCCAATCCGGGCAAGCTCAATTTCGGTTTCGGTCTGGGCACCTTGCCGCAGATCCTGGGCGAGTCGTTCAAGGCGGTCACCGGCACCGACATCGCCAGCATCCCCTACAAGGGCGGCGCGCAGGCCATCACCGACATGCTGGGCGGCCGCATCCAGATGAATTTCGGCACCACGGCGACGCTGCTGCCGCTGATCCAGCAGGGCAAGGTCCGGGCGCTGGCGGTCACCACCCGGACGCGAAGCAAGGACTTGCCTGATGTGCCGACCATGGTCGAAAGCGGCTTGCCGGAGCTCGCGCTGATCTTCTCGGCCGGTCTGCTCGCGCCCGCCGGCACGCCGGCCGACATCATCCACAAGCTCAACGTCGAGACCAACGAAGCGATGAGGACGCCGGAGCTGACCGCCAGCATGGCAAAGCTCGGCTTCGAGCCGCAGCTGTGGTCGACGCAGGATTATGCCGCGTTCCTCGCCGACGAAATGCGGCGCTGGCCGCCGATCGTGAAGGCCGCCGGCGTGAAACCGGAATAGGCGCTTCAGCGTCTGCCACTCAGCGCCTCACGTCTCCGCCGGCCTCCGCGACCGAGCGACCGCCATGGCCATGACCATGCGGCAAGCGCCAGATAGGCCTGCGAGCGCATCTCGATCAGGCGCGAGGCGGTGCGCTTGAACTCGTGCGCCTCGAAGCCATCGCTCGCGCGATAGAGCGCGTCGGGCTCGGCCGCGGCCGAGGCGACGAGCTTGATCGCGTTGTCGTAGAGCGTGTCGATCAGGATGATGAAGCGCTTGGCCTCGTTGCGGCGCTCGTAGTCCATGACCGGGATATGATCGAGCATGATGGTGTGGAATTCATGCGCGATCTTGAGATAGTCGGCGGCGGCGAGCGGCTGCTCGCACAGATCGTGGAACGAGAATCGCGCCACTCCCATGGCTCGCGCGCGGCACGCGGACGGTGCGTCCCTTCACCATCAGATCCTGCGGCTCGCCCGCGTGGCCCGCCGGTCAGGCGCCGCCAGGCCTCGTCGAGAGCCGCGTCGGCCGCACGATCGGCCGGCACGTACCACACCGGCTGCGCCGGCGAGCTTCTCCAGCCGGAAATCGGTGCGCGCGCTGCAGCGGCACGATCTCCATGTGCTCCTCGATCAGCGCGATGAACGGCAGAAACAGCGCGCGGTTGAGCCCGTCCTTGTAAAGCTCGCTCGGCGGCACGTTCGAGGTCGCGACCACCACGACGCCGAGCTCGAACAGGCGCTTGAACAGCCGCCCGAGAATCATGGCGTCGGCGATGTCGGTGACGTGGAATTCGTCGAAGCACAGAAGCCAGGTCTCCTGCGCGATCGCGGCGGCGGTGAGCGCGATCGGATCCTCGCCGTTGGTTTCGCCCAGCTTTCGCTTCTGCCGCAACGCGTAGATGCGCTCGTGCACGTCGGTCATGAATTCGTGGAAATGCACGCGGCGCTTGCGCGCGACCGGTGACGCCGCGAAGAACAGATCCATCAGCATGGTCTTGCCGCGGCCGACCTCGCCGAAGATGTAGAGGCCCTTGATCGGCTCGGTCTCGCGCGCACGCGGTCCCGAACAGCCAGCCGAGCGACGACGACTTGCGCGCGAGACGATGCTCGGCAATGCGCTTCTCGAGCCGCGCCAGATCCGCGACGACGGCCTCCTGGGCGCTGTCGCGTTCGATCTTGCCGGCGGCGACGCGCGCCGCGTACTGCACCGAGATGGAAGCCGACATGCGTGGATGGATGGACATGGGATGGATCGCGCATGTAGCGGCCCCGCGCCTCCGCTCGCAAGTCGAACTTCGGGCAGCGCCGCTCTGGCAAACGCCATGCCGCGCTCCGCACGGACGAGGCGGTGCCGCTGCAATCGCGCACGTCCGGCGCGCTATACACGCGGTCGAAGAGCAGCGCGCGGCAGTCGCGCGCAGCGTCTGCAACCCTATGGTGCATTGCGGTAGAGAAGACCGTCGATCAGACCAGCAAGGCTCTCATCCGGCGGCCATGCCGTTTTCGTATGATGAGCCATGTGCTTAGCGCGGAACCTTTTCACGCCTGCGCCATTGTGGATTCATATTGCGTCGCAATAATAGGGGCCTGATCTGTCAGTAACGACCAAAGGACGCGTCCATGCAGTGACGCCGCTCCCGCACGGAGGCCTGATCCGCAAACTGTGGATCAGCGAAGCCGAGGCTTATCGCGACCACCTGCTGCGTCTCGATCCCGACAGCCGACGCAACCGCTTTGCCGGCGCGGTGTCGGACCAGTTCGTCAGCGACTACGCCAATCTGTCGTTCGGCATCGACGCCGTCATTCATGGCTTCTTCGTCGACGGGACCCTGCGCGGCGCCGCCGAGCTGCGGCCGATCGGAGCGCCGGTGACACGCGAAGCCGAAGCCGCTTTCTCGATCGAGAAGCCGTGGCAGAGCCACGGCGTCGGTTCCATGCTGCTCGAGCGCACGCTGCTCGCCGCGCGCAACCGCGGCCTCAAGTTCCTGCACATGGCGTGCCTGGCCGACAACAAGCGCATGCAGCAGCTCGCCCGCAAATACGATGCCGACCTGAGCTTCGATTTCTCGAGCGTCGTGGGCGAGGTTTCCACGCCGCGGCCGACGCCGCTCTCGCTGATGCGCGAAATTCTTGCCGACGGACACGGCTTCGCCACCGCCATGCTGGAGGTGCAGTCGCGCTTGCTGCAAGCCGGTGTGATCCGAGCGGCGCGACGAGTCTCGGCGGCACCGGGTCTGCGCCGCTACGCCGCCAACGGATAAGCCGCCTCGACCACGTAGGGCCCGCCGCCGACCGACGCGCGCGAGGAGAACAGCACGAAGCGCGACACCTTGAACGGCGGCGAGCGGAACGGCGCGCGCACCGCCAGATAGTCCGCGACCTGGCGGTTCGACGATCCGCGCAGCCGCGCGAGCGACACATGCGGCGTGTATTTTCGTCCCTCCGGCTCCAGCCCCACCCGCTGCATCAGCCGCTCGTGCTCGGCTTGCAGCTCCATCAGGGCCTGGGCCGGCCCGAGCGTGGCGACGATCGCGCGCGGTTTGCGCCCGCCGAAAGACTTGAGATCCTCCACCCGCAGCTCGAACGGCTCGCGCCGCACGCGTCCCAGCAGGGACGCGACTTCGTGCGCGATCACGTCATCGACGTCGCCGATGAAGCGCAGCGTCACATGGTAGTTCTCGGGGTCGATCCAGCGCGCGCCCGGCAATCCGCCGCGCAGCATGGCGAGCGACTGCCTGACGTCGGAGGGAATTTCGAGACCGGTGAAAAGGCGAGGCATGACACGATCGGAATGCTAGGACCTGCATATAGGACAACTCGCGCAGATCTGCACCTGCGAATGGCATTCACATGACTGCAATTCACATGAACGGAATCACATGCCGCGCTTGTCGCGCACCCGCGCCACCAGCTCTTCCGCCTTGGGCAGGATGCGCGCAACGATCGCGTCGACGCCGGCCGCGGTCGGATGCAGGCCGTCGCGCTGATTGAGCTTGGCGTCGGCGGCGACGCCGTCGAGGAAGAAGGGATAGAGCAGCAGGTCGTTCCGGGCCGCGAGGTCGGGATAGATGGCCTCGAAATCGCGGCCGTAGTCCGGGCCGAGATTGGGCGCCGCCCGCATGCCGGCGAGCAGCACGGCGATGCGCCGCTCGCGCAGGCGGCCGCACGATCTCCTCGAGCGCCTCGCGCGTGACCTTGGGATCGATCCCGCGCAGCGTGTCATTGGCGCCAAGCTCGACGATGACGGCGTCGGTTCCCTCCGGCACCGACCAGTCCAGCCGGGCAAGCCCGCCGGACGCCGTGTCGCCGGAGACGCCCGCATTGGTGATCTCGACCGCCATGCCCTTGGCGCTTGAGCGCCTGCTCGAGCCTGGCCGGAAAGGCCGCGTTGGCGGGCAAGCCCGAGCCCGGCGGTCAGCGAATCCCCGAGCGCCACGATCCGCACCGGACGGTCCGCCGCGCCGGCAGCGCGCCGGCCAGCGGCGACGGCGAGCGCCAGCGCCGCCACAACCAGAGCGAATACCTGGACCAGGCGCCGACCAACTCCCATATGACCGGGGCAGCCCTGGCCCGCCGCAACCGCAGGCATCATAGAGCACCGGAACATGCACGACACCTCGCGGTCTGGGCGCACGGGCCCCGCGATCGCCCTCAGCGGCGTCAATCTATCGCTGGGACGCGGCGCGGCCCGCGTTCATATCCTCAAAGACATCGACCTGCATATAGGACAGCGGCGAGGCGATCGGCCTGGTCGGCCCGTCCGGCTCGGGCAAGTCCACCCTGCTCATGGTGACGGCCGGGCTGGAGCGCGCCGACACCGGCTCGGTCATGGTCGCGGGCGAAGCCCTCGGCACGCTCGAGCGAGGACGCGCTGGCGCGCTTCCGCGGCCGCAATGTCGGCATCGTGTTCCAGTCCTTCCATCTCATTCCCGACCATGACGGCGCTCGAGAACGTCGCGGTGCCGCTGGAGCTGGCCGGCATCGATGACGCCCACGAGCGCGCGGCGCGCGAGCTTGCCGCCGTGGGCCTGGGCGAGCGCGCGACACCACTATCCGGCCCAGCTGTCCGGCGGCGAGCAGCAGCGCGTGGCGCTCGCCCGCGCGCTTGCGCCCAATCCCGCCATCCTCATCGCCGACGAGCCGACCGGCAATCTCGACGAGACGACGGGCGCCGAGATCATCGAGCTGCTGTTCGCCGGCCACGAGCAGCGCGGCACCACGCTCGTGCTCGTGACCCACGACGCCGCGCTGGCCGCGCGCTGCGACCGCGTGGTGCGGCTGCGCTCCGGGCGCATCGAGGATGCGCCCCGGCGCGAGGCGGTGAAGGCCTGATGGCGGTCGCGCTCGACCAGACGTCTTGCGACCGCGCAGCCTCGCGCTGGCGCTGCGCTTCGCCGCTGCGCGAACTGCGCGGCGGCCTGCGCGGCTTCTACGTGTTCATCGCCTGCATCGCGCTCGGCGTGATGGCGATCGCCGGCGTCGGCTCGGTCGCGGCCGAGCCTCGCCGACGGGCTCGCGCGCGAAGGCCGCGTCATTCTCGGCGGCGACCTGGCGTTCTCCCTGAGCCTGCGCGAGGCGAGCGCGGACGAGCGCGGCGTTCCTCGACGCCAGCGGCCGCGTATCGCTCGCCGCCACCATGCGCGCCATGGCGCGCGCCGACGACGGCCGCACCGCGCTGGTCGAGGTCAAGGCGGTCGATGCCGCCTATCCGCTCTACGGCGAGGTCGCGCTCGATCCGCCGCAGCCGCTGGCCGCGCTGCTGGCGCAACGCGACGGCGCGTTCGGCGCCGCCGCCGATCCGGCGCTGCTGGCGCGGCTCGATCTCAAGCCGGGCGCGCGCATCACGGTCGGCGCCGCCACGATCGAGATCCGCGCCGCGCTCGACGTCCGAGCCCGACAAGCTCGCCGGCGGCATCGGCTTCGGCCCGCGGCTCCTCATCAGCGAGGCGGCGTTGCGCGCGACCGGCCTGCTGCAGCCCGGCAGCGTCGTGCGCTGGCATTATCGCCTGCGCCTGCCCGACAATGACGCCACCGATACCGGCGTGCGCGCCGTGACGGCCGCGGCGCAAGCGCAACTGCCGGAAGCCGGCTGGGAGGTGCGCACGCGCACCAACGCCTCGCCCGCGCTCGAGCGCAACGTCGAGCGCTTCACGCAGTATCTCACGCTGGTCGGCCTCGACCGCGCTGCTGGTCGGCGGCGTCGGCGTCGCCAACGCGGTCAAGGGCCATCTCGACCGCCGGCGCGAGGTGATCGCCACGCTGAAGGCGCTCGGCGCGACCGGCTGCGCGCGTGTTCGCGATCTATCTGACCCAGGTGCTGGTGCTCGCCGCGCTCGGCGCGCTGCCGGGCCTCGCCGTCGGCGCCGCGCTGCCGTTCCTGATCGCCTGGGGCTTCGGCGCCGTGCTGCCGCTGCCGATCGCGCCGGCGCTGCATCCCGGCGAGCTCGCGCTGGCGCTGCTCTACGGGCTCCTGACCGCGCTCGGCCTTCGCGCTGTGGCCGCTCGGCCGCGCCCACGACGTGCCGGTCTCGGCGCTGTTCCGCGACGAGGTCGCGAGCGAGCGGCACTGGCCGCGCCGGCGCTACATCGTCGCGACCGTGCTGGTCGGTTGCGCGCTCGCGGCGCTCGCCGTCGCGCTCGCCTATGACCGGCGCATCGCCGCGATCTTCGTCGGCGCCGCGGCCGGCGTGTTCGTGCTGCTGCGCCTGGTGGCGGCGCTGCTCATGCTGGTCGCGCGCCGGCTGCCGCGCCCGCGCTCGCCCGTCGTGCGGCTCGCGCATCGCCAACATCCACCGGCCGGGCGCGCTCACGCCGAGCGTCGTGCTGTCGCTCGGCCTCGGCGCTCGCGCTGCTGGTCACGGTGATCGCAGATCGACGGCAATCTGCGCCGGCAATTCCTGGCGGCGTTGCCGGACAAGGCGCCGTCGTTCTACTTCATCGACATCCCGGCCGCCGAGGCCGACAGGTTCGACGCCTTCGTCCGCGCGCGCGCGCCGCGCGCCACGCTCGAGCGCGTGCCCATGCTGCGCGGGCGCATCGTGGCGGCGAACGGCGTCGCGGCCGAGGACCTCAAGCCGCCGCCCGACGCCGCCTGGGCGCTGCAGAGCGACCGCGGCATCACCTATGCGCGACGAGGTCCCGGCCGGCTCGCGCCTGATCGCCGGGCAGTGGTGGACGCCGGACTATCAGGGACCGCCGCTGGTGTCGTTCGAGAAGCAGCATCGCCGACGGGCTGGGCCTCAAGCTCGGCGATCCGGTCACCGTCAACGTGCTCGGCCGCAACCTCACCGCGACGCGTCGCCAATCTGCGCACGGTCGATTGGCAGAGCCTCGGCATCAACTTCGTCATGGTGTTCTCGCCCGCCACCTTCCGCGGCGCGCCCGCACACCCACATCGCCACCCTCACCTATCCCGGCGGCGGCACGAGCCGAGGAGGAGGCGGGCTGCTGAAGGCGATGGCGGATGCCTTCCCGGCGGTCACCACCGTGCGCGTGCGGGAGGCACTCGATGCCGTCGGCGACATCGTGACGAACCTGGCGCTCGCGATCCGCGGCGCGAGCGTGCTCACCCTGCTCGTGGCGGTGCTGGTGCTCGGCGGGGCGCTCGCGGCCGGGCACCGGCACCGCGTCTACGACGCCGTCATCCTCAAGACCGTCGGTGCGACGCGGATGCGGCTGCTTTCGGCCTACGCGCTCGAATATCTCGCGCTCGGGCTCGCCACCGCGCTGTTCGGCGTCGCGGCGGGCTCGGCGGCCGCCGCCTTAGTCATCACCAAGGTCATGAACCTGCCGTTCGCCTGGCTGCCCGGGCCCGCCTGCTCGCCGCGGCCGCCGGCGCGGTCGCCGCAACGGTGCTGCTCGGGCTGGTCGGCACCTTCACCGCGCTCGGCCAGAAGCCGGCGTCCGTGCTCCGCAACCTGTAGCTCTGCGGAAGCGGTTTCGGGCCTGCGCGCAAGCGACAACACGCCGCGCCCTGCCGCCAACGTTGCCGCCGCCGTTAGGTTGCTAGAATGTAACTTGCCGGGGCTGATGCCGGCGGGCACGCTGAACATCAACAAATCCCGTCGGTGGCATCTGGCGCCGGAACCCGTCCCGCACTAGATTCCGCGCATCGGACGTCCGGCCGCTCGCCGGCCAGGCGCCATCATGAGCCGGCCCTCGGCCGGTATAGAGAGAGGGAACTTCCATGTCGGATTTCGACCGGAACTACGCGGCTGCCAGACGCAGCGTCGGTGCGGACCGGGCAGTTGCGATCGATGCAGGGCCTGCGGGCCTACATGATCCGCGTCTACAACTACATGGCCATGGGCGTCGCGCTCACCGGCGTCGTCTCCTGGTTCACGTTCCAGGCGGCGGTCGACACGAACGCCAGTGGCGCCATCGTCGGGCTGACGTCGTTCGGTCAGGCTCATCTTCAGCGGTCCGGCGGTGCTGGTGCTGTTCCTCGGCACGCTCGGGCTGGTGCTTTCTGATCAGCTGGCGCATCGATCGCCTGCAGCCCTCGACGGCGTTCGCGCTGTTCATGGTCTACGCCGGCTCTGCTCGGGCTGATGCTGTCGTCGATCTTCCTGACCTATACCGGCGCGTCGATCACGCGCGTGTTCTTCATCTCGGCGGCGTCGTTCGGCGCGCTGAGCCTCTACGGCTACACCACGCAGCGCGACCTGTCGCCGATCGGGTCGTTCCTGATGATGGGCGTGATCGGGCTGATCATCGCCATGCTGGTCAACATCTTCCTCAAGAGCACCGGGCTCGACTTCGTGATCTCCGCCGCCGGCGTGCTGATCTTCGCCGGCCTGACCGCCTGGGACACCCAGAAGATCAAGGAGATGTACGACCCGATGGAGGACGGCACCATCGTCGGCCGCAAGGCGGTGATGGGCGCGCTGACGCTCTATCTCGACTTCATCAACCTGTTCCTGTTCATGCTGCGCTTCTTCGGCGATCGCCGCTGACGCAGACGAACAGGATCTGATTGCAGCGCCCCGGCTCATCGCCGGGGCGTTTTGTTTTTGGACAAGGCCGGAGCAGCGATCACGAGCGACGGGCTATTTATCTTCCCGCGCCATTGTCTGTAATCTGTGCCCGATCGTCCGCCCTCGGTCCGCGCCATTCCAGCGATGCTCATCCGCGCCGCCCAACCGCAAGACCTCGCGGTGATCACCGCGATCTATGACCACGCCGTGCGCCACGGCACGGCGTCGTTCGAGCTCGAGCCGCCGGACGAGGCGGAAATGACGCGCCGGTACGAGACGCTGCGCGCGCGGCGGCTATCCCTATCTGGTGGCGGAAATCGATGGCGAACTCGCGGGCTACGCCTATGCCGGGCCCTATCGCGCCCGCCCGGCCTATCACTGGAGCGTCGAGGATTCGATCTACATCGCGCCGCGGTCGCATCGCCGTGGCATCGGCCGCGCGCTGATCGAGCGGCTGATCGCGGAGGCGGAGGCGGCGCGGGTTCCGGCAGATGATCGCGGTGATCGGGGATTCCGCCAACGCCGGCTCGATCGAGCTCCACCGCGCCGCCGGCTTCCGCATGGTCGGCACCTTCGACAATGTCGGCTTCAAGTTCGGGCGCTGGCTCGACAGCGTCTTGATGCAACGCCCGCTCGGGCGGGCGCGGCGACAGATCCGTGATCGCAGCGTCTCGCCGGGCGGAACGAGATGCGGACCCGGCGCAAGGCTCGCGAAGCGCAGCATCGTAGCGCGTCTGATCGATCGCATCGCTGACGTTCGCTCGTCCGGGACACGTCGCGTCATCCCGCGACCACGCTCAGCGAGGTGTCGATCGCGCGCAGCACGCGGTCGAGCTCATGGCCGCGCCGCACGATGAGACCGGTGGCCGAGATCACGCTGTAGGCGCCCTGCCGGCGCGCGAGCTTCGGACTTTTCTCGATGCGATAGATCGGAACCTCGGAGGCGCGGCGGAACACGGAAAACACCGCGCGATCCTTGAGGAAGTCGATGGCGTAATCCCGCCATTCGCCGGCCGCCACCTTGCGGCCGTAGAGACTGAAAATGCGGTTGAGCTCGCGCCGGTCGAACGTCACGCGGCTTGCGGGGGCGAAGGGCGCAGGGCCCGCGGAGGCGCCCCCGTGAAACTCGCTCGGCTCAGTATCGCCGTAGCTCATGCGGCGCCTCCTTTCACTGTGACATGTCGATGACGATGATTGCGCCGGATACGAGCGTCGGCAAGAGGAAATGGTTCGCTCCGCGCAACGCGCACGGCAGCTGCGACCATAGCGCCGGCCGATCTCACGAATTCGTCAATGGAATCATAATACTGCCCAATTCCGGCCAACCACGGGCCAAGCTGAAATGCGAACTATCGATCGTTGCCTCAGGGCCCGGTCTGCCTTTGGACGCCGGATATCTCAGCCCCCAGCCCCCGGCGTTCGGAGCGGATCGGGCCCGCTCTAGCTGCAAGTCAGCGTGCTGCAAGTCAGCGTTAAGTTCAGCGTCAAACCGGACGCTGGAGTTCCGCGTACGGTTCAAGCCAAACACTTCGGGCCGGCTCAAAGCCGGCCCGTTTTTTCATCCGATGAGAGCGACGGCGGAGCCGCCGAAACGTGCCGGGCTCTGCCGTTGTCTCTCGTGTCGTCTGCTTTAATGAATCGCCGCCAGCGTGCCGCCCAGGATGGCCTTGGGCTTTTCCGCCGTGCCGCTCTGCACCACGACGGCAGCTTCATCGATGCCGTCACCCTTGAGCTTCTGCACCGGAACGCTCCAGGCGTTGGCCTTGCCGTTCCAATCGCCGAGCTTGATCCAGCGCCGCACCACGTTGTGATACGTGACCGTGCGCCCTTTATTCTCGCCGCGCCCGATCGCGATCGTGGCGGCCTTCACCAACCCGAACAGCCAGACCTCGCCGCCGCGTCTCGCCTTGCGCAACATCGGGAACGGCGACGTTCAGCTTGCCGTCGGTGAGGGTCAGCGTCACCGCCGGCAGCGACATGGCGCCGTTCTTGCGGCTCTTGGCGATGGCCTGCTCGATCGCGGACTTGTCGCTGCCCAGAGCGTGCACGCTGCCGTTCACCACCACTTGCGGCGTATAGATCTGTCCGTCACCGCGCACATGCGCATAGGCTTTTTGCCGCGCGGTGTTGCGGGGATCGGCGAGCGTGTCCTTCCAGCCGAGATAATCCCAATAGTCGATGGGCACGCTGATGGGGACGAGCGACGGATCGGCCGCGAGCTCCCCGAGGAGCTTGTCGGCCGCCGGGCAGGACGAGCAACCCTGGCTGGTGAACAACTCGATGACGGCGCGCGGCTCGGCGTGCGCGGATGCATGCGGCGCAACGGAGGAGCAAATGACCACCGCCGCGTAAGCGAGACAACGCCGTACCATCACGATCCTTCCCGCCTTACATCGACCGGGGCCGTTTCGTCGATCCGCCGCCTTTATTAATAGTCAGCCCTGCGATCACCCGCCACTCAATTCGAGGTGAGCCGAAAGGGCTGGCGCTAGGCCGCCACCAGCTGCCGCAGCACGTATTGCAGGATCCCGCCGTGCTTGAAGTAGTCGAGCTCGTCGAGCGTATCGATGCGGCAGATCAGCGGAATCCGCTTGAGCCCGCCGTCGGAGGCGACGATCTCGGCGATCATGCGCTGGCGCGGCTTGATCTCGCCGTGCAGCCCGCGGATCGTCACCTGCTCGTCGCCCTTGAGGCCGAGCGTCTGCCACGACGTGCCTTCCTCGAAGCACAGCGGCAGCACGCCCATGCCGATGAGGTTGGAGCGATGGATGCGCTCGAACGATTGGCGTGATGACGGCGCGCACGCCGAGCAGGTTCGGCGCCCTTGGCCGCCCAGTCGCGCGAGGATCCGCTGCCGTATTCCTTGCCGGCGAAGACCACGAGCGGCACCTTGTCGTTCTTGTAGCGCATGGCGGCGTCGTAGATCGACATGCGCTGGCGTGACGGATAGTGGACGGTCACGCCGCCTTCGACGCCGGGCACCATCTGGTTCTTGAGCCGGATATTGGCGAAGGTGCCGCGCATCATCACTTCGTGATTGCCGCGCCGCGTGCCGTACTGGTTGAAGTCGGCCGGCTTCACCTTGTGGTCGATCAGATATTTGCCGGCCGGGCGAATCGACCTTGATCGAGCCGGCCGGCGAGATGTGGTCGGTGGTGATCGAGTCCAGCAGCAGGCAGAGCACGCGCGCGTCGACGATGTCGGTGAGCGGCGCCGGATGGCGTCCCATGCCGACGAAATACGGCGGGTTCTGCACGTAGGTCGATTTCTTGTCCCAGCCGTAGGTCAACGCGCCCTTCACGCTGATGCTTGCGCCAGTTCGAGATCGCCCTTGAACACGTCGGCGTATTTCTTGGTGAACATCTGCTTGTTGATGGTCTTGCGCACGACGCCGTTGATCTCGCGGCTCGACGGCCAGATGTCCTTGAGGAAGACCTTCTTGCCCTGCTTGTCGAGGCCGAGCGGCTGCTTGACGAGATCGGAATACATCGAGCCCGCGAGCGCATAGGCGACGACCAGCGGCGGCGACGCGAGATAGTTCGCGCGCACGTCGGCGTTGACGCGGCCTTCGAAGTTGCGATTGCCGGACAGCACCGCGGCGGCGACCAGATCCTTGTCGTTGATCGTCTTGGAGATCTCCGGCGCGAGCGGGCCGGAATTGCCGATGCAGGTGGTGCAGCCGAAGCCGACCAGATTGTAGCCGAGCTTGTCGAGGTCCTTCTGCAGACCGGACTTGTCGAGATATTCGGCGACCACCTGCGAGCCCGGCGCAAGCGAGGTCTTGACCCACGGCTTGACGGTCAGGCCCTTGGCCACCGCCTTGCGCGCCAGCAGCCCGGCGCCGACCATCACGTTCGGGTTCGACGTATTGGTGCAGGACGTGATCGCGGCGATCACCACGTCGCCGTGGCCGAGATCGTGCGTTGCGGCCCTCGACCGGAACGCGCTTCGGCGCTCCGGCCTTGGCGAAGTTCTTGTCCAGCGAGGTGGCGAGCGACGGGATGCAGATCGAAGATGTCCTTGCCGCCGTCGCCGCCTTTGTTGAACTCCTTCTCCATCGCCATGGTGAAGCCGGCCTTGACGTCCTTGAGCGCGACGCGGTCCTGCGGGCGCTTGGGTCCGGCGAGCGACGGCTCGACCTGCGACGAGCTCGAGCTTGAGCACGTCGGTGAACACCGGGTCCGGCGTCGACTTGGTGCGGTACATGCCCTGCGCCTTGGCATAGGCGGCGACCAGCGCGACCTGCGTCGGCGCGGCCGGCCGGTATCGCGCGAGATACCGCAGCGTGTCGTCGTCGATCGGGAAGAAGCCGCAGGTCGCGCCGTATTCGGGCGACATGTTGCCGATGGTGGCGCGATCGGCGATCGAGAGATTGGCGAGGCCCGGGCCGAAGAACTCGACGAACTTGCCGACCACGCCGCGCTTGCGCAGCATCTGCGTGACGGTGAGCACGAGGTCGGTCGCGGTCACGCCTTCCTTGAGCTTGCCGGTGAGCTTCACGCCGATCACTTCCGGCAGCAGCATCGAATAGGGCTGGCCGAGCATCGCCGCCTCCGCCTCGATGCCGCCGACGCCCCAGCCGAGCACGGCGAGGCCGTTGACCATGGTGGTGTGCGAATCGGTGCCGACCAGCGTGTCCGGATAGGCGACCTCGATGACGGTCGAGCTTGCCGTCGAGCTTGACCTTGTCCTTCTTGGTCCACACCGTCTGCGACAGATATTCGAGATTGACCTGGTGGCAGATGCCGGTGCCGGGCGGCACCACGCGGAAATTGTCGAACGACTTCTGCGACCATTTGAGGAATTCGTAGCGCTCCCGGTTCTGCCGGTATTCCTCCTCGACGTTCTTCTTGAACGCGCTGTTGTTGCCGAAGAACGTGACCGCGACCGAGTGATCGCATGACGAGATCGACCGGAACCAGCGGATTGATCTTCTTCGGATCGCCGCCCAGCATCTTCATGGCGTCGCGCATGGCGGCGAGATCGACCACCGCCGGCACGCCGGTGAAGTCCTGCATCAGCACGCGCGCCGGACGGAACGCGATCTCGCGTTCGGAGGTCTTGGTCTTGAGCCACTGCGCGACCGCCTGAATGTCCTCCTTGGTGACGGTGCGGCCATCCTCGTTGCGCAGCAGATTTTCCAGCAGCACCTTCATCGAGAACGGCAGGCGCGAGATGCCCTTGAGGCCGTTCTTCTCGGCGGCCGGCGAGGCTGTAATAGGCGTAGGTCTTGCTGCCCACCTTGAGCGGTTTGCAGCAGCGAAAGCTGTCGAGTGACGTCATAGTGATCGGTTCCCATCCAACCGGGAGGGCAGCGGCTTAACGGTAGGGAAATACCGGAAGCGCTTCCTCGTCGTCGGTCGCGAGCTCCGCGCGGGTTGATAGTGAGCGCGGGACGATGGGCTTATAGGGTCTTTTTGGCGTCAGTTCCAGAAAATCGACACTCGTCAACAACATGGGCAAAAACCACGGTTTCTTTCGCGGCTTTTCCGATCGGAGGCGGCCGGCGGAGCCGGCGAACGTCCGCTTGCGCCGCGACGCGGGGTCGCCCGTCTGACTCGGGCCAGCCGATGATGCGCCTCGCCGGCTCCGATCTCGCCTGCGTCCGGGGCGGCCGCCAGGTCTTCCAAGGCCTGGGCTTTGCGCTCGACGCCGGCGAGGCGCTGCTCGTCACCGGCCCGAACGGCGTGGGCAAGTCCTCGCTGCTTCGCCTGGTCGCGGGCCTGGTCCGGCTGGCTGCGCGGACGGCTTGAGCTCGAGGGCGGCGATCCGGAGCTGACCATCGGCGAGCAGGCCCACTATCTCGGCCACCAGGACGCCCTCAAGCCGTCGCTGTCGGTGCGACGAGAACCTCGCCTTCTGGGCGCATTTTCTCGGCGGCGGCGACGGCAACGGGCGACGCGGCGCTCGCGGCCGTCGGCCTCGACGGACTCGCCCGGCTGCCCGCGCAGCTACCTCTCCGCCGGGCAGCGCCGCCGCCTCTCGCTCGCCCGCCTGATCGCGGTCGAGCGGCCGATCTGGCTGCTCGACGAGCCGACCACCGCGCTCGACGCCGCGGCGCAAGCGATGCTGGCCGAGCTCATGCGCGCGCATCTCGCCAGCGGCGGGCTGATCCTGGCCGCCGCCCATGGACCGATCGGGCTCGACGCGCGCAGCGAGCCGAGATTGCGGCTTGGGCGAGACGCAGCCGCCGCTCGAGGCCGCCGCAGTCCGCCGGCGAGCCTCGCCGCACTCTGCTGCGCGACATGCAGCTCGCCGTGCGCGTCGGCGGCGGCGCACTGATCGGCGTGCTGTTCTTCCTGATCGTGGTGACGCTGGTGCCGTTCGCGATCGGCCCCGACCTCGCGCTGCTGGCGCGGATCGGGCCCGGCCATCCTGTGGCTCGGCGCGCTGCTCGCGAACCTGCTCGCGCTCGACCGGCTGATCGCCATGGATCACGAGGACGGCTCGCTCGACCTGATCCTGACGGCGCGCGTGCCGCTCGAGCTCGCGGTCGCCGCCAAGGCGCTCGCGCATTGGCTCACCACCGGCCTGCCGCTGGTCATCGCCGCGCCGCTCCTGGGCCTCCTGCTCAACCTCGAGCCGAAGGCGACCGGCGCGGTCGCGCTGACCTTGCTCGCGGGCACGCCGGCGCTGACCTTCATCGGCCTCGATCGGCGCGGCGCTCACGGTTGCGCTGCGGCGCGGCGGGCTCCTGCTCGCGGTCCTGGTCCTGCCGCTGACCATCCCGGTGCTCATCTTCGGGGTCGCGGCGTCGAACGCGGCCGATCGTCGGGCCGGTCCCGTTCGGCACGCCGTTCAGCATTCTGTGCGCGCTGACGCTGATGAGCATGGTGATCGGTCCGCTCGCGCGCCGCCGCCGCGCTGCGGCAAGGACTGGAATGAGACGGCATGACGTGATCGTGAAACGCCCATGGCCCGGCGGATCGCCACATTGCGGACGCCATGCGGCCGCTGCGCGTGAATAAGAACGCATGCGTAGGCCGATGAGCCTGATCGATCTCGCCAATCCGTCCCGCTTCCTGGCGCTGACCGACCGGCTGCTGCCGTGGCTCGCGGCCGCGACGCTGCATCGCCTTCGCGTTCGGCATCAGCCAGGCCTATCTGCGCGCCCGACGACTACCAGCAGGGCGCGACCGTGAAGATCATGTTCATTCACGTGCCGGCGGCGTGGCTCGGCATGTTCGCCTGGGTGCTGATGAGCATCGCCGCGCTCGGCACGCTGGTCTGGCGCCATCCGCTCGCCGACGTTGCCGCCAAGGCCGCCGCGCCGATCGGCGCGGCGTTCACGCTGATGTGCCTCGTCACCGGCTCGCTCTGGGGCCGACCGATGTGGGGCACCTACTGGGTGTGGGACGCGCGGCTGACCTCGGTGCTGGTGCTGTTCCTGATGTATCTCGGCGTGATCGCGCTGTGGCGCACGATCGACGATCCGACGCGCGCGGCGCGCGCGGCGGCGGTGCTCACGCTGGTCGGCGCCATCAACATCCCGATCATCAAGTTCTCGGTCGACTGGTGGAACACGCTGCACCAGCCGGCTTCGGTGCTGCGCCTGGGCGGATCGACGATCCATCCGACCATCCTCGTGCCGCTGATCGTGATGCTGGTCGCGTTCACGCTGTTGTTCCTGACGCTGCATCTGGCCGCCATGCGCAACGAGATCATGCGGCGGCGGGTGCGCACCCTGCTGATGCATGCAGGCGGACGCGGCGGCGGGACGCGTGACGATGAATCTCGGTCCCCATGTCGGCTTCATCGTGAGCGCCTATGCGCGTCGCAATCGCGATCGTGGCCGGACTGGTCGCGTGGGTCGTGCTCGACCGCCGGCATCTGACCCGCGTGCTCGACGAGTTCGAAGCGCAGCGGGATCACGCGGCGCTCGGACGCGCGCAGGAGGACAACGCGTGAGCGCGGCTGACAACGACGTGGCCGACGAAGGAGCCGGGCGCGTGGCGGCGCCGCGCTGCTGGTGCTGATCCCGCTGCGTGGCTTTCTCGCGCTCGCCGCGCTGTTCATGTTCCGGCTCGGCGCCGGCGATCCCTCGCGCATTCCGTCCGCGCTGATCGGACGCCCGGCGCCGCCGACCAGTCTGCCGCCGCTCGCCGGCGCTCGAGCGCGACGGCAAGCCGGTGCCCGGCATCGACAGCGCGGACTTCAAGGGCGAAGTGACGGTGCGTCAACGTGTGGGCGTCGTGGTGCGTGCCCTGCCGCGACGAAGCGCCGCTGCTGATGCAGCTCGCGGCCGACCGGCGCCTCCGCGTCGTCGGCATCAACTACAAGGACGAGCCCGACAATGCGCGGCGCTTTCTCGGCCGCTACGGCAATCCGTTCGCCGCCAACGGCATCGACCGCAACGGCCGCGCCGCGATCGAGTGGGGCGTCTACGGCGTGCCGGAAACCTTCGTGGTCGGCCGCGACGGCCGCATCGCCTACAAGCTGATCGGACCGATCACGCCGGACAATCTCGACAAGGCGCTGAAGCCCGCGATCGAGAAGGCGCTGGCGGCGCCCAAGCCGGCAAGGCGTAGTCGTCGGTAGGGTGTTCTATTCGCTGGCGCAACGCGCTATTCGCCGCTCTCGTGCCTCCGGCGCGGCGTATTTCGTGCAGCAGCGGATACTGCAGGGCGCCGAACAGGAACGTCAGCGGCACGACGCCGAACACCTTGAAGCTGACCCAGACATCGGTCGACTGCGTGCGCCAGACGATCTCGTTGAGGACCGCCAGCGCGAAGAAGAACAGCGCCCAGCGCACCGTCAGCTTGCGCCAGCCTTCGTCGGTGAGGTGGAACACCGAATCGAACACCATGCCCAGCAGCGGCTTGCCGAACGCGAGCCCGCCGAGCAGCACCCCGCCGAACAGCAGATAGATGATGGTCGGCTTGAGCTTGATGAAATGCTCGTCGTGCAGGACGAGCGTGAGCGAGCCGAACACCAGCACGATGATCGGCGGTGACCAGCGGCATGACCGGCAGATGCCGCGTCAGCACGTAGGACACCACCAGCGCGGCCACGATCGCGACCATGAACACCGCGGTCGCGACGAAGATGCCGGCGCGCTCGCCCGGTGGCGAGCTCGGCGGGCAGGATCGGCGCGACCAGCGGCAGGAACAGCGCCGGGCGCGAGTTGGCGACGAAGAACAGCACGCAGCGGCCCGAGATCGAGCGCGAGCTTGAGCATCGGGATTGAGCTGCGGTTTTTCGCGTTCATGGCGGCTGTGTAGCGTGATTGGTCGCGAGTCATGCGCACGATGACGTCGACATCGTCACGCGGTGCTCGACTCGGCGACCGTAGCGTCGATCTCATTCGATCCCCGCGATCGCGCGCGCGAAATCCTTGGCCGAGAACGGCGCGAGGTCGTCGACGCCTTCGCCCACGCCGATGAAATGCACCGGCAGGCCGATATTTCGCCGCGATGGCGACCAGGATGCCGCCGCGCGCGGTGCCGTCGAGCTTGGTCATGACCAGCCCGGTGACGCCGGCGATCTCGCGGAACACCTCGACCTGCGAGAGCGCGTTCTGCCCGACGGTGGCGTCGAGCACGAGCAGCACGGCGTGCGGCGCCGCCGGCGTCGACCTTCTTCATCACCCGCACGATCTTCTCGAGCTCGTCCATCAGCACCGCCTTGTTCTGCAGGCGGCCGGCGGTGTCGACGAGCAGCACGTCGATCTCCTCGACGCGCGCTTCGCGTGAGCGCATCGAAGGCGAGGCCGGCGGCGTCGGCGCCCGGCGCGCGCGCGATCACCGGGCGCCGCTGCGCGCCGCCCCAGATCTTGAGCTGATCGATGGCGGCGGCGCGGAACGTGTCGCCGGCGGCGAGCATCACCGAGCGGCCTTCGGCGCGGAACTTGCGCCGCGAGCTTGCCGATGGTGGTGGTCTTGCCCGAGCCGTTGACGCCGACCACCAGGATGACGAACGGCTTTGCGCCGTCGATCGCGAGCGGCTTGCGCGACCGGCGCGAGGACCTTCTCCACCTCGGCCGCGACCACCGCCTTCACCTCGTCGGACGTGATCGACTTGTCGTAGCGGCCTTCGCCGACCGCGGCCGCGATCCGCGCCGCGATATCGACGCCGAGATCGGCGCGGATCAGCACCTCCTCGATCTCGTCGAGCATCTCCGGGTCGAGCTTGCGCTTGACCACGAGATCGGCGATCGGCGCCGCCGATCGACGCCGACGTGCGCTTGAGCCCGCCGGCTCAGCCGCTGCCACCAGCTCTGCTTGTCGTCGGTTGATCGTCATCTCTGGGTGCTGTCGATTCGCACGGGCTGCAGTATGTACCGCGAGTCGTTCATAGGAACGTCAGACGTCGTCGATAGCGGTGCTTCATCATAGGCCGGCCGGTAATGTGTTCGGTTTCCCGAACCTTGGTAAGTGACCGTGACCCCGGAAGAGATCATCGCTCGCCTGCTCTACCGCGACGGGCTGATGCTGGTGATCGACAAGCCGGCGGGCTTCGCCGTGCACAAGGGCCCCAAGGGCGGCGAGAGCCTGGAAGACCATTTCGGCGCGCTGCGCGTTCGGGCTGCCGCGCGCGCCCGCGCTCGCGCATCGGCTCGACCGCGACACCTCGGGCTGCCTCGTGCTCGGCCGCCACCGCAAGGCGCTGGCCGACGCTCGGCCGGCTGTTCAAGAGCGGCCGCGTCGGCAAGACCTATTGGGCGCGTGGTGGAGGGCGGGCCGGCGGACGACGAGGGCCGCATCGACCTGCCGCTCGGCCGCACGGACGCCACCCGCGGCTGGTGGATGAAGCACGACCCGCAGGGCCAGCCGGCGGTGACCACGTGGAAGGTGCTGGGGCGGACGCAATCTCGCCACCCGGGTGAATCGCTCAAGCGTTTGCGGCCGAGCTTCCCGCGAGGTTCCTCCTCCCCTTGTGGGGAGGGGTTGGGAGTGGGGGTAGCAGTTGGCGGACAAGCTCGTGCAACAACGACTACCCCTCTCCCCAGCCCTCCCACGCAAGTCGGGCCTGCCCGACTTGCGCCTAGCGCGAACCCGGGCAAGCCCGGGTTCCGTCGGGAGAGGGAGCAGACCGAGCAAGCGGCGAAGGACGTCGGCCAACTCGGCTGCAACGGCGATGGCGCAACGCACCACCTCACCTGGCTGGCGCTGGAGCCGCTCACCGGCCGCACCCATCAGCTGCGCGTGCATTGCGCCGCCATGGGCTGGCCGATCCTGGGCGACAGCGTCTACGGCAGCGCCCCGCGCACCGGCGGACCGGCCTGCACCTGCACGCCCGCGAGATCATGGTGCCGCTCTACAAGAACCGCGCGCCGATCCAGGTGACCGCGCCGGTGCCGCCGCACATGCACGGCAGCGACTGCGCGCATGCGGCTGGCGCGGAGAAGCGCACTCAAGGCCGGCGAATGATATCGACGTGTCGTCCGTGGTCTATCCGCGTCATTCACGTGCCGGCGTGACCCGGCGATCCATCACCCTTACGATGACAGCTTTTCGATGATCTGCCGCGGACATTGCGGCAGCGGGCGACGCATCATGTGGTATGATCCGCCTCCGAACGTCCACGCTTGCGGATGGCGGACACGCGATCGGCGACATGACGTCGCTGCGATCAGTACAGCGTCGCCTTCAGCCGCTCGGGCGCGGTGCGGTCGTGCTCCGGGCCGCCCAGCTTGCCCTGGGTGAGATCGGCCAGGATCGTGCCGGCGCTCGGCAGGCTCTTGCGCTCGACGTGGCGCGACGCGTCCCACAGCTTCGAGCGCACGATCGCCTTGGCGCACTGATAGTAGACGCGATCGACCGCAACGACGATCACCGTGCGCGGCGCCTTGCCGTCGATGACGAAGCTCTGCGTCAGCGCCGGATCGGTCGAGATCGCGGCGCGGCCGTTGACGCGGATCGTCTCGCCGCAGCCCGGAATCAGGAACAGCAGCGCCACGCGCGGGTCGTGCGATGATGTTGCGCAACGTGTCGATGCGGTTGTTGCCGCGCCGGTCCGGGATCGAGCAGCGTCTTCTCGTCGGCGACCCGCACGAAGCCCGGCGCGTCGCCGCGCGGCGAGCAGTCGAGCCCGTCGGGGCCGCCGACGCCAGCGCGAAGAACGGCGCCGCTTCGATGAAGGCGCGATACGTGCGCGGTGATGCGGTCGGTCTCCTTGACCAGCGACGGACCGAACGGCTCGCCATAGAGCCGCTCGAGCGCTTCCATGCTGGTGACGAGATGATCGGGAGAAACGCTGTCGGTCATGGCGGTCGTTCCGATTGTGCGGTGATGCTTACCACATCGCGTTCTACGCCGCGAGCAGTTGCCGTCCGTCGTGCCCGGCGACGGTGAGGTCGAGAATCACGCCGGGCTCGACCGACGCATCGAGCCGCACCGGCGTGAAATGCTCGGTGCGGCCGATGGCGTTGCGATTCGGTCAGCACGCTGCGCGTGCGCGCCGACCTCGCGCATCGAGATGGCGCGCGCAGCGCCGCCTCGCCCTTTCGCGCAGCCGGCGCGCGCGCTCCTTGACGACGTCGCGCGCGCAACCTGCGGCATGCGCGCGGCGCGGCGTGCCCGGCCGCGGCGAGAACGGAAAGACGTGCAGATGCGTCAGGCCGCATTCGTCGACCAGATCGAGCGAGCGCGCGAACATCGCCTCGGTCTCGGTCGGGAAGCCGGCGATGATGTCGGCGCCGAACACCACGTCGGGCCGCAGCCGGCGCACCTGCTCGGCAGAACGCGATCGCGTCGGCGCGCAGATGCCGGCGCTTCATGCGCTTCAGGATGAGATCGTCGCCGGCCTGCAGCGACAGATGCAGATGCGGCATCAGCCGCGCGCTCGTCGGCGAACGCGTCGAGCAGGTCGCGGATCGGCCTCGACCGAATCGATCGAGGACAGCCGCAGCCGCTCGAGCTCCGGCACGTGCTTGAGGATCTGCTTCACCAGCGTGCCGAGCCTCGGCGCGCCCGGCAGATTCGCGCCGTAGCTCGTGAGATCGACGCCGGTGAGCACGACCTCGCGATAGCCGCGCTCGCACGAGCGTGCGCACCTGCGCCACCACCTCGCCCATCGGCACCGAGCGCGAATTGCCGCGGCCATAGGGGATGATGCAGAAGGTGCAGCGGTGGTCGCAGCCGTTCTGCACCTGCACGAAGGCGCGCGCGCGGCCCTCGACGCCGTCGATCGAGATGCGCGCGCGGTCTCGCGTCACCGCCATGATGTCGTTGACGACGACCTTCTCCTCGGCCGCGATGCCGAACGGCGCGCGCGCAGCACGTCCGGTGCGCGCGCCAGACCTGCGCGCTGAGCTTCTCCTCGTTGCCGAGGACGCAGGTCGACCTCGGGCATGTCCGCGAAGCGTCGCGGGCTCGGTCTGCGCCGCGCAGCCGGTGACCACGATGCGCGCCGCCGGCCGCTCGCGCTTGAGCCGGCGGATGGCCTGGCGCGCCTGCCGCACCGCCTCGGCGGTCACCGCGCAGGTGTTGACGACGACGGTGTCGGCGAGGCCGGCCGCCCGCGCCTCGCGGCGGATCACCTCGGACTCGTAGGCGTTGAGCCGGCAGCCGAAGGTGACGACGTCGACGCTCATCGCTACGCCGCGCCGCCGCTCGGCGAACAGCGCCGGATCGAACCGGCCCTCGTATTCGTATGCGACCGGGCCGGTCATCAGCACGTGGTCGTCGCGCTCGCGCCATTCGATCCGCAGGTCGCCGCCCGGCAGCGTCACCGTCACCGTGCGGCCGGTGCGCCGCAGCCGCGCGGCGGCGACCGCCGCCGCGCAGGCGGCCGAGCCGCAGGCCCTGGTGAGGCCGGCGCCGCGCTCCCAGGTGCGCACGCACGATGTGCTCGCGCGACGCCACCTGCGCGCAGCGAGATGTTGGCGCGCTCGGGAAAGATCGGATGGTGCTCCAGCAGCGGCCCGAGCTTGCGCGAGGTCGTAGGCGTCGACGTCGTCGACCCAGAAGATGGCGTGCGGGTTGCCCATGCTCACGGCCGAGGGCGAGTGCAGGATCGGCTTGTCGATCGGCCCGATCTGCAGCTCGATCGCGCGGGTGTCGTCGGAATTCCTCGGCGAGCGGGATCTCGTGCCAGGCAAAGCGCGGCGCGCCCATGTCGACCGTCGAAACCAGCGGCTGCGTCGTCCTTCCAGCAGTTCAGCAGTCCGGCCTTGGTCTCGAACGTCAGCGCGCGCTTGCCGGTTTCCTTGAACAGCAGCTCGGCGATGCAGCGCATGCCGTTGCCGCAGGCGCCCGCCTCCGAGCCGTCGTTGTTGTAGATGCGGACATAGGCGTCGGTGCCGGGCGTGCGCGGCGGTGTGCAGAGGCCATCAGCTGATCGTAGGGCGCGCCGTCCGGCTGCGCGGCCGCGCGCGCCTCGGCCGGCGGTGATCGGCGCCGGCCTGTCCGCGCATGTCGACCACCACGATCTCGTTGCCGAGGCCGTTCATCTTGACGAAAGCGTGGTTGGCGAGCGTGCTCATGGGGCGCCTGTTGTCGCCGCCTTATATGGGCAAGCGGGCGTGCTTGACCAGCATCGCGGAACTGCGGATCCGAGTCTGCTGCGAGAACCTACTGCGAGCCGGCGGCGCCGGCCTGCTCGACGACCTTGCCCCAGCGCACGATCTCGGACCTGACATAGCCCTGCAGCTCCTCGGGCGACGGGCTCACGACCGGAATGAGGCCGCGGTCGGCAAAATCCTTCTGGATGTCGGGCTCGGCCAGGATGGCGCGCAGTTCCCATTGAGCTTGTGCAGGATCGGCTCGGGATCCCGCCGGCGCCACCACCATCTGCCAGGATGAAGCGACATATCCCGGCAAGCCGGCCTGCGAGAGCGGCGGAATGTCGGGAGCGGCGGCGACGCGTTGCGCGGTCGTCACGCCGAGCGCGCGCAACTGGCCGGCCCTGATCAGCGGGAGCGCCGTTCCGAAATCGCCGAACATCAGCGGCACGTGGCCGGCGACCACGTCGTTGAAGGCGGGCGCAAGTCCCTTGTAGGGAACATGCGTCATCGCGATGCCGGTCATGCTCTTCACGAGCTCGGCGTAGAGATGGCCGGCGCCACCGTGCCCGTTCGATGCATAGGCGAGCCCGCCTGGCGTGCGCTTGGCGAGCGCCACGAGCTCCGCCGACCGAGTGCACCGGCAGCGCCGGATTGACCACGAGGACGAACGGGATGTCGGAGAACAGCGCGACCGGCACCAGGTCCTTGATCGGATCGTAGGCGAGGCTGCTGTAGATGCTGACATTGATCGCCATGGTCGTGCTGGTGGCGAGCAGGATGGTGTGGCCATCCGGCGCCGACTTGGCGACGAAGCTGGCGCCGATGGCGGTGCCGGCGCCCGGCCGGTTGTCGATCACGAACGGCTTGCCCAGCCGCTGCTCCAGCCGCCGCCCGAGCAGCCGGGCCATGGTTTCCGTCCCGCCGCCGGCCGCATAGGGCACCACGAACAGGACGGGTCGCGAGGGATATTCCTGGGCGGGAAGAGGCGCAGGAGGAGCGCCGCCGCGATGGCGAACGTCAATGAGCCCAGCCGCATCGTTTCCTCGGTTTGTTCCGCGTTTACCGCGGGTTCGGACGAGCTAGCGCAAAGCCGGGAACGCGCGGTATGGGCCAAAACAGCCCTGTTTCCTTGACAGTTCCGGTCCCGGTCGCCATAAGCATGCGCGCGGCGCGGAGCTCCAGGTTCCGCGCCCTTTGTTACGGCCCGTTAGCGCCGTAAGAACCCAACACCCGACTGAAAGAAGCCGGTCCGGAACGATCCGAGCGCCGGAATCGAACACGAGGACAAGAACGATGTTCGCAGTCATCAAGACCGGCGGCAAGCAGTACCGCGTTGCCGCCGAGGATGTGATCAAGGTCGAGAAGGTCAAGGGCGAGCCCGGCGAGATCGTCCAGTTCGGCGAGGTGCTGGTGGTCGGCGGCGACGACGTCACGCTCGGCGCGCCGACCGTTGCCGGCGCCTCGGTGGCCGCCGAGGTGCTCGAGCAGGGGCGCGGCGCCGAAGGTCATCGCCTTCAAGAAGCGCCGCCGCAAGAATTCGCGCCGCAAGCGCGGCCACCGGCAGGAATTCACCCTGGTGCGGATCACCGAAATCCTGACCGACGGCGCCAAGCCGACCGTCACCGCGCAGGCCGAAGCCCGAGCGGAAGCCGAAGCCGGCTGCCGCAGAGCGCCGACGGCGACGAGCCGCCGAGAGCCGCGCCGAAGGCCAAGGCGCAGAAGCCGGCGCCGAAGGCCGAAGCAAGCAGCAAAAGCCGGCGAAGCAGCCGAGCAAGAAACCGGACAAGCCGAAATCGGGCGCCAAGGGCAAGAAGAAGTGATGATTTCGTCACAAAGTTGGATTACATAACAGGCGACTGAAGCCGAGTTCAAGGATCGCAGCGATGGCTCACAAGAAAGCAGGCGGATCATCCCGCAACGGCCGCGACTCCAACAGTCAGCGGCTCGGCCTGAAGATTTTCGGCGGCGAGCAGGTGCTCGCCGGCAACATCATCGCGCGCCAGCGCGGCACCAAGTGGCATCCCGGGCACCAATGTCGGCCTGGGCAAGGACCACACGCTGTTCGCGCTGACCGACGGTCGCGTCGAGTTCCGTACCAAAGCCAAAGGCCGCGATCTTCGTATCGGTGCTCCCGATGACGGAGGCTGCGGCCGAATAAACGGCGGATCAATGTGCGTCCGCCGGCATCCAGTCGAACCGGCGGACCCATAAGGGTTCCATGAGGGGAGACGGGATGCCGGCTCCCTCTTCGCTTTTGAGGAGCCCGTGCGATGACACTGCTGGAACAGACGCGCCGGAGAGCCTTGCGAGAGCGCAGCGTTCCGGTCCTCGAGACCGAGCGGCTGGTGCTGCGCGCGCCGCGGCTCGAGGACGCCGCAAGCGATCGCGGTCCTGGTCAACGACCGCCGCATCGCCGAGAACACGCTGCGCATTCCGCATCCCTATACGCTCGCGGACGCGCAGGCCTTCCTCACCACGGCCAATGCGAGCGGCGGCGAGATCGTGTTCCTGATCACCGCCTGGGACGGCGCCGTGCTCGGCTGCTGCGGGATCGGCAAGCTCGACGGCGAGCATCCCGAGATCGGCTATTGGCTCGGCGTTCCGTTCTGGGGCAAGGGCTACGCCACCGAGGCCGCGCGCGCCGTGATCGATCATGCCTTCGGCGATCTCGGCTACGACGTGCTCGTCGGCGGCGCGCGGGTGAGCAATCCGGCCTCGCGCCGCGTGCTGCAGAAATGCGGCTTCGAGTGGACCGGCGTCGGCCTCTACCGCATCCGCGCGCTCGCCTCGTCGGCCCCGGTCGACCGCTTCCGTCTCGATCGCGGTCTCTGGGCCATAGCCCGCGAAGACGGGCGTAAACGCCCTTGAGCTCAAGAGCTGGGGCAGAATTGGCACCTAGCTGATGGAGGAGGAGACTATGCCGGCACCGTTCAACCTCATCGGCATCGACCACGTGGTGCTGCGCGCGGCCGATCCGGCCGCGCTGGAGCGATTCTACATGGAGGTGCTGGGCTGCGCGTTCGAGAAGCGCCAGGGCACGCTGGCGCAGCTGCGCGCGGGTCAAGCGCTGATCGATATCGTTCCGGCCGACGAAGCCGGACCGGCGCAGGGCAGGTCGAGCACCGGCGGCGCCAATCTCGATCATCTCTGCCTGCGGGTCGCGCCGTTCGACGCCTCCGCGATCGCCGCGCATCTGGCGGCGCACGGCGTTCGCTGCGGCGAGGAGGCGTCGCGCTACGGCGCCGAGGGCCAGGGGCCGTCGATCTACCTGCACGATCCCGAAGGCAACGGCGTCGAGCTCAAGGCCCGGTGGCGGGTTGAATGGAATATGCGATGCTGCATCTGTGACTGGACTCGGCATCGTTGTGAGCACACCATGACCCTGACGCACTTCGTGCACGCGACGCGAATGCGCCGGCCCGACCGCAACAGGTCCGGCCGGAAGGGTTGACGCGCGTCCAATCGCGCGAGGCATGCGCCGAGAACCCGAGCCCTTCCGCCGGTGCGGAAGGGCTTTGGTTTTCGGGGTCGGCGCCCCTCACACGAACGGATGTGTCATGAGCAAGATTCTGATCACCAGCGCGCTGCCCTACATCAACGGCGTCAAGCACCTCGGCAATCTCGTCGGCTCGCTGCTGCCCGCGGATGTGCATGCGCGTTTCCGCCGCCAGCTCGGCGACGAGGTATTGTTCATCTGCGGCACCGACGAGCACGGCACGCCGGCGGAGCTCGGCGCGATCGAGGCCGGCGAGGACGTGCGGCACTACTGCGATACGCAGCATGCGATCCAGGCCGACGTCTATCGCCGCTTCGGCCTGTCGTTCGATCATTTCGGCCGCTCGTCCTGCCGGCAGAACCACGCGTTGACCCAGGCATTTCTACGAACGGCTCGAGGCCGGCGGCCTGATCGAAGAACGCTCCGTGAGCCAGGTGTGGTCGTCGGTGGACCGGCGCTTCCTGCCCGACCGCTACGTGCTCGGCACCTGTCCGCATTGCGGCTCTGCCGCCGCGCGCGGCGACCAGTGCGACGGCTGCGGGACGCTGCTCGATCCCGCAGACCTCGTGCGGCCGCGTTCTGCGCTGTCGGGCGATGCGCACGTCGAGTTGCGCGCGAGCCGTCATCGCTTTCTGCGCCAATCGCTGCTGGTGGATCGCCTCAATGCCTGGCTCGGCACCCGCACGGGGTGGCCGCCTTTCGTGGCGGCGCTGGCGAAGAGCTGGCTCACGTCGGATTTGCGCGATCGCTGCATCACCCGCGATCTCAGCTGGGGCGTGCCGGTGCCGGGCTTCGAGAACAAGGTGTTCTATGTCTGGTTCGACGCGCCGATCGGCTATATCGCGGCGACGCAGGAGTGGGCGGAACAAGACCCTGCGCGTCGACTGGCAGGACTGGTGGTGGCAGGCGGATGACGTCCGCTACATCCAGTTCCTGGGCAAGGACAACGTGCCGTTTCACGCGGTGAGCTTTCCCGGCAACGCTGATCGGATCCGGCGAGCCCTGGAAGACCGTCGACGTGATCAAGGGATTTCATTGGCTCAACTACGAGGGCGGGAAATTCTCAACCAGCCGCCGGCGCGGCATCTTCACCGATGCGGCGCTGGAGGAACTGCCGGCCGACCTGTGGCGCTGGTGGCTGATCGCAAACGCGCCCGAGACCTCCGACACCGATTTCACCGTCAGCCGCTTCGCCGCGGACGTGAACAAGGACCTGGCCGACGTGTTCGGCAACCTGGTCAACCGCCTCGTTCGGTTTGCCGCGCAGGCATTTGACGGCCGCGTGCCGGGCGGGGCGAGCCGGCGCGCGCGAGCACGCGCTGGCAGCCGAGATCGACCGGCGCGTCGCGCAACTGCGGACGCATCACGAAGCGCTGGAGTTCCGCCACGCCGCCGCGGAGACGCGCGCGATCTGGGCGCGCGCCAACGCCTATGTGCAGGAGACGGCGCCCTGGACCGCGATCAATTCCGATCCCGCGCGCGCCGCGGTCAGCACGCGAACCGCGCTGAACCTGGTGCGGCTGTCGGCGGTGCTTGCCTGGAGTATCGTGCCGACGCTCGCCGGGCAGGGTCTTGTCCGCTCTCGGCGAGGACGCGCCGATTCCGCCTTGGCCCACGCAGGCCGGAAGCGATCTCTTGCAGGACCTCCTCGCGGACCGGCCCATCGGACCCATCGGGCCGCTGGTCGCCAAGCTCGACGCGACCGACATCGCCCGCCTGTCGCGGCGCTTCGCCGGCGTGGCGCCGGAGACGTGCTAGTGCGGCGGCCCGACCAGATCATATCGTTGCTGGAGTGTACTCAATAAATCGCGGCAGGTGAGAATGGCCTGACAATGTCCGCTTTGGATCCCTACGGCCCTAAGTCGGATATCGTGACATGTCCGAAAAGTGCCGACGAGCCGCATCCGTCATTATTTTCCCTTCGCCAGCTGCGCGACGTCACGGGCGGGCCGATGAAAAGCTTCGCGACCGGACTGAACGCTGCGGTTCTTCAGGGTGACGATGCCGACCGGCAGCGGGTCATTGGCAGTGTGACCGCGAGACTTGAGCTCCGGACGCGCGGTGGGAAACCTCAATGCGGAAGCCGGAACAATCGTGCGAAAGAGCCCGCTCGCCAGGAGACTGGTCGGACCTCGGGAGAACGGTGACCACTGTCACGCTAGGATAATCTGTTCCCGCTGGCACGAAGCTCCATTGCTGACCGATCCGACCACGCTTGCTGGCGGTGGTAGCACCCATGCTTCATTCGCCAACTCTGCAAGCGCAATCCTACGCCGCCGAGCCCATCGATGTTGCGCGCCCGCCACGACGACGAACGGTCATCAAAAGAAAATCGAAGCCTTGTCGCTCGTCTGCAATGCGGCCGGATCTCCGTGCAACCAGGGAGATCGACGTTGCGCTCGCTCAGCTCACGGTGCAGACGCGCCGGATTTCGCCGTCGCTCAGGCCGGGCTACGAATTCAATCTTCCATTTGAAAGACCGGGAGTTGGTAGCGACGGCGGGCCTCGTAGATGATCGAGGTCTCGATGCGGGTGACCCCGGGCCGGCTCGTGAACTGGTCGAGGGCGAGGTCCTTCAAATGCTGCGTATCCCGCACGACGACGTGCACTACGACGTCGTAACGGCCGGTCACGAGAAAAGCGACGCGGACCTCCGGCACCCCGGCGATATCATCCATGAACTGATCGACCGTGCCGCGCTGGTGCTTGGACAATTCGATCATGAACAGCGCCTCGAGCCCGATGCCGAGCGCCTTCGGATCGACCTCGGCATGCGTTCCTCGCAGCACGCCGGAATCCCGCATTCGCTTGATCCGCTCGTGCGTCGAGGATGGTGCGAGTGCAACCTCCGCCGCGATCTCTTTGACCGAGAGCCGAGCATTGTTCTGCAACAAGCCCAGAATGGCGACATCCATTCGGTCTAGGCCGGCTTTGGCCTCTGAACTTCGAAAAACATTCGTTCGACCGTATGACATGCCGACGATAATAGTGATTTTTATCTGAACTGCCAGATGAAATTAGGATAGTCCGCTGTTAAACCGCAGGAGAGAAAGCCGCGATCATGAGTGATATCGACAACGACAAGGTTGGAGCATTGGTGGGAAAGATGCTGGGAGATTTGGGCGGCGCGTTCAGCGTGCCGACGGCCCGCATCGGCTTCCGGCTGGGCCTCTTTGATGCACTTCATCGCCACGGCGCCGCCCGCATTTCTGAGCTCGCTGGGCGGACCGGATTGGCCGAGCGCTACGTGCGTGAATGGGCATTCGCGCAGGCCGCCAACGGCTACATCGCTTTCGATGCGGAGCAGGAGCAATTCAGCCTGACGCCAGAGCAGGCGATGGTCTTTGCGAACAAGGAAAGCCCTGTGTATCTGGAAGGCGCCTTCGATCTCGCTTCGGCCATGGTCGAAGGCCAGAGCAAAGTTGAAGCGGCGTTTCAGACCGGGCAGGGCGTTGCTTGGGGCGAAAGCTGCGGTTGCCTGTTCTGCGCCGTCGGCGCGTTCTTCCGGCCAGGCTACGTCAACAGCATCGTCCAGTCTTGGCTCCCCTCATTGGACGGCGTTCTGCCAAAGCTGAAGGACGGCGCCAAGGTGGCTGACATCGGTTGCGGCGTGGGATTTTCGACGCTTCTGATGGCGAAAGCCTTCCCCTCGAGCTCGTTCGTCGGTTACGACTTTCACGCGCCCTCGATCGAGCAGGCCAACTCGCATGCGAAGGCGCATGGTCTCGCCGATCGCGTGCGTTTCGTGACTGCCCCTGCCAAAGACATCACCGACCGCGACTTCGACCTCGTCACCATGTTCGACTGCTTACACGACATGGGAGACCCGCGCGGCTGCGCGAAGCATGTACGTAAGCTGCTGAAACCGAGCGGCTCTTGGATGATCGTTGAGCCAATCGCGGCCGACCATCCATCGGTGAATGTCGGCAATCCCGTCAGCCGACTCTACTACAACGCTTCGACCATGATCTGCGTGCCCACGTCACTCGCGCAGGAGGTCGGCGAGGGTCTCGGCGCCCAGGCGGGAGAGGCGAAGTTGACCGAGGTGCTGAAGGAGGGCGGCGGCTTCCGCCATGTTCGACGCGCCGCGCAAGGGCCCTTCAACATGGTGCTCGAAGCCCGGCCGTAAGAACGGGTGCGAGCGGTTGTTCGTGCAGAGGGCACCCGCTCGTCCCGACCACCGATTTGATGGACACCACAATGTGCCGGATTGACGAACAGGATTTTCCTATCGAACCGCGGCAGCTGACGCTGGAGAAGTGGCAGAATTTCAAGCGGCGCGTCACCGAACGCGCGCAGCAGGACCGACAGCAAGTGTTGCGCGCGGCCGCGATCGCTTTGCCTCGCGCCTTGCTAGCAGGGGTTGCTATGGCGGGAGCCTGCTCGCGCGGATAGCGAGCAAGGCGTGTAGCGCCTACGCATTGCGGCGTGAATGGCGGGCAGTGGTCCGCGCCGTCGACGATCGGATGCTGAGGGATATTGGGCTCGGCTGCTCGGGAGATCGAATCCGCAATCGACAGCGATCCCGGGAATGCATTGCTCTGGCACGCATCAGCCGACACGAATGCCAGACACTTTTCGACCGCGGCGAACCCCGATCGGGTCACCGTATGCCAACAGCCGACATGGCGTCTATCATTTTCGCTTCGCCAGGGGCTTTGCGACTTCGCGTGCGCAGTCGATGAAAAGCTGCGCGACCGGGCTGAGCGTGCGGTTCTTCAGGGTGACGATTCCGTTTGGCACGCGGGCCATTGGCAGTTCAACGGGCAAGACCTTGATCTCCGGGCGCTTGGCGGGAAATCTCAATGCGGAAGCCGGGAAAATCGTGACAAAGCGCCCGGTCGCCAGCAGACTAATCCGCACCTCGGAGGAATCGGTGACCACAGTCGTGCGAGGATAATCGAGCCCGCTGGCGCGAAAGGCTTCCATTACGACCGACCCAATCACGCTTTCCGGCGGTGGCAGCACCCACGATTCGTTCACCAGCTCGGCAAGCTCGATCCTGCGCCGCCGCACCCACGGATTTTGCGCGCCCGCCGCGACGACATATGAGTCATCAAAGAGAAATTCGAAGTCCAGTCGCTCGTCTGCAATGGGGCCGAATCTCCGTACGATCAAGAGATCGACGTTACGCTCGCTCAGTTCACGGTGCAGTGTCTCCACGTATCCGGTCACGAGATGAAACACGATGCGCGGATAGCGCCGGGAGAGCCGATCGACGACGGCGGAAACGAAGCTCGCGGCCAGAAAGGCGGTGCTTCCGATCCGCACTTCCCCGGCCGTAGGGTCGGCGAGAAACTCGATGTTCTTCACCGCTTGGCGCAGGTCATCGAACACGGCCGACTCCGCCATCGAGCAAGGCGCGACCGTACTCGGTCGGCTCGACGCCCTGCGGGTTGCGGTCGAGCAGACGCACGCCAATGCGTATGTTCCAATTCCGCGATTGATCTGGAAATGGCGGACTGCGCGGTGTTCAGGAGCGCGGCCGCCTTGCTCATGCTGCCGGCCTGAACGACGGCCATCAGGACGTGAAGGTCGTGCAGCTTCATCCGACGTCCGATACGATCGCTCACCTGCATCGCGGCACCCATCACCAGACTGAGATATATGCATGCCAGAAATAGCATTATGCGCGCATAGCCGCATCCACTATCGTTCTCGCGACGAGGCTGGCGGAACAGGCCGGCACCAAGACCGCGCGTCTCGCAAGCCCGGGACCAGAGGAGGACGCCATGAAACTTCCGCGCCGCCAATTTCTGCATCTGGCAGCGGGCGCTGCCGCGCTCCCGGCCGTGTCGCGCTTCGCGTGGGCGCAAACCTATCCGTCGCGGCCGGTGCGCATCATCGTCGGCTTTGCCGCCGGCGGCGCGAACGACATCCTCGCGCGCCTGATGGGTCAATGGCTGTCGGAGCGGCTCGGCCAGCCATTCGTCATCGAGAACCGGCCGGGCGCCGGCAGCAATATCGCCACCGAGGCGGTCGTGCGTGCGCCGCCGGACGGCTATACGCTCCTCCTGGTCGGTCCGGCGAACGCGATCAACGCGACGCTCTACGACAAGCTCAATTTCAATTTCATCCGCGACATCGCGCCGGTCGCGAGCATCATCCGCGCGCCCTACGTCATGGTGGTGCATCCATCGGTTCCAGCCAAGACGGTTCCCGAGTTCATCGCCTATGCCAAGGCCAATCCGGGCAAGCTCAACATGGCGTCGGCGCGGCAGCGGGATCACCCACATGTCACCGGCGAGCTATTCAAGATGATGGCCGGCGTCGACATGGTTCACGTGCCCTATCGCGGCGTGGCGCCCGCGCTCACCGATCTGCTCGGCGGGCAGGTGCAGGTCGTCTTCGCCAACCTGGCCGCGTCGATTGAGTACATCAGGGCCGGCAAGCTGCGCGCGCTGGCGGTAACCACCGCGACGCGCTCGGAGGCGCTGCCGGACATCCCGACCGTAGGCGAGTTCGTGCCGGGCTACGAGGCGAGCACGTGTGTTTGGCCTCGGCGCGCCCAAGAACACGCCCGCCGAGATCATCGACAAGCTCAACAAGGAGATCAACGCCGGCTCTCGCCGATCCCAAGATCAAGGCGCGGCTTGCCGACCTGGGCGGCACGGTGCTTGCGCGGCTCGCCCGCCGATTTCGGCAAGCTCATCGCCGAGGAAACCGAGAAGTGGGGCAAGGTGATCCGAGCGGCCAACATCAGGCCGGAGTGAGGATGACCGCCGCCGCGCTATTCCGCAGAAATGGAGAGAGCTCCACATGCAACCGCTAAAGGGCAGCAAGTCGGAACGTATGAGGTTGAACGTCGCTCCCACTACGCCGCTCGGCCCGGCTTCCGCATCGCCGAGCTGCAGATCAGTCCGACGCAAACGATACCCTGGCATTACCACAGCGAAGTGCAGGACACATTCTACGTTATCAACGGAACGATACGTATTTTTACACGCGAGCCTGAAGAGGAGGTGTGCCTGACGGTCGGTCAGACCTATGCTGTTCGTCCGGGACGTCCTCATCTTGTCACTAACGCTGGTGACACCTCAGCCGTGTTCCTGGTTTTGCAGGGGATGGGTGAGCACGATTTCGTCGCTACTCGCCTGATGGCGAGCGGCTTACTGCGCCGGGCGTTGAATGTCCGAACCGGGTCAAAGCGGAAAGGCTCGCAGCGAGCATATTCCGTCCGGCTACTCCCAAGAGCGGACATCGTTGATGCGTTCTCGCACTTCCGATTTGTTCCATGGCACTCACGTGCCGGTGAAGGAGCCGTCGACAGCATCAAAGCAGACATTTACGAGGTCACTCGATCACCTCGTCGGCGCGCAATACCATCGATGGCGGCACAGTAAGGGCGGGCGCCTTGGCCGTCTTAGCGTTTAGCGCCGTCACTGTCTCTATTGGCAAGTTTCCTTCGCCAGGTAGCGAGCCCGAACGGGTCTTCACGAGCAGCCAGCCTGCGATAGCTGACGAGATCCTCGGCATCGAGCGCCGGTGCTTCACCGCGTCTTTGCTCGGCGCCCGCACCCGATCCGGTCGCGAACGACGTGCCCAAGCCGGCATAGATGTAGTGATCGCCGAAGGCTTGCTTTAATGCCGCAAACGTCGGCTCGCCAGTACAATGACCGGGCGCGATGATCTCCACTTTGAAAGTATCCTTGAGCGCGGCCACGATTTTAGAGATGGCGTCATCCGACGCGGCAACCAAGTGGAAGCCGCCGGCGATCAAATGGATCTTGGGATTTATGGTTGCGGCCGCCTCGACGATCTTGTCGATCCCGGGGTGCGAGCAACCGACCACCAGCACAACTCCATCCGGCGTGTTGATGGCCAGCGAGAGCTCCTTGAGCTCCCGGGTGCCTGGAGCTTCCGACACAAGGGCGATCAGGGTGATGCCGGGGACGATTTCGGTGGTCTTGTCGATGAGCTCAAAGTTGGCGCCCTGCCAGGCCGAGCCGAAGGTCATGACCTCGGGTGGTTTGCCGTCGAAGTAGCGCATGTCCGGCGGCAAGGCTTCGGCCTTCCGATAGAAGCTCGACGGCAGCGACGAGCCGTAGATGCCGAAGCCCTCCTTGGGCGCGTAGATCTTCACCGTTGGATTGACGCTCAACACATGGGCCAGCCCCGCCATGTGATCCCCGTGCCGATGCGATAGAACGACGAAATCCAGCTTGGTGAGATCAACGTTTTTTGCCTTTACGTTCGCCGCGAAGATGTCGCGATCATCGCCCGTATCGAACAGGATGCGCTTGCCGGCAATCTCTACGAGCGCGGAGAAGCCCCAATCCTTCCTCATTGCATCGTCCTTGCCGAAGGCGTCGTAAAGAACCGTGATCTGCCCCGTGCTCGACTGTGCGTATCCCGGAGAGGCGCCGATCGCTGCCGCTGAAGCTATCATCGCGGCGGCTGTAAAAGGACATGCCGAGTCATCGCATAGCTCCCTTCACTGCGCGCACGCTAAACGCGTGGCATGGATGTCGAAGATCAGCAGGAGGAAGGCCTTGCTGAGAGTATGATGCCCGCCGACGGCACGCTCGCTGCCCGCTCCTCAGCGACGATTTCGGCATGTCCCGCTTCAGGGGCCGCTAGGCAAAATCTAACCGATTTCTCGCGTCTGAGAAATGGGTCTCATACGCAGTGTCCCATGTCTCAAATGGGTCAAACGCGACCGATTGACGATGTCCACGGTACGTCTGCTTAACCCCTAACTGCGGAAGTCGGAGCGGGCCGCGTGAAGGGGAACACATATAGCGAGAAGGCATCTGGACTTCGCCTTTCCGCTGCGCAAGTCTTTTTAAGAACAGCTCAACCGCAGGGAGGATTCAATGACGAAACTCCGCATGCTTCCGACCATCCTGGCCGTCGCCTTTGCGTTCGCCGCCGGCCCGGCGCAGGCCGAGATGAAGAGCCAGTGGGTCGAGTACAGCCACGGCGACACCAAGCTCAAGGCCTATATGGCCTACGACGACAAGGTCACCGGCAAGCGCCCGGCCGTGCTGGTGGTCCATGCGCGCGAGGGCATGACGCCGAAGACGCAGGCGCTCACCGAGATCTGGGCGAAGCTCGGCTACGTGTCGTTCGCGGCCGACATTTTCGGCTACGGCCAGGGCGTGCTGCCGAAGGACGTCCCGGAAATGCAGGCGCAGATCGCGATCTACAGCAACGACCGCCCGCTGATGCGCGCGCGGACGCAGGCGGGGTATCGATGCGCTCCTCAAGAACCCGATGGTCGACCCGGCGAAGGTCGCGCTCATCGGCTACTGCTTCGGCGGCGCGGTCGGCGTCGAGTTCGGCTCGACCGGCGCGCCGCTCGTCGCCAATGTCTCGATCCACGGCTCGTTCCGCGACCATCACGCCGGGATGGGCGAAGAACGCCAAGGGCATGTATCCTGATCCTGCACGGCGCCGAGGACCAGGGCTTTCCGCTCCCGGTGGTCGACAAGGTGGTGCAGGAGCTGCGCGGCGCCAAGGTTCCCTTCCAGCTGGAGGTCTACAGCGGCACCGGCCACGGCTTCTCCACGCCCGAAGAACAAGGCCGAGGAGCGCGCCAACGCGCAGTCGATCGCCTCGACCGCGCGGACGCTCAAGGAGCTGTTCGGCATCTGAGCGCGGCGGAAGCCTACGCTCGTCGAGCCACGAACGTGCCGTTCGGCTGATAGAAGATCAATTCGTCCATCGCCCCGTCGGGACCGCGGCGGAATTCTACGCGGAAGCCCTCAAGCTCGGCTAGGGCGAACGTTCGGGCCTGGTAGGGGAGCAATTTGGAGGTTGGCTGACTCCCAACTGTCAGTGTGAGCTGTCCATCTTTGTCCTGCCCCACCACGATGCTCGTCAGCCCGTGGCTGAAAGTGCCGATGCAGTCCTTCCGGAAGGCTGGATCGACGGAATCGCCGGCGGGGACGCGGGTGAAGACGATGTCTTTGACGAGCGGCTCCGAACGGAGCCGCCAGGACTCGCGATGTTTCCTTCGCGGTCGGTGGAAAATGAAATGGCGAGCCGGTCGGGCAGCAGGCGGCCGGGCGCTTCGGGCAGCTCGAACGTGTCGTAGTGCCGATGCGCGAGCGGCTCCGACATGCCGCGATACGCCCAGTGCAATTCGTCACCGGCGTGCGTGATCGTCATCCGGCCGTAGCCAGGATGGGCGTAGTCGCCGGCATAGTCCGCGAGGTCATGGCTTGGCCGCGTGTTCGGCCGCCGCGACGCTTTGCGCGCCTGCCGGTCAACGTCGAGCTGCGCCACGCCTTTGCGGCGCCGCTCACGATAGCGATCGAGCCAGGGCACCAGCTCTTTGCCGCACACACGGTCGAGGACATAATTGGACGAGAATGTCCGGCACTGGGCTGGAATCACGATTGGTGAACACGGCGACACCGACGCCGCGCTCGGGCAGCATCGTCATCAGCGTGCTCCAGCCGATCCAGCCGCCACCGTGGTACACGACGCGCTCTCCGCGATAGCTGTGCAAGCCGAAGCCGAGGCCGTAATGCACATCACCGTATCTCAGCGAATTCGGAGGCCATGACATGCACGCGCGGCGTCTGCAGTTCCCGTATCAAGCTCGGTGACAGCAGCCGTTGTCCCTCGAACTCGCCCTTGTCGAGATGAAGGCGAAGCCAGTTCGCGAAGCTCGCAATCGAGGTGTTGATGCCGCCCGCGGCCGTGCGCGCTGATCGGCCAGAGCTTCGCGCGCAGGCGGGTGTCCCCGTCCATCGCGTAGGGCACGGCCGCGTCGGCGGCTGCGGCGAGATCCGCCGCCGTGAAGGTCACAGTCATGTGCAGCTTGTCGGTCAGTCGGGCGCGGGTAAATTCGGTCCAGCTCTGACCGCTGATGCGTTCGGCCACCATGCCGGCGACGAGATAGCCGAGGTTCTGGTATTGGAAGGTGCTGCGAATGTCGTCGCTCGGCTCCAAATAGCGCATCGCCGCCAGCATTTGCGCGGGCGACAGATCGCCGGGCATATGAATCCAATCGTGGCGCGGCAGGCCGGAATGATGGCAGAGCAAATCGCGCACCGTGATGCGGTCGGTCGCGACGGCGTCATGCAGCCGGAATTCCGGGATGTAATCCCGCACCGGCTTCTTCCAATCAAGGCGCCGCTCGTCCACCAAAAGCGCCAAGCCCGTGGAGGTGAACGACTTCGTGATCGAGCAGATCATGAAATGCGTGTCGGTGGTCACCGTCAAGCCGGCTTCGACATCGCGAAGGCCGTAGGCCTTGACGTAGCGCCACCTCGCCGTTTTGCACCACCGCGATGGCGAGGCCCGGAATCTTCCACTCGTCCATCGCTTCCGCGATGAGAGCGTCGAGGTCGGGAACGAAGGCCGCGATTGGTTCGCTGTGCGCGCCCGGGAATGCCATAGGAGGGATTCCTCAACTGGAGCAACGAAATCTCGCGCGACGCGTCACCCAGATCAATGTTCCCTATCGCAGCACTTACTGGCCCGATCCGGACAGCCGGCAGGTGCAGGCGTCGTTCACTCCAATATTGCAATCGGTAGGGCACATCAAATCGGGCAAGCTCCGGGGTTGGCAGTAACCGGCGCTAGTGATCCCTTGGTCCCGACGCCTCGCCCGAGCACGTGCTGCTACAAGGCCGATATCGAACGTCGGAACCGGGACACCAGCCCGGTTGTCCGCGTCGGCGGCGTTTGATACGTCCGCAATTCCATGGCGCATGACATCCTGATCCGCGGCGGACTGCTGCTCGACGGCACCGGCGCCGCGGGCCGGCTCGGCGACCTCGCCATCCGCGATGGCCGCATCGCCGCCATCGGCACCGATCTCGGCGACGACGCGGCGAAAGTGATCGACGCGCACCGGCCTGGCGGTGGCGCCGGGCTTCATCGACATCAAGACCCATTCCGACTTCACGCTGCCGATCAATCCCAAGGCCGAGAGCAAGGTGCGCCAGGGCGTGACCACCGAGATCATCGGCCATTGCGGCTTCTCGGTCGCGCCGGCGCTGCCGGGCAAGGTCGAGCTGCTGCGGGACTATCTGAGCCCGAGCGCGCCGTGGCTGCCGTTCAAGGAAACGACGTTTCCCGGCCTACCTCGACAGCTTTCCCGGCGACCGCGGTCAACGCCGGCATGCTGGTCGGCCACAACACGCTGCGGCTGATGGTGATGGGCATGGCGGACCGGCCGCCGACGCCGGACGAGCTGGCGCAGATGATCGCGCTGCTGGAGGACGCGCTCGACGCCGGCGCGCTCGGGCTCTCGTCGGGCCTGTTCACCGCGCCCGGCTCCTACGCGCAGCCCGACGAGATGATCGCGCTCTGCCGCGTGGTCAAGCGCCACAACGGCGGCTACTTCACCCACCTGCGCGACGAATCGAACAAGGTGCTGGAAGCGCTCGAGGAGGCGATCGCGATCGCCGCAGACGTGCGGCGTCCATGTCGAGATCGTGCACTTCAAGTGCTCGGGAACGGACAACTGGGGCAAGGCCGCGCGCGCACTCGAGATGATCGCGCGCGGCCAAGGCGCGCGGGCTCGACGTCGACTGCGATTCCTATCCCTATGCCGCCGGCAGCAACCCGCTCAAGAACCTGATGCCGCAATGGGTGCAGGTCGGGCGGCGTCGCGGCCATGCTGGAGCGGCTCGCGCGCGCAGCAGACGCGCGAGCGCATCCGCGCCGACATCGCCCGCGACGGCCTCAACAATTGGGGCCGCATGCCGTCCTGGGATTGCGTGCAGATCTCGATCTCGCCCAACCTGCCGCAGCATGCCGGACGCACCATCGGCGCGCTCGCGGCGCGAGCGCGGCCAGGACCCGATCGATACCGTCGCCGACTATCTGATCGAGGACAAGGGCGCGACGCGGGTGCTGGTCACCTCGATCTCGGAAGACGATATCCGCGCCATCGTGCGCTCGCCGCTGGCGCTGGTCGGCTCCGACGGCAATTGCGTCGCGACCTACGGCACCGTGAGCCAGGGCATGCCGCATCCGCGCTTCTACGGCACGTTCCCGCGCATCATCGGCCACTACGTCCGGCGAGCTCGGCGCTGATCCCGCTGGAGCTGGCGGTCCACAAGATGACCGGCGCGACCGCGCGCGCGCTGAAGCTGCGAGATCGCGGCCTGCTCGAGGAAGGCTATCGCGCCGACGTCGCGATCTTCGATCCCGCCGACTTCCGCGATCGCGCCACCTACGCCGATCCGCACCAATATCCGACCGGCACGCGCACCACCGTGATCGTCAACGGCACGATCGTCGTGGAGAACGCGACCCATACCGGCGCGCTGCCGGGCGTGGTGCTGCGGCGGGACCGCGGCGGCCAGGTGGGCTGACTTGCGGGCCGCGAATGCGCGGCGAGGACGAAACGCGCAAGCCCCAGGGACAATTCTTGCCGCCCGGGATTTTGGTCGACTTTGTAACGCGAATCTCTTATAAAAACGCACAATTCCAAAATTGCGTTGAACACGACACCGCTGCGGGCCGGCTCGCCGACACGGCATGCCCGCAAGCTGTCGGCATGCACCGAGGTGCGTTCGCGCGGGCACGGATCTCTCATGGCACAGACAAGCTACCTGTCCAGGGCGGCTGCCCAACGGGCGGCTCGGCATGCCGCGATTAGGCAGGAGCTCGCCTGTTTTTTCCCTGATATCTGTAGACGCGCGAGAAGTGCCGATCTGACGGGCACTCGCGTCGGCGCGATCTTCGCCGATCAAACGACGGACGCTCGAGGATGACTTTGAGTGAGAGGCGGAAGTCGTGGCAGGCTCGTTCCGGCGACGACCACTTGGAAGCGGAGACCGGCAATGACCGACGCGGGAGGCGTTCTACGTCGCCATTCACTGCCACTGACGAAGCGCGACGTGCCAGTCTGCGAGGGACGAGCTTGGCGACTGATCACCGGGCTGGCGGACCTCAAGATGTGCTGTGGATCACGCGCCCGACCTCGACATGTGCCTGGAGGAGGGGAAGCGGCTGGATGAAGGACCGCGGTATCGAGCTTCCGGCGTGACCGGAACCTGATCAGGCCGGTCGCCGCCGAGCATCTGGACGGCAGCTGGGAGGTCATCCTCGTCGGCTACTCGCCGAAGAGCGACCCGCTCTTGAACGACGCCGCGCAAGGTCCAGCTGCGCGGCAAGAGGAACTAATTTTCGGCGGCACCGCGCCAGGCGCTCACGGCGCCGAGGCGCACGGTTCGCCGGCGGAGGCGACGTGGCGGCGCGGGATCTCCGTCACCGTCGCCAGCCCGCCGCGGTCACGTGCCTCGTGCCCAGGCGCGCGCTTAAGCGCGAGTAGCGAAGGCGGGGTAGACCGGGCGCCTCTCTCAAGATCAAGAGAAGCGCCCGCGGCCTCGTTTGCCGCTGCGCGAATGCAGCATGTGATCGCATCAGACGTCTCCTCGCCGCTCCTGGCGACCCGTGCGCCGCGCTTGACGCCGCTCCATCCCGACCGCCTGCAGTCCTCAGCCTGAGACAGCGTCAGCAGCACGGCTGGGCCTTCGGCGGACCCGCCATTCGGTTGCGTGACCATTGAATTGAGAACGGAACGGCAGCTAGCAACGCGGCACCGCCGATGATCCCAAGCGACAGTGAGCTTCTTCTGGGTGATTGGCTTCCCTCCTGTTTTTTTTGTGCGCCCTCATTGCGTGCACCGCGGCGCGGGAATGCTCATACTCGCGGCTGCGAAGTTTCGCGGCACCGCAGCGCCCTCACGGCGTCGCGGCGCACCGTTCGCCGGCGGAGGCCCGACCGTCGGTCGTCGTGCCACTGGGTCCGGTGCTGAACGGTCGTCCGCGCGCCGGCGCGTCGCACCGTTCGTCGGCGCGGGCGGCGAGGCGACCCGATCCTCGCGACGTGCTAGACAGCAGAGATGCCGTTCTGGGACCCCTGTTCCGAACCGGAAAAGGAGACCCGCCAATGACCACGACACACGAGCGCGTCCGCGCCGTCCGTGAGGCGCTCGTCGAACTTCGACGCGGCGACCTCGAGGCCATCATCGACATCGAACGCTATGCGCAGCAACTACCCGAACCACTACGTCGACTGGGCCGACTTCAGACGACCCCGATCACGTTCGCGGCTCGGATGATGACGACTTTGCTGGATACAACGCCGAACTCCAGCGCTACTTCGTCCCGGCGGAGAACCCGAGGCACCTCGGGTCACGTCCCCGGGCGGCTCTGGGAGTTTCACTTCTCCGCTACATCTTGGAGGCTGGCGCGACCGAGCGCGAGCCACCGGGACCCGGTGACCCTCAATGCCGTGCTTCTTACCGAAACGCCTTCGTCGCCGCCTTTCTCTGAGGATCGCGGCACCACACGCCGGGCGCGCCGGCGCGCGGCGCATCCGCGGCGCGGGCGGCGCGGGATCGCGGTCGACGGCGTCGCCAATCTGCTGACCTGAGTTTCGCTAATGACCACAACAGTGGTTATTGCCAGTGACGTACTTCACATACGCAGGGCCGGATCGGGGCCGAAGGTCCCCCAATGGATTGAAGGACAATCATGACAAACAGCTCTACGCGGCTGCCCAGGAGCGCGGTCACTCGGTCTTGGAATGACGGGCGTCAGCCTCAGCGGGAGCTGGTGGCGGTCGAAACGAATTATGAGGAGGCCGTATGGTTGAAAGCGGGCACGGGTAACCTTCAGGCGTGCGACAGCTCATGTATGTATATGAGGAAACCCGTTCTGGGTTGAGGGGCAAAGTCGGGGCCGACCCTGAGCACCCACATGATGTCATCGGGTAGTTGTTAACCCTCGAGTAGTCAAGGGCTCGCGGAAACCCAGATAATCAAAATCTAGGTTTCCATGGTCAGCCGCGCCTGCGAAACGGCGACCGTGGCGGCTGCTTCTCGAGGGCCGCTGCGGCTGCTCCTGGTCGACCACCGCCGCGATCAGGAGTTCGGCTCCGGAGCCTCCGCCGGCAAGCTTCCATCACCTTCGCCGTGGGATCAGACTGCCGTCTTCCTAAGCAGCCGGTCGACCAGCTCGGAGGAACCGAGCGTGGACCCCGGATTAGGCGGACCGCCTCGTCGTTTGCGGCGGTTAGCAGCGACATCGTGGCCTCCATTTTCGACAACGAAATCAGTATTTTTTACGTCAACCGTCGCAAATGCGACAGCTGGGCGGCTGGCCCGCAAGGGGCTTCCGGCCGACGATGCAGAAAGCCCGGAACGCGCGCTGGATCAGGGACCGGCCATCGCCTTGAACACGGGATCGAGCTTTGCGGTCAGCGCCGCCCCGAAATGACCCTGCGGGTTGGACGGCGGCAGCCGGTCCATCGCCTCCCAGCTGCGGATCAGGATCCTGGCGTGATCGAAGGCGCGCCTGAAATCCGTTCCGGCCGCAACGACTGCTTGAACAGGGCATCGCCGAAATAGGTCCAATCGCGCCCGGTGGCGCAGCCGAACGACGATGCTCTGCGCATCGGCCGCGGTCAGAACGATCGGATCCTCGCTGGCCAGCGGCGGCACGTGAACACGCCGCCGAAACAGGCCGACACGATCACGACCCGGTTCTTGATCCCTTCCTTGTCGAGACTGGCCTTGACGTCCTGCGCGCTCCAGCACGGCCGCGCCGCCGCCCGGTACCTGCAGGCCGATGCCGCCGCTGGTTGCCGTGCGAGGTCATGAACAGGAGCAGTACGTCCTCGCTCTTGTTCATCATCTGCCCGACCGCCTGCACCGCCGCGGCAAAATTCCGGCTGGCTCGCCAGCGGCACCGCCTCGACCGTTTCGGCGTTGTTGATCAACCGGAGCGAACGGCCGTTGATCGGCAAGGATCGCTCGAGCGCCGCCAACGCGCCGTCGACCTCCTTGACGAAAACGTCCTGCTCGGCCCAGCCCGCGATCCCGATGGCGTAGACGTCCGTCACGCCCCTTTGCCCTGCGGAGCCAGGCGCGCAAAAGCCGCTTGCAGCAATGCCGGCTGCAAATTCTGCAGCCGCGCCGATGCGATGTCGGGATCGGCAGTTGCGCTCGCGCCGGGCCGCCTGTGCGGCGCCCGGGCGTATTCCCACCAGTTGGCGTTACTGGCGTCGAAGCCCGGGCCTGCGAACACCGGGGTATGCGGCACCAGGCCCTTGGCGATGAACAGCGCGGCCCAGAGCGCGATCACCCGTGTCAGCAGCCGCAATCGCGCGCCGGGCTCGACGCTGCGAATGATTGCAAACATGCCGCCGATCCAGGACACGAGCGGTGCGAGAAAGAACGAAATCGAGAGCGCCCCCTCCAGCCAATCGTGCTCAGCCCATGGGTGCGCAACGCGGGAAAGAACGAGATCACGATCCCGGATCGGGGTCGGCGGCAGGACCAGCGCCGATGCCAGCCTGATCGCCGACAGCACGACCTCGGTCAGCACCGAGAGCGCAACCATGGCGGAGAGAAACGTCATGCTGCGCGGCCGGGCGCACGAAGAAGGCCGCGACGACGACCGCGATGACGGAGCCACGCGATCAGCGCGTTGAGGCCATACGGATTGAACACCGGCGACGGGATCGCATCGAGGTACTGGATGATGCCGCGAACCAGCGCCAGCACGAGGGTCCAGCCGACGAGAGCGGATAGTCCAACGAGCGGTGGATTCAGCGTAGGCTGCCAGATGGCGGCACGCGCCTGCGAACCTGAACACCGACCACACGCTGGTCACCCCCTCCCCGAGCAGGATCAGTGTCCACCCAAGGCCTCCGGCCGCGACCGTGTATCCCCCCGTCGTTCGGCATCAAGGCACGACGCCTCGGGGCTCTCTCCGTCAGCGAGTGCGCGAACGGATGGCCACCCAAGATGACCGTAATGGGGCGCCGGCCCAGGTGCGGCCCGTGGCCGCCGACGCCCGCGCGTGGAAAGCAGTATCGGATGAGACCGTTGATGAAGTGGAATCGACCGACCACACGATGTGAGAGCTTGGCGACCACCTGCCCATTGACAGCGCCGTCCATGATCGACTAAGATTTCTGTGTGCGCGGGATCGTTCGTAATCGCACGAGCGATGCGCGCGATAAGACCGAAAAGCGGAGGTGCGATGCCCCGGGTTACCCAGGCCGCCATGACCGCCGCGGCATTGTTCGGGCCTCGGCGTAGCGGCAGACTTTCGCGAACGGCAGCGTCGGGGCGGTATTGGGCCAGCAATACGTAACTGGAACGAAGCATACC
>ERZ1370068.1255-contig-11147_pt1 | contig 55429 bp, 91 predicted proteins | sample MGYA00561227_ERZ1370068 | MGnify/ENA primary metagenome ERZ1370068 (study PRJEB38410, sample SAMEA6850437) | metagenome | study: Metagenomic assessment of the ecological functions of the soil: analysis of the soil microbiota associated with the... | reverse complement strand
CCACACGTATTGCTTGAAGCTTCTTATTAAGATGACCCCGCTCATCCTGATAAATCATTTTTAACGACCTAACTCACTTCGCAGACTTTTTCTTCAATGCATTCAGAAAAATATACTCATAACTGATCATCCAGCTACTTCTTCATATTCCTGTAAATATCACTCTTCAACTGAAAGCGATAACCAAGATTCAATTTTGCTGGTGCTTTTAAAGATCAATTGTAATCGATGGAGCAAAGGTCGAGAGTAATATTTTTCGTATTCCCAATCAAGATTTTGCCCGCCTAACAACTCAGCGTAGATATTGAGGGTTTGTCTGATTATAATCTTTATACTCAAGTGGTAAAACAAGGTAACCGGCAGATAAAGAATAATTCAAACTTTGAAAAGCATACTGCTGTGGCTTCTCATTTCTTTTTTCATCCAATACTTCAATGATGCTTGCGGTACCAGAACACAAGCGAGTTTATTCCAAAGTTGTGTAGCTATCAAGCCAGCTTGTACACCACGCTATGATCCCCCATTAAGTTTAGATTCATTATGCTGAAGATGATTCCTGCTGTAAGCTGCCGTAGCAAATGCAGCCATGCGAAAATGCTTATGCACATCATCATTTGAAAGAAAACGATACTTAGCATATACTCTTGCCGACTCGTAATAAAAAAATTTTCATACATGTTGGAAAAGTAAGACCTGCATGCAACATCCATTTTTACTTAATCCAAACATAACTTCCGGACTGTATCGCTGATCTATCTTGTTTCCATGAACACCATTGCCAAACATAGCACTCATCTTCAAGGCTCATTGATTTTGCCGGCATGTTAGAAGCCGGTTCGGTATATGGAAAAAAGTTCCTGCGCTGTAGTATTGAATCCTCATTAATATCAGGAATGCAGGTAAAAATCTTTTCATTTTAAATTTTATAACCCAAGCAGTTCTTTAATTTTCTTTCGAGGTCATCTTTTTCAAGATTGATCGCTACTACATCTCCATTTTTATTTATTAGAAATGATGCTGGTATTGCATCCACCTGCCATTTTGTTGCAGCCATTGCATCCCATCCACCCGGATCAATTCCTGACATCCATGTGATCTTATCTTTAGCAGCTGCTTTTTTCCAGTCGATTCTTTTGATCATCCAATGAAACACTTAGTATTTCAAATCCTTTATCCTTGTACTTATTGTACATTTTTACCAAATGCTTATTTGAATAGCGGCATGGCCCACACCAGCTTGCCCAGAAATCAAGTATAAAAACTTTGCCTTTTAAAGATGAAAGTTTTATCGAATCGCCTTTTATGCCGACAACTGTAAAATCAAGACGATAATCAGTGATGTTGGGGATTGGTCCTTGTGCATTGACTGCAGATGCAGAAAAAGCAAGAACTAAAACTAAGGATAAGAATGCGTAAGGTTCTTCATTTCGTTTTTATTAAAGAAAGCTTCTCTCCCGCTGTTAGGGGAGAGAAACTTTGATCAAATGATAACATGATAGACTCTTTCTTCTGAATGCATACCATCTTTAACACAACAATTGCCGGCTTTGCCTGTCTTGATGCATTCCATTTTTGTAGCAGCGCTGATACTTTTTATATTCCTTTGCTGAAAGAGAAATCCTTATCAACAATAGTTAAAGGTCTGCTCGCCGTTCAACACTTTATCGCTGCTACTTATAAAGTGAAAGTTCTTCACCATCAAGCTCCAGGTGTTTATCTTTTTGAACACTCACATCTGAAAAATTCCCTGTCACTTTAAGTGATGCAACAGAAAACCCTGCATCTTCCACCGCTTTCTTCAACGCATCAAAATCAGCATTATTGTTTTCCTTTAAAGATGATGGTGTATTCCTGGCTTTTGATATTCACTTTTACTTCCTGTACAAACGGGACTTTCTCCAATGCCACTTTCACTGCCTTTGAACACATGGAGCAGGTAAGTCCACTTGCCTGCAAGTGTTGCCTTAGAAAACTGTGCATGCAAAGCAACAGTAACAAAAGCCACTACCAACAATTGCAATATCTTTTTCATATCAGACTAGTTTGAAAGATTAATGTTTATGCTCTTCCATCATTTTTGCAGCAGTCTTTACCATCATGTCCTTCTTTGGTGCAATTTGCCATCTTTGCAGCAATCCATTTTAGCTGTTACCATCTTTACAGCAATCTTTACCATCATGACCTTCTTTAGTGCATTTACCATCTTTACAGCAATCCATTTTTTCACTGTCAGTTGTTGCTACTGCTGTTCTATCATATTTGCAACAATGCATGAAGTTTATCGTATGCTTCAGTCTGTAGTTTTCACTCCCACATTATCATAGCCTGCATCAGCAATGCTTTCTGAATTTTGCAAGATTAGAGGAAGTGGAATTGTATTTAACGGTAATGACCTTCGTGTCTTTATTCCAATCAGCATAAGTGGCACCAGCCGCTTTTGCGGCTTTTTCAATTTTGGCTTCACACATGCCGCAATTACCGGAAACCTGGAAAGTTTCAGTTTTTGTCTTTTGAGAAAAAGAAGTTGCTGCAATTGCGCAACAAAGAAGAAAAGTTGAAAATATTTTAAGCGATTTCATGATAATTTGAATTTATTACTTTAAAACGATTAGATTCTTAATTCGTGTTTCTACTATTCTAATGTTGAATAGCGACATATGAATGCACATAAGAGTGACGACGCAACTAGGAGCTACATAGTAGCACTGTCTGATTGGCTCATAATAATCTCAAATCCTGAAAACGCAATTTTGTAAGTAGGTGTCCTGCTTACTTAATGGAGGAGAATGTGTATGTAAGTAAAGTTGATGAGTTGATCTAACCAGGAATGTTTCATTCCAAATCTGTAAGTCAGCAACAACCGCATCAGGTGAAGTGAATTTAAAACTTGATAGCAGATGTCTGCTGATCATCCTGGATCTTAAAGATCTTTACTTCATCCTTGCAACACTCATTGCCTTCTGATTTATGCATGCCGCATACACCACAATAATCAGATTTGTTGGCACCGAATTGTACTGAATCGAAGGTGCGTCCATGCAGTAGTGAAAATTAATTACTCACACCGCTACTGAAAGCAACATATAAGCATCAAGCAATATGGACGGCAATGGCCTTTTCATTTTAGCAAGTACACAAAGATAACACGAGTTTCTATTAAAATCGTATGACTTTGAAAAGAAATTTATGAGTGGTAAGATTTTGTGAATCAATTAAGAAAGCTCCAATAAATACTCAAGCGGAAGTTCAAACCAGGGTAAGGATAGTCAGGAGCGGCAAAAATTATTATGCCGGAAACCCAAACCATTTTCAACAGTTAAAGTATTCAGGTTCTCCGCCCGGATAAAGGCCCGGAAATTACGGATCCGGAAGTGTATGTATGCTGCGATATCAGGACGGTTGTTGATGCGAACGCTGTCCTGGTAAAAGAATTGTCCGATCGCTGGTGAATATCCATCTGCATTGTAAGGTGTATGATACTTTACTTCAAAACCCGTTGCAATATTCAGTTTCTTAAATCCTAAGCGTTCCTTCATAACCAAAGCGGTTGCGGGTAAAGAACGTTGGCAGATTGAGATCAACATCTCCTGTTTTTTGTTGAAAATAAACATCAGTGTGCCATAGCCATCGCTTACCAATTCTAAATACTTTTCCGAGTGAGATCTGTAAAACATTAAACAGGGCATTTTCCTGTTGTACTTTGTAATAATCTGTGTAATAAGTGTAGTTGGCTGCAAGAAAATAGTTACCAGAAATTTCAAGGGCGGGCTTTGCCAAATAAAACGATCCGTTGATCAGTGTAATATTTTCTTTGTTGAGATCTTTTGGTGTATCAAAGTAAAAACTGCTGCGTCTGATCAAAAGAAAACGAAGGTGTTCGGTTCACGTTTCTAAAACTAAGATCAATATAATCTCCTTTCTTTGACACGATCTCTTTTCAGGTTCATAAAAGCCTCATAATCGCCGGAATTAAGCCCGGTAAAAATAAAGTTTGCCTGCGACTGTAACATCCCATTTCTTGTCACGTGTCATATTCCTGTACTCACCCTGCCCAATCAGGTTGTAAAACGAACTCCGTAAACTTATCTGTAATTGCTTTCAGATTTTGGACAACAATGCCGAGCTTAAGAAACTGTAATTGATTTTTGCGTCAGGAAAGGTGTAGATCGAAAACTCATTGTTTATTTCTTTCCACCTGTCGAAAAGGGTCAATGTACTATCAACTAATATATAATTATATGCGCTATCGTAATACAATGGAGAAGGATAATAACCTATATCTAAATTGGGTGTGTCCATGAACTTTAGCTTATAAGTACTATACCTGAAGACATGTTCAAACCTGAGCCTGGGATAAAATAATGGAATGACGACTGAGTCGCCAACTATCGAATCCTTTTACCAAGATCATACTGTTGCTTAACCATCAGGTGAAGATCAGCGTAGCGATTTCCTGTGTGTAAAGTCGAGCTGAAAAAATTTGTTCCAAATTGTGCATCGCCACCTAATTTGGTTGGAATATTGAACCGATCATTGTAGATAGGGTTATTCAAATAATCCTGGTCGTTTCTTAAACCACCATTTTCATCTGATTGCAGCGCATTAGAAAGTAATACAAAATAATTATTGTACCGTTTGTTTATTGACTGATACCAGGAAGTAACAAGGTAATTATTATCATTTGTTTTTTGATTTTTAAAGAAGCCAGGGGCGTTAATAAGACGATATTGAAGTAATATATTCAAGTTCGGTTTCACGTTTTGTGTGTGTGTGATCTCAGCTATCTGTTCGGCTCTGCCACCAAGCATATAAGCTAATTCAGTATATGGTCTTGTCGTATTAAAAAACGTATTGTTTCCAGGTTCCAGTGATACGCATCAAAAGCATGCATGCCGTGATCCCATCCGCTACGCATATTGGGATCAAAAAGAATTGAATGGGTTGCTGTTCCTACATTTCCTAAAAAAGCATGTTCTGCAGGGATCGGGAAACGTTTGTTGAAATCCATTATTGAAGAATCAAGCTTGTTGCGTTGAAGAGAAAAAGGTAATTGATAATAAATAGTAATTGAATCTTCGTATTTGTCGCGATGCTGAAGACTGTCGGAACCTTGTCCGGAAAGCGCACCTGAAAATCTGCCTTGCACCTGCCCCTGGCAAATTATTAATTCCTCTTCCCATCGGGTTTGTCCGTTGAGAAAAAATTGTTCCTGAGAAAAACAGTAAAAAAATGAAGTATGTAGATCTTAATGCCAGGGTTAATAATTAAAATGTGAAATTACAGCCGCAAAAATAAAACCGGGAATATCAAAAGTTAAAGTACTCCAACCAATTCCTTAAAAATAGCTGCCAGTTTCGGCTCTGCCGCTTTTGCAAAATGCAATACTTCTTCATGTGTGATCTTAGTATGATCTTCTCTAAGACCCAGAGTCTGTGATAACACTCATTGCAAAAACGGGAATACCCATGTGATTGGCGACGATACATTCCTGCACAGTACTCATACCAACTGCATCGCCTCCTATTATATGTATCATCCTATACTCTGGCAGGAGTTTCATAAGTGGGCCCGGTAACACAGAAATACACTCCTTCTTTTACTTCAATTTGCAAATTGGCTGCCACCGTTTTTGCTTTTTCGATCAGTTCTTTTTATATGGCTCACTCATATCCGGAAAACGTGGACCAAGTTCATCAATGTTTTTCCGATCAATGGGTTTCGCATATCAATGCCGATATGATCTTTGATGATGCATAATATCGCCAACATTAAATGATGGGTTAACACCACCTGCCGCATTTGAAAGCAATAATGTTTTAATACCTAATAATCCAAGTACACGGATCGGGAAAACAACTTCCTCGGATGAGTAACCTTCATAATAATGAAAGCGACCACCCATGCATACAATTTTTTTACCTGAAAGATTTCCGAAGATCAATTTGCCTTTATGACCTTCTACTGTTGATACAGGAAAATTTGGTATATCGCTGTAATCAATTTCTTTTTCGATCTCGATCTCTTCAGTAAAATTCCCAAGACCACTGCCTAATACAATGCCCACTTCGGGTTGATGCTTATATTTTTCTTTAAATACTCAACTGCCTCATTCAGTTGTTTCAATGCTTTTTTACTCATAGAAAAAGATAAGACGGCAAATATAGATTTTTGGCGGTGAAGTTTGATTTAAGAACCTATTCATAATGACCTTTAATAATTATACCGGTAAAAATCACACCACTCCTCATCACATAAAAGTTTTTTGAGAACGGGATCATTTAAAACATCGACATAATCCATCCATTTTTTCCCAACTTTTATTTTTCGGTAAACTAAACGAATGCCCTGGCTATAATCAACCCACCAATAGATATGACCTGTATATAATGGTTGAATAGGATTGCCATCAAGTTTGTGCCATCCATAAATTGCAACACGATCAGGTTTTGGATCTCTTGAAATTTTTCCGCTGATAACAACATCTTTTTGAATGCCTGCGATCAATCCCTTTCTTCCTTTTCGTTGTCCTTCTATTATTAAATGATGATGCCACATAGTTGGAGTGCTGTCACGAAAAGCAAACATGGGAACGGGTTCCAATTTTATTTTAGCAGCTTTATAAATATCATCCACCATTTTTCTTGTTGGTAAAAAACAATTAAAGCTATCAGCAATCTTTTGAGCAGCTAATGGAGTGATATTTATTCTTGCCCAATCATCATCTGTACCAATGCTAAGATAATCAGGAGAAACAAAATATTCAGCATTTGATGGTTTTACCAGTTACAGAATCAATGATCGAAACTTTTATTCTTTCAAATTTTTTAGAAATGAAGGGATATTACCTGCAAGAATTTCTTTCACAGCAAATGAATCTCTCTCCTGCCATTTCATTCCAAAAGCCTGGTGATAAAAATCATTGCCAGTAAGCGATGAAGTTCGTTGAGGGGCTTCTATCTTTTTTGTTGTTTGGCAGGAGACAATGAAAAAATAAATATGGCAATAACCCATCTCATGAATGAAAGATAATAAAAAGCTCAATAGATGAACAGAAAGATGAATGGAGCGTCGCAAGTAAAGTCAAACAGTAGCAATGATGTCTGGCTACAAAAACATCAAACTTCAAACTATCAAACCTCAAACCAACATCTTATCTTCGCCGAAATTTTTCCCATATGAACCTTCACGAATTCCAGGCAAAAGAACTTTTGAAAAAATATAATGTACCCGTGCAGGAAGGAATTGCATGTGGCACTGTGCATGAAGCTGAAGAGGCTTATCGCCAAATAAAAACTCAATTCGGAAGTCCGTTTGCAGTTGTAAAAGCACAGATACATGCAGGTGGACGTGGTAAAGGAACAATAAAAGAAACCGGCATCAATGGAGTAAAAGTTGGAAAAGGTCTTGATGAAGTAGTAGATTATGCTCAAAAAATTTTAGGTGGCACGTTGGTGACTTTGCAAACAGGTCCGGCTGGCAAAGTGGTTCATAAAATTTTGGTGGCGCAGGACATGTATTATGATGGACCAACTGAAAGAAAAGAATTTTATTTATCAGTGTTGCTTGATCGCAGCAAGGGACAGAATGTAATTATGTATAGCACTGAAGGTGGAATGAATATTGAAGAAGTGGCGCATAATACTCCGGAAAAAATTTTTAAAGAATGGGTTCATCCTGCCGGCGGCTTACAACCATTCCAGGCAAGAAAGATCGCTTTCAATTTAGGATTGAGCGGCGAAGCGTTTAAGAATTGCGTAAAGTTTGTAACCAATTTATACAATGCATATGTAGGATTGGATTGTTCAATGCTTGAGATCAATCCATTGTTCAAAGCTGCTGATGATAAAATTGTAGCCGTTGATTGTAAAATGAACCTGGATGAAAATGCATTGATGCGTCATCCCGATCTTTCTGCATTGCGTGATGTAAGTGAAGAAGATCCTACAGAAGTGGAAGCGGGAAAATACAATTTGAATTTTGTAAAGCTTGATGGCAATGTTGGTTGTATGGTAAATGGCGCTGGTCTTGCTATGGCAACAATGGATATGATCAAACTTAGTGGTGGTGAGCCAGCAAACTTTCTTGATGTTGGCGGTACTGCAAATGCTCAAACAGTTGAAGCCGGCTTTAAGATCATTTTGAAAGACCCTGCAGTGAAAGCAATATTGATAAATATATTTGGCGGTATTGTTCGTTGCGATCGTGTAGCACAAGGTGTGATCGATGCTTATAACAAATATGGGCAATATCAAAGTACCGATCATTGTTCGCTTGCAGGGCACGAATGCTGAAGAAGCAAAAAATTGATTGATGAAAGTGGATTAAAAGTGCAATCGGCTAATTTTGTTAAGTGAAGCTGCTGACCTGGTGAAGAAAGCGGTTGCGTAGATGATAGTGGATAGATGATAACTGATAATAGATCCTGCAATACTGCAGGATTTTTCTTGATATGATATTTATCTTTGCATAATGGCTGAAGACTTATTAATAACAAAAGGCACTAAAGAAGAACAATACGAATCATTGCTTCCTCAAATAAAGGATTGCTGGAAGGCGAGCCTCGATCTTATCGCAAACCTTGCGAATATTACTGGTGCATTGAAAGAACAATTCAACTGGTTATGGGTTGGTTTCTATTTAGTAAAGAATGATGAATTAGTATTAGGCCCATTCCAGGGACCAGTTGCCTGTACAAGAATTAAAAAGGAAAAGGTGTTTGTGGTGCAAGTTGGGCCAAGGCGCAAACGTTGATCGTTCCGGATGTAGAAAAATTTCCGGGACATATTGCATGCAGCAGTTTATCAAGATCAGAAATAGTGGTACCAATTATTCGTAATAATAAAGTAGCTTGGAGTACTCGATGTTGATAGTATTGAGCCAGATCAATATGATAATATTGATCAGAATTATCTCGAACAAATCACTGAATTGATCAATTTTTAATTTCTTTTTAATGCACACGAATGTTTTAACCCGTTACTAACATTCCTGTAAAATTTCTGTCATTTAGCTGGCATTATTTCCGTACTTTCGCCCGTTCTCAGATTCACCTTTGGCCTGATTAAAGCGAACCCATTAAATGAAGCAACTAAGCGAGTTACTAGATCCAACTTATCAACAACCCGAGTCTTATTACTCGTTACGAAAGATTTTGGTTGAAATATATTAATGATAAAAGGGACTTCCCATTTATCCATTTACTTACCTGGATACATATTTCAGTTATTCCACTTGGCTTATTGTTATTTTTCCTGTATTGCAGGGTGTCATGGTGGTGGGCTGTTTATGCTGTATGGTTCTTTATCGGGCACATCAAACTTCGCGGACCCTTTCGGGTTAATGCTTCATAATATTACGCATCGCCGTCTTTTTAAAAGAAATATGACTGCGTTAAATAAATATGTGATCTGGTTTGTTGTGTCCCTTCTTTGGTCACACACCAGAAACTTATTTCGTTCACCATGTTGGCATGCATCATGAAGAAAATAATATGGATGATGATACCAGCAGCACATTGCCTTACCAAAGAGATTCAGTTACTGACTTCTTCAAATATTACCTGAATTTTATTTTTCTTGGTTTCAAAGAAACCTTCATGTATCTCGTTTAATAAGAAGAAGAAAAATATTACATGCGCCTCACTTATGGTGAAGGAGCTTTTTGCTCTTTGTGTTGTAATGTGTTTTATCAACCTGCAAGCTTCTTTGTGGGTATTGATCATCCCTTTTCTTCTTTCAAGATTGGTGATGATGCTTGGCAACTGGACACAACATGCTTTTGTGGATCCTAATGACCCGGAAAACATGTATCGCAATTGCTATACCTGCATCAATACTTCTTACAATAAAAAATGCTGGAATGATGGTTATCATTTAATGCATCATTTAAGACCAGGAGCTCCACTACACAGAAATGCCAAACTTGTTTGAAAAGGAAAAAGAGATGCTTGCAAAAGAAAAATCGCTTGGTTTTTGAAGGCATACATTACCTGCACCTGTTTTATTTCCTGATGACAAAGCGTTATGATAAAATTGCTGACAACCTCGTTAATATTAATAACAGTTTTTCATCAAGAGAAGAAGCAATCAGTATTTTAAAACAGCGTACAGCAAAATTCTACAATCGCCGGGCTGCCTGATATTTTTTATTTTCGTTCCATGGTTACTATCAGAGATCTTCAGAAAGAAGATAATCCTGCACTTGCAAAAGTTGTAAGAGATACCTTGGCGGAATTTGGCGCCAATCATCCCAACACTGTTTATTACGATCCGACAACCGATACTTTGTTTGAAGTATTTCAAACTCCCCGGTCAAAATATTTCCTTGCAGAATTAAATAATAAAATTGTTGGCGGCGGTGGCATTTATCCTACTGATGGATTACCAGCAGATACTTGTGAACTTGTAAAAATGTATTTGCTTCCTGAAGCCCGTGGTCATGGATTAGGAAGAACATTAATTGAAAAATGTATTGAGGCAGCTGCTGAAAATGGTTTTAAAAGATCTACCTCGAAACCATGCCTGAGCTGAAACAAGCTTTGAGTGTATATGAAAAATTCGGATTTGAATATTTAAAAGGCCCTATGGGAAATAGCGGGCATACCGGCTGCAGTTTGTGGATGCTAAAGCAATCTGTAGTCAATATCGTTGTCGGAGTCAATACTCTGACTTGAACTCATGATTCACGACTCACGACTTGTACCTCATACACAGGGCTGAATAAATAAACTTTTCCTGTTCTTACTTCTTCACATTTGAATCTTTTCCTTTGCTTCTCTCCTCTTTTAAAAATTTTTCCATCATCAATTTTGAATAAGGCATTCAAAGGAATTTCTTCCACCAATTTAAATCCATTTTTATTTTCATCATATTTACGAAGAACCCGTATAAGATCATCCTCAGCACAACTGCTTGCCGCCGGGTTTTTAAGTGAAGCCAACAATTCTTTTTCAATATCCGGAGGAAAAACTTTGTTCTCAACAAACTGTTTCAGCAAATAACCATAAATAGTTTTCCATTCATTGCCATGTGCCATTACGCTATTGCCATGCTTTTCAAATGTCAATAAATGAGCTATCTCATGTAAAAGGGTGATCAGGAAAGAAAATTTATTCAAACTTCCATTTACACTAATGCGATGATTGCTAAAATGTGTACGATGCCTGTAATCTCCTAAAATACTTTTGCGATGTTGTGTAACAGTGAGATGAATTTTATAAAACCGCAGGTATTCTTCTACTGCATGATAGGTTCCGGTAGGTAAAAATGAATTTAGATGTGTTAATGGAGCTTCCTGTTTAGGCATTGGTTTTTTGTTTGTTCACTTTCATCAGTCCTGACACCTCAATAAAAGTATAAACTAATATATAATCCCATGCAGAAAAAAGTCCAGGTTTGTTTACTTCTTTTTTATTCACCATAATATAAACAAATGCCACTCCTGCCAATAAAAAAGTTTTATCATGATGCTTCCATATACCCACCGAAAAAAGCATGGTTATTCTTGGTCGTAAGTCCTTTCACTGCCATCCAGTAAGAAAGAAAACTGATACCAAAGACAATGAGATTTCCAAAAACAAGCACAGTATAATCAAAGCCCCATCCTTCCAGTCTTTTCATCATGGCAAGAAATCCTGAGTTAAGAACAAGAGAAAAGAATAATGGCTGGAAGAAAATTTTTCGTCGATTGTTTATTCATCTAATGGGGTTTGAAAAAATTGAAAAAACCGTCCCGATTCATCGAGACGGTGCGAAGTTAAAGGACTGAATCAAATAAAATCATTTTGCAAGGGCAGCAACTTCATTTGACGCCATATCCACTACATTAGCGCCCATGTGACATTGGCCATTGAATGTAGCACTTGGTTCCACCTGTAGTTTACCGGCATAAATATTTCCATTTACAACGCATTCACCACGCAGCTGAAGCAACTCTTTTACTTTTATTGTGCCTGATGTTTTTCCAACTATATCTGCGTTGTTACCAAAAATATCTCCTTCTACTACACCGCTGCTACCAATTACGATCTTAGCACTGCTGTTAATGTTGCCGATGACCGTTCCATCAATTCTCAGGTCGCTGTTGCTACTGATGATCTCCTTTGATAGTTGTTCCGGCGCTGATCAATGTGGTACCGGTACCTGCCACCGTTACCATTAGGTTTTTCTGTAATCATATCTGTTGTAGTTGGTTTTTTAGTATTAAACATAGGTTTAGAAATTTAGTTACCAATGATCTCTTCCTTGGGCACATTGATCTAGTGTTGTATCAAGCTTAGTCGTCACATCACCTTTCAACACTTTTTGTAAACCCTCCCTGTATTGTTCCTGGAATTTCAGTTCCCGCTCTAATGAATCAGTCCTGTATTTCATCTGCCTGAGTTCCCTGTCTGCCCGGTAATCAGCTCCCGAACCCGGAATATAATATCTCAAAGGCGTAAAAACGATCAGGGCGACTGTAAGACCTACTAATACCACAAAAATTGTGCAAAGCACTCACATAAACGCTCATCCTTGATAACTTAAACGTAACAACCTCTTCGTAAGTATCATCGTTCATAACTACCAGCCGGTAGCGGTTTCGAAGTCGTTTTAGTGTTGATTCTGGGAGATATTTTCAAATCAGTGAATTTAAAAGCCAATAAAATTAAGAAAAGCTTGCTGAAAGGCAGGATTTCTAATAAAAAACTTGGGTAATTTTGTAATAAATAATTTGATTTTCAGTTATTAAGACTTTAGATTGCGCGGCATGTACCTGAACAGAAAGATTTACTCTAACCTCCCTATTACTTATTCTGTGTTTTACCTTTTTTCAGGCTCATTCACAGCAGGGATTCTCTTTTGACATAAAAAAGCCCGAACAGTTTGATGACCGGGTATTGGCCTCCGAAAATCAGAATCTAAGAAGTTCCCACTCACAAAGCGTTTGACTCAAAATACTTTTACTCATTACAATTACTTTTTTAACGCCAACAACAAGCTAAACGAAGTTTTAGAAATAGCCAAAGCCGCCCATGTTGATGAGTTTCACCGAACTTCTTTCTTTTTACAATTATAGCCTCGATGAAACTGCCGCAAATAAAGAACAGTTGGATTCTATCATTTACAAGTCCACAACTGGCATCGTATTGCATGACCTGCGTAATGACTGGATCGATAATTTATACTTGCTAACTGGTGCCGCCTATTACCTGCGCAAGCAATTTGATTCTGCCTATCTCACTTTTCAGTTCATTAACTATGCATGGGCAAAAAGAAAAAGATGGTTATTACCAAACTATCGGAAGCAAGTTTGATGGCAATAATGCATTTTCCATTTCTACCAAAGAAAAAATAGTTTACCAAGAAAAGTATTTTCTGAACCGCCCAGCAGGAATGATGCTTTTATCTGGCAGATAAGAACATTGATCGCAATGGAAGAATATGGAGAGGCTGCCAGCCTTATCATTACACTTAAAAATGACCCTGCATTTCCAAAACGTTTACAAAGCGACCTGGAAGAAGTACAGGCATTGTGGTTTTTATAATGCAAATGTATACGACAGTGCTGCGTGTCCATCTGGAAAAAGCATTGGATAATGCAACCAATAAAAAGAAAGAGCCAGATGGGAATTTTTAATTGCTCAATTATATCAGCTTAGCGGCAAATCAGCATTAGCAATAAAGTTCTATGATAAAGTGATCGGTCATACAATTGATCCTGTAATGGAGATCTATGCCAGGCTTAATTCCATTCGCATTGATACATCTGAGGTGGTGAAAATTATATTGACAAAAATGTTGCAGAACTGTTGAAAATGGCAAAACGTGATAGATACATCGATTACCGTGATGTGATCTATTACACCATTGCCCAAATAGAAATGGAAAGAAATAATCCTGGACCAGGCAATAGCATATCTTAAAAAAGCACAGAGAACAATACAGACTGATCCTTCATTAAAGAATAAAGCCTTTTGCAAATGGCAGAGATGGCTTTTACACTAAAAAATACAGACAGGCCCGCAGCTTATATGATAGCGTTGATCTGAATGATCCGGGTTTGAAAAATCTAAGAGAGATAAATGAAAGAAAACATGTACTTGATCAATTTAGTAGCTCAACTGGATATTGTAGAAAGACAAGATAGTTTGCAAAAGATCGCAGCAATGCCAGAGGAAGAAAGAAAGAGTTTTGTAAAAAAGTTGTTCATCAAATAAGGAAAGAAAAAGGCCTGAAAGAAGATGCAGCAGCATCCTCTGCTATTTTAGTACCGATCGGTTCGCAAAAAATGATCAGGAGGATCTGTTTAGCTAACACAAAAAGGCGAATGGTATTTTTATAATGCTACATTAAAGTCAAAAGGAGCAAGTGAGTTCAAAGCAAAATGGGGAAACCGGGAAATGTCGATAATTGGAGACGTGCTGCGGGCATGAGTTTTCAGCCAATAGTCACCAAAACTGTTCCAAACCGGGCTGATACTATGACACAGAAGACTGATACAAAGCTCCCTCTAGACGAAATAACCTTTGATGCATTATATGCTCATCTTCCCCTTACAGAAAAGCAAATGAAATTGTCAAATGATTCATTAAGCGAAGCTCTTTATATAGCTTGGTAAATCTTTGCAAATGACCTGGAAGATTTGCACTTCTTCAATTCCTGCTAATGAAAGAAATAGTCAATCGTTTTCCTGCATTTAAAAAATGGAAGAAGTTTTATTTACACTTTACTATTGTTATAATAAATCCGGCGAAACTGTAAAAGCTCAGCAGGTTAAAAAGCAGATGGAACAGAAATTTGCTGGCAGTCGTTTGACAACAATTGTTTCGACCGGTAAAGATCCCGGAAGCAAATTGAATGAGGAGGCGACCAAAGCCTTTCAAAATGTTTATGATCTGTTTATTGAAGGAAATTTTACAAAAGCTATAGCTGATAAAAAGTTGCTGACAGCATTTATGGTTCTAACTATTGGACACCTCAATTGATGTATATCAGAAGCGGTCTATTATATCAAACAAAAACAAGATGCGAAAGCCAACAGAAATATTGAATGCAATTATTGCTCAGGATCCTGGTTCATCAATGGCGTCAAAGGCTGGAACGATGATCGATGTGTTAAGTCGCAGGCAAAAAATAGAAGATGAATTGAATGGATTAAATGTAACGAGAGTTGAAGAAGAAAACGCATTCCTGTTGATACCACAACCAAAAATAGATACGGTTGCATATACTCCATTACCTCAAAAAGAAAAACCAAAGAAGTAGTTAAAGTTGCTGATCAAAAACCGGTTGTGAAAACGGCAGATACGGTGGTAAACAAACCAATTATTTCCGCTATATGCATTTAAACCCGATGATAAATATTATGCAGCAATAATACTTACTAAAGTGGATATGGTTTGGGTAAATGAAACAAAGAATGCCTTTAATATTTATAACAGGGGTAAATATTATAACAAACAATTTGAATATACACGTCACGCCGATCAATACTGAATACAAAGTTTTATTAATTGGAAATTTTGATAATGCACAAGCCGCTGCTGAGTATGTTCAGACCGGTAAAACCAGTAAGCAATTCGCAAATTGTACCATGGCTGGCTACGGATAAATACAGTTTTACAGTTATATCTGCCGCCAATCTTGAAATATTGAAAACACAGCAGGATATTGGGCTTTACAAACAATTCATCGAAAAAAATCTACCCGGTAAATTTTAAGGATTCCTTTTTATCAAAAGCCCTATCTATTTTATTAGCTTTGAAATACATTGTGGTATTTTATTTGAGGATCTATTTCATCTTTCACTGAAACCATACATCATGAAACGGAGTGTAAAAATCTTCTGGCAAATTTTCTTCGGCGGATTTATTGCCTTTATATTATTGATATTGCTTGCAAGCTGGGGAATGTTTGGCCCAATGCCATCATTAAAGAAATTGGAAAATCCAAGCATATTACAGGCCACCGAAGTATTTGCCGATGATGGTACACTGATGGGAAAAATATTACCTGGAAAAAGGTAACAGGAGTAATGTAGAATATAAAGACATTTCAAAATATGTTGATAGATGCACTTGTATCAACTGAGGATGAAAGATTTTACAATCATTCGGGCATTGATTTTAAATGCTACGCTGCGTGCTGTTATGCTGCTTGGTCGTGAAGGCGGCGGCAGTACCCTTACTCAACAATTAGCAAAAGCACTTCTTGATCATGAAAGGAAAAGTAAAGCTATTCGTGTCAATTCAAAAATTGAAAGAATGGATCATTGCTGTTAAGCTTGAAAGAAATTTTACCAAAGGAAGAGATCATTGCACTTTATCTGAATGCTGTTCCTTTCTGGAATAATGTGTTTGGCATATCGTAATGCAAGTCTCACTTTTTCAAAAAGAACCTGATCAGATTGAATAGTGGAAGAAGCTGCTCGTATTGGTTGGCATGATTAAAAGGTAATAGTCTTTATAATCCACAGCGAAATTATAAAGCTGCGTTTGATCAGGAGAAATGTGGTCACTGAGACGAATGGTAGAAAATGAATAAGCTCACTGAGATAGAGTTTAATAAATTAAAAACGCAGCCCATTGAAACCAATTATTAAAAAACTGGATGAGAACACAGGCTATGCACCTTATTTCCGCGAAGTATTGCGTGAGGATCTGAAAACAATTTTAAAAGGTATAAAAAAACCAGATGGTGATACATATGATATTTATGATGATGGTTTGAAAATTTATACAACGATCAATCCCCGTATGCAGGAATATGCAGAAGAAGCAATTGCTCAATGGATGCCAACCATGCAAAAATAGTTAAATGCAACCGGCAACATTAAAAAGCGGATCCGTTTGGGGTGATTATGAAAATGTGATACAGGCAGCAATGAAAAACAGCGACCGCTGGGCCAATATGAAAGACGATGGATTCAGTGATGATGAGATCAAACGTGCTTTCAAAAGAAAGTGCCGATGAAAGTGTTTGCATGGAATGCCAAACGTGAAAAAGATACCATAATGAGTCCTTATGACTCTATTAAATATCATAAACAAGTTATGCAGGCCTCTTTTATGGCAATGGATCCTGTAACAGGAGAAATAAAAGCATGGGTCGGTGGCGTTAATTTCAAAACATTTAAATATGACCATGTTAATATAAAAACGAAAAGACAGGTTGGCTCATCTATAAAACCATTTTTATATGCACAGGCAATGGAAGAACGTGGCTTTAATCCTGAAACACCTGTAGAAGATGTGCAGCAGGATTTTGGCAACAATCGTCTTGTGCCAGCCACAAGTAAAACTTGTACAAGGTCGTACAATGACAATGGCAACTGCATTAGCTTTTTCGAAAAACTGTGCAAGTGCATATATAATGAAACAAGTAACACCTAAAGCCTTTGAAGAATTTGTTAATCGTATTGGTATCCCTACTGATATTGGTCCCTATCCTGCAAATGCACTTGGCGCCTGCGATCTTTCTTTATATGAAATGCTTTGGGGCTATACTGTTTTTGCTGGTCGCGGATTTTCAACAAAGCCCTGGTATATCAGCCGCATTGAAGACAGGAATGGTAATGTGATCGTAAGATTTGATTATAGTGTGAATCGTAAGGAAGCAATAAATGATGTCACAGCTTATAAAATGGTTCGTATGATGCAGGGAACTGTTGATATTGGAACAGCTGCAGGATTAAGAAGTCGTTTAGGTGCAGCTGAAATGGGCGGCAAAACAGGAACTACAAATGATAACAGCGATGCATGGTTCATGGGTTATACTCCCCAGTTACTGGCAGGTGTATGGGTTGGTTGTGATGATCGTTTTATTCGTTTGAATAAAAATGATACCCGTGGATATGGTGGTACAGCCGCAAGACCAATCTGGGAAGCTTTTTATAGAAAAGTATATGCTGATAAAAATTAGGTATTGACAGGGATGCAAGGTTCTCAAAACCGGAAGACCTTGAAATGGAAATGAACAGCGCAGATCCTTTGAATCTTGTTGATGTTATACCTCCTGCTGCTGAAGGAGAGGACCAGGGTGTTGGTAATGAATCAGATTTTGAAATAATAAAAACAAGAGAATATATTGGTCCGGAAAGCAAACCAGTGATCGACGATAGTAAGGAAAAGAAACCTAAAAAGATACTACGGATAATCAAGCTCAGGCTGTAAAAATTGGCGTATCCAGCAACCGGAAGAAAAAAGAAGATAAGGTATTTTTAATAAAATTTTTGGGAAGAAAGATAAGAAGAGAGATTGATAATAAGTTTCTTTATAGATTCAGTCCCTCCATATTTATAAAACATATTTAACTAGTTTTATAAGTAATCGTTTTACCTGAAAGAGCGATTGTTTCAATATCGATCTTTCCATAAACAACATTCACTGATACTTTACCGGTCTTTAATGATACATGTACCAAATCCCGATTCAGTTGAAAGAAAGCTGGTAAAATCTCCAACTTTTGAATCCACATATAATTTCTTTTCTACTGCATCATATCTTACTCCTGTCAATGCCTGCAAATAACCATAGCTTGATAATGCTCTTGCATACCAATGACCACATTCATACTCATTAAAAGGATTTCGTATTCTTCCATCATAACGATTGCGTGAAGCACGGAACAATATCAAGTCCTTCTCTTACATGACCCATCATCATCAAATGCGAAGCCACCTGGTGCTCAATGCCGGTCCATGACCTCATCACTATAAACAAAGGGCAATGATAGCTTCCCTCCTTTTGGCCATGTACATAAAAGCAAACCGCCTTCGTTGCCTAATGCAAATGCTGGTCGTTGCGGATTCGCATGTTCCAAAAGATTTTCTTTAAGATTATATTTATGAACAGCCAGCAAATGACTTTTGAGTTTTGATGGATCAATAGCATCATTCAATCCGCACATTCTTGCTATCCATGCTCCAAGTACTCCATCTGATAAACAACCTTTACCATATTGATATTTTGGTCCTTCTTTTCCTAACAGGTCCTTTGCTTCAGCAGAATATTCGCCACCAAAAGATTCTTCTGTTGTTGGCTCTTTTGCATTTAATCCTTTGTATATGAATTTTCTGAATAAAAATTCGCCATCGTACAATTCTGTCTCCATAATATTTTTTCCCGAGTGCAGCCAATGTTCTGTACTTCTCAACATCCTTTTTCAAAAACTCACCCATTGCTGCAAATGCATTTAAAGCGCCGATATAAAAACTTGTATGCATTCCATCAGGTCCCCAAAATTCTATATCGTAAGTATTATGATGCGGTTCTTCAATAACTCTCTTTCCACGAGGATCCCATACACGTATGCAGTAATCCATACTTGATTTTACCATCGGAAATATTTTGCGCAACCATTCATGATCGCCGCTGATACGCCATTCACGATAAATTTTCATAATGCCGCCCAACTGGCCATCTGCAGCCGAATGAAAACTATGTGTAGCTTGTTCGATCGGAAGTGTTGCTCTGAAATTCTGATGGCCTTCTTCATTTTGGCTTTCACAAAACTCTGTATTACGAAGACTTCTTTCCAATGCAGGAAATAAAATGCGCAATAGCTTGTGTATAATTCCAAACATGTATACAAGAACTCATGACAACATCCCTGCACCATCACCACAGCCTTCAAAACTCCAGAGTCTTCCATCATACTGTCGCATGACCGTGGGAGATTTCAATATTGTAAGATTTGCTGCCACAGCCTCAATCACTTCAGCCGGCAAAGTGCTTGCATAAAATGCTTCTTTGAATAAATTGCTTTTTTTCTAAGATCATTATACTGCTGTGACCAATAATTAGTCACTTCATTTATGTTTTTGAAAAACTACTGTACCATGGCTTATAAAATTTCTCATGAGAAATCTTTATCATATTTATCAAGTGAAATATCTGAAGGAGAATTGCAACAACCATTTGCAGGATCACAATTTTCTTTTCGTGTACCCTTTTCACCATAAGTATATTCTGAATCAGGTGTATACCACGCCATCATGAGACGGATCGTCTTTTTCTTTCCGGCAGCCAATTTAAAGGAACATATAACGATGCACCGGGAGCATTAGCCTCAACTGGTGGAATGGATCTTACTTCAGCATTTTTAACTGCATTCCATGCCATCGTGATCGGATCCCACCAACCTGCCGCGAAACCAACAATGATCAACAACAGTAGTATCATCATCAGTAAAAAAAGCTATATCAGTACGAAGAGGCTTTTCTTTTGTTCCTTCTTCAGTTAATACAAATCCATTCTTAGTAGATGAGATACTATTTTTCCTTTATCGATACTTACAAAGTTTTTGCTGTTAAAAGAAAATATTGCATCAATAGATGCAGTGCCGGTATTAACAAAATGATACTCTGAGTGCTGCAACAGGCAAACTGGAATTATTATCATCACCTGGAATAAAAGGGCTCCAACCTGTCACTTTTATTTTTAACGGCAGATCATTATCTGAAATACTCAAGATAGCTGAAAGGAAACCGCTGAGAGGAATGATGCATTGGCGAAAACGAGGCAACCATGTGGTGGCGCCGCTAGCTCCATTGCCTGCATCACGTTGGCCAAATTTTTTCCAATCCGGCACGGGACCCTTCAAGTATTTTAGCTCCGTTTGTTTTTCCTTTTACAACAATAGCAGCAAAAATTGTTGGCTCATTAAAATATCAGGCCTGTTCTTTATAGAAACATGTGATAAAGCTCCTGTTCCTTCCATACAGATCATTCCGGCACCAATGCCGCCCATTGGAAATGCAACACTGATTCAGGAATTCATTTGTGTATTCACCATTATACTTTCTTTTAGCTGCTATGGGTTCATTTGCATCCTTAGATTGTGCAGAATCTTGTTTCGTCTCCGCATTTATGATACCGCCGCGGAAATAATGCAGCAGCAGTTCCGGTTACACCAATTTTGTTTTAAAAATGATCTGCGTCCTGATCTATTTTTCATGTTGCAAATTTGTATCCGTAATATAAAAAAGAAATGAAAAGAGAAAATTATTTCCCAATCCTTTATCCAGTCCTTGATGCCGAGATAAACCTGGTTTGCCACTTTTGTTCTGAACTTTGGATCAAGTATCATTTTCTCATCCTCTTTGTTACTAAGAAAAGCAATTTCCACCAGGCAGCTTGGATAATCTGTTGGTTGTATCGGTTGAAAGTTAAAACTGCCCACATTTCCAAACTCTTCAAGATTTTTATCTCCAGCAATCTTTTTAAAATGCTTTGTGAGAATGAACGGAACCCGATATGTTTATAATAAGTTGAAACACCTCTTATAGAGTCACGTCCGGAAGAGTTCAAATGAAAAGAAATAAAAATATCCGGGTTGTTTTGCTGTGCCCATAGTACCCGAGTCTTTATTATCAATAGTAGTGTCCGTTTCTCTTACCATCAATACTTTTATCTTTTGCTTTTTAAGATCTTCTGAAGCTCTTTAGCAAAAGAAGAGTATAATTTTTTCAAGAATGCCTGATGTTACGCCACTTGCTCCAAGATTTGTTCCTCCATGCCCTGCATCAATTGCGATCGTCATCTTGCTGAATGCTCAGCAGGCAATCTTCTTATTTTTAACAGCAGCGAGTTTCCATTATAACCCGATACTGTATCCATAATGCTGTTGTTTCACTAACTCAATTGTGATTTGTAAAACATCACTTTCTGTTTGTTCATACCAAACATTCTTTACTGCTTTTGCTGATGACAATTGGGTTATCCAATTTAGTATTGCTTTGTACATTATACAATTCAATTTTTATTCTTGAAGGGTTTATTTCCATCCAGCTTTTATAGGGAACTCTTCCGCTGAGTGAAAAACTTACCGAATCAAATTCATCTCCTCCTTTCACCCGCCAGCTTTCGCATAAAGCGGTTGATAACATAGTATCAGGAAAAGGTTGTGTATAAGCTTTTTCAATGAATGCATAATGCAGGGCTGAAAGCTGGACCTTATATAAATTCTTTACTGTATCAATAACTTTCATCACAACAGATGTATCGATATAACCCATTTTGGCGCTGCCCAGCCTGTCTTCACCGCTGCTGTAAGCAAGCTGTGGCAGCTTACCAGTTCGTAATTATATAAGAAGGAATGGAGTCTTGTGCAAAGAATGATTGCCCTTGTAAAAAGAAAAGTAAAAGGCTCACACAAATAATTTTCCTGTAAATCATGATTGAAGATAACAGAATTTATTTTTAAAAATTGCTTTCTGACAGATCAGTCTCCATATTTAAACTACTATCTTCTTTTTCTTATCTTTCTTCTCAAAATTATACCACCATGGTCTTATTAGGGTCTTTCTATTGCTCCGGGACTTGCAATTTGCTCTTTATATTTTTCTTAAAGACATTTATAATAAAGAACCAAAGAGATTGTTGCTGTTCAGTTTCTTTTTGGGGATCCTTTCCATAATACCGCCTTATTTTATTGAAACATACTCAATATACTTTTTCAATACTAGCATATCCATCACTGGCAACATTGGCATTTTGTGTAGTGGCGTTAAGTGAAGAGTTAAGTAAGTTTCTTGTCGTTCGTTATTTCTGTTATCCGCAAAAAGATTTGATGAACCGCTTGATGGAATTGTTTACAGCGTAATGGTAAGCATGGGTTTCGCTACTATTGAAAATATCAATTATGTTTTCACACATGGATACAGCACTGCATTTGTCCGCATGTTTTTAAGCGTGCCGGCTCATGCCACTTTTGGTGTAGTGATGGGTTATTTTATTGGCAAAGCAAAATTTGACAGCGCCAATAGTTTTAAATATCTGTTTACCGGTTTGCTGGTCGCTGTTCTTTTCCATGGCACATTTGATTTCTTTATTTTTTACAGGCAAATGAAGCGATCAATGCTTATGTTTCTGATGGATTATTATTTGCCGGAGCGATCGTTTCTTATATAATAGCAATTATTCTTAGCAGGAAACATCTTAAGCTTCACCGGCAGTTATCAAAACAATTATTTAAACCAGATCCCAATCAAAATGTTTGAAATAAAAAAAGCAGGAACAGGTGATATACCGTTGATACGTGAGCTTACATTTCGTGTATGGCCGCAAACTTATGCATCGCATTCTTTCGCAGGAACAAATAGATTATATGCTGGAGATGATGTACAGCGAAGCTTCATTAAAAAACAAATGACCGAAGATGGTTGCCAGTTTATTATTGTTTATGAGAACGGAAACCCGGTTGGCTTTGCTTCGTATAGTGAAGAAGAAGCACAGAGATGGAAACTGAATAAGATCTATGTATCTCCAAAATCAGCAGGGAAAAGGAACTGGTAAATATGTGATCAATTATATCATCGAAGAAATAAAAAAGCAAAATGCAAACTCTCTCTTTTTACAAGTGAACCGCTATAACAATGCAAAAGCTTTTTATGAAAAGCTTGGATTTACTGAAATAGATTTTATCAACCTTGATATCGGCAATGGTTATTTTATGAATGACTATGTGATGGAGAAGAAGTTATGAGTATGAACTGTAAGTTATGAGTTAGAAATGTTGCTCACTTGAAATTCTCTATTCACCATTCAACACTAATTGCATTTCAAATACTTTCTCGGATTGACAGGTTCTTCCTGACTGAAACATGAGCAACTCAAGCATATCTCCCGGTTTGTAAGTGCCAATAATATCTCCTGCTTTTACTTTGGCGCCTTGTCTCACTTTTGGTGTCAGCACACCAGCATACCAGAAAGAATAATTTTTGTATTGTAATACCACATCATACTTAGTGTCTTCTGTTCTTGCTACAAGAACCACTGACGCTTCATGAACAGCCAGAACAGCAGTATCAATTTTACTTGTAATCATCACTCCATATTCAGATGATTTTTGATAGTCCTTATCACTGGCTCTTATTATTTTGAGCGCACCGGTTTTAAGAGGACATGATAGTTGCAGGCTATCAGTTTGAGCAAATACAAATGAAACGGTGAAAGGAAAAGAATAAAAAAAGGGCGGTTCGTTTTAAATCCATGCTAAATTAATTTTTTTGAAAGCTAAGTTTCTTCATCATATCATCGCTTAATGGTTCTGAATAAACGCCAAAAGCATTTACCAATACTCCTTTCAAACCATTACTGGGATTCAATTGCATATACTATCGCTTCATCACCGGGATCACTATTGCCTTCGAAGCGATGAAATTCTGTTATTTCAAATTCTTTAGGGTTAAATTTTTGTCCCTGGCATTCGAGGGCACTTCCCTTAAGATTAAAATCCAATGTATAACCTCTTTGTTTCAGATCGTTCACTGCTTGTGAAACTGTATCGTATGCTACCATTTTAATAAATTTTATAAGGTTAAGGTTTATGTTTTATTCTTTTTCTCTTCCCTAGTTTTGCACTCAAGAAATTCACGAGGATCCATCGGTTCTTCATCTTTAAACATCCTGAATTCCATTTCTTGTCCAAAAGTATAATTGCCTAATACCTGACCGGCTTTTATTTGCTGGTTTACATTCACCAATGCTTTCGAAATTCCATAATACCAGAAATACCATTCTTTATAATAGATCACAATTTCAAAGCGTCCATCTTCTGTCGCGTTAATTCTCAACACTTTTGCATCAATACAACTCCGGATCGCTGTGTCTGTCTTGCTGATCATTATCACTTTCTGATCCGGCGGATCCCAGCTAAATGCTTCCTTTGGCTCCCGGCCCATACCATTTTCAAAAGGGGCACAATAGTCTTTTATCAAACTTTTGTTCGCCCTTGCCTTTATTTTTTGTCCAAAAACTGAACCGATAATGAATATCAGCCCAGCCAGCAGTAAAATTTTCTTTTTCATGATTAATTCCGGCTTATTAGGGTTACAGACGGTCAAGTCAATTGTATTCGTTGGCCGTTTGTTTAATTATCTCACAAGTTACCTCAATTAGGACGAAGCAAATTACAGATTTGCAGCGTATAATTATAATTTTTAGCTCACAAAAAGGCTCTGATGCCTGATGAAATTACTTAATAGGTTAATTTCTATTTGACACAAAGAGAAGGACTTTAGCGTAGCTTTCAACGACTGTAATAACGGAAAATCTAAATTATCACATGTGTCTCCTTCACGGCACCCATCACAAAAACACTTTGTACATTCCCAATATTTTCCATTTCAGACAGACGATTCACATGAAAATTATAATATGCATCCATGTCCTCCACCACGATCTTTAGCATAAAATCAAACTGGCCGGAAATACTATAGCATTCCAGGACTTCGCTCATCTCCTTGATCGCTTTCACAAATCGTGATCCAGCCGTTTTATTGTGCTGCATCAGTGAAACATACACGATCACCATCAAACGCTTATTAAGTTTTGCCGGATCAACAAGCGTTGCATATTGCTTGATCACTCCCGTTTCTTCCATCCACTTGATCCGCTCATAAACAGGTGTTGTACTCAAATTCACTTTGTCAGAAATCTCTTTTACAGTAATTCTTGCGTTATGTTGCAATAGTTTCAGGATCGCAACATCTTTCTCATCGAGTGCAAGCATGAGTAGTAGATTCCTCTTTTTAATTGCTTTAGCCATACTAAAAAGGTGTTTATTCTACAAGAAACGAATTTTTAGGCATTTTATTCCAAATTTTTAATAAGAAGTCAGCCGTTTTACCTATTTCTCTACCTTTGTTTCCAGTTAATTCTTTGTGTCGTTGGTTCTTCTCTTATTAGCTTGATGGAAAACATGAAGACACGAAGAAAAATTAAAATTTTTTAACTCATAATTCTTAATTAAAAACCATGTCAACAACAATTTCACACATCGACTTTAAGCTGTCCAATAAAGTGAAAGACATTTCACTTGCCGAATGGGGAAGAAAAGAAATTCGTCTCGCTGAAGCCGAAATGCCCGGCCTGATGGCGATCCGTAAAGAATACGGAGCAAAACAACCTCTTAAAGGTGCCCGTATTGCTGGTTGTCTTCACATGACCATTCAAACCGCAGTGCTGATCGAAACATTGATTGAATTGGGTGCTGAAGTAAAATGGAGCTCATGCAATATTTTCTCAACACAGGATCATGCTGCTGCTGCTATTGCCGCTGCAGGTATCGGTGTATTTGCATGGAAAGGACAAACACTTGAAGAAGCTGATTGGTGCATTGAGCAAACTCTTTTCTTTGGCGGCGCCGATCGTCCATTGAACATGATACTTGATGATGGTGGCGATCTTACCAATATCGTTTTGGATAAATATCCTGAACTGATCCAGCATCTGAAAGGTATCAGCGAAGAAACAACTACTGGTGTTCATCGTCTTTATGAAAGAGTGCAGAAAGGTACATTACCTGTTCCTGCTATAAACGTGAATGATTCTGTTACAAAAAGCAAGTTTGATAACAAATACGGTTGTAAAGAAAGCCTGGTGGATGCCATCCGCCGTGCAACTGATGTGATGATGGCAGGTAAAGTAGCTGTTGTTGGTGGTTATGGTGATGTTGGTAAAGGTTCTGCCGCTTCATTGAAAGGTGCAGGTTGCCGTGTTATCGTTACTGAAATCGATCCTATCTGCGCCTTACAGGCTGCCATGGATGGCTTTGAAGTAAAGAAAATGGCTGATGCAGTAAAAGAAGCTGATATAGTGGTTACTGCTTCAGGTTGCCGCGATCTTATCACTGAAAAGCATTTCCGCAGCATGAAGGACAAAGCGATCGTTTGCAATATTGGTCACTTTGATATTGAGATCGATGTAGCATGGTTGAATAATAATTTTGGTCATACAAAAGATACTGTCAAACCACAGGTTGATGTTTATACTGTTGACGGAAAAGACATCATCTTACTTGCTGAAGGTCGTCTGGTAAATCTTGGTTGTGCTACAGGTCACCCAAGTTTTGTAATGAGTAATTCATTTACAAACCAAACTTTGGCGCAGATAGAACTTTGGACAAACCATAAGAGTTATGAGAACAAAGTGTATGTTCTTCCAAAACATCTGGATGAAAAAGTAGCAAGACTTCATCTTTCAAAGATTGGAGTTGAGCTGGATGAACTTAGCACTGAGCAAGCCGATTATCTTGGTATTCCAAAGATTGGAGCCGTTCAAGCCAGAGCATTACAGGTATTACATTTGATCATCTGAGCGAGCGATAGATTACCAATATTGAAGCCTCGAATTGTTCCGGGCTTTTTTTGTTTTTATGTAACCAGCTTAACAGAGCTACTGATTAAACTATCGTTGCGTCGCACTCTTTTGCTTTCTGTTCGCTATTCAACTTTTTTATTGTCTACTAATATTTGAAATACTGTACCTTTCTAATCATCGAGATCTTTCACCTAAAAAATTTTTATGAAACAACTGCTAACAGTTCTTGTAATTTTTCAATTACATCTTTATTTATTGCTTGTAATAGCAATACTGCCGAATCTGGCACCAATACATCAACAGAAAAAGAAATGCAAATCTTTTGACCTTGCTGCGGCAAAAAGCTATTGATTCAACAAATGCTGTTTTTGGTTCTATAGATCAGCAAAGGCGATTCTGTTGGTCTTGCTTCTCTGTATACTTCGGATGCAAAATTTATGGCAGAACATATGCCTACGGCTTCCGGAAGAAGTGCTATCCAAAGTGCTTTTGCCGGAATGTTTGCTGCCATGGGAACACCCGGTCTTACATTAACAGCTAATGAAGTATCGGGAACAGAAGAGATGGTAAGTGAAGTAGGATCATATAGTCATGACTGATAAAAGCGGTAAAGAAATTGATAAAGGAAAATACATTGTTCTTTGGAAAATGGAAGATGGCAAATGGAAGCTACATCGTGATATATTTAATTCTGATAATGCCGCCAATGCCGATGGCGCCTACAAAAAAATAATTATCCTGAAATAATTATTAATAAAAAGTAAAGGCCTTGCGATATGCAGGGCTTTTTATTTGTCAAATTAAGGTCATGATAAAAGATCATCTCAATGCCTAAAATCTATTGTGCAAAACTAATATCGCCTGTGGTTTCCTTTGGAATAGTTGTTGAGTAATTGCAGGGGTTACCTATTTCTTATTTTATAAAAGGAGGTTCACATGACAAACGTTGCATTATGGGTTCAGCTTGAAGCCAAAAAAGGCAAAGAAGCAGAAGTAGAAAGATTTTTACGAGATGGTCTGACCATTGTTAACAACGAAACCGAAACCATCACTTGGTATGCATTAAAACTTGGTCCAACTTCGTATGCGATCTTTGATACATTTTCTGACAATAAAGGAAGGGAAGCTCACCTGGCAGGCCAGGTTGCCAAAGCACTTAAGGAAAAAGCATCTGATCTTTTCTCTAAACCGCCAACAATTGAAAGAATTGACGTACTTGCTGCCAAACTGCCTGAATTAGAACATCACTAACCTGCTTTAAACTCTTTGAGCCAAAGCGATCCTGGAGCTTTTAATTCATCGTCGATCCGATGTGAGGGCCCCGGGGTTTTCATTTTTATAAGTGAATATTGTTTCGCATTCAATTAAACTTTTGAAAAAGACTTCATCATCACAAATGAACATTCGCATTTTTGAACATTAATATTTTTTACTGAATCAGTTTCTGTAATTTCAAAGTATAGCATAAAATTTGCTCATAAACTGTTCTAACAAATAGAGATATGCCAATACAATTTCGTGAAAAACATCCAGTTCTCCAAGCTGATAAAAGCTGAAGGACGCCTGAGAGAGTTCAATTTCAGAAAAACGGGTACAGGTAATGACGAAAAATGCTCGGTAGATACTGTGGATGACCGCGGCAACCGGATCATTTTCACCGATGTTTAAGGAAGGTGGCACCTGGAAACTTAGCTCAACACTACTTCCAAAATGGATCATGCCAATACGAGGTTCAACTAAACGATGCCATTGAAGATGAAATAAGCCATCACAGTAGCACTATGCTCCGGTAAATATTATTTTTGCCGGGATGGTTCAGTTTACAACTACTATAAAGCAATTTGACAAGCAAGGTGAAAAAACTGGCTGGACCTACATTGAAATCCCCTCAGATATAGCCGAGAAATTAATTCCGGGAAACAAGAAAGGATTTCGCGTAAAAGGAAAGCTTGGATAATTTTCCAATTAAAGGAATTGCTTTGCTGCCAATGGGTGGCGGCAACTTTATTCTCACACTAAATGCCGATCTAAGACGGGGAATTCATAAAAGAAAGGCGCAATGCTGAATGTGAAGTTGCAGGTAGATCCCGAAGGATATAAGCTTAATGAAGATTTTATTGCTTGCCTGAACGATGACCCTCCTGCAAAAAAATTTTTGATACACTTCATGGCTCCCACCGGAATTATTTCAGCAAATGGATCGACTCTGCCAAAACAGAACCCACAAAGATCAAACGAATTGCAATGGCAGTGAATGCTCTTTCAAAAAATGGGGCTATCCTGAAATGCTAAGGAACAGTAAGAAAGATCTTTAATTAGCTTACTCATTCCTCCTGAATCTTGTTCTGATCTTTTCAAGCTGATCTTCGTTTAGATCAGTTGTCTTTTTAATACTTCAATAAAATAATCAACTTCTTCTTTTGATGCAGGACAACCAGTGTTTAGAAGTTTCTCCACTCCATTGATCTGTCTGCTTTCATCCTGGAATCAGCCAAAAAATTTTCATCCTTATCAAAAATTAGCCAGAATGGAATGCCCTGGTCTTTGCCTTCATACTTTGTCAGCATTTCCAATGCACCCGGATTTTCTAAGATTCTCTTTCCCTTTGATTCAAATACGACGAGATGACCGAATAACAAAATTGTCATCAAAGAATTTTTTACAGAAGCATCATTTAATGATGTATCCATTTTATGACACCAACCGCACCATGATGCATGAAACATCACCAGGACTTTCTTATTTTGCTTTTTGCAGAAGTAAAAGCCTCTTTCATTATTTCCTCTGCTGACAAAGGAGCTTTCTGTGCGAATAAAGAAGTTATCGATAGTAAATAATAATACAGGTAATCAAGAAAGATATTTTTCATGGTATCGACTTTATCATAAAGCAATTTACTTCATACATCAATAACAGCAAGTTAAAATAACAGTCACTTTTGTACGAATTTGTAGATTTGCTTGATGACCAAGCTATCAGTTAACATCAACAAGTTTGCAACACTAAGAAATTCCCGCGGAGGAAATAATCCTGATGTAGTAAAAGCAGCGATCGATGCACAGCGTTTCGGCGCTGATGGCGTTACTGTTCATCCCCGCCCCGATGAACGCCATATCCGTTATGATGATGTAAGAGAAATTAAAAGATCATCACCACAGAATTTAATATTGAAGGCAACTGTACAGAGCAAAAATTTGTTGATCTTGTTTTAGAAACAAAACCCGACCAGGTCACATTGGTTCCTGATACACTTGGACAACTAACTTCTGATCATGGATGGGATACTGTTAAAGTATAAAGAGACTATTTAAAGAACATAGATCGCTGTTTTTAAAACAGCAGGAATTCGTGTATCAATATTTGTCGATCCTGATATAAAAATGGTTGAAGGTGCAGCTGAAACACGGAACGGACCAGGATCGAACTTTATACTGAAGGTTATGCTAAAACAATTTGCAGCTGGCAATAAGCAATCGGCAGATTGAGCCTTATATTGAAGCCATCAAAACTAGCAAAAGAACTTGGATTGGGATTAAATGCCGGTCACGATCTTGATCTTACCAATTTGAAATTTTTAAAAGAAAATATTCCCTGGCTGGATGAGGTAAGCATTGGTCATGCACTTGGTTTGTGACGCTATTTATCTTGGCTTTGAAAATGCAATTCAACTGTATAAAAGGCAATTAGTGATGTATAGAAAATTGAGGAGCAAGTAGTAAGACCCAAAGTCCGAATATGAATTGCTATGTTTAAAAATCACGTCTTTAAAACGCCTTCTAAACCTTACCTTTGCGGCGATTTAATAAACAACTATAACCACCAAAATATGGCAGATATTTTTGAGCGTTTATTGAAAAATTATGGCCCGATAGGTCAGCATCGCAAACAGGCGCATGGTTATTTTGCTTTTCCAAAACTGGAAGGTGAAATAGGCAGCCGTATGAAATTTCGAGGAAAAGAAATGATTGTCTGGAGTTTGAATAATTACCTGGGCCTTGCAAATCATCCTGAAGTACGCAAGGCAGATGCTGATGGAGCTGCTGAATATGGATTGGCACTTCCAATGGGTGCCCGCATGATGAGTGGAAACAGCAACCTGCATGAACAATTGGAAAGTGAACTGGCAGCATTTGTAATGAAAGAAGATTGTGCCTTGCTTGAATTATGGTTACCAGGGAATGGTAAGTCTTATTGATGCGCTTTGCAGCCGTCATGATGTGATTGTTTATGATGCAGAAAGCCATGCCTGTATTATTGATGGACTTCGTCTTCATCCCGGTCACCGTTATGTTTTTAAACATAATGATGTAGAAGATTGTGAAAAGCAATTGCAACGTGCAACAGCTTTGATAGAAAAACAAGGCGCTGGTGGAATACTTGGTAATAACCGAAGGTGTATTTGGTATGGCTGGCGACCAGGGAAAACTCAAAGAGATCTGTGCGTTAAAAGAAAAATATGAATTCCGTTTGCTGGTAGATGATGCTCATGGTTTTGGTACATTGGGTAAAACAGGTGCAGGCGCTGGTGAAGAACAGGATTGCCAGGATGAAATTGATCTTTATTTTTCCACGTTTGCAAAATCAATGGCATCCATCGGTGCTTTCATTGCCGGTGACAAGACATATCGTTGATTATATCCGTTACAATATTCGTAGCCAGATCTTTGCAAAGAGCTTACCGATGCCTTTGGTAGTTGGTAATCTTAAAAGACTGGAGCTATTGAAGAACACATCCCGAACTCAAGGAAAAGCTATGGGAGCAATGCAAGGAAGCTGCAGAATGGTTTAAAGAAAAGAGGATTTGATATTGGTAAAACAGATTCACCTGGTTACCCCTGTTTACATGACAGGTGGCGTTGAAGAAGCAACTGCAATGGTGATGGATCTGCGTGAAAACTATGGGATCTTTGCATCGATCGTTGTTTATCCTGTAATTCCAAAAGGACATATCATTTATCGTCTTATTCCTTCAGCAGCACATACTGATGCAGATATTGAAGCCACGCTTAAAGCATTTGAAGAAACAAAGAAAAAAATTAGATGCTGGTGCTTACAAAGTTGATTCAGTGCCTGATATGACTGAATACAGCGGCAAACGATTTGAATATATGCTGGATAAGCCGAAAAACAAATAAGATCAATGTTACATATATGAAAGGCATCGCCTAGCGAGCACGCTTTTTATTTGCTAATACTATAGTCTCTTTAAATAGTAGAACCCCGATGGAAATCGGGGGCCCTAATCAAAAACCATTAACCATTAAACCTTATCCTATGAAAATTCACAGCTAATCTCGGTAATAAAAATTAATATTGCAAGTTTTAATTCTGAATTTTGTCTTTTTGGAGTTGAAACGGGAAATATTGACCTCTCGTCAATCTGTCCAAAAATCTTCGTAGAATTAAATTCATACCCCAAACGTTTGCGCTAAATAAACGAAAAACCTATTTTAAAATAATGAACAAAATAGTTGTTGCTATTACGGGTGCCAGCGGATCAATTTATGCAAGATTGCTATTAGAAAAATGCTTGCAATGAAAGATCAATGGGATGACCTTGCAATAGTTATGACTCGAAAATGCAAAACAAGTTTGGGAAACAGAGACAGGAAATGACGATCATAAAAAATACCAGTAAAGAATTATTCAACTACAGATTTTACTGCACCGTTTGCATCTGGCTCTGGTAAATTTAATACCATGATCATTGTGCCTTGTTCTATGGGAACACTTGGGACGCATCGCCAGCTGGTATATCAAACGATCTTATAACAAGAGCAGCCGATGTTATTTTAAAAGAAAGAAGAAAATTAATATGTGTGGTTCGTGATACCCCGTATAGTTTAATTCATATCCGGAATATGGAAACGGTTACACTTGCCGGAGGAATTATTTGTCCCGCTACTCCTTCTTTTTATAGCTTACCAAAAACAATTGATGAAGTAGCTGCTACTGTGGTTGATCGTGTATTGGACCTGGCAGGATTTGATATCAAAACTTTTCGCTGGGGAAAATGATCAACGATTATCTACGATCTCAACTCCCGGGTATTTTTTTGCATCAAAAACAAACTGGCTTGTCATCTATTGCGCCATTGGGAGTAAATGTATTTACAATGATCGAATGTTTGGTCTGATCTTTTCTATCACTTTAGTTGTGTTGATCGTTTTATTTGCCTTATCAATATATAAATACACTTTATGATAAGTTTTGGTCTTGTCAGTGGGAGTCAATTCAATTTCCTGGAGGGTTTTTGTACCCTGCTTTTTCACCATTTAGTTTATACAAAAATCTTTGTCGTAGAAATTTGTGAACATTTTCTGTGGTGTTAAACCGCTGCTGCTGTTATCAAATTTTGTAATGGTTACTTCGTTTGAAGATTTATCATAATTCCACACATTTACTCCATCGCAAAATATTTCCTGTCCTACAATAGTCACTTTTGTATTTATTGCCTTTGATCCAAACAGTACCATTTTTTGAAGAAAGGGCTTTCCTGCCGCATTTTCCGTTTTAAAAGTAAAAGTTGATTTAACGGTTTTATAAGTTTTAAACTTCGCACTTACACCATCAAGAACTTTTTTGCATCAGGGTCATTTGTCGCCTGTGCATTTGTTTTGATCGTGATAACTCCAATTAATAAAACCAATATTGTATAAAATCTTTTCATAATGCCTGTTTTATCTGCACTAATATTATACCGATTAAGGTAGGCCGCAAATATAGGCCAATTACATCTTAGAGGATGCCAGCTAAGATCACCTGGTTGCTTTGCAAAGATTTTTAACAGCTTAAATTAAATTGCCAAGATGTTGATTCAGATCAGCCTCGGTCTTGATCAATACATCACGTGCCTTGCTTCCTGGTTAGGGCCCACCACTCCGGCAGCCTCCAGTTGATCCATTAATCTGCCAGCACGGTTGTAACCCAGTTTCATTCTTCGTTGCAACAGAGATGTGGAACCAACCTGGTTTTGGACAATGAGACGGGCAGCGTCTTCAAAAAGTGCGATCTCTATCATTTACATCAAAATCTTTTGACTCCAGCTCTTTTTCATCAACATATTCTGGCAAAAGAAATGCCTGCGGATAGCCTCTTTGTTTTCCAATATAATTCAACAACTTTATCTACTTCAGGAGTATCAACAAATGCACATTGCAACCTTGTTAACTTCTCCATGATGAGAAACCAGCATATCTCCTTTTCCAATTAATTGTTCGGCGCCGCCAGTATCAAGGATCGTCCGTGAGTCAATCTTTGAAGAAACTTTAAATGCAATACGTGAAGGAAAGTTTGCTTTGATGGTACCCGTGATAATATTTACAGAAGGACGTTGCGTTGCAATGATCAGATGAATACCAACTGCACGGGCCAATTGAGCCAGCCGTGCAATCGGCATTTCGATTTCTTTCCCGCTGTCATGATAAGATCGGCAAACTCATCAATCACCAATACAATAAAAGGAAGAAACTGATGTCCCTTTTAATGGATTCAATCTTCGCTTTACAAATTTCTCATTGTATTCTTTAATGTTCCTGGCACCAGCTTCTTTCAACAGATCATAACGATTATCCATTTCGATACAAAGCGCATTCAGTGTATGCACTACTTTTTGTATCGGTGATGATCGCTTCTTCTTCGCCGGGAAGTTTTGCCAGAAAATGATTTTCAATAACACGATAAAGACTTAATTCAACTTTTTTCGGATCGATCAATACAAACTTTAATTGTGATGGATGTTTTTTATACAATAAAGAAACAAGGATAGCATTTACACCCAACTGATTTACCCTGTCCAGTTGCACCAGCCATCAACAAGTGCGGCATGCTGGTAAGATCAACAATGAAATTATCATTGTCAATTTTTTTACCCAATAGCGATCGGCAGGCTATAATTATTATGCTGAAATTTCTCGGAGCCTAATAAAGTTTTCATACTCACAATACTCTTTCTCACATTGGGCACTTCAATACCGATCGTTCCTTTACCCGGAATCGGGGCAATGATACGAATACCCAGTGCCGCAAGACTTAAGGCAATATCATCTTCCAGGTTTTTAATTCTTGAAATACGAATACCCGCCGCAGGAACTATTTCATATAAAGTAACTGTTGGTCCAACAGTCGCCATTATCTTTTGGATCTCGATATCGTAATTGCGAAGAGTGGCAATGATCTGGTTCTTGTTATTCTCCAATTCATTTGCATCCTGCACAATTTTTCGCTGCCATGAGTTTCCAACAGATCTAATGTTGGATAGCGATAATCCCTTAGATCCAGTGTAGGTTCATAAGGCGGAAGTTCTTCATATCCCTTTTCTTTTCATCCTTTCCCTTCTTCTTGTTCTTCAACCGGCCCATTCGGAAACTCCTTTATTTCAAGTGCAATATCTGCCTCACTGTTTTCTTTTGCAGTTTTCCTTGCAGGCTTTATTTCTTCTTTTGTAAAATAGTTTGTATTGGTTCATCGGGTGGAGTATTGGCAATGGTTTTTCCTTTTACTATTTCAATAACAGCGCAACAGTTTCTATCTTTTTCTATCAACTTAAATTCAGGCTGATCACTTTTGTATTTACAGGTGAAAGCACAATTGGCTCTCCATTTGTTCTTTAAAGCTATTTCCTTTGAGCCATTTTCAGCATAAATATCATTGATCGTTTTGCCAATAACAGGAACAACCTTTTTCTTCTGTAATATCTGTTCCTGGCTTCTCTTCTTCAACGATCTTGCGTTTTGGCATATTAGGTACATTAAATGCAGGATTAAATTGCCAGATGACATATGATACCGCAACAACAAGCAGCAGCGCTGCAGTTCCAACATTACCAAGAATTTTTTTCAGCCAATCAGAGATCATATTACCACTACTGCTCCGCCAAACGGAAATTGACTGCCACTTACTGTTCCTAACATAAAGGCCATACAAACGGATAACACCAGCATACCGATGGTAACATATCGAAGATTTTTCCAAACAGACCAAACCTTTCGTCTGAAAAGAAGATTAACGACCAACAACAAAGAAAAAGGTGCAGATCAGCAATGATGCTACACCAAATCCATTGTCAATAAAAAATAAGAGATAAAAGCTCCTAATACACCAAGGAGGTTCTGAATATTTGCTTTCTGATCAAAAAGAGAAAGCCCGTTCTTTATTTCGCTTTGATCATTTCGCCATGTAAAAAAATAGGAGATGAACGCTATGAACAGGAAGAATGCAAAGAAAAGAAATACGAACCCTACGATCTTCCAGGTTCTTTCATCCCTGGCAAGTTCTTTCTAGGTTTATTTTTTCTTCTTTCTCGGTGTCAGTTTTCCAGACTTGGTTTTTCCCGGTTTCTCCACAGGATTTTTAGTGGAATTGCCTTTCAGCTTATTGGCCATATGAACAAAGATAATAATAAGCCCTCTACATTGGATAGTTCATGTTTTCAACATCTCCACAATTTTATTGTAAAATCACCCTCGTTAATAGACCGGAAGCAATATGAAAAAACTGGCATCTGAAATAGGCATTGATTATATTTGGTCTGCATCTGGAAACTGAATGAAATCCCACCAAAACCGAGCCTCTCAAAATTCAAACATTTATCAAAGACCTGTCTCTTTGTTTTTGTTTTTTTAATTGCCGCCAACACTGCATTTTGCCAGTATCCTGATACTTTAATAACCCTCAACAGGAATTCGGATAAATATTTCTTAAAAAGAATTCCGGCAGGTTTTGTTCCAAGATCTTTTAGTGTTGAAGCCAATTACGATGCAAATGTTTTGTCCCGGGATCCTTTAAAGATCACCCATGTTAAAGCTCCAAATGCTTCAAAAAACTTCTTGCCCGTTTTTCAGTAGCAAATAACACTGATACACCAGACAGCCTTTATTTTTCCTGACCTGTTTTTTGATAATGTAATTCTATATAAAATAGAGAATAATAAAGCCACAGCTTTGCCTGTGATCGCCCCTGTCAACCGGGATAGTATCTCTTATCGATTATTCAGCGTTTCACCGCATGATACACTTACTATTCTTGCTGAATGCTATCCATTAAGAACTTATACACAAGTTCATTTTATCCCAATATATTCAGGCAAAATTATATTAGAACCGTTTGACAGCAAAATTGCAAACGGAACACACTGATGTCAGGCTTTTCACTTATGTATTTTGCGGCTTGTTATTGATGATGATCCTTTTTTCGCTTGCTAACTTTTTACAGGGACGAAACAGGGAATTTCTCTATTATGCTGCTTTGCTTTTTCTTGGGCTCATGCTTTTACTAAACAATTTTATTACAATCGATCCACTGAAAGTAATTTTTCTTTGAATCATACATGGATTTTGTACTCCAGATCCTTGGGATCAGTTTTTATATGGCTTTTATGATCACGGTTCCTGGAAACAAAAAAGATTTTCCATTTCTTCACAAACTTTATATTGGTGGTATCGTTTTTTAGCGGCAGTCATCCTGCTGTATTCATACATTCATTATAGTTCTATTGATTATTACTGGGAAAATTTCCTGGAAAACTATTATTACAAAAAATATACTGGTAATAATGATCATAGTGTTCCTGGTTTATGCAGTAAAAACTGGCGACATAAACTCCTGCGTTATTTGTTTTGGGGCAATCTTCTCTATTTTAGTTTTTTCTCTTTTATCACTGCTATCAATATTAGGAGGTCGCAAATTACAGTTTACCAGGAATACTGAATAGTTCATTGATCCTTTATGAGAGTCGGACTTTTGATCGAGCTTATCTTTTTCCTGATGGGACTTACCTATAAGAACAGAACTCAATTGATAGAACAAACAACAGAGAGAGAAAGATTGAAAATGGAAAATGAAAGAAAGGAACTGGAAAAACAAGTGGCAGTGATGCAGGCTCACCAGGAAGAAAGAGAAAGAATATCTGCTGACATTCATGATGAATTGGGCTCAGGTATGACAACTATCCGCCTGATGAGTGAGATCGCTAAAAATAAAATGAAAGAAAACGTTCCTGGTTGAAATTGAAAAATATCCAACTCTGCCAATGAAGTGCTGAATAAAATGAATGCGATCGTTTGGAGTATGAACAGCAGCAATGATACACTTGATAGTCTTATTTCCTATATCAGGGCTTATACCATTGAGTTTTTTGACGGTACGCAGATAGAATGTAAAGTGAATATGCCGGAAGACAATTCCATTTCATGAAATAAGCGGCGACAAAAGAAGAAATATTTTTTATGTGTAAAAGGAATCATTGAACAATGCTTTAAAACATTCTAAGGCCAGCCGATATAAAATTGATATCGAGGTAAATCATAAACTTCAAAATAAAAATTGCCGATAACGGAGTAGGAATTGAGCAGGAAAAATTCGCCGGTTTGGGAACGGCCTTAAAAATATTGAAAGACGAATGAAAGGAATCGGCGGAAGCTATACTATTTCTAATAACAATGGCACTGAAACAAAACTTGAATTGCCATTATGATCTTCTCAGTTTTTTTCATTGCTGCAAGAAATAAAAATAACCAGCCAGCTATAAAAGCAACCCCACCAAATGGTGTAATAATTCCTGCCTTATCAAGAGAAGCAGTTTCCGCAGCTTTACCTGCAGTAAGCAAATACAACGATCCCGAAAAAGAATTATTCCAATTATAAATAACACTCCCGCTATTCTGTGCAAATTTTTGAGAACATTTTTTCATACAAGCAGACCCGTTAGCAATAAAGCAAGAGCATGATACATTTGATATTGAACTCCTGTTTGAAATGTTTGCACTGTTTCAGCCGGAACAATTTTTTTAAACCATGAGCACCAAAAGCGCCAAGCGCCACTGCAATAGCGCCAAGCAATGCGCCGGTGGTAATAAATTTTTATGCATGAAATAATTTTTCCTACGATCTTTTCAAGGCTTTTCTCATCTTCTTCCACTACCATTTCTGCCTGCTCGTAATATATTTTTTCTGTCGGAGAATTTTTTAATGATAAACCCTTCAACTGCATATCATCCAGGTTTTTTATCAACGGCCGGTCAGCTTTATCTTTTAATAATCTTTCATGAAGAAGATCAATGGGTGTATTTATCCAAACGGCTGTGCCGCTTTTATTCATGAAATCAATATTATTAAAATAACAAGGAGTGCCTCCGCCAGTCGCCATTATAAATGAATCATGACTTTCTGAAATAATATGCAGTGTATCTTTTTCAAGTCAACCGAAAATACTCTTCTCCTTCTTCTGCAAATATTTGGCTGATCGTTTTTCCTTCGCTCTGATTCGATCTGTTCATCAAGATCAAAAAGGAAGCCTGAGTTTTTCACTCAGTTTTCTGCCCCAGTAACTTTTGCCGGAGCCCATGAAGCCAATTAAGAAATATTTTCATACCGAACCCCCAGTATTAGTTTCATAGTCGAAATTTTCCTTTTGCCCCTAAAGGGGAGTATTTGAGAAACTCTAATAGATGAAATTTCAAAAATATTGATTACTCATCAATATGCTCAATAGACATTACAGTACTGTACAAGAGTGCGTGACGCAACGAGAAGTTATAATCAGAATTAACTAAAGCTGGTTACACAATACAATCAACTTCAACATCAAAGAACTAACTAATTCAAAAAGAAGATGTTTATCAATCTAAGTCTCCCCTTTAGGGGACAGGGGGCATGGCTTTTACTTAAATGCATTCAACCCCGTCACATCCATTCCTGTTATCAACAAATGAATATCATGTGTGCCTTCGTATGTGATCACACTTTCCAAATTCATCATGTGGCGCATTACAGGATATTCGCCAGTGATACCCATGCCGCCAAGCATCTGTCTTGCATCACGACAAATATTTGTTGCTACTTCACATGCATTTCTTTTTGCCATACTTACCTGCTGTGGCGTTGCACGGCCTTCACTCATTAATACACCCAATCGCCAATTCAATAATTGTGCCTTTGTGATTTCAGTGATCATCTCCGCCAGTTTCTTTTGCTGTAATTGAAATCCACCGATCGGTTTTCCAAACTGCTCTCTTTCTTTGAGTAACGCAAAGCAGTATCATAACAATCCATTGCAGCGCCAATAGTTCCCCATGCAATGCCATAACGAGCTTTTGTCAAACAACCCAGCGGGCCTTTCAATCCTTTTACATTCGGAAAAATATTTTCTTTCGGAACTTTTACATTATCAAAAACAAGTTCGCCTGTTGATGATGCCCGCAAACTCCATTTGCCATGGGTTGTTGGTGTAGTAAATCCATCCATTCCTCTTTCAACGATCAATCCTTGTATGTCACCTGCTTCATTTTTTGCCCATACAACTGCCACTTGTGAAAATGGTGCATTGCTGATCCACATTTTTGCACCATTTAATATTACATGATCACCTGCATCTTTAAAATTTGTCAGCATGCTTGATCGGATCACTTCCATGATTTGGTTCTGTCAATCCAAAACAACCGAGCCATTCACCGCTTGCGAGCTTTGGTAAAAACTTTTTCGTTGCGCTTCACTTCCATAAGCATAAATAGGAAACATAACCAGCGAACCCTGCACTGATGCCGTAGAACGAACGCCACTATCGCCACGTTCCAGTTCCTGCATCATCAATCCATAAGAAATATAATCAAGGCCGCCACCGCCATATTCAATCGGGATTGTTGGACCGAAACATCCAAGATCACCTAACTGCTTTACGATCTGCTGCGGAAACTCTGCCCGTTGTGCATAATCTTCAATGATGGGAGAAATTTCTTTCTTCACATAATTTCTTACCGACTCACGAATTAATTTTTGTTCTTCAGTAAGCAATTCATCTACCAAAAATAATCCGGGCTTTGAAAAACATCAGTACGGGCAGCCATTCGATTTTAGATTTTAGATTTAAGATTTCAGATCCGATAACTTAGGAGTCACAAAGTTAAGGGATTGAAGAATGAGTATGCTCCCAACTTTCTCTCTACTATTAAGCTACTGTTGCGTCGCACACTCTTGTGCTTACTTATCGCTATTCAACAGTTATTCTCGCAGAGTTCGCAAAGGAGAAGATCATAAGCGCACGCTATGTCCCCTTACTTTCGCTGCGTGCTATTCAGAACTTTTGAAATCATAAAATCTTATCTTGAGAAAAATATTTACATGAAAATTTTATTTTTCATTTTAATTATTGGATGCATCGCAACAGGATGCAGCAATGATCACCAATCAACTTTAGTTTCAACAACACAACCGGAGAAATATGATATAACTAAAGACACTATCGGTTATTCTGCAGGTGAAATGAAACGTTATTGGCTGGTACTTATTAAAAAAGGACCCAATCGAAACCAGGATAGCATATCAGCGCAGAAAAATTACAAGCTGCACATATGGCGAATATCAATCGCCTTGCAAAGAAGGCAAAATTGATAATGGCCGGCCCAATCGGTATCGAAGATGATCTTCGTGGAATTTTTCTTATGAACTGCGCTGACTCAACAGAAGTAGAAAATTTTGTAAGAACAGATAGCGCCGTTATTACAGGCAGACTTGATCATGAAATATTATCCATGGTGGACAGTGAAAGGGAAAATATATTTTTAAATAAAGATCAATTACAGAACTTGTAGAACTTCATTCTCTTTAAGAATTTCAGAATGATTTATTGGCTGTAAGATGCAGCCAAAAATATGATCACTAAACCGGGGCTTAAATTTAAAATTTGTCGTTTCAATTCGCTTTGGCATATCGATCCCAGTAATTTTCCATTGATGACCAGCCATACTTTCCAGAATCGTCCCAATTCTAGGCGTTGTCTTTTCTGTAAAATCCATTATTGTAATTATACCACCCGACGGTATTAAATACTTCATAGACACAGCCTAACTGAAAAATATTTTTTCAGGCAAATAATCATTCATCTCGTGCTGATATTGTTCAGCTATAGCCTCTTGCTTCTTCTGCAAAATCTTCTTTTTCACTTGCATAAATAATGGCACGACTTGCATTCACCAACAACCCGCAATCTCTTGATCATTGCTTTTCGAGATCTCTTTTAAACTGCCACCTTGTGCACCCACACCCGGAACAAGATAAAAATGATGCGGTGTTAATTTTCTTATATCAGCAAACTCATCAACTTGTGTAGCACCAACAACAAACATCAAGTTCTCCAATGTGCCCCAATTTGAAGCCGTCTTCAATACTTTCACATAAAGAAATTCATCAACGCCATGTCTTGTATCTTCACGAACCAATTTTTTGAACTCGAAATCATTTGCTCCTTTATTAGAGGTTAGGCCCAGAACAATTGCCCATTTACCATCATAATTGCAAGAATGGTTCTACGCTGTCTTTTCCCATATAAGGTGCAACCGTTATTGCATCAAAAGGCAATGTTTCAAAAAAGCTTTTGCATACTGATCTGATGTGTTTCCAATATCACCACTGTTTTGCATCAGCGATCTTAAAATGTTCATCTCCGATATAACGAACAGTTTTCTCCATTGCCTCCCAGCCTTTCACTCCCAATGCCTCATAAAAAGCCGTGTTGATCTTATAGGCAACACACAGGTCTTTTGTTGCATCAATAATGGCTTTATTAAAACTATAAACAGGATCTGGTTCAGATAAAAGATGTTTGGGGATCTTCGTGACGTCAGTATCCAAACCAACACAGAGATAAGATCGCTTTTTGATAGATCTGTTCGACAAGTTGCTGACGGGTCATGCAGCGAAGATAAGAACCACGATTTACTTGATTTAAAAGATTAGCAGGAAAATTCGAAAACCCTGCTAACCAATTAACTTCCTTAATATCTCAGCAAACATCCATATTTCTTCAAAACTATTGTACAATGGAACTGGAGCAAGTCGAATAACATTTGGTTCCCGCCAATCTGTAAAATTCCTTCTTTCATCAATCCATTATAAATATCTTTCCCATTCTCAAGCATCAGCATTGAAACCTGGCAGCCTCTCTCCTTCTCATTTCGTGGCGTAATGAATTCAATAATTTTTTTACCGGATGAATTATTTATTTCATCCAGCAGAAACCATAAATAATCTAGTCAGCAATTTTTGTTTAGCTAAAATCTTATTCCATCCTGCCTCTTCAACAATTTCAATGCTGCATCGATGTGCTGCATATAAAAACATGGCCGGGTGTACTTAATTGCCAGCCTTCGGCTCCGGCATTGCCTTAAATCCTTTTTCCATTTTAAACCTTGTCGGCTTATCATATCCCCACCAGCCGGCAAATCTTGGCATGTTTTCTTTGTGATGTTTTTCATGAATGAATGCACCTCCAATTGCACCGGGACCAGAATTCAAATATTTGTAGGTACACCAGCAGGCAAAATCAACATCCCAATCATGCAAATGCAATTCAACATTTCCGGCAGCATGAGCAAGATCAAAACCAACCTTAGCTCCTAGCAGATCTTGCAGCTTTGGTAATTTTTTCAAGATCAAAAAATTGACCGGTGTAATAATTGATCCCACCAAACAATACTAAGGCCGTTTCGTTTCCATGTTTTTCAATTGTTGAAATAATATCTTCTGTTCGCAAAGTATATTCACCATTTCGCGGAGCTACTTCAATAATTGCAGTGGCAGGATCAAATCCTTTATTTCTTACATGCGTTTCAAAAGCATATTGATCACTTGAAAGCTTTTGCTTCACAAATTATTTTATATCGTTTTGGATCAGGATTATAAAACTTACCAGCATCAGGTGAAGATTGACAGTAAGCTGGTTCATCACAACAACTTCATTTGGCAGAGCACCAACGATTTTTGACAAGCGGATGAGCTAGCTTATCATGATAATCCATCCATGGTTCCTTTGCATGAAAAAAAGATTCAACTCCCAATGATGCCCAATCAGAAAGTATTTGCTGTATATGATCATTAGCAGATTTTGGTTGTAACCCAAGTGAGTTTCCTAAAAAATAGATCTTCTGTTTACCATCAGCTTCAGGAATAATAAATTTATCTCTGAAACTTTTAATGGATCGGCAGCATCTAATTGTTGTGCAAAGGATAAACCTGGTTTCAAAATTCATATATTCAAACCTAAGAAAAATGCAGTAATTTTCTTTTATTAATAATCGGAGGCTATGATAAAAACATTTGGTCTCACTCATATTGCACTTCCCGTAAAAGACGTAAAACGTTCTTCGGCTTTTTTATCAAAAGATCTTTGGTGTAAAGAAATGTATTGCTATCCTGACTTTATACAGGTACAAACTCCCGGCAGCAAAGACATAATCGTTTTTGAAAAGCAAAAGAAAAAAACAGCCCGATGCAAAAAAGGATTTCATTTCGGTTTCAGATTACCAAAACCTACCGACCTAAATCACTATTATTAAGAAAATAAAACAAGCCGGTGGAAGAGATCAAAGAAACTGGTGAGTTTGTTCCCGGCGAGCCGTATGTTTTCTTTTATGAATCCAGATAAGGGTGATGAAATGAGAAATATTGGTTTGAAAGTATCCCTCGATTCATTTAAAATCATTCAATTAACTATTTAAACTAGAGTTCAGACAATCAGTAATGATCCCATCCACTCCCATCTTCTTCAGTTTCTTTATCTGCTTTTGCATCATTCACTGTCCATGGAATAATTTTCATACCCTTATCATGACATTGTTTTACCAACTTCTCATCCACTAATGTTTGATTAGGACTATAATATTCCGGAGTATATCCGAGTTTAGTTCAATTGTCCATCAAAATCATTTTCATCTGAATCTTCGATCAGCATCGATGTTTTAATTGAAGTATATTTTTCATGAATATATTTTAATGACCTGAAAATCAAATGATCTGAATGATCACCCTGTCTTCCAATTTTCTTTTCTTTGATCACTGCCATCAATAATTCGAACAAATTCTGAGGGTCAGGATGAAACTTGTTATCACCGGCGAGTACACTTTTTGTTTCAATATTGTACCTAACCTTTGGTAAATCTCTTATTTACGAGATATGCTTCAACACTATCTATCAGATCACTCAGCAACAGGCTTTGATCTGCTTTCATTTTTTGTTGCTGTGGAAAACGTGGATGCGGTTTCATTCCCACATCATACTTCACAAACTTCCTCATAGCTCATTTGATAAATATTATACTGCATCGCTTCAGCCAGGATTGACAAATGATCCATCAGGCTTTGTCGTGATCTCTGTTTCAAACCATGGCTCATGCGATACAACAACTTTATTATCCTTTGTGATCACTACATCCATTTCCAAAGTAGTTACGCCAAGATCAATCGCTTTCAGCATAGCAGGTATTGTATTCTCCGGCATCAAGCCACGACAACCGCGATGACCTTCGACGTCAAAAGGCAGGCTTTTGAAAATTTCTTTCATTCATAAAACTCATAAAGAAGAAAAAGGATAAATACTGATGTGAAGTATTTCATTTACCAAATAATTGATGTTGTCGTTTTTTCATTTCTTCCAGCAATAAATTTACCATCACTTCCCTGTTCGTTTAGCTTATCCATAATGTTTTGAAAGCTCTTTTCATTACGATTCTGACTTAATTTAAAAACATTGTCTATCGATATCAACTTCCACTTCAAATGCAACAATAGCTTTCAGTAATGGTTCAGTATATTCAGACGTTAAGTTATCGAATACAGTTGTAGAAGCAGTATTATTATTTTCGTAATGAAGTGTCAATCGTTTAAGAATTGCTATAAGATCTTCTTTATTTCCAAACCTGATAGTTCCTTTGGCATGCACACTCATATAATTCCATGTGCTTGCCTGCTGTGAGGATTATCATACCATGTGCGCGCTTACATAAACATGTGGACTTGTGAAATACAGCGAGTACATTTGGATTTTTTTCAAATGCTTTGTGATGATCATTGTTTCTCATAATGTGGCCGGTAAGAAATAATTTTACCATCTTTCTCATCGATAAAAACAGGCACTTGTGTAGCAACGGGTTTGTTTTCTTCATTGACACCCGTTAGAAAAACAAAAGGATGCTTACGCATAAACTCAAGCACCACTTCCTGGTCTTCTTCTTTAAAATAAGGCAGGTTATACATGAAGCGAATTTAGTATTTACCCTTCATTATTGTGTTATAAACAAATGATTAAAAAAGCCCTATCTTTTGAACCCAAAACTTTACTAATGAGACCGATCCTTCTTTCTACTTATTACTGGCAACTGTATTTATAAGTTCAGCGCAAAATGCAGATACAATAAGACACAATGTTGTAAGGCTTGGTAAAAATTGTGGGTAAACATCTTAGCTGGAAAAAAGGCAGTAATGACTATTACTATTATTTTGAATTACAATGATCGTGGCAGAGGTCCGCAGCAATAACTTCTCACAGCAAAACTGATAATAAAGGTAATATCATATTGCAGTGAAATTACTGGTGTGATTATTTTAAAACCAAAGTAGAAGAAAAGTTTGAAGTAAAAGCCGGTAAAGCTTCATGGAAAATAAATTTGAAAACGAATCAGTGCCATATAAAGGTCGAATTATACTACGAATATCAATGGCAATCCGAGGTGAAATTCAGAACTCGATGTTTGAAGATCACTGAAGACATCTGCTTCAAAAAAGTTAATATACTTCCTGCAGGCACGCTTAACTACACAGTGATAAAGAAGAAACAGTAAAAGATGAAGAAAATAATAGCACCGACTATCCAGTTAGTCAGGGTTTTCCGGGATTGGGCGGCCCTCCTAACTTACTACTGGTTTACAAAAGATGGTAACTTCTTTTGGCAACCTGAGCGACTTGGCAATCTATAATAAAAGAAGGTTATGAAAAAGTATATCGGACATCCTGTTACCTGATCCAAAAAAATTCGAAGATGGTTTTTATACCAATCTTGCCAAAACAGTAACCGAAAAACAACAACACTGGTATCGCTATTAAAAATGTTACTAGTTTTTAATGCATCGGAAGGAAGCACTTTTGTTAATGGTACTGTATTAATAAAAGATAACATAATTGAAAAGAGTAGGCAAATTCAACTTATGTCAAAGATCCCTGCTGGTTATAAAGTGATCGATGGCACTAATAAATTTTTAATGCCCGGTCTTTGGGAAATGCACGGACATTTTTTATGGAGATGGACCAGTGGATGATTGCACAGGGTAGTAACGAATTTAAGAGATATGGGCAATGGTGATGAGCTATGGAATGTGAAAAGAAAAGTTGAAGCAAGATAGCCTTCTTGGACCCGAGGATCAATATCGTTTCGGGATTTATTGATAAAGCAGGTGAGTTTGCTTGCGCCAACCGGTGCATTGATCAATTCACTAGAAGAAGGATTAAAGTACATAGACGACTATCATAAAAAAGGATGCCAGCAAATAAAATTATATAGCTCTATTGATCCTGAGTGGGTAAAACCACTGGCGGCTAAAGCACATAGCTATGGCATGAGAGGTTTGTGGATCACATTCCTGCATTCATGACGGCATCGCAGGCGATCGATGCGGCTATGCGATGAGATCACACATTTAAATATGCTGATGCTAAATTTTTGGTGATACAGTTGATACGAAGAAACATGACCCGCTTCAAGATTAGTTGGAAAAAGGATACACAATTGATGTGAACAGCGATGCAGTAAAAGAATTCATTCAAAAATGAAAGATAAAGAACATAAGTGTTGATCCTAACCATCAGCATTTTTGAAAGTATGTTTACAGATATGCCGGAAAATGGCTAAGGCTTACTCACCAATTGCAAAAATACCTGCCATCGGAAGTAAAAAGAAGAGCATTGTCAGGAAGTTTTATTGATGATGAATCGTTATGCTGTTCAATAGTGGCAAGTCATACGAGACAATGAAAAATTATTAAAGGCCCTGTATGATAATGGCATCGTACGATTCTTTCAGGAACGGATGGCGGTATTGCTGCAACATGAACTGGAAGTTTATAGCGAATGCGGCATTCCCAATTATGATGTAGTCATAAAAATGGCAACTTATTTTCCTGCAAAACAATATGGATTGCTTGATAAATATGGAACCGTTGCTGAGGGCAAAATTGCAGAACCTCATTTTAATTGATGGCGATCCGAAAAAATATTAGAGACATCCGTAAAATATATCACTCACTATTAAAGAAAGGAAAGATCTATTCGCCAAAAAGGATCGATGCAGCCTATGGATGGAAATATTATTATTGATTGACAAATTCGAGTGGCGTTGTTTTTGGCATTTGTGCATTTCGCATAGCAATACTTCTTACTGCAACTGCGGCAAATTCTTCAAATGCTTTTTTGTGATCTCATCATCACTCATCATGATCGGCACACCCTGGTCACCGCCTTCACGGATGCTTTGCACCAATGGTATTTGACCAAGAAATGGAAGATCATATTCTTCCGCCAATCTTCTTACCATCCGTCTTTTCCAAAAATGTAATATTTATTATTGGGTAATTCTGCCGGAGTGAAGTAACTCATATTTCTCAACCAAACCAATGATTGGAACATTCACTTGCGCCTGGCCAAACATTGCAATTCCTTTTTTGCATCTGCTAATGCTACATCCTGTGGCGTAGTAACAATCACAACTCCTGTTACAGGTACTGTTTGCACCAATGTCAAATGAATATCGCCTGTGCCCGGTGGCATATCAACAACCAGATAATCTAATTCATCCCAAAAAACATCAGTTACAAATTGCCGAATATGCACTGCTTGCCATTGGCCCACGCCATACCACTGCATTTTTTTCATCCACCAAAAACCAATGCTCATTACTTTAATTCCGTATCGCTCCAATGGAACGATCATTCCTTTATCATTTCCTACATCCATCATCATTGGTCTTTCACCACGAAGACCAAACATGATCGGAACACTTGGTCCATAAATATCGGCATCCATTAATCCAACCTTTGCACCGCCTTGTGATAATGCTAAGAGCAAGATTTGCGGCCACGGTTGATTTACCTACACCACCCTTTCCACTTACTACAGCAATAATATTTTTTACTTTTGGTAATACAGAGCCGGGGTCGGTTCTTTTTGTAGTAGTATTTGATGTGAAATTTACTTTTACGTTCGCTTCTTTATTCACTAATATTTTGATCGCATTCATGCAGGCATTGCCGATCATATCTTTCATCGGGCAGGCCGGTGTGGTTAGTACAACGGTAAATGATACATCATTTCCGCTGATCTCAATATCCTTAACCATATTTAACGTTACAAGGTCTTTTCCAAGATCAGGTTCCTGCACATTACTCAGCGCTTCCAAGAATTTTTTCAGTTGTCATTTACAAGTATTTGTTAAAAGTATTTCCGAACCCGCAAAGTTAGCCATTATACAGGCGAATTTGTTTTACGAAATCAGCAACTTGTCGTTATTTTTGGCGCGGTGAAGAAAATTGTACAATACCTCATTTTACTGCTGTTTTTTATTCCAGCTACATCGAAAGCGCAGTTTGAAAACGTTCGTGATTCCGTTGTCCAACTTTATGGCGTGGTGATGACTGCCGACAGTCTTGTTGGCATTCCCGCTGTGAGTGTCGTAATAAGAGGCCAGAACCGCGGAACCATCACTAATAACCAGGGTGTATTTTCTATTGTAGTGCTGAAAGGCGATGTTATTGAGTTTACCACGTCAGTTATAAACCAAAAGTTGTTGCTATTCCAAAAACCTGGAAGGCAATCAATATAGCGTGGTGCAATTGATGATCGCTGATACAGTTTATCTTCCCGCAACAATCATCCGGCCGAGGCCCACTGCCGCACAGTTTGCCCGTGATTTTGCCAATACAAAGATACCTGATGATGATTACGAGACTGCAAGAAAAAATACATCAGTTGCAAAACGAAGAGCATTGATGCAAGGTACTGCCTGCTGATGGCCGCGAAGCATCCAACATACAATTGAAAAATGTTGCTACAAAAGCTTATTACGCTGGAGGACTTCCCCGCAAAATATTTTTAACCCCGCTGCATGGATGGAATTTATCAGAAGCATGGAAGCGGGGAGATTATAAGAAGAAGAAAACATTCACGGACTACTAGATCTCCTGATTCTATAAAGATTCTTAGAAATATTAGCCAGCTTTGTAATTCTTATCACTTCTTGTTGCGAGCCACTTTCAGTAATGTTGACAATGCGGATTTATCCCAAGTGCACTCTTGTACTGAATCACATTTATTCAACTTTATTTCTCGCGGCGATCGCAACGGATTTGCGACGCAGCGCTAGAAATCTGCTCTTTGCGTCCTCTGCGTGAAATTTTCATCTATCTATAAAATTTATACTTTTAATTAAATCAGCTATATGAAAAATATTTCAGTTATCGGAGCCGGTACAATGGGCAATGGCATTGCACATGTATTTGCACAAAATGGTTTTAAAGTTTCAATTGTTGATGTCTCACTTACACAATTGGACAGGGCCATCGCCAATATCAGTAAAAATTTTGACAGGCAAATTGCAAAAGGAGCTGCAACCGAAGAGCAGAAAAAAACTGCACTGGCAAATATTTCAATTTTCAGCAAAATAAGTGAAGGAGTAAAAGATGCAGATCTTGTAGTGGAAGCAGCAACAGAGAATACTGAACTTAAATTAAAGATCTTCGAAGAAGTTGACAAGTTTGCGCCAAAACAAGCGATACTGGCAAGTAATACTTCATCTATCTCGATAACAAAGATCGCAAATGCAACAGGCCGGTGCCGATAAAGTGATCGGTATGCATTTTATGAATCCTGTTCCGGTAATGAAACTGGTGGAAGTGATCAATGGCTATTCAACAAGCAAAGAAGTAACAGATACAATTGTTGAATTAAGCAAACAGCTTGGCAAAACACCCTGTGTTGTGAATGATTATCCCGGTTTTATTGCCAATCGCATTTTAATACCAATGATCAACGAAGCGATTTATAGTTTATACGAAGGTGTAGCTGGCGTGGAAGAAATTGATACAGTAATGAAACTCGGAATGGCTCATCCAATGGGACCGCTGCAACTTGCCGATTTTATTGGCCTGGATGTTTGTCTTTCTATTTTAAATGTATTGCATGATGGCTTTGGCAATCCTAAATATGCTCCATGTCCTTTACTTGGTAAATATGGTAACGGCTGGTAAGCTTGGGTGTAAAAGTGGCGAGGGGTTTATGCGTTTATACTGGTGTAGGGTGCAAAAGAACTCGCAGTTAGCAAAAGATTTCAGCAAACCCAATTGAAATGCTAAGTCGTCATAAACCACCTCCTATGCTAACAAGCAACAAAAGAATAAACTGCTTGGTCAATCTAAAGAGCTATTCAAAAAATATCTGCAAAAGGGAAAAATTAGTTGAACCTTGATCGAATCAGGAACCAGATCCTGCCGGTAAATTCTTCTGACCGATGTGCAATTTGATTTACACCAATTGGTAAAGAAATAAAAACTGAATACATGGATTATCCGAGGAACATATGCGGATTATGTAATTCAGTTAAAAGAAGATAAGACAATTTTTGGTGGAAGTAAAAGCTTTATCTTTTGCGCTTTCTGGATAAACATTGCAAGGCAGGCCACTAATTACGGAGCAAAATGAAGGAATCGAATGGGCATTACTCACAAACGGAAAATCCTTTGAATTTTATAAAATTCTCTCTAACAAGCCCATTTGAATCCCGTCAGAGCTTTCTTTCCTCCATTCGATTCATCGGATCCATCACAATTGAAAGACTGGTGGCTGAGGTCATTCAATCAACAGAGGCACAAAGACACATGGAGTAGCCAAACAAAGGGGCTACCCACTCATTATGTGAACCCAAACCTTGCGCCTTAGGATCCAAGTAAAATATTGCAGGCATGTTATTTGCCCCAACCTGTCACAAACTTTATCAAAAGAATCTCTTAAAAAGAAATTTAAAAGTAAATTCTCCGATGATGAACCAAAGCATCAGCAAAGACCAGAATAATACTTGAACCAATTCCTCTTAGATAGCTGTTAAGCCCACAAAATCCGTGCTAAGGAAGAAAAGGGGAAGCTTGAAATGAAATGCCCGTGACAGCAACTTGACTATTCTGAAACTCGTCATCTGAAGAAATAAGTGGTCAACCTTAATAAATTACCTGTTTACAAGGTTGTTGACACCCCGTTTGATAAAATTAAAAGTCAAGAATATCGTATCAACTCCGATATTGTAAGACTTTATACTTCGTGTTGGTGGTATTAAGAACTATAAAGGAAAGTCCGAATTCTTGAATATCCCAACGAGTAAAAGAGATGGTAAAATAGTGAGAGATTTAAATAATGTGATAGTTTATAAATACTTCCATCCGCAAAGAATCGATATTTTCAAAACTAAAATGATTCGATTTACACAGCCGAACTTATTTAATGATCCTTTGAAATGCTACCTGCGCTTCATCAAGTAGTAACAGAGAATGGATTTGATAACTAAATGAAAGATAAACAATTCAATCTTCAAAAAAGTAAAGAGGTAGATTCAGGAGACGGAAAATCTAATAAACAAACTGGCACTGACGAAAGAGCAACTTATATACATAAAGGAGAATCTTCCATTAGATGAAAATGTACAAATCCTCTCTTTTCATTTTTTGTAATGTAAAGTAGCTAAAATAAATTTACTTCTATTGAACCTTATTTTTTAATTGAATTGTCAAAGAAAATTAATGAGATTGGTAGTGTACCTGCATCCTCTTGCCTTCAGATAAATAATAATCTAATCATGTGTCTCATTTATAAATAGTCATACGGGATTTGTAATCATTTTTGATTCTCATCACCATTTTTTGATCAAAGGATTTCTATAACTGATAAGATTAGACATTTGTGCTATGGCTTATATCAAGAAACGTTCTCGATGGAAAATAATTGATGCTGATTTTTTTCAAAATCAATCTCTAGAAGAAGACATGATTGATAGGATTTTACAAAGGGAAGTGATTGGGAAGATGGAAAAAGAATAAGAATGGTCTACCTCTAAGTAGTGCTACTGAAATTAAAAATATAGAGGACGAAGATGTTATCTTTTCAATAGGGGCCCCGTGGCTCAGTCAATCTCGGAGATAATCCTAGGATCTAAAATGAGCCAGAAAACAAACAGCACTCCTATTTGAAATTATTTTAATGACAGCAATCTATTTCACATAAAAATAAAAGAAGCGTCCTTTGAACTATTACGAGTATCTTCTTCTTTTGATTAATAGCATCGAGTTTTAATCTGGTAGCATTCATTTTGCAGCTTATTAGCACCAAAACCATTTTACATTAAAACCGATCATGAACAAAAGCCGAAAACTTCAGCAGCTTCATGAGAAATGATAGCTGAAATTCAAGATTATGCTATCATTCTTCTTGATCTTGATGGTACAATTCTTACCTGGAACAAAGGAGCACAAGCCATAAAAGGTTATAAGGAAAGTGAAATTTTGGGGCAAAATTTTCGCATTTTTTATTTGCCGAGGGACCGCGAAGAAAAACTTCCAGAAAAATTAATTGATCTCGCCATAAAAGAAGGCCGGGCCCGGCACATTGGAAGAAGAGTAAGAAAAGACGGAACAACCTTCTGGGGCAGTATTCTTATTACAGCTTTGCATGATAACGATGGAGAAGTAATTGGCTTTACCAAGCTCACAAAAGAGCTGGGTGAAAATGAAATTGATTAAAACTATTTCGCAAATATTTCCTTTAAATAACAAAAATGAAATAGGGAATAAAAAATCCCCCGAAGGCATCGGGGATACAAATCATGAACATTAACCAAGTTTTTTAATTACTGTCTTGGAGGACCACCACGGCCACGCAATGTTGGCTCGATCTGCTCTTTCCAAATCTTGAATTTATCATCTCCAAGAATAGGTTTTACTTTTGCATCAAGAGCCTCCATGAAAGGTTTCATCTTTTCCTGCATAGCTGCACGCATAGCATCACGATCGCCACCAGCACTCGCCATTGCTTCCTCACGAACCTTTATCCTGCGCCTTATAATAATCCAGATAAGCCGCATCCATTTCCTTCTATCTTCGCCTCATCAAGCTTAAATGCACTGTCAGCTTTAAAATGAACTCTTTACTCTTTCTTCAGGAGTGGGCATCTGGAAACCGCCACCTTGTGCAAACGAAGGAGCTATGCCTGCGAGCATCACAACCGCTAAAGCAATAATCGTTTTTTTCATTTGTATGTATTTTATTTATTTAAAATTAAAAAGGCTTAATAATTATTTATTTTCTTTTTTATCAGATGGATCTGCGTGGTCCGTTATTGCTGATAATTCTTTTACGATCTGTTTCATGAACGAATCCATCTTTGGTTTCTGTTCTTCTTTACACAATGTCTCTTTATTGATTGGAAATAATGAAATGTGCTGATATCAAGTTCCATTTGCTTTTCACCGATCTTATGAAGCATAAGAATTCAAAACAGAATCACTGACACCTTGCTGATAAATAAGAGAGAAAAATCTTCTTTTGATTTTGTTAGCTCTTTAAATAATGGCTTCATATTCTGAACTGCTGTGAACGAAGCGAATCATATGCAACAGCTTGTTCATCGTTCAATCCCTACTTCATTCTTTACTTTTTCTATTGCCATGTCATGCATTTCCTTATCAGATGGCTTTGGCGGATGAGCAGGTTTATTAAAGACAAAATAATACAAGAGGCCCGATATTGGCGATCAGTAAACACACTTGTAATAAGTAAGAGTACCCGGTTATTTCTTATATAGCTCATTCGTTAGTCAGATTTTCGTAATCGTAATTGTCCACCGAAGCCACTACATTATATTCATTTGCCAATCCAGAAACATTAGCACTATCGCCATTAGTATTATCGTTAGAACCAGACCCCCAAAGAGCCCAGCCATTCACTGCCATTACCAGCACTACGATCGCCATGGCTATGATCGGTTTGCTGATAAAAGAAAAAGTTCTTTCCCCACGCACCAGTCTTTTTAGCCATCCGGGCTTTAATGCGGGTAAAAGAAAAGGATTTCGCTTCGGCCCTTTACGCCATCAAGGCATTGCAAGCGTTTTGCTCGATCTCTCTTGTTGTATTTTTTCTTTTGATGTCATTTTTACTGGTAATTTGACGATTTATAAGATTGATTCCTTCTACCTGTAATGCTTATTATAATACTCCTCAAGTTCTTTTCCAAGGTTCTGATTTGCACGGCTCATCAGCGATTCCACCGCCGATACAGTGGTATTTAACACTTCACCCGTTACGATCTCGATAACTAAGCCCCTCCAGTTTATGCAGCGTATACGCTGTCTTCTGGTTTTCCAGGCAAGCTCATCGTATCGCTTTAAAAAGAACTGCGGCCCTCTTCCTTATTATCCAGGCTTACACACCGGGATGATGAAAATCGGGAATTGCTTCCTTTCTTCTTCAGCAATACGTAACTGAACGAAGTAATAAC
>ERZ1370068.7181-contig-6112_pt1 | contig 55430 bp, 89 predicted proteins | sample MGYA00561227_ERZ1370068 | MGnify/ENA primary metagenome ERZ1370068 (study PRJEB38410, sample SAMEA6850437) | metagenome | study: Metagenomic assessment of the ecological functions of the soil: analysis of the soil microbiota associated with the... | reverse complement strand
GGTTACGTACGCCGCTATCTGATGAAATTTTCCGCGCATCCCGTCGAACGAATGCGGCCGTCCTGCGTCGAGGTCGGAAGCTGGAGTCTAGCGACTCTGATCCCAAACGGACGGAGGGGAACCTGGATCTGGAATCGAGTCTGTTGGTGCTGTCGTATCAGCAGCCACCCCGTGTTGAAAGCGTTCATGAACTGGAGGCTTCCGGCCCGACGACGGTACGTGCGCAACCACTCGCCACCGCGCCGACGACTCAATCCCGAGCGCCAGAGTCTTCTGCTTCTAGGTGCAAAAAATTTGCGATAGAACCCTCATCGCGTCAGACGCCAGCTATCTTGCCTGGAAATGGCGAAGGGTACTGCCGACGCTTGGGCTGTCAACCCTGTGCTGACCTTCACGCAAGGTGAAGGTGCACGCCCGCGCGGGTGGCCGCGCGGCTGTCTGCTCCTGTGGCGGTCTCGCTGAGTCGAGCGAACGGCGACTCGTTGCCCGCACCGACCTCAGCGATTCAGTCGCGGCGTGATCTCCAGCGTCTGGGAACGCGGCAGATGGGTCAGCCTGCTTCAATAGCACGACTGCTGAGAACGCACCAAGCGCCGCGCGCTGGATGCGGCGCTTGGTCGATCTGGGCGGGGAGAAGTACGCCACTATTGCGAGTGGCCTGGCAGTTAAGGCCACAATTTAAAATGTGTGCAGGGGTGGTGGTCGATCGCCAGACTCTGGTAAGCGCCCGGACTCGGGAAGAGTTTGCAAGGGTCTGGGATGTAATCGAGGCGGCGACAGCAGATGCCCTCGAATGGGCTGGTTCGGGTCCCGCTCCAAGAGGGCACGGCGATGACGCGCGAATCTGTTCCTGCATCATTTTCGAGAGGCGCCGTTGAGCGCGCTGTTGGCGCAGATATCGGCAGACGGAGCTATTCGTCGCCTGTGAACCTCGTCGTTCCTGGCTCGCCCTCGGGGCAAGTCGGGCCAGTGGGGTGATCGGCTGCATCTGGTGACGCAGTGCGACGCCCCCGATCAGCGTACGAGCCGGCTTCACGAGCCGCGAGATCTCGACGCTCTGGCCCGCCCGTGACGACTGGCACACCCAGGAAGGCCCAAGCGGTTTGTTCAGTCGTATTTCTTCGTCGCCACAGACGCGATATCGCGGTCAGCGTGACGCGCCAAAGCGAGGACGGCGTTGAGGTGGCTGCCGAAAGGCGAAGTGAGTGCCTCGGTGGAGGCAGCCGCCTCCACCCGTGCCTCCCGGGCCTGGTTGGGAACCACATCGAGGCAAAGCTCGCACCGCCAACCTGGTGCGGTGAAAATTTTCCAGCTTGTCGGCAGCACGCCGCGGAGCAGGCGCCAGCACCTGGTGGTGACGGCACCTCGAGCGCTCCCGCCGCGCCCAGCGCATGGCCGTGCAGGGACTTGGTCGAGCTTACCGCGAGCGCCGGCGTGTGGGCGCCAAAAACGTCTGGGAGACGCCCGGGCTTCCGTGGGGTCGTTGCCGAGCGTCCTGGTCCCATGGGCGTTGATGTAGCCGATGGTCTCGGGCGCGAGACGGCTATCTTCGAGCGCGGCGCGCATCGCCCGGACCGTGACCGCAAACGGCCGGCTGCGCGGGATGTGGTGCGCGCTCGGCCGAGAGTCCCGAGCCAGCCAGTTCGCGTAGATGCGCGCGTTGCGCGCGCGCGCCGCATCCAGCGGCTCGAGCACCAACATCGCGCCTCTTCACCGAGAATCATCCTTGCGATCGCGTGAGAATGGGCGGCAGGTGTCGGGGGCGATGCGACGCGCAACGCGTCCCATGCCTTCGTGCTGGCGAAGCCGAACGGCGCCTCGCTGCCACCTGCGAGGGCCACATCGGCCTGCCCGCCGCGCAACATCCAGATGCCTGTCCGATGGCGCGATCGGCCGATGAGCAGGCGGGAGGAGATGGCGAAGGTGGGACCGGTGAGGCCGAACTCCATCGCGATGTGGTTCCTGCGCCGGCGCTGGACATGACGCGCGGGATCGTGAGCGGATGGACGCGGTCGCGGTTCTGGCGGTAGAGCTCGCGACGAACTGGGCGTCCTGCGAGGCTCTGTCCGCCGATCGCGCTGCCGCAGATCACGGCGGTGCGCTCGCGCAGCGGCGGCGTCCAGTCGAGCCTCGCGTCGCGCACCGCCTCCTCGCAGAGACCAGCGCGAACTGCGCGAAGCGGTCGAGCAAACCGAGCTGCCGGGGCTCGAAGTGGGCCTGGGATCGAAGCCGCGACCTCGGCGCCGTGGGAGAAGCGCACGCTGCCGGGTTCGACGCATTGCAGGTGGGCTGAATCTCCCGACCGCGCCTGAGAGCGCCGACCAGAACTCACGCGCGGTTGGACCCAGTGCGCTGATGCAGCCCAGACCGGTCACGACGACGCGGCGCATCACCCTTGGTCACCCCGCTTGGGGCGACCACCGATCGGGCGTGGACGAATCACGGGCCGGCGGGTCGCGACATCCTTCAGTCGGCGGATGCGTTCGATGATGTCGCCCACGGTCCTGACGCTGCGAGCCTGCTGCTCGTCCGGGATCGACACCTCGAGGCGCTCCTCGAGCTCGAACAGCAGCGTGATCGTGTCGAGGGAATCCAGAGCGAGAGATTCCAGATGTGTTGTCGGTGGTGATGCCGTTCCTCGAGCTAGGCTTCACCTTGGCCAGCGCGGAAAGCACCTGTTCGGTCAGGAGGTCATCCATGTGGCATCCTCGCGGTCCGCGATTGTAGGCGATCCACTGAACGCAGGCACAATCGCGTCGCGGTGGCGCGAACCTGCCAGCGTGGGCCTGTTACAATCGGCGCGATGAAACACCACGAACAGCGGCCGGCGCCTGCGAGGCGCACGTCCTGGCGGCGCTTCTGGTCTTCGGCACGGCCGGTACGGCACGAGGCGATCCATCGGTCGGTATCGACGTGCACGCGTCGACGCTGATGGTACGAGTCTTCAAGTCCGGGATCTTTTCCCCATTCGCGCACGATCACGAGATCCAAGCGCCACTCGCGACCGGCACGGTGGATACCTCGGCGCCGTCGGTGAACCTGCGCGTCGCGTCCCAGGCCCTGCGCGTGCGTGACCCGAACGTCTCATGATGACGATCGCGCCCGGGCACAACAGACCATGGAAGGGCCCGCGGTCCTCGATGTCGCGCGCTATCCCGAGATTCGCTTTCGCTCGACCACCATCGAGAAATCCGGCGCCGAGACCTGGACCGTCCACGGAATGCTGGAGCTGCACGGGCAATCGCATTCCATCCGATTCACGGTGAGGCGCGAAGGCCAATTCTGACTGGGGCACGGCCACCCTGCGACAAACCGAGTTCGGCATCAAGCCCGTGAGGCTTATGGGGCACAGTGAGGGTCAGGATGAAGTCCGCGTCGAGTTCAAGATCGCGCTCGAATCCTAGGCGTTCAGTCACTGACCACGGGAAACGGCTCCTCGCCGCCGATCACCATCGCCGCCACGGCCACCGCCGTGCCGCCCTTTCGCATCGGGCGTGACCAGGTGAAGCGGTATCATGCAGCGGGTCTTCTCGCCTCAACGACGACCGGCTGGAGGCGATGCTGGCGATCGTGGACCACTCGCAGGTGAAGCAGCGCTACTGCACCGAGCCGATCGAAACCATCATCGAGCCGCGCACCCTCGACCAGGTCAACCGCGAGTACGCCGATCAGGCGGTGCGTCTGGGCGCCGCGGTGGCCGAGGATTGCCTGGCCCGGGCCGGAATGAAGGCGTCCCATGTGGATCTGTTCATCACCGTCTCGTGCACCGGCGTGATGATTCCTTCGCTCGATGCCCACCTGGCCAACCGCTTCGGTTTCCGCTCCGACGTGCGCCGGCTGCCGATCACCGAGCTCGGCTGCGCGGCGGGCGCCGCGGCGCTGGCCTATGCCGCCGACTACCTGCGCGCCTACCCCAACGCCACCGTGCTGGTCGTCGGCGTGGAGCTGCCGAGCCTCACGTTCCAGCGCTACGACACCTCGCAGGCCAACCTCGATCTCCTCGATCCTGTTTGGCGACGGCGCCGCCGGCCGCCATCGTCACGCGGCGACGGCGCGGCGCGCGGCCCGCGGATCGCGCGGACCGAGAGCTTCCTGTTCCCGGACTCGCTCGATGCCATGGGGTTCGACCTCCAGACGAGCGGCTTCCACATCGTCCTGTCGCGCGACGTGCCGGAGCTGATCCGGAAGGAAGTGCGTGGCCTGGTGGATGGCTTTCTTGGGACGTGCCGGCGTGCGGCGCGAGGAGCTCGGCGCCTTCATCGTGCATCCCGGAGGCCAGAAGCTCCTGACTTTCATCGAGGAAGAGCTCGAGCCTCTGCGGTGGACACCGAATGTTCTTGGCACGTGCTGCGCGAGTACGGCAACCAGTCGAGCGTCTCGGTGCTGTTCGTGCTTCACGAGTGGCTGGCGCGCGCATGCGCCGCCCCAGGGAGCCCATGCGGCTGGTCGCCGCGTTCGGGCCCGGGTTCAGCGCAAACCTGTCCTGCTGCGCTGGGAGTGAGCCGGCGATGAGCGCAGCGCCATGGCGGCGGGGCATCATGACCGACGTGCTGATCGCGGGTGGCGGGATCTCCGGGTTCGGCGCATGGCGATCCTGCTGGGCCGCGCGGGGCTCGAGGTCGAGCTGTTCGAGCGCGGCGCATTCCTCGCGAGAAGCCGTGCGGCGAGGGCCTCATGCCCGCCGGCGTGGCGGTGCTCGATCGCCTCGGCTTCGCCGAGGCCGTGGGCGGCGCACGCCGCTCACTGGGCGTGCGATACCATTTCCGCGGCACGGGTCGCGACCGGACTCGTTCCCGAGCGCGTGGGGTGACGGCGAACGGGTCTCGCCCAGCGCCGCGCCGTGCTCGACCGCGTGCTGTTCGAGGCGCGCGGCCGCGACTCCGGGCGTGACGGCCCGGACGCGCGCCGCAGTCGAGGCCCCGATCGTCGAGCGCGGCCGCGTCACCGGCCTTGGTCGTCAACGGCATGGCGAGGCGAGCGCCCCTCACCGTGGCGGCCGACGGCATCCATTCCTCGCTGCGGCGGGCGCTCGGCCTCGACGCAGCCACCGGGACGTCCGTCGCGTCGGCATGCGCGCCGCACTATCGGTTGGCTCGCGGGAACCGAGGTCGCTCCCTGGGTGGACATCTCTCCTGGGCGCGGACCACGAGCTGTACGTCACGCCATCTGCCGCGGGGCGAGCTGCTGGTCGCGGCGCTCGCGAGTGCACGCACCGGGCGCGCCGGCGGAGTCGTCGTTCGACCACTGGGTGCAACGCGCAGCCGTTCCTCGCCGATCGACTGCGCGGCGCCGACCGGCTCACGCGGCTGCGCGGCGTGACGCCCGTCGACGGCCCGGGCCCGACGCGGCTTCGCGCCCGGCGCTTGTGCTGCTCGGGGACGCCGCCGGGTCGCTCGATCCGATCACCGGCGGCGGCATGACGCACGCCCTCGAGAGCGCCGAGCTGTTGGCGCGATACGCGCCCGCGCGATCGACGAGGGGGACACGCCGCTCGCGGAGTTCGAGAGCCGGCGGCGCACGCTGCTCTTCGGACTATGCGCTCCTGACCCGCGGCCTGCTCTGGCTCGAGCGGCACCCCGCGTGGATCGGCCCGGCGCTCTCGGCGCTCGCGGGCTTGGCCCGGCGGCGCTCTCGCATCTGGTCGGGGTGGCCGGCGGCACTCGCTCGCTACTGCGGCGCTCGAGCGGCAGGCGACGCTGGGACAGCCCCGGCTTTCGCTCGCAAGATCGTGAGCCACGGCATCCACGTCGCCATCGTCGCCCTGATGCGCCGCGCTGGGTGATGCCGGCGTTCGCCATGGCGCGCCCGATGGCTGATCCGGCGGTATCCGCGCTCCTGGCGCGCTGGGGACTCCGCGATGGCTCGGCTCGGATCCTGAGCGCCGCCACCGCGGCTTACACGCAGGCGCATCGCGACGACGCCGAACAGCTACGAGGCGGCCTGGAAGCTCGCGCCGGGCGTTCGCCGATCAGCGCGACGTTGAGCCCCAGTACGGCAGCCGATCAGGAAGCGTTTGTGCCAGCCAGGCCGACATCGCTGGCGCGCGCCGCCGTGGCGCTGCGAGCCCACTGGAGCGAAGGGCCATGCGTTCCTGGCAGTCGCCCTCGGCAAGCTCGCGCTCTTCGTGAGTGGCAAGGAGAAGGTGCGGCTCTCGCACGAGATCGAGGCCGAGGCCGACACGGCGCTGGCGCTCGACCCCAACGAGGACCTCGCGCACCACGTGCTCGGCGTGTCTGGAATCGTGAGGTCGCCGGGCTGTCGGGTTTGCTCCGCTTCTTCGCGACCACGCTCTACGGCAAACTTCCGCAGGATTCGCTGGAGGACGCCCTCGATCACCTCCGCAAGGCGGCGACGTCTGCGCCCGGACGTCATTCCGCACCGCGTCGAGCTCGGGATCACGCTGGCCGCGGCCGCGCACCGCTATCCGGAGGCGGAGAAGGAGCTCGAGCGCGCCCTGAGACATGCCCACCAGCTGGGTCACCGACGACTACTATCGGGCCAAGGCTCGCGATGCGCTCGCCGAGGTGCGGCGGAAGCCGGAAAGCCCGTCCGTGAGCGGCGCGACCGCCACCCAGGCTCGCCACCGATCTGGAGACTAACGCTGTTCCTGGTCGTGCTGGCCGCGCAGCGGGTGGGCGAGTTGCTCCATTCCGCGAGCAACACGAAACGGCTGGTGGCGCGCGGCGCGCGAGGACATACGGCTCCGGCCACTTCCCGCTCATCGTGCTGGTCCACGTGTTCTTCCCGCTGTGCCTGGCTGCCGAGGTGGTGGCGCTCGGTGCGCGGCCTGGGAAGCTCTGGGCGCTCTGGCTCGGGTTGTGGCTCGCCGCGCAGGCGCTCCGCTATGCCGCCGTCCGGGCGTTGGGGGAGCGCTGGAGCGTCCGCGTCCTGGTGCTGCCCGGCGAGCCACTGGTGCGGCGGGGTCCCTACCGGTTCCTGCGGCACCCCAACTACCTCGCCGTCATCATCGAGTTGCTCGCGGCGTCCGCTCATGTTCGGCGCATGGCGCACGGCCATCACGATCTCTCTGCTCGACCTCGTCGCGTTGGGGATCCGGATCCGGGCCGAAGAGGTCGCCCTTCGTCGCACGCACCCGGTGCCTCTGTAGGGGCTGCCTCTACTCGAGGTGCGCCCAACACCCGGCTCCTGTGTGCCTGCCGTCGCACCGAATCGGCCAGGAACGCGAGCGTCACCCGCTCATCGACATCGAGGCCGGAGACGCGGCTGCGGCGCCGCCGCCAGGATCGCCAGCCGCTCGTGGAACTCGCCGCGCTGGAAGCTTTCGATCACGGCCGGATGGATGTAGCAGCTTGCGGCAAATGGCGGGCGTATTGCCAAGCTGACTCGCGACTGCCTTCACGATCTCGACAACGAATGTGGGCCGTCCCCGTCTTCGTTTCCTCTGTAGCATCATCCGGTTTGAGGGCGCGCAAGCCTGCCAACGCCCGCACCGTCCCGGCCCAGGTGCGGAAGACCTTCGCGGTCATCTCGGCGCCGCTGATCTCGCGCAGGTAGGCATTCACGTGCGCAGAGTCGACGGTCTGGCGCTGGCCTTCTTCGTCGAGGTACTGAAACAGCTCGTAGCCGGGAATGTCCTGGCAAGCCTTGACGATCCGGGCGAGCCGGGGTCGAGGACTCGCATGCGGTGCTCCTTCCCACTCTTGCCACGGAAGTGGAACTCGAGGACGCCGCCAGGGAAGCTCACGTGACGATGGCGCAGGGGTGGTGAGACCGAAGGAGTGGTTGGAGCGGGCATACTCCTCGTTGCCGACCCGCATCATCGTGAGCTCGAGCAGCTGAACGACGACCGCGATCACCTTCTCGCGCGGCAGGCCGGGTTGGGCGAGATCCTCGCGAACCCGGCGGCGGATCGTTGGCAGCATCGTGCCAAAGGCGACGAGCAGGCCGTACTTGGTCTCGTCGCGCACATTGCGCCAGTGCGCGTGGTAGCGGTACTGCTTCCGCTCGCGTGCGCATCGCGCCCCACGGCCTGGATGTGGCCGAGCGGCGAGGGACAGATCCACACCTTCGCCCACGCCGGTGGGATCGCGAGCGAGCGGATACGCTTCAGCTCGGCTTCCAGGCGCAGAGCAGTACCATCGGGCGACACATAGTGGAATCCCTTCCCGCGGCGCAGGCGGCGGATGCCCGGGGGCAGAGGGGACATCGAGACGTAACGCAGGCCCGCTGACTTCGCGGCTTCGGCTGCGTCGGTGACGCTGGCCGACGGCGCGGGTGCTACCCGTGGACGTGTACCCACAGTGTCCTCGGATCTCTGAGAGTGGTAGGCGTAACCTCGACCTGCGGCCTCGTCCCTTCCCGTGACGGCACTGGCATGCCACGAGGCGCGTTCCTGCAAACGCCGGGTGGGAGCGTGTTGCGCAGGTGGGTTGGTTCCGGGCGGGCTCGAGTTACAAGCCTTGTGGGTTGTTGATTACAAGCCGGTCCCGCGGCGTGGAACTCGGCAGGGTGATGAGTGGCAGCAGAATCTTCAAGATCGCGCCTCTGTTACACAGTCGAGTGGCTCGGGTGTGCGGTTTCGCGACCTTTCGTGCTCGCGCCCATGGCACGAATACTGCGGCCGTTCTCGGAAAGGCGATATGCCTCGACTTCGTCCAGCCCGTCGGCCGCTCCGTGGACGGGAATGGTTTCGCTGTCGTTCCGCCCACAGGAGGAGAGGCTCATGAACCAGACGACAGCGATGGTGCTGATCTTTGGGCTGGTGGTGGCGCTCGCAATCGCATGGATGTATTTCCGGCACAAGCGCTCCAAGGATCTGCGCACTCATTTCGGACCAGAATACGACCGCCTCATCCACGAAAGGGGCAGCCGAGGCCGTGCCGAGGCCGAGCTCGGCCAGCGTGAGCAGCGGGTGAAGCGACTCTCGATCCGTCCGTTGCCTCGTGATGTGTCCACCCGCTATGCCCAGAAGTGGAACGACCAACAAGCGCGCTTCGTCGACGAGCCCAAGGCGGCGGTCATCGAAGCCGATCACTTGGTGGAAGAGGTCATGAAAGAACGCGGCTATCCGGTCGGCGAGTTCGACCAGCGCGCCGCGGACGTCTCCGTCGATCATCCTCGCGTGGTCGAGAACTACCGCGCGGCTCATGAGATTGCGATACGCGACCAACGCGGGCAGGCGAGCACCGAGGACCTGCGCGCGGCGATGATCTACTACCGCGACTTGTTCAGGGAGCTGCTCGACGAACCCGCGCCGATGGAAGTGCCCAGCCGATGACCATTCATGACGAAACGAGACTGACGACTGCCGATCTGGCCTCGGCTCCTCCGCGGAGCGAGGAACAGAACCCGAAAGGTTTCATGCGGCCGGCGGACGAGCACGCCGTCGATGGAAAGATGGAAGCGGTGTTCTCGCCTGACGAGGTGAACGAGCTCAAGCCCCAATGGAATGCGATCCAGACTAAGTTCATCGACGAGCCGCGCGGGTCGGTGGAGGAGGCCGATGGGCTCGTCGCCTCGACGATCAAGCGGATCGCCGAGTCTTTCGCCAACGAGCGGGCGAAGCTGGAGTCACAATGGGCAAGGGGCGATGACGTCTCGACCGAGGACTTGCGGCTCGCGTTGCGGCGTTATCGGTCCTTCTTCGACCGCCTGCTGTCGGCATAGAGCGACACGACCGCGGCTGAGGTGGGGGACCCTGCCCTCTGCCTAGTCCGTTACGTCATCGCGTGCATTCGGGCCAAGTCCCGACAGGATGGCATGCAGCCCCATGCGTCTTCCCCGATCCTTCTCGCCCTCGCGCTCTCCGGCCTCGCCGCCCAGGCGGCGGAGGCCGAGCCGCCGCTCAAGGACGCCCTCTCCTCGCACTTTGCTCCGCGCGGTCCCCGTGGGACGGTTTGATTACGAATCGGCCGACCCCGGCGAGGACGCCACGCTCGCCCCGAGGAGCTGAGCGGAGTCGTCTGGATCGAGGACGACCGCTATCTCACAATCGGCGACGCCCACGCGGTCGTACACCCGTTGACGATCGTCACGGATCTACTGACGGGCGCGGTGCGCTCGGCGTCGTTTGGGGCGCCGCTCCTCCTTTACGACGCCTCGGGATCGCGGATCCCCGAGCCGGCAATGGCCGAGGATCGCGAGGGAATCGCCTACGACCCCGCGCGGCACGAGATCCTGATCGCGAACGAGCAAACGGGTGCGGACAAGCGCTGGCCTTCCATCGAGCGCCACTCGAGAGACGGCAAGACCCTCGCCATTCTCCGCGCCGACTCCGACCCGGCGCTTGCGCCCTTTCTCCACATGCGCCCAAACCGGGGCTTCGAGTCCCTCACGCGGGCACCGGACGGAAGCGCGTTCTGGACGGCAAACGAGGACGCGCTGCTCGTGGACGGCGCGGCCGCCTGCGATTCCACGGGGGCCGTCGTCCGCCTCCTGAAGCTCGATCCTGACTTGCATCCGGTTGCTCAGTTCGTCTATCCCCTCGACGCCTACCCGGCAAAGATCCGGAGCCCTTCGAACCTGTTGGGGAAGGAGCTCAGCGGGTTGAGCGAGCTGGCCGCGCTGCCCGGAGGAGAGCTGCTCGCGCTCGAGCGCTCCTTCGCAGGCGACGTGGGCGGCTATGCAAGCCTGCGGAGTCGCCTCTACCTCGTCGATTTGAGGGCGCCACCGACGTCTCCGCGCCCGAGTATCGCGACGAACTCGCCGGGAAGCGCTACACGCCCGTGAAGAAGAGGCTGCTCTGGCAGGAGGGCTGGGGGCTGACCAATTCCACTTCGAGGGGATGACGCTGGGGCCGGAGCTTCCGGACGGAAGCCACCTTCTCGTGCTCGTCGCGGACAACAATGGCGGCTCCGCCCAGGCTCTGTTCACGCTGCGGCTCGAGGCGCGCTGAAGAACCGCTACGCCTCGATCTCGGGCGACCGGGGTGCACGGCGGACCCTTCGTTTGAAGATCCTACCTCCGCGCGTGAACGGTTCTACGTCGGCGCCGCCTGAATCGGGAGTTCGTGACCCACAGGATTGACCGACGACGCTCCCACAAGCCTTGTGCCTGCTGCGCCTAGGGCGAGCTCCACGTGGCGCGACAGTGGTGGCATGAGACTGGCCTGCGGTATCCGTAATGGCCTCCTGTTGCGCCCTTTGGCGTGAAGGTCGCGAGGCCCAATGGGAGGGTCGCCGCGTGAGGTTGTTGAAACGCCCGCTGACTCAGGGTCCTCCGGCGCGATCGGGCGCGCGCCAGGCGCCTGAGAGCGGGATGAGCCGGCCCGATCACGAGGGTCGGGCATGCTCGATACGATCCGGCGCGATGCATTCAGCTACTTCTTGCACGAGACCAATCGCGCCAACGGATTGGTGCTCGACAAGACATGCGCGGACTGGCCGGCGAGCATCGCAGCGGTGGGGTTGGGGCTCACCGCGTATCCGGTTGGCGTGGAGCGCGGGCTCGTCACTCGGGCCGAGGCCGCGGAGCGTACGCTCACCACGCTGCGATTCTTTTGGCGAAGCAAGCAGGGGCCCGAGCCCGACGCGACCGGGTACAAGGGTTTCTACTACCACTTTCTCGACCTGCAGACCGGGGCACGCGCTTGGCAGTGCGAGTTGTCGACCGTGGACTCCGCGCTGTTGCTGGGTGGCATGCTGACGGCCGCGGCGTACTTCGATGGAGACTCGCCCGTCGAGCGCGAGATTCGTGACCTCGCCAATCGCCTGTACGCGCGTGTCGATTGGCGATGGGCTCAGAACGGCGAAGCTACAGTGACCCACGGTTGGAGACCGGAGGGCGGGTTCCTTCCGTACCGATGGGAAGGGTATGACGAGGCGCTGCTACTTGTACGTGCTCGGGCTTCGGTTCACCGACGCACCCGCTTTCCAGGGAGAGCTATCGAGCGTGGGCATCCACTTATCAATGGAAGACGGTATACGACATCCCATTCCTCTACGCCGGGCCGCTGTTTACGCACCAGCTCTCCCACGTGTGGATCGATTTCCGTGGCATTCAGGACGCGTTCATGCGCGCGCACGGGATCGACTACTTCGAGAACAGCCGACGCGCCACTCTCGTGCAGCAGCAATACGGCATCCGAAATCCTCGCGGCTTCGCGCACTACGGTGAACTCTGCTGGGGGCTCACCGCGAGTGACGGACCGGGCGAGGTCACGCGCGCGATGGATGGCGTCGAGCGGCGGTTCTTCGACTATCTCGCCCGGGAAGTGCCCGACGGGCCCGACGATGGCACGATCGCTCCGTGGGCGGTGGTCGCATCGCTGCCGTTCGCACCTGAGATCGTCTTACCGACGGTCGCGGACTTCATGCGCTGGCAAGTGACCGGCGTCCACCGATACGGCTTCAAGGCGACGTTCAATCCGACCTTCCCCATTCCCGGTCTCCAGAATGGCTGGGTGTCCCCGTGGCACTTCGGCATCAACGAGGGGCCGATCGTCGTGATGATCGAGAATCACCAGTCGGGGCTGGTGTGGCGATTGATGCGGGGATGTCCGCCCATCGTGGCTGGGCTGCGGGCCGCCGGATTCACCGGCGGGTGGCTGTCGGACGACGCGCGGCGCACATGAGGCTGATCCGCAGCCGGCGGCGCTCGGAGACGTCATGAAGATCAGCCCTCTGGCGGGCAAGCCGGCCCCTCGCAGCATGCTGGTGGACGTGCCCAGACTCGTCGACGCCTTCTACAGCCAGGTGCCCGACCCCGCGATTCCAGGACAGCAGGTCGCTTTCGGAACTTCAGGGCACCGGGGGTCGTCGCTCCTGACGACCTTCAACGAATGGCACGTCGCTCGCCATCACCCAGGCCATCTGCCGTCACCGCGCGGAGCACGCCGTCGACGGTCCGTTGTTCCTCGGCATCGATACGCACGCGCTGTCGATGCCGGCCTGCGCGAGTGCGCTCGAAGTGCTGGCGGCCAATGGCATCGACGTCATGCTGGCGGAACACGACGAGTTCACGCCGACCCCGCGATCTCGCACGCCATTCTCACCCACAATCGCGGGCGAACCGAGGGCCTCGCCGACGGCATCGTCGTCACGCCTTCGCACAATCCGCCAGAGGACGGTGGATTCAGGTACAACCCCCGCACGGGGGCCGGCGGAGACCGCTGTCACTCACAGGATCGAAGCGGAGGCGAACGAACTTCTGAAGAGCGGCCTTCAGGGCGTGAAGCGAATGCCCTTCGAGCAGGCTCTGCGCGCGCGCACCACACACCGGTATGACTATCGGACCGCTTATGTGAACGATCTCGCCGAGGTCATCGACATGGAGGCGATCCGCGGCGCGGGCATCCGTCTGGGCGTCGATCCGCTGGGCGGGGCCGGTGTCCATTACTGGCGGCACATCGCCGAGCGTCATGGCCTGAACTTGACGGTCGTCAGCGAAATCGTCGATCCGACGTTCGGGTTCATGACGGTGGATCGGGACGGCCGCATCCGCATGGACCCGTCGTCGCCCTACGCGATGCAGCGGCTGATCGGTCTGAAGGATCGCTTCGATGTCGCCGCTCGCCTGCGACACCGACCACGACCGGCACGGGATCGTCACCCCGAGCTCCGGATTGCTCCCGCCCAATCACTACCTCGCGGTCGCCATCCAGCATCCTGTTCCGACAGCGGCCGCAGTGGAGCGCGGGCGTCGGCGTGGGCAAGACCGTGGTGAGCAGCGGGATGATCGACCGCGTGAGCGCGAAGCTGGGCCGGTCGCTCTACGAAGTGCCGGTTGGCTTCAAGTGGTTTGTCGACGGTCTGCTCGACGGGTCGCTCGGCTTCGGCGGCGAAGAGAGCGCGGGCGCTCCTTCCTCCGCCGCGACGGCACGGTGTGGACGACGGACAAGGATGGCATCGTCTCGGCGTTGCTCGCGGCGGAGATCGCCGCGCGTTCGGGGCGCGATCCCGGCGAACTCTACCGCGACTCTGGCCCTCGAGTTCGGGCGATCCGATCTCCGATCGGATCGAGGCGCCCGCGACCGCGGAGCAGAAGAAGCGGCTGTCGGGGCTCTCGCCGGAGCAGGTGCGCTGCACGCACCTCGCCGGCGAGCCGGTCCAGAGCATTCTTAGCCACGCTCCCGGAAACGACGCGCCGATTGGTGGGGTGAAGGTCATCGCCGCCGGCGGCTGGTTCGCCGCGCGGCCCTCGGGCACCGAGGACCTCTACAGAATCTATGCGGAGAGCTTTCGTGGAGAGAAGCACCTGCACCGCATCATGGAGGAGGCGCAGGCCATCGTGGACGTCGCGTTGCGAGTCACCCTGCTCGATGGAGAGACCGGATGAGCGCGCATCGTTCCGGGGTGCGGCGAAGGCTGTACTCGCTGGCCACTGTTGAGGTCAGGGATACCATTGGCAGCTTGGCGCCATCGGATGCCGCTGGTGCTGTTCGGCGTGACCGGCGACCTCGCCCACAAGATGATCTTCCCGGCGCTCTACGCGATGGCGAAGCGGGTGTCCTCAACGTCCCGGTGGTCGGCGTTGCCTTCTCAGGATGGAGTCTGGCGCAGCTGCGCAGGCGTGCCGCCGACGGCATTCGCGAAACGGGCCGTATCGACAATGCGCGCGCCCTGCGTCATCTGCTCTCGCTGCTCCGGTATGTGGACGGCGACTACAACGACCCCGGAACCTTCGCGGCGCTCAAGCAGGCGCTGGGCAGTGCTCGGCGCCCGGCGCACTATCTCGCCATCCCGCCTTCGCTGTTCGGGACGGTCATCAGAGGCTCGGCGCCGCGGGGCTGGCGGACCACGCGCGCGTCATCGTCGAGAAGCCGTTTGGCCGCGACCTGGCTTCCGCGCGCAAGCTCAACCGCGTCGCGCGGTCGGTGTTTCCTGAAGATGCGATCTTCCGCATCGATCACTTCCTCGGGAAGGAAGCGATCATGAACATCCTCTATTTCCGCTTCGCCAATGCGTTCCTCGAGCCGATCTGGAACCGCAACTACGTGGCCAGCGTCCAGGTGACCCTTGCCGAGGATTTCGGCGTGAACGGACGCGGCGCGTTCTACGAAACGGCCGGGTGCCTGCGCGACGTGATCCAGAATCACCTCTTCCAGATCGTCGCCCTGCTGGCCATGGAGCCACCGGCCTACCGGGGCTTTGAAGCCGTGCAGAGCGAGAAGGCGGCGGTCTTCCAGGCCATGCGTCCGTTGAAGGCCGCTGACGTGGTCCGTGGCCAGTACGCCGGCTATCGCAGGGAGCCGGACGTAGCGCGAGACTCCGACGTCGAGACGTTCTGCGCCGTTCGGCTCTTCATCGACTCCTGGCGCTGGCAGGGAGTGCCGTGGTACTCTGCGCTCCGGCAAGCGGCTGCCCGAGACAGTTGCCGAGGTGCTCGTCCGGCTGAAGCCACCTCCGCAGCGACTCTTCGCCGACTCGGCACCGGCGGCCGGCCTGGCCAACTATCTGCGCTTCCGGCTCTCGCCCAGCTCCGCGGTCGCCCTCGCTGCTCGCGTCAAGCGCGTCGGCAAGGAGTTCATCGGCGACCAGCGGGAACTCTCCCTCGTCGATCATCAGCTGGGAGAGGAAGCGCCCTACGAGCGACTCTTGACCGATGCCATGGCCGGCGATGGCTCGCTCTTCACCCGGGAAGACGCCGTCGAGGCCGCATGGGCGGCGGTCGATCGAGTCCTGAAGACCCATCGTCGCGTCCGTCCGTACAAGCCGGGGAGCTGGGGGCCCAAGGAGGCGGATGCGCTCATCGCAAGGGATGGTGGCTGGCACAATCCCGTGCTCGACAAGGGCCCCGTGAGGGCGCTGGGTGACGTCGTCGTGCTCTTGACTGCGACAAACACGCCGCTCGACAACGACCTCGTGGAAGTCGATCTCCGGACCATCTCGAGCGCGAGAGTGGCCGGTGCGTTTGAAGTCTCTACTGCTAGGTCTGAAAAGACTTCCTTCCAGCCCTGGTTGTGGAACCGAGTCGCGAGCTTCCCGACACAGCAGCCAGCCGGCCCAACACACTTATCGACAACAGACTCCAGCCCGTCGCGGACGTCTCCGCTCGCGTTGGCACCAATCTGGCGCTAGATCCCGCGTGCGGGCGGAAGCGGATCAATCCATGTCGGGTAGCGATGCGGCCTCGCTAGCCTACGGCTACCGCCCACACTACTCCCACACTGAGCCGTGGCCGTCACCGCCCATGCCGGAGTCCAGCGTAGCCGGACGCCATCGCGAAACCCTTCCACCAAGTTTGGAGGCCAGCAGCCATGCACCAGCCCAAACTCGCCCGCCTCGTGGCAGTGTCATGAGCACGATTACCGTCGCTCAGGAGAATCCCACGCCCATCGAGCTCTCACTACGAGGACCACGGCACGGGTAGGCCCGTCGTGCTGGTCCATGGATGGCCGCTGAGCGGCGCTCTCTTGGGAGAGGCAGGTCACCGCCCTGCTGGCCGCGGGTTACCAGAGTCATCACGTGCCGACCGCAGGGGATTCGGTCAATCCAGCAAGCCGGCGACCGGCTACGACTACGATACCTTCGCGGCGGACCTCGACAAGTTGATGACGAAGCTCGACCTTCACGAAGCGACGCTGGTCGGCTTCGATGGGCGGGGCGAGGTGGCGCGCTTTCTGAGCAAGTACGGATCGAAGCGCGTGGCCAAGGCGGTGTTCATGGCTGCAATCCCGCCGTTCCTGCTGAAGCGTGCGGACAACCCGAGTGGGCTGGAAGGCAGTGTCTTCAAGGGGATCCAGCAAGCCATCGCCGCGGACCGGCCTGCGTTCCTGTCCACCTTCTTCCGCGCATTTCTACAACGTCGACGTCCTGGGCGGAAAGCGCATCAGCGATCCAGTCGTCCAATACAGCTGGAACGTTGCAGTCGGCGCTCCGCCAAGGGCACCCTCGACTGCGTGTCTGCCTGGCTGACCGACTTCCGCCAGGACCTTCGCGCATCGACGTGCCGACGCTGGTCATTCACGGCGATGCCGACCGAATTCTTCCATCGCTGCTACGGGAAGCCCCTCCGCAATGCGATCGGCAGGCCCGACTCGTCGTCGTGGAGGGTGGGCCGCACGGCATCACCTGGACGCACGCGGAGCAGGTGAACACCGAGCTGGTGAACTTCCTCGGTCAACCTTCCCGGCCGTCGCGGTTCTGACCTGAATGCGCGCTGGTCTCACCGTCATCCACGGTGGGACCAGCCCTCACCGGACTGCAGAGCCGTCTGGGGGTGGAGTGGATGCACATTCGACTCAAGACCCTCCTGCACCTCGGTCTCGCCGCTCGTGCTCCTGGTGGCCGCGGCATACATCCAGTGGGGTACGCTCGGTCTTCCGCCGGTGCCGTCGAGCCTGGCGCTGACGGCCGAAACGGTCACGGGCCCCACGGCTTCCCGGCCTGGCTCCGCATCACCCACTTCATCAACCTACTGTTCCTGATCCTGCTGATCCGCAGCGGCCTGCAGATCCTCATGGACCATCCTCGGCTTTACGGGAACGTCCATTGCACCCCCGGCACGGAGTGGCTCCGGCTCACGCCGATCGAGGTGCCCAAGGACCGCATCTGACGTCCAAAGACGACTCACGCCACCTCTCTCCCTGGATCGGCTTGCCCGGCGGCCGGCACACCGTCGGCATGGCCCGTCACTGGCATTTCCTCAGCGTCTTGCTCTGGGTCGGCAGCGGGCTCGTCTTCGTGGGAATGCTGTTCGGCACTGGCAGTGGCAACGACTCGTGCCGACGTCCTGGCGGCATCGTCCCGGACGCCTGGGCCGTCTTCGTCCACTACGCCACGTTCCACTCAGCCGCCGGAGCCCAACGGCTTCTACGTCTACAACCCGCTCCAGAAGCTGGCGTACTTCGGCGTGGTGTTCGTCCTGGCCCCTCTCGCGATCATCACCGGTCCTTCGATGTCGCCCGCCTTCACGGCCCGGTCCGCCTGGTATCCGAAGCTGCCCAGCAACCGCCAGGTCGGCCGGTCGATCCACTTTCTCGTCCTGTGCGCCTTCGTCGTGTTCATCATCGGCCACGTGACCATGGTGGCCCTCACTGGTCTCGTCCGGAACATGAACCACATCGTGCTGGGTACGGACACCACGGACCCGATCGGTGTCTATGCTCGGGCTGGCTGGGATCAGCGTGGTCGTCCTGGTGAATGCGTTCGCCCACTACATGGCGCGGAGGCATCCACGGGCCGTCCAGCACGCCGCCAAGGCAATCGTCACTCCGGTCATGCGGGTGCTGCTCGACCAGGCTGCGCCGCAGGCCGAGTTCGAGCGAGAAGACATCTCGCCCTTCTTTGGGTCAACGGCAAGATGCCGACCTCCGACGAGTGGAACACGCTGGCCGCCGGTGATTTCAAGGACTACCGGCTCAAGGTGCGCGGCCTGGTGGAGAACCCGGTCGACCTCTCTGGCCGACCTGAGTGCGCTGGGCCAGAAGTCCCAGATCACGCTGCACCATTGTATCCAAGGGTGGTCGGGCATCGCGGAGTGGGGCGGACTTCCGCTGGCGGAACTCATGAAGTTGGTTCGACCGGGCCCCAAGGCAAAGTCGATCGTCTTCTACTCGTTTGGCGAGGGGTCGATTTCAACACCGGCATTGCGGGCGGCCAATACTACGACAGCCTCTCGATCGAGAACGCCTTGCACCCTCAAACACTGCTGGCTTACGAGATGAACTACCGGTCGCTTCATCCTCTGCACGGAGCGCCGCTGCGGCTGCGGGTCGAGAATCAGCTGGGATTCAAGATGGTCAAGTGGATCAAGGCGATCGAGTTTGTCGAGAACGTCCACTCCATCAACCAAGGTGAAGGCGGCTACGCCGAGGACCATGAGTACTTCGGCGAGTTGGCGAACATCTGATGGCGTCGACGATCCATGCGCCGAGCGGCGGCGGTCGCGACCAGGTGCTCAACGAGGGGGTGACGATAAAGCCGGAACTGGCGAAAGAAGGTCTTAGCCGCGGCGCCGAGCGCGACGAGTCAATGAGCAAGGTGCCCCGGGTCACTCTGGCGTTTTGGATCATCAAGATCCTTGCGACGACGCTGGGAGAGACGGGGGCGACGCCCTCTCCATGACGTTGAAGCTCGGCTACGCGGTCAGCAGCCTGATCTTCCTGGCGTTCTTCGGCGTGGCTCTCGCGGCCCAGGTCGGATCGAAGCGGTATCACCGCTTTGTCTACTGGACTGTGGTGGTCGCCACCACGACCGTGGGGACGACGATGTCGGATTATCTCGACCGCACCCTCCGCTTGGGTTACGTGAAGTCGTCGATTCTTCTGTCATGCTGCGTTCTCCTGACTCTGTTCGTGTGGCATCGCGTCGCGGGCAGGATTCGGTTCGAGAACATCACCAACCGGACCGACGAGACCTTCTACTGGCTGACCATCCTGGTCTCCAACACGTTGGGCACGGCGCTCGGCGATTTCATTGCGACCAACACCGGCCTCGGGTTCGAGCGCGGTGCGCTGGTCTTCGCAGGCCTGATTGCGCTCGTTGCCGCCGCGCACCTCTGGTTGAGGAGGATCCCCGCCAGCATCCTCTTCTGGGCCGCGTACGTGCTGACGAGGCCCCTCGGCGCCACCCTTGGCGACACGCTGACCAAGCCTCACGCGGAAGGTGGCCTCGCAATAGGCCGTTTCGCTTCCTCGCTGGCGATCGCGATCCTGATGGTGCTGGGGATCGTGATGGTGCACCGCAGGCAGGAGAAGGCACGGCAAATCGGGCGGTTCCATTTGAGCGTCAGCTCGTGAAAACAGTGTGGGCAGTGGCGGGCTATCGAAGCGTGTCGACTTGAAGCTCGTGAGCCGGCTGGAGTTCGGGTCGGGGGCGGTGGCGATGCGGTATGAGCCGAGAAGGTAGACCCGCGGCCCCCACCGGAGTGGGAGCCGCGGGTTCGGGTCGTCAACAGGATTTGCCGCGTCGCGTGGAGCCCGCGGGTTCAGTTCACGGACGTCATTACCACCGCGGCGAGCGCCGGATCGAAACCGGCCTGCCGGCTGGCGAAATGCTCGGTCGCGTCGGCGGGCATCTTCTCGAGCTTGATGATGAAGTTCTTGGTCTTGGCGCCACGCTCCACCTTGTAGGAAACCGTGCTTCCCACCGTACACGCGGCTTTCGAAGCGCAGGTCGCACGAGCTTCCTTGTCACTCAGGTCGTAGCCGTTTACGGCGACCACCACGTCTCCACGCTTGAGGCCGGCCTTGGCCGCGGGCTGTTCTTCGCCACCTCGGCGACGGTGATGGCGCCCGAGGAGTTGCGCTCGAGCCATGCACCGGACCAGGCTGACGACTTGGCCGCGTGACCCGCGCACGAATAGTCGGAAGCGCTGGCGGCGCTGGCGTCAGCGCCCGAGCAATGGCCGCCGCCCGCGAATGCGGGAACGGAAAGCGCCAATGCGAAAGCAGCTGCGGATGAAGCGGTGAGGATCCTCTTCATGATTTCCTCCGGGTCGAGATGGACAATGGCTTTCGCGACGGCCGCGAGATGGAGGATAGGGGCCCTGCGAGGCGTCGGCTAGAGCTGGATGACGAGCGCGGAGCTCCGGCGCGGCGAGCGGGGAGGGAGGCGAGCGGCGGGTCAGACGTGTGTCCGTGCGTTGTGTTGGGGCGGTCAAGAAAACTCGGTGTCGGCGACCGTCCGCCCGGCTATCCCCCACTGATTAGGCGGCCTTTCTTTACGCACTAAGCGTGACCGTTCAGCGTGGTGAGGTCCGCATCGGGCCGCTGGGATCGAACGTGGTTATCGGGTCGGCGTGCCGATGAACGATCTTCCAGTTGTCGTTCTCACGACGAAGGGTCGTCGTAACCCGAAGGTCGAAGGGCTCAACCTCCGGGCGATCGCCGACCCTGGCTCTCCAATGCTCGAGGTCAAGAAGACACACAAGTTCGGCGGTCGCGTACTCGGCGATCCGTTCGGCGCCGATAAACTCGCCTTCGCGAAATCGCGACGAGGCGAATCCCAGCGTCTTGGATACCTGCTCCCAACCACGGACGGCGGGACCGAACGGATTCGCGAGCGTCGCGTCTTCTCGATGTGAGTAGAGTGACTTCGCTGGCTCGGGGTTGCCCTTGGCAAACTCGTCCCACGCGGGCTGGATTGCTTGTAGAACTCCTCGAAGTTCATCCGTCCTCCTTCGCCCATCAGCGCCGACCCTTATCTGGTAGGCACCGAGGCGGTAGTTGGAAATCTCCACGGCTCATATGTTGATTAGGCGGCCTTCCGCTTCGGAACGGCGCCTGAAGCGCCCTGACGTCTGCAGACGAAGCTGCGCCCCAGCGGACAGCGTCGAGAAACGCGTCCAGGCGGTCGGGTTCGTCGAAGTCTGTGGGGGTAAGTCGACCGTCTCGAGCACTTGGGCGCCAGGCTCGATCTGCCAGACAACCTGGAGTTCTCTCCCAGCGCGTCGTCCTCGAGGCATGAGAGGGTGACGACGTGCTCGCGTGATCGGCCGGTTGTTGGGAGTGGCGGGTCAGGGCAGATTCCGCCACGTCGGTGACGACGAAGCGTCGTCGACGGACTGTGACGAGCTGCCCCTGCTCGGGCAGCCCCGCGATGTGCTCGAATGATGGGGGCACGAGGCGGCAGCCTAGCAGGGGGTTGGCCGGGAGTTGTAGCCGGAGCTTAGCAGCCACCCGGACGTCCGGTCACACGCGAGAAGCTGAAGGCGCAGACTGACTTCCGTCATACGGACGGTGCGCAGCCTCGTTGGCGCTGCTGCCGGGACAGGTGCTATTTTCCCTGACCCTGTTGGGGCGGCATAGCCAAGTGGTAAGGCGAGGGTCTGCAAACGGGACAATATGAATTGGGAGGCGTCACCGGCCATCCATCGAAGTATCGTCGCTGCAGCGTAATATGAATCGGCCCATTGAGATATCTCTCGGTGGGCCGATTTGTATTGGAGCGCGTGGAGTGCTCGGGAGCGGATAACCGCGTTGAAACCGTGGCAAAACCGTAGCAGGGAGTGGCAAAGGATCTCCGAAGGGTCTCCGGACGGGGCGGCCGGCGTGCTGCGACCCGCTAGACCGGTTCAGGGGCAGCAATGACGGGCCCGCTGTCCTGCTACGGTCCCAGGAGGGTTCCGGGCGCTGCGGGATCGAGGCTGGGGCTCTCACTCTCCCGCTGCCGCACGGTGGCTCGAACAGCTCATCAACCCATGGAGCGGGCACCTTAGGCGGTTCGCGGCGAACAGGTGTGGCACGTGTCCGGATCGCCTGCCGAGCGCGACTGCCCTCGGCCCCACATGAAGAAAGCGTAGTTCACGACAGCTGGATCATCTGGGAAGAGCTTCCGAGCAAAGTCCGATAGGATCCCACCTCGGATGCGGTGGGCCCGATCTCAGGGATAGCTGTAATGATGCCCGACTCGACGGCGAAAGCGCGCGACATGGCGGTCGACGGGCACCTGGAGATCGGCCGGCGACAGGTGATCCCATAGGCGGAGATCTGGCGCTGGACGCACCAGCCAGCGCATTAGCATCCACATCTTCTTGCGTGCCTCGCCGCTTCCGTGGCCCTGATAGAAGATGCCGCGGGCCAGTTGCTCTACGATCGCCTGGGGTAGGACAAATCGGCGAGCCCACGCGTCGAAGTCGCCTCCCGTACGTTCACGGATGAAGGCGTTTGCCTCGGAGAGGATTCGGGGGACGTGACGCCTCACCTGCCACCCGAGCAGACGTTTGTTGCGCTCTTCGCGATCGATTACTGCCCCGATTACTGTCGAGTCGTCGAGCGTGATATCGAACAGGCCACCGCCTTTCCCCAGGCCACGCAAGGCAGCGTCCAGAGCAGAGAGGAACGGCCGGATGTCGTTAGAGTTAACCCCCACGTCGATCGATGCAGGGGTTTATCGAGACGCTGAAGCCTGGCCGGAAGGCGAATTCGAGATCGCGCTCCCCTTGGTCGTCAATCCTCGCAACACGCGAGCAATTCACAAGACCATCCTCCTGCTCGGAGCGTCGTCTGTGACCCGTGCGGCGGGGCCGGAAGGGCGGCCGGTCGAACTGATCCCGGCGGCCGACCTGCGCGCCGAGCGCGACGCCTTGAGCCGCGTGCTCCACGGACTCATTCGCGAAGAGGCCGTTCCCCTGGTGGCATTGCCGTTCTGACCTCGAGCCGCAGCGTCATACCCGAACTCGCCCCCGAAGGGCGCATTGGGGCGTTCCAGATCACCGCGGAGCATCCCCGGCCCCGAACCGCGTGCTGGTCGAGAGCATCACGCGCATCAAGGGGCTGGAACGCGACGCGGCGGTCATGGCACCGGTTTGCGCGAGGTGGATTACGTCAACTTCGGCCCGCTGCTGTGTGTGTGGGAGCAAGCCGGGCACGGGCGCACCTGGTGGTGATCGCGACGCCGGCGGTCCTGGAGAGGTTTGGGTAGAGAGGCCATGTCGGCCCTGACGACACTTCTCCGGCGTGGAAGGCAGCGCGAGAAAAGCCGTGACGGGGCTCCGCACGCGATCTTGAGAGGCGAACGTTCAAAGGATGCGACCTCTCAAGTGGTTTCTCAAGTGGCACCGAGATTGCCGTAGCCTCCTCCCTCTATAGGGCGAAGGCGCCGTGACCCGAATCGTCGGATTCCCCGCAGACGATTCGGGCGTGGCGATCCGCGGAGGCGATATGCCCTGCCAGCCGGTCAGACGCCTCGTTGTCCTGATCGGGATTGCCGGCGTCCTCTTGCCGGCAAGCCCGCTCGCATCAGGCGCGAGCCCTCGAAATTCAGCTCATACCGCCGAACGCCGACTCGAGCGCGGCGCTCATCTTCCCCTGGCAGGCGGTCGCTGCCTCCGCAACCAGCGAGCGCACGAGCGCCAATGAGCACTCGATCGACTTGTCCCAGACGTCCTCGACGCCGAGCCCGTTCTTCGAGATCGCCCCGGCGCTCGCGACGCCGCCCTTCCCGACGTTTGTCGTCATCACTGATGTGAACGGCGACGGCCACCAGGATTTGGTTTCTAGCAACTTCTGGGGCAACTCCATCTCCATCTTCCGTGGCGACGGAGGCGGCGCCTTCGCGCCGCGTCAGGACATCGGAATCGACGGCCGTCCGACGTGCGTCGCCGCCGGAGACATGAACGGCGACGGTGCCGAGGATCTGGTCGTGGCGTTCTCCGGTTCTCAGGAGGGTCCGTCAACGTGCTCTTGAACCAAGGCGACGGCACCTTCGCGACCATATCCTCGGCGCGCGCCGGATGGTTCCCGGTTCACCTGGCGCTCTATGACTGGAACGGGGACGGACACCTCGACGCCGCCGCGGCGAACTGGTCGTCCTTCACCGCCACCGTGCTGCGCAACCGCGGCGATGGCGGCCTCGAGTGGGTCGCAAACCTGGACTCCGGCCCTTATCCCGCCTCGGTGGCGTTCACAGACCTGGATCGCGATGCTCGACCGGAGCTTCTGATCGCCGGCTTCGAGTGCAACGCCGCCACCGTGTATCGCTGGGAAGCCGGCTCGGGCTGGGCGTACTCGCGCGAGATCGGCGCTCAATGGAACGCCTACTTCGCTGCGGCTCACGATCTCGATGGGGACGCATGGCCGGACGTCGTCATCTGCAGCGGGAACGGAGCGGCTTCCGTGCTCATGAACGACGGCTCGGCCACCTTCGACACCTGGCACGACTTCCCGACCCTCGCGGCGCCGATCCAAGTGGCGTTCCCTGACCTCGACCAAGACGGTCGCCCCGACATTCTCACCACCCACTACGCGAGGCGGGGCGGTCACCGAGCTGTTCAACCGCGGTGGGGAAGGCTTCGTGCCCGCCGTGGGATCGATCGCCGACCCGGTGCCGGGTGGCTTCGGCGCGGGTGCCGGCGCGTCGGCAACCGCCGTCGGCGACTTTGACGAGGATGGGCTCCCCGACCTAGCAACCGCGAACTTTCTCTCGGACTCGATCTCGCTGTTGTTCGGGGTGCCGGGTGGCGACTTCCGTGCCCCACGCGTCTTCACCACGGGATCGATCGCCGTGGCCATGACGGTCGCGGACTTCGACCGCGATGGCGTGCCGGACGTCGCGGTCGCTGACCAAAACATCAACGTGGTGGCGGTGCTCCGTGGACGTGCCGACGGCAGTCTCGCTACCCCGCTCAGTACGCATCCTGCGCCGCGCCGAACGGTCTCGCGGCTGGGGACCTGAACGGCGACGGCGCCCCCGACCTGGTCGCCTGCGGCCAGGTCGACAACACCCTCTCGGTGCTGATGAACCTCGGAGACGGCGCCTTCGCTTCCAGGTGAGCTACCCGGTAGGAGTGGAACCGTTCGATGTCGCGATCGGCGATGTCAATGGGGATGGCCTGCCGGAGATCGGTTGCGTGAACCACCAGTCGAACTCCGTCACGATCCTGCGCAACCTGGGTGACGGTCGATTCGGCCCAGGTTGGACGCTGACAGAGGCGTACCGCCCTACCGGACTCGCGTTCGTGGACATCGACAACGATGGCGATCTCGACGTCGTTGACACCAACTACTACGGCAATTCGATCACCGTGTGGCGTAACACGGGGCCGGGCGACCTGCGCTACTTCTACGGCCTGTCCACCTCCAGGCCCGTGGGCGGTGTTCGGGGCGCGAATCCTGAGCCACGGCGCTCCGGATCTCATCATCGTGAATCGACAAAGCACGAGCGTCAGCCTCGTCCTGAACCGCGGTGACGGGTGGCCGTCCGGAGTCCTCGATCTTCCTTGTGGGCTGAACCCGCGCGCGCGTCGCCGCAGTTACGACGGCGACGGTGATCTCGACATCGTGGCCGTCAACTTCAACGGACATTCCATTTCGTTACTGAGGAACACGGGGACGACGCTAGTCAGCGACGGCGAGTTCCAAGCGGGGATGTCGCCCGTAGCGCTTGCGACTTTGGATCTCGATCGGAATGGCGTCGAGGACCTCTGCGTTGCGTCTTACGAGGACCGAACCGTCTCCGTGATCAGGAACCTTCGCGCGAGTTCGGTCGGAGTTGGAACGCTACACGGCGCTGCGTTCGCTCTCGGCCCAGCGTTTCCCAACCCCGCGCGGGGCATGGTGTCACTAGCGTTCTCATTGCCCGGACCGTCTCCGTGACGCTTCGAATCGTGGATGTCGCCGGACGCGAGATCACCGTGCTGAGACGTGGCCAGTTCGCCGCGGGCCGGCACGCCGAGAGCTGGAATGGACGTGACCGTGCGGGCCAGGCGGTGGCCGCCGGAATCTACTTCGCCGTGCTCGAGGCCGGCGGCGCACGGGGCAACGACCCGCTTCGCCGTGCTTCGATGAGGAGGAATCCGTGAAGACTTCTTGCGCTTCTTGGGGCGTGGCTTGGTTGTGCGCTGCGCTCCTGATCACTGGTGCGGAAAGGCCGGCGCGCAATGCACGCAGTCGACTCCGCAACGCCCGTCGTGCTCGAGGCTCTGAGCCAAGCGCGCGTGCAGGCGTTCTCGGCCGGTCGGGCTTCAGATACCTCAAAGAATGCGAATGAGTTCGATCCTGGCTTAGGGACGATCGCGGGTCTTGATCCGACTTCAGGAACAGCCCAAGGAACTCTCACCTTTCAGTTCGACCGGAGACTGACGGTCGGAGGCGGACTGTTTCGGTCGCTGCGGGCCGGTTCGATGGCGATTCGTATCTTGATCTGGCCACCGCGAACTACGACTCGACTTGTGTGACCGTCCTGCTACAGGGGATGGACGGGGATTTCGCCAAACGCCAGCAGGTCCAGCTTGCTGGCCATCCACGTATGTCGTGGCGGGCGATCTGAACGGGGATGGCCTCGATGACATCGTGGCGACCATGTACTACGAGGACGCCGCGGCGGTCTTGCTGGCAAATGGAGACGGATCGTTTCGAGTCGAGGGAGCCTATTCAGCCGGCCCTGGCCCGACGGCGGCGGCCTTAGCCGACTTCGACGGGGATGGAGACGTTGACTTCGCCATCTCGAACGAAGAGGACAACACCGTGTCGATCTTCCTCAATCAGGGAGCCGCGCCGATAGGGTCTTCTGCTGCGGCAACAGGCAACCTCATGGTCGACTCCGGACGTTACGTCGTCGGACTCGGGCCTCAGCAGGTGATTGCGGGTGACTTCACCGGTGACGGCCTGGTGGATCTGGCCACTGCCGACGGGGGTGCCTCACGGTCAGTGTGCTCCCCAACCCGTGGTGGTGGCAGGTTCGGCTCGCGCATTCAATCGCTCGTGAGTGATTCCCCGATTGCGCTGGCCACCGCGGACTTCGATGGGGACGGTGATCTGGATCTGGCCGCCGCGGTCTATGGCGGGGTTCCTAGTCCTGTCCAACGACTCTCACGGGCGTTTCACCCGATCGACCAAGCTCGCCTCACGGCTGATTAGATGCTGGAGCGTGGCCGCGGCTGACATGAATGGTGATGGATCACCCGAGATCATCGCGACCAGCAGCTTAACTAGCCTCATCTATGCAGGCATGAGTTTCGCCATGGTCTACGAGAATCATCGAGGAACGTTTGGACCTCGACTCGACTTTCAGACTGGCGCCATCCCGGCTCAGTTGATCGCGACCGACCTCGATGGCGACCGCGACATGGACATCGTCACCGCAGATTACAACCCATATACGTACTATGCAGTACAGCAGCAATCATCGGTGTCGATTCTCGAGAATCTCGGCGGCAAGCGGCTCGCAGCGGCATCCGACAACTTCGTCCCGGGCTCCTCCGTCTACGATTTTGACTATCCCACGAGGCTGGATCACGTCCGTCCATACGATCCAGTTCCCATCGAATCGTGTGCCAGATCTGATCCTTGGCCGCACGTTCAACACGCAACTGATGCGGAACCGGGGTGACGGCCTTTTCGATGAACCAATCACCGTCGCAAGCGGGTCGCTCCGAGCCGTGCGCGATCTCAATGGCGACGGCATTCCTGATCTGATTACGAGCTCGAGCGACACCGTGCTCGTCTACCTAGGTGATTCCGGGGGACGGTTCGCTCTCACCTACGAGTACTCGTCGGGGACGTTCCTCACGCTCCTCGACGTGGATCGGGATGGGCTCCCGAGATCGCGGTGAAGCCGCCTTACGTGTGGCCGGACTATGACCGTTGGTACGAGATCCTCTTGTTGCCAAATCTTGGCCACGGCAGCTTCGGACCGCCGCAGGGAACGGGCGTAATGACCTCGATCTTTGTTGATTCGGCATGGGAAGGCACGGACTTCGACGGGGACGGGTTCGACGACCTACTGATCGGCCGGCGCGGGTTTCTGGAGCCTGACACGATCATCGTCTTCCACAATCTGCGTGGGCGAGGTTTTCAGGAGGGACCCAAGGCACTAACCCATGCTGCACCCAAACCGCCCTACGGCGGTTCGCGAGCCCCGGGTGGATTCGCTGCCTAGACTTCGACCACGATGGGTTGAAGGACCTCGTCGTACTCGGCAGCTCACATACAGAGAGGGTGGTGGGTATCTATCTCTGATTCACAACCTCGGGAACGACAGATTCGCAGTCGCGGATTTCGATGGAAAGTGGGCTCGAAGCCCGTCGGAATGGTGCTCGAGGACCTGGACCACGACGGACTCCTGGATGCCGTCATCGCCGATCTCAATGACGACGGCGGGCCTGGAAGGGTGTTCGTGTTCCAGAGGGAGTCGCCCCAGGCTATATGTCGTGGATCCGTACCGCTCAAGTGGGGAATACCCAGAAGGCATTGCGGGCGGCGACTTCGACGGCGATGGCAGGGCGGACGTGGCGATCGCCTCGAGTGGCTTTGGGAAAGTCGAGGTGTGGAAGAACGAGAGCCTACCTGCTCTGGGAGGTCGCGCGATCGCGACTGTCCTCAGCCAAGCGGCTGCAGTGGAATCCGTCGAGGTGGTCTGGCAGGCACCCGGTGTCACGAGAGTCACGGTCGAGCGCTCACTCGTGGGGAAGCAATGGCAGCCGCTTGCCCAGGCACACATGGATCGGGAAGGACACCTGCGCTACGTCGATCGCACGGTGAGCGCAGGCGGTCGCTATCGCTACCGGCTGGCATCACGTGACCCGGGAGTGGCGATCGACGGGGAGAAGCGTGGTTCGTGATCACTCCCGGAGGCTTGGCCCCAAGCGCGAAGGTCATGGTCTCGCAGGCAGAGAGCCGGCGAAGGAGCCGTCATGCTGTCAGTGCCACAGGGCAGCGACCTGATGCTCGAACTGTTCGACGTATCGGGGCGACGGGTGCTGAAGCGCCAGCTCGGATGGATGGAGGCCGGACGTCACCGCGTGGACACGCCGGAGGTCAGAGATCTGCCACCTGGCCTCTACTGGGCGCGGGTCGGGGAACCGAGGGGAGCGGCCGGTAAGATCCTGGTCCTGAGGTGATTCGCGGGGCCTCGACCGAGAGCTTGAACGAAGGCGGGTCTGCAAACGGGGAAGTATGGATTGAGAGGCGTAACCGGCCATCCATCGAAGTATCGTCGCTACACGTAGTATGAAGCGGCCCATTGAGATATACTCTCGGTGGGCTGAGTTATTGTATGGGAGCGCATGGGGAGCGCCCGGGAGCGGATAACCGCGCGTTGAAACCGTCGCAAAACCGTAGCAGGAAGAGGCGAGGGTCTGGTTCGCCAGTGGGCGTGATCGGGGCGAGGGTCTGGTTGGCCGATGGGCGCGAGGGGGCGAGGGTCCATCTGACCCATGATGCCCAGTCGGCGCCCGAAAGCGTAGCAGGACGCTGGGCAGTGCGGGCGAGGGTCTCCGGTGACGATGATTCGCGGGCGTGGCCCTCGACCAGGCCAGCAATCCGAACGCGGCGTTCAGAGGCTCTCTCTCCCTCGGTCACCGGCGGGATGGGTGCCGGAGGTGATCTCGGGGATCCGGCCCGTTCGCCACGTTATGACGGTCACAGGTGAAGGCGAACCTGACACTTTCTCCGCGACGAGTGGCTCCGGCCTGGCGGTAGGGGGCTGCAACTTCTGTTCTGACAGCACGGACTCCGGTCAGCACGCGCGGCCCACCTGATGGCTTGTGAGCAGTCCTCCACGACCCGAGAAAGGATTCCATGGGTTGCGCTTGGCGGTGGTCTCGCTACCCGCGTAGTCGCGTGCTTTGTCGAGATCGTGCTCCACTGCCTCCAGGACCGAAGGAGGCCGGCGTGGAATCCTTCTAGCCGGGTCTCCTTGTGGTAGCGGCCGTACTAGAGCTCACTGCTCTACCAGCGGCGGCCGACGAAATCTTCCAGGGGATCTGGAGCAACCTACCGCCGTCAGGCAGCGCTCCGGCTCCCGTCGAGAACCCGGAGTCGCGTATGATTCGCAAGGCGATCGGCTGGTGGTGATCGAGGAGTGCGGGCGACGGGAACATAACGTCCCTTCTGAGTTTTCACGGCACACCCGCCTGGACATCCGTTGCTGGGGCGTCACCGCCTACTGTGAGCGGGGAAGACCCGCGCTTTCTACGACCAATCCACAATCGGTCGTCCTGGTCCACGGACCTGATGCAGTGTGGGTCCTCGACCTCAGAAGCCCGATCGGGTGGACCCGCCTTGTATTGAGTCCATCACCGCCCCCGAGAGGCTTCTGCGCCGCCACCTACGATGCTCTGAGGAACAGAGCAATCATCTTCGGTGGGGGACCTACTACCGGGCCTCTACAATGACGTTTGGGCGCTGTCGCTGTCCGGAACTTCTCAATGGACACAGATCACGGGGAGGGCCAAGTGCCGCCTCCGAGGTGGGGCTCGGTCAGCCGCGTATGACTCCGCTTCCGATCGGGTCATCATCACCTCCAGCTCTGCTCGATACCGGCTACAGCGTGTCGAATGATGTATGGGCATCTCGCTGAGCGGCACCCCAACCTGGACGCTGATGCATCCAGGGGACCAGCTCACGCCAGCAAGAATGCTCGCGGGAGCAGTTCTGCAACGGTTTTGGCGAGGTCCTGCTATACGGGGATATCCAGGTACGAGCGGGCAAGGGGCATTGGGGATGTCTGGGAGCTGGGCCTGCGCAATCCGGTGACATGGATCGCGTTGTCACCTGCGGGCACCCGCCGCGCCACCGCGATGGTCATTCGGGGCCGCGTACCGATCCGTAGCTGGCCAGATGGTCATCTATGGTGGCCATGGGGGCGGGCCAGGCGACACATGGGCGCTCGATTTCGGGTCCTTCCACCCGCCTTCGATGCATCAATTCAGTCCGACCGCGGGGGCGGGTTGGCGACCCGGTCACGATTCTGGGCACTTGGCTAGCCGGTGCCACCGGTGTCCAGTTCAATGGCACTCCGCCCCGATCCTGACAGCCTCGTTCGACAGCATCGCGACTCGCGTGCCTGCCGGCGCGACCACCGGCCCGATCACGGTGACTACTCTCTACGGGTCCGCCAGCAGTGGAGGAAACTTCTTCGTCGGCGAGCCGCCTGAGATTGATAGCTTCAGTCCGAGCGGTGGGAAGGTTGGAACGATGCGTTACAATCAGGGAAACACTTCACCGGAGCGACAGGCGTTCGCTTCCGGATTGGCTGCGCATATGGGTACGGCTGGACGGACTTCGTCGTTGATTCCGATGAGCAAATCACCGCCGGTGGCCTGCTGCACCCGAGGTCCCATTTCCGTCACTAACCCGGTGGGGACTGCCGTCAGCACCTTGGACTTTGATCTAATCAGCGGCGTCACTGTGCGCGCGGACGGCTCCGGTGACGCGCCCACGGTGCAAGCCGGGCATTGACGGCATCCGCGCACGGCAGATCTATCTGGACGTGCTATGGATTGAGCCCGGCGACTATGCCGAGGACGTGGTCATCCCCGCTGGTGCCCGAACCTATTACATCACTTGCCGTGGCGGACCGGCGAAGACGCGGATTCGTTCTCTAACGATTCGGTCGGTGACGGGTGGACGCAGTATCGAGATCACAGAGCCTCACGGTGGCGGACTCCACGGTCGGAGAGCTGGGTCTACCCAGTCAGAGTTTACGGAGTGTCGGTTCGCCGGGGCGGTCAGCTGGCGCTCGTACGCCGAAACTCCTTCGGGTAGTCAGTTTGAACGTTGCACCTTTGAGGCTCCCCTCGCCCTCCACGCCGACTGTTCGGTCGGCGAGTGCTTCTTCTTGGGTGGGCGCGCCGACTTTCAGAGCCGGAAGAGGATGGGTGTTACGTCTTCCGAAGCTTCTTTGTTGGGCAGGACACCGCAGCGACCATCCAAGGAGCCGGCAGCGTCGATGGATGTACGCTTTGTCAATGTTGGCGTGGGCATTGGGGGGATTGCGAGCTGGAAACAGTCGGTAACTCAGTGTCTGTTTGTAGGTCTGCGCGGACCCGCCCTGGACCTTCCTATTGATCCACGATATCTGACTCCCCGCCTGCGCTTGTCCGCCACAACAACGTGTGGATGGGCAACAGTGATCCGTACCAAGGCCACGTCGATGTCTCGGACAACCTCGCCGTCGACCCTCAGTTCTGCAACGTCTTCTCCAGCGACTTCCACGTTGCCGCGTCGTCGCCCTGTGCTCCGTCCGGTCCCTACGGTCAGATCGGTGCCTTGGGCGTCGGCTGCGACGTGATGACCGTGCCCGTGGACGTGCAGTCCCATCAGGTCAATCTGCGCTCGAACGCTCCAGTAGAGGCAGCCATTCTCGGGCACCGGCTCTTCGACCCACACAGGGTTGACCCTCGACGGTGCGGCTCGCAGGACAACCCCATCTCCCGCGCGGTAGCGGGGAACAACCACGCAGCTCCAGGGACGTTAACCACGACGGGATCGCGGACCTCCTCCTGGCCTTCAACTCGCGCGACCTGCGCCCTGAGGGGCAGTGGCGATCTTGGAGGGTCGCACCCTCGATGGTGCTTCCTTCCGGGGCTCCGATTCCGTTGAGGTCACCGGGACCTCACTCAGAGCATCTCTGGAGGCTGCTACTGACTTCCCGACCCATTTGGCCTTGGCCGTGCCACCGACTCACGGTGACATGACTCTTCTGCTGGCCCTGGCGAGCCGCGAAAGGGCCACCGTGGAAAGTTTTCGACATCACGGGAAGGCGCGTGGTTTCACGGGATGTGTCCGCGCTCGGGCCGGGACATCATCGCGTGCAGCTCCAGGAGCGCTTGGCCTCGGGTCTGTACCTGCTCCGCGCGAGGCAGGGGACCGAAGCGGTTGTCGTTCGGGCCATCGTTCTTCACTAAGCCCGCAGAATCTCTCGCGCGCCTTGGCGGCCCCGCGGCCGTGCAGGTCCCCCTGTGCAAGATCGGGAAGAGAGCAGCATCGATGAGGCCTCAGAGAGAAGAGGTCCTATCCCCCCACCGTCTTCACGATCTTCACACCGTCACAAGGTGGAAGGCCTGCCTGACACTTTCTCAAGCCGGCAGATCACGAGCGAGGGAGTGGTCGCTAACCTTCGTTCTGACACCGCGGACTGCACACGTCGTCCGTGGCCCAACCCATGCTGTTATGAGTCGCCCCCGACCCAGAAAGGACTTCATGGGTTGCCCTTCGTGCCTTCTTGCCCGAGCGCGCCTGTCCTGCCTTACGGGCATCGCGCTCGCCTCCTGCTCGCAGCCACAGCCGACGCCCGCGTTTTCGTCGTTCGACCCGATGGATCCGGGGATGCCCCCACGTTCCAGGCCGGCCTGGATACTCTCAAGCTGAGGTTGAATTACTACCCCTCCTCTCAGTTTGACACTCTCCTCGTTCAACCCGGCGATTATGCGGAAGATGCCTTGCTCTCGCCCCTTGCAAAGGGGCTGATTCTCTGCCCGGCCGGTCCAGAGTTGACCAAGGTCCGGTCCTTTCGGTCGTTGGGCTCGCAATACTTTGTGTCGAGACGCGTGGATGTGCACGGTCTCACCGTGAGTGCCTCAACGACGATACGGACCCGCGTGGGCTTCCGGGATTGCCACTTCTTGGGCCCAGTTGATTTCGTCCTGCAGAACCTCTACGACCCACCTCCGTACTTCGTGAGGTGCCGGCTCCAGGACCGTTTTTTCTATTACAACCAAGGCTTGATAGATAGCTGCGACTTCCGCGGACCCGTCTCGCTTAGACCCTACGAGGACCCGATTGAGCTACATGCTTGTACCTTTGCCGGGCAGGACACGGCCGCGATAATGTTCTCCACATACGACCACGCAGGCGTCAATTTCGAGGAGTGCAGCTTTCGGCACGTCCACCGGGCCATCGTTCACCTGCCGCCAAGTATCGGCTGGTATCTGCACGTGAACGCATGCACGTTTCAGGACGTCGAAGGGCCGCTATCAGCCTGCCGGGGGTGGGCGTAGCGGTTTTGCTTGGGGGGCTTCTTCTTGACCCAATGTCGTTTCGAGTCGTGTGGGTCGGCGCTCAAGATCGATAGCCCGCCCTCTTCTCTTCTATATGAGCTCGGGATGCAGGCGGACACCATTCTCTCGACATCGGCAACGGCTGTAGCAGTCTCAGCGCCGATCCAGACGTGCACGCTGGAGGATATCCAGGTCTCAGGGGCCGGTGGTCTCGCGGTCGACTTGAAGGGGGTCGTGAATGCGACAGTGCGAGGAAGCCTATTCACGAACAATCGGCAAGGTGGCGTTCGAGTTCGGACGCACGCCAGAACTCAGGCATAGCGATTTCCGAGAACACCTTTGCCCTGAACGGCGGGCCTGGCCTGACGATTTCCCCGATGAGAGCGGTGAACCCAGCCCGATACCCGCTACGGTGGAGGGAACATCTTCGCAGGGAATGACGACGTCAGGGTTCTCACGACCTGGCCTTCCCCCGTCACTCTGCGCCGCAATGATGCGTGGATGAATGAGCGGGGATTGTTCGCAGGACTCGCGGATGCGGACTCGAATCTCACCTTGGATCCCCAGTTCTGCGACCCGCTGGCTGGTGATTTCCGCGTTGCTGCCTCGTCCCCCTGCGGCCCCTCCGGCCCTTACGGCCAGATCGGCGCCCTCGGTGTTGGTTGTGAGCGTGATGACGGTGCCGGTGGACGTCCAGCCGCACTCACGCAATCCTATCAATCTTCGATCCAACGCTCCGGTCGAGGCCGCGATCCTAGGGCAGCGTTTGTTCGATGTCCGGCAGGTGGACCCCGCTCGACGGTGCGGCTGGCAGGTGCGCACTCCTTCTCCACGCGGGAACGGGGGCGCGTCTGCGCAGATCAAGGACGTCAATCAGGACGGGACTGCAGATCCTAGTCCTGGCCTTCGACTCACGCGACCTGCACATCGAGGGGAGAGGTGACGATGGAAGGTCGAACCTTCGACGGCGCTCCCTTCCGAGGCTCGGATGTCGTGCAGATCGCAGGGACCGCGCCGAGGGCATCGGTGGAAGGCTGCTGCCGACATGCCGACTCGCCTGGCCCTCGCGATCCCACCCACCACGGCGAAGCTGGCCTTGCTGCTGGACCTGCCTCGCAATGAGCCAGCCGCGATCGAAGTCTTCGACGTTGCTGGGAGGCGAGTGCTGTCCCAGGATGTATCCGCTCTCGGGCCCGGACGTCACCGCATCCAGCTCCAGGAAGCGCTGGCTTCCGGTCTCTATCTCGTCCGCGCGAGGCAAGGGACTGAAGCAGTTGTGGTGCGAGCCGTCGTGCTTCGCTAGATCGCGATCCAGTCGGCATTTGTTCACTCGCATCCATTTCGTCAGATTGGAGGAGCCATGACGAAGCGCCGCAGACTGTTCAGCGTTGTCCTCCTCACGTTGCGCCTGCCGGGACTGCGAGCCTCAAACCCTTGCGCTCAGGTGCAGAACAATGGAGTCGGGGTCTCCACCGACGCCCCATGACCAAACTCGAGGACCTGCAACCGGACGCAGCTCTACGGGGCATCCTCCCTGACGGTCTTGTCACCGTCGTCGGCGTGCACTGGTATCGGCTCTGAGGCGCTCGAGCTCACCTACAAGGATCCGGCGGGAAAGGTGGCAAACACGCTTCTTTACCGCCACGACGAGCCGCAGCTGGAAGTAGTTCAGCAGGGGCGCCCCTGGAGCTTCGACGGGGACGGCGCAGCTTTTCCGCTTCGTCTCAGAGGCGCATCGCATCCGCCTTGCGCATCTCTTCGATCCCGTTCTGGCGGTCCACACCTCGCTCGTCGACCCGCTGCCGCACCAGATCACGGCCGTCTACGAAGCCATGCTGCCGCGCCAGCCGCTGCGCTTCCTGCTGGCCGACGACCCCGGCGCAGGCAAGACCATCATGGCGGGGCTGCTTCATCAAGGAGCTGATCGCTCGCGGCGATCTCCGGCGTTGCCTCATCGTCTGCCCGGGCAGCCTCGCCGAGCAGTGGCAGGATGAGCTGCGCCGTCGCTTCCATCTGCCCTTCGAGATCCTGACCAACGACAAGCTCGAGGCCGCCCGCACCGGCAACTGGTTCCTCGAGAACGACCTCGCCATCGCGCGTCTGGACAAGCTGTCGCGCAACGAGGACGTGCAACAGAAGCTCAGCGCCCCGGACTGTCGCTACGACCTCATCGTCTGCGACGAGGCGCACAAGCTCTCCGCCACCTTCTTCGGCGGCGAGGTGAAGTACACGAAGCGCTACCGGCTCGGCCAGCTCCTCTCGAGGCCTCACGCGCCACTTCCTGCTGATGACCGCCACGCCGCACAACGGCAAGGAAGAGGACTTCCAGCTCTTCCTGGCGCTGCTCGACGGCGACCGCTTCGAGGGCAAGTTCCGCGACGGCGTGCACCAGGTCGAGGTCTCCGACCTGATGCGCCGCATGGTGAAGGAGAACCTGCTCAAGTTCGACGGCACGGCCGCTCTTTCCCGAGCGCATCGCGTACACGGTCCCCTACAAGCTCTCCGACGCCGAGGCGCGCCTCTACAAGGAGGTCACCGAGTACGTGCGCGAGGAGTTCAACCGCGCCGAGGCGCTCGCAGAACGACAAGCGCGCGGGCACGGTCGGCTTCGCGCTCACCATCCTGCAGCGGCGCCTGGCCTCGTCGCCGGAGGCGATCTACCAGTCGCTGCGCCGTCGGCGCGAGCGCCTGGAGAAGCGGCTGCGCGAGCTGGAACTCCTGCAGCGCGGCGCCGCGGCGCCCGCACCGCGTCCTGGCGGGTCCCGTGCTCGACGCCGACGACGTCGAGGATCTCGAAGAAGCCCCCGAGAACGAGGTCGAGGCCGCCGAAGAAGAGATCCTCGATCAGGCTACGGCGGCGGCGACGCTGTCACGGAGCTGAAGATCGAGATCGCCACCCTCGGCCGTCTCGAGGCGCTCGCCGCCGAAGTCCGCCGCAGCGGCCAGGACACCAAATGGCGCGAGCTCTCGCACCTGCTGCGGCGAGATCTTCACCCCGGCGGGGCTGGGCAACCAGGTCGCCGAGCCCACCGTGCCCTACGGGGCCGGCCCACTCCCGAAGCCCGTCCCCTCACCGCGCCAGAAGCTCGTCCTCTTCACCGAGCACCGCGACACGCTCACCTACCTCGAGCGCCAGATCGGCTCGCTGCTCGGGCGCCCGCAGTCGATCGTCCTGATCCACGGCGGCATGGGCCGCGAGGAGCGGCGCAAGGCGCAGGAGAGCTTCCTGCACGACCCCGAGGTCCAGGTGCTGCTCGCGACCGACGCCGCCGGCGAAGGCATCAACCTGCAGCGCGCCCACCTGATGGTGAACTACGACCTGCCCTGGAACCCGAACCGCCTGGAGCAGCGCTTCGGCCGCATCCACCGCATCGGCCAGACCGAGGTCTGCCACCTGTGGAACCTGGTGGCCGAGGAGACCCGCGAGGGTGACGTTTATCGCCGGCTGCTGGAGAAGCTCGAGGAAGCGCGGCAGGCACTGGGTGGACAGGTCTTCGACGTGCTCGGCAAGCTCCAGTTCGAGGGCCGGCCCCTGCGCGACCTCCTGATCGAGGCCATCCGCTACGGCGATCAGCCGGAGGTTCGCGCCCGCCTCACCCGCGCCATCGAGCACGGCGTGGACCGACCGCACCTCGAGGGCCTGATCGAGGACCGGGCGCTGGCCCACGACGCGATGGATTCGAGCCGCGTGGCGCGCATCCGCGAAGAAATGGAGCGCGCCGAGGCGCGCCGCCTGCAGCCACACTACATCGAGTCGTTCTTCCTCGAAGCCTTCAAGCGCTCTGGGCGGCACCGTCCGCCAGCGCGAGCCGCGCCGCTACGAGGTCACCCACGTGCCGGCGCCCGTGCGCAACCGCGACCGCCAGATCGGCGCGGGCGATCCGGTGCTGTCGCGCTACGAGCGCATCGCCTTCGAGAAGGATCTGATCGCGCCGCAGGGCCAGCCCCTCGCGGCCTTCGTCTGCCCGGGCCACCCGCTGCTCGACGCCGCCCTCGACCTCACGCTCGAGCGCCACCGCGATCTGCCTCAAACGCGGCACGGTGCTGGTGGACGAGCGCGACCTCGGCACGAGCCCGCGCGTGCTCTTCACCCTCGAGCACGCCATCCAGGACGCCGAGCCTCCTGCCGTCGGGCGAGCGCCGCACCATCTCGCGGCGCATGCTCTATGTCGAGATGGACGCCGACGGGGGACACGCGCCATCTGCAGTACGCGCCCTACCTCGACTACCGACCGCTCGCCGAGAACGAGCCCACGGTGGCCGACCTGCTCGCCCGCCCCGAGTGCGCCTGGATCACGCGCGCGCGCTGGAACAGAAGGCGCAGGGCCATGCCATCGCCCACGTGGTCCCCGAGCACGTCGCCGAGGTGCGCGGACGGCGGCTCACGTGGATCGAAAAGACGCGCGCCGCGGTGAAGGACCGCCTGACCAAGGAGATCACCTACTGGGATCATCGCGCCGAGCAGCTCAAGCTCCAGGAGCAGGCCGGCAAGGCCGGTGCGCGGCTCAACTCGCAGGAGGCCCGCCGCCGCGCCGATGACCTGCAGGCCCGGCTCCAGCGCCGCCTCGCCGAGCTGGACCGCGAGGCTCAGATCTCGGCGCTGCCGCCCGTCGTGCTGGGCGGGCTCGTCGTCGTGCCGCTCGGGCTCGTCGCCGCGATGACCGGACGAACGCTCGCCGCACCCGCGAGCCCCGCCGACACCCAGGCCTCAGCCGCCCGCGCCCGCGCCATCGTGATGGAGGTCGAGCGCGCCCTGGGCTTCGAGCCCACCGATCGCGAGTTCGAGAAGCTCGGCTACGACATCGAGAGCCGCGTCGTCTCCGGCACCGGACAAGGCTGACGGTTCATCGAGGTCAAGGGGCGCGTCTCCGGCGCCGACGACCGATCACCGTCACGAAGAACGAGATCCTCTACTAGCTCAACAAGCCGGACGACTTCATCCTCGCCATCGTCGAGTTCCTCGACGGCGACTCGCCATCGTGTGCACTACCTGCGCCGCCCCTTCCAGCGCGAGCCGGACTTCGGCGTCACCAGCGTCAATTACGACTATGCCGGTCTAATCGTGAGAGCGGGCGAACCCTCATGAGTCTCTTCGAAGACACCAACCCTCGTTCGCTCAAAGAACTCCTGGCCGAGATTCACAATCGTTCGGCCGCTCTCCCAGACTTCCAGCGCGACTTCGGTGTGGGAACCTGGCATGACCCAGAATTGATTGTCTCGATCGCCAACAACTACCCGGCGGGAAGCATCCTTCGCGTTCGCGACGCCAAACGCGTGTTTGCTGCGCGCGAGTTCGAGGGTGCGCCACAACTCGACAGCGCGAAGCACACCTTTCTCGTGCTCGACGGCCAACAGCGGCTGACCTCGCTCTACCAAGCTTTCTACGGCGTGGGCGAGCACCGCTACTACCTCGACCTCGGCAAGCTGAAGGATGACGACGCCGACTTCGAGGAGGCGATCTTCCATGTCCGAGCCACAACGAAGTGGGCGAAGGCTCGCGAGGACTTTGCTCTCCAGGCCGAAGAGCTGCTGCTGCCGCTCTCCGTGCTGAAGGGCGGCGCCGGCGGCTTCGGTCAGTGGAGCCGTAACGTCGCGCGCCAGTTGGCGGACAAGGAACGCATCGCGCCTGAGGACGCCCTTTATGGCATCGAGCAGAAGTGGATTCACGCCATCGACAACTACGACTTCCCCGTAGTGACGCTCTCGGACCAGACCGAGCCTGACGCGCTCTGCACAATCTTCGAGACCCTGAACCGCACCGGCGTGAAGCTCAGCGTCTTCGAACTGCTCACCGCGCGTTTCTGGCCGCAGAACATCAAGCTCCGCGCGTTGTGGGAGAAGGCGCTCCGCTGATCATCCAGTGATCGCCGACTTCGAGGTCGACCCCTACTACATCCTGCAGGGCATCTCGCTTGCGTGTCGCAAGGCGCCCTCGTGCAAGCGCAGCGACGTGCTGAACATGTCTGCGGCCGACATCACCGAATGGTGGAACAAGGTCGTGCTTGAGCTCGCCACCGGGCTCGAGATTTTGCGTGACGACTGCAAGGTGATGCTGCCGAAGTGGCTGCCCTACCAGACCATGCTGCCGCCACTCGCTGCGGTCCTGGCCCGCGTGGCAGCCCGAAGACCGCCGAAGCCGGCGCGCAGCTCGAGAAGCTCAAGCGGTGGTTCTGGTGCACGGTGTTTGGTCAAGTCTACGAGGGCGCGCCAAACGCAAGTCCGCGAAGGACGTGGTCGAAATCTTGCCGTGGCTCACCGGCGGCGACCCGCCGGAATCGGTCGCGTCCTTCCGCTTCGACCCGCAGGCGCTGCGCGACGTTACGCCGCGCCAGCGTGCGATCTATCGCGGCGCGATCTGCGTGATCCTCGGGGGTGGAGCGCGCGACTTCCACACCCAGGCCGTGATCACAGGCAAGCTCATGGCCGAGGAGGGGATCGACGATCATCACGTCTTCCCGGTCGCGTACCTGGAGGACCGCGGTGTCGCGCCGGCGCGTATGCGCGACTGTGTGCTTAACCGCACGCTCATCGACCGCACCACCAATCAGATGATCAGCGACCGCGCGCCATCCGAATACCTTGCCGAAATCCGCAACACGCCCGGGTTCCCGTTCGAGTCGGTGCTGGTCTCGCACGGTCTGCCTGCGGGCGCGGACTCGCCGCTGCCGCGGGATGACTACGAGGCGTTCCTCGCATGGCGGCAGGAGCATCTGTGGCAGGAGATCCGGCGCGTCACGGGGGCGACGGTCGCCGCCGATCTCGAAGCCGATCACGAGGACTCGGAATGAAGACCACCAAGAAGCTCATCGAGGTCGCCCTTCCGCTCGACGCCATCAACACGGCTTCGGCGCGCGAGAAGTCGATCCGGCACGGGCACCCGAGCACGTTGCACCTGTGGTGGGCGCGGCGGCCGCTGGCGGCGGCGCGGGCGGTGATCTTCGCGCAGATGGTGGACGACCCGTCGGCGCATCCGGACCTGTTCCCGACCGAGAAGAAGCAGGAGAAGGAGCGCCAGCGGCTTTTCAAGATCATCGAAGATCTGGTGCTGTGGGAGAACACCACCAACGAGACGGTGCTGCAGGCGGCGCGCGACGAGATCTGGCAGAGCTGGCGGCGCGCCTGCGCCGAGAACGCCGACCATCCGCGGGCGAAGGAGCTGTTCGACCGCAAGAAGCTGCCCGCCTTCCACGATCCCTTTCGCCGGCGGTGGAGCGCTGCCGCTCGAGGCGCAGCGGCTCGGGCTCGAAGCGTACGCCAGCGACCTGAACCCGGTGGCGGTGCTGATCAACAAGGCGATGATCGAGATCCCGCCGAAGTTCGCGGGCAAGCCGCCGGTGAACCCTGAGGCGCGCGAAGAAAAGTCGCTCATCGGCCGGGAGTGGAAGGCGCGCAGGGCCTCGCCGAGGACGTGCGCTACTACGGCCAGTGGATGCGCGACGAGGCCGAGAAGCGCATCGGCCACCTCTACCCGAAGGTCGAGGTCACCGCCGAGATGGCAAAGACGCGGCCGGACCTGAAACAGTACGTGGGCAAGAAGCTCACCGTGATCGCCTGGCTCTGGGCGCGCACGGTGAAGAGCCCGAACCCAGCCTTCGCGCAGGTGGACGTGCCGCTCGCCTCGACCTTCATGCTCTCGACCAAGGCGGGCAAGGAGGCGTATGTCGAGCCGGTGATCGAGAACGGCGGCTACCGCTTCACGGTGAAGGTGGGCAAGCCGAAGGATGCGGAGGAGCGAAGAACGGCACGAAGCTCGCGCGCGCAAACTTCGTGTGTTTGATGTCAGGTGCGCCGATCACGGGCTGACTATGCCAAGGCCGAAGCCCAGGCCGGGCGTATGAGCGCGCGCCTGATGGCGATCGTCGCCGAAGGCGATCGTGGGCGCGTGTACCTCGCACCGACGACCGAGCACGAGGAGGCGGCGCTCGAGGCGAAGCCGGAGTGGAAGCCGGACGTCGAGTTCTTCCAGCAAGCGCTAGGCTTCCGCATAGGCAACTACGGAATGACGAAGTGGAGCGATCTCTTCACCGACCGCCAGCTCGTGGCGTTGACGACCTTCGCCGATCTCGTGCAGGAAGGCGCGCGAGCGGGTGCAGCGCGACGCCCTCCAGGCCGACCTCCCCACCGACGCCCAAGCCCCTGCGCGACGGCGGTACCGGCGCCACCGCCTACGCCGAAGCGGTTGGGGTTTACTTGGCGTTGCGCCGTAGACCGAATGGCCGACACACTCTGCACGATTGCTCGTTGGACGCCTGAGCGCGCAGCAGACCGTCACTGCCTTTGCACGCCAAGCAATACCGATGACTTGGGATTTTCCAGACGTTAACCCCTTCGCAGGTGCGGCCGGCGACTACGCGGTCTCTGTAGACGGAGTGATCAAGGGGATTTCGAGCACAACCGAACCTCCTGGCGTTCGGCTAGGCAGGCGGACGCGTCAACACAGGACACATCACTAGGACAAGCTCGTTTCCACCGATCCGCCTTACTACGACAATATCGGGTACGCCGATCTCTCCGACTTCTTCTACGTCTGGCTGCGTCACTCGCTGCGGCCCGTCTTCCCGGACCTGCTTCGCCACGCTCGCCGTGCCCAAGGCCGAGGAGTTGGTGGCCACACCGGCCGAGCACGGCGGCAGGGAGAAGGCGGAGACGTTCTTCCTCGATGGCATGACGCAGGCGATGCACCGCGTCGCAGAGCAGGCGCATCCGGCCTTCCCGGTCACGATCTACTACGCCTTCAAGCAGGCCGAGAGTGATGCGGCGAAGGCACCGCCAGCACCGGATGGGAGACTTTTCTCGATGCCGTGATCCACGCCGGCTTTCGCGACGAGCGGCACCTGGCCGATGCGAACGGAGCTGGGCAACCGAATGCGTGGAACCGACTCCAACGCCCTCGCCTCCAGCATCATCCTCGTCTGCCGCCCGCGCGCCGCCGACGCGCGCCACCGCCACGCGGCGCGAGTTCGTCGCCGCGCTCAAGTCCGAGCTGCCCGCGGCGCTCGCTCAACTTACAGCGCAGCAACATCGCCCCGGTCGATCTAGCCCAAGCAGCCATCGGCCCAGGGCATGGCGGTCTACACGCATTACGCCGAAGGTGCTCGACGCCGAGGGTAAGACGCTCACCGTGCGCGAGGCGCTGGCGCTCATCAACCAGACTCTCGACGAGGCGCTGGCCGAGCAGGAGGGCGACTTCGACGCCGACAGCCGCTGGGCGCTCACCTGGTTCGAGCAGTCGGGCTTCGCCGAGGGCGAGTACGGCGTGGCCGAGCAGCTCTCCAAGTCGAAGAACACCAGCGTCGCCGGCATGGTCGAGGCGGGCATCCTCGAATCGAAGCGCGGCAAGGTGCGGCTGCTCAAGCCCGAAGAGCTGCCCGCCGACTGGGACCCGGCTAGCGATCCGCGTCTCACGCGCGTGGGAGATCGTCCACCACCTGATCCGCGTACTCGCGAGCGGTGGCGAAGGCGGCGGCCGCGGAGCTCGTCGCCAAGCTCGGCGCCAAGGCCGAGATCGCCCGCGAGCTGGCCTACCGCCTCTACACGCTCTGCGAACGCAAGAAGCGCGCGGCCGAGGCGCTCGCCTACAACGGCCTCGTCCAGAGCTGGCCGGAAATCGTCCGCCTCGCGTCGCTACGTCCGGGCAGGCCCTTCAGAGCGAACTATTGTAGGAGTCGCTTGCCTTCAATCATTGAGAGAAAGCGATGATCTCCAATCGGCGACAGGCTGACGGGAAGTATCTCGTCAGCCGCCGGCTTGGGGGTGGTGGCTACGGCGAAGTGTTCTTGGCAGACGACGAAGGGATCCCCGGCCGACAGGTGGCGATCAAGATCCTGTCGAATGCCGGAAGGGGTGATCATGCAGATCTTTTGTGGGAGATGGCCGCGCTCGCGCAGCCCATCACCCCTATGTCGTCGTGTTCTTTCACCACTTCAAGCATGCTGACCGCCTTCATCTGGTGATGGAGTTCTGCCCAGGTGGGAATCTGGACGAGCGGCTCGCTGGTACAGCTGGTACAGGCAGGATCCGGGAGGACAAGGGCTTTGCTTGGGCCTTGGATCTCTGCCAGACGCTCTCCTACGTGCACAAAAAGGGAATTGTGCACCACGACATCAAGCCGCAGAACATTCTGTTCGCGGCAGATGGCACAATCAAGCTCGGTGACTTCGGCGTCGCCAACCGCAATGTTGGGACGCGCATGTACATGCCACCAGAGATGCTCATCGGAGAGCCAGTATCGCGGACCGACCCCCGTGTCGACGTGTACTCACTCGGCCTCACATTGCTGGAGGCACTGACGGGTCGACATCCTTTCGAGAGCTTGGACGCCGCGGCGGCCCTCGACGCGCGGATTGAACATGACTTCGTTTCGGAGGATCTGCCTCGCTGGGTACAGGATGTCCTGCTGAAGGCCACGAACCTGACGCCGGAGCTTCGCTTTCAGACAGCAGCTGACTTTGCCGCATCAACTGCGCGCGTCATGTGGCGCATGTGTTCGATGGCAAGCGCATCAAGGCGGACGCCCTCGCGAGGCAAGCGGAATCTGCCATGACGCGGAAGAAGTGGGCACGAGCTGAAGGCCTTGCCACCTACGCTCTCCAGTTGAGCCCAGAATGTGTGAGCGCCTTACTTGCCGCGGGGCGCTGTCAGCTCTTCCTTCGCCAGATCACACGAGCAAGCGAGTACTTCTCGAGGGCCGTTTCGGTCAACCCAAGGGTGCCCCATCCAGAAGGAACTCAGGTGGATGCGCCTTGAAGAAGGTCACCTCGCTACGGCGATCTCGCTGCTGACGAGACCATCTGCAGCGCAATGTCGTCGGACTACGAGGCCTACAATCTCGCTTCTCAAGTGCTTCTGCTTCGGCGGAGCGACTTGAGGCTGCGCGAGTCCCCTGCGCGTACCACTGATCGAGCGCCAAGGCGCCAGCTGACTGCTTCGCAGCAATCGGCTCTTGTGCATGTTCTTGAATCATGAGGTTCCAAGTCAGAAGTTGAGACTGCGGGATTGCTTGATGACCTCAATCCCTTTGTTGCCCATAACGCGCGGGTCGTCAGCCAATCTTCCCCGCATGGGGGCCCAAGAAGAGACCCTCGCTGAAATCAAAACTGCTCTTTCAAGAGTTCCGATTTGGCAGGCCGCGCGGCGCAGATAGGCCTAACGTGCTGACGATCGAGGCGGCCAATGGTCGTTGTCGTGAGTGCGACAGCAGGATCGTAACCATCGGAACCCTGCCTAACAACGACATCGTGCTGAAGGATGAAAGCGTCCAGTCGACGGCACTGCGTGCTGATCAATTCGCAGGCGATGTCTGGCTTCGTGATCTCCAGAGCCACGTTGGCACGGTCGCTGATGGTCGACGCCTTGTGGGCCGAATGTTTCTCGATGGGTGGCATGAAGTAACTGTCGGGCGTGTGCAGTTACGCGTCAGCGCCAGGAGCGACCTGCTTGTCTAAACATGGGCATGAGGACCTAGGAAGAGAGGGTTGGCCCAATGGGCCGTCAGCAATCATGAACGCGTTGGCAAGGCGCTGGAACTGCTGAAGGAAGGCCTGCGCCCTTTGTTGAACAGGAACTGAAGGCACAAGACGCGCAGGATGGCTCGGCATAGTCCGCCAATCCGTCGCTGGAGACACAGGTGCGACTGTTCGCAGACGCGAAGCGACCACAGTGGGATGTTGCATCGCTCCTGGCCGTGCTCTGGAACCAATGGAACGCCATCTTTAGGCGGAGAACCTTAGGGCAGGCTGAGCGCACTCTCGTTTCAGAGCTGCGGATGTGCGCAACAAGTGGGCGCACCAGGAGCCGTTCTCGAGCGACGACGCCGACCGCGCGCTCGACTCGATGGCGCGGCTGCTGACGCGCCGTCTCGGCGCCCGCAGGCCGACGAAGTCGGCAAGATGAAGATGGAGCTGCGCCGGCTCACCTTCGACGAGCAGGTGCGCGGCGAGAAGCGCAAGGCCGGCGGCTCGCTGATCGAGGCGGCGGCGACCGGCACGCTCAAGCCCTGGCGCGAGATCGTCACGCCGCACGCCGACGTGGCGAGCGGGCGCTACCAGCAGGCAGAGTTCGCGGCCGACCTCTGGCAGGTGCACCTGGGCGAGGGCTCGGACGAGTACAGGAAGCCGCAGGAGTTCTTCCGCCGCACCTACCTCACCGAGAGCCTGAAGCGCCTGCTCGTGGGCGGCGTGCAGCGCATCTCGGGCAAGGGCGGCGACCCGGTGGTGCAGCTCCAGACCAACTTCGGCGGCGGCAAGACCCACTCGATGCTGGCGCTCTACCACCTGTTCTCCGGGGCGAACCCGAGCGAGCTGGCGGGCGTGGACGCGGTGCTGGCCGAGGCGGGCGTGAAGAGCCTGCCCAAGGCGAAGTGCGTGGTGCTGGTGGGAAACAAGATCTCGCCCGGCAACCCCGTCACCAAGCCGGACGGCACGGTGGTGCGCACGCTCTGGGGCGAGCTGGCCTGGCAGCTCGGCGGCAAGAAGGCCTTCGCGCGCGTCAAGGCCGACGACGAGAAGGCCACAAACCCGGGCGACGTGCTGCGCGAGCTGTTCAAGGAGTACGGGCCGTGCCTGATCCTGATCGACGAGTGGGTGGCCTACGCGCGCCAGCTCCACGACCAGAGCGACCTGCCGGCCGGCGGCTTCGAGACGCAGTTCACCTTCGCCCAGGCGCTCACCGAGTCGGCCAAGCTCGCGGGCAACTGCCTGCTCGTGATCTCGCTGCCGGCCTCGGATACGCAGGGCTCGCCGCACACGCAGGCCGACGACGCGGAAGTGGGCGGCATCCGCGGGCGCGAGGCGCTCGACCGGCTGCGCAACGTGGTCGGGCGAGTGGAGTCGTCGTGGCGGCCGGCGACTGCCGAGGAGGGCTTCGAGATCGTGCGGCGGCGACTGTTCGAGCCGCTCGCCGGGCCGGACGCCTTCAAGCAACGCGACGTGACCGCGCGCGCCTTCGCCGACCTCTATCACGCGCAGAGCGCCGAGTTCCCGCCGGAGTGCAAGGGCGGCGACTACGAGAAGCGCATCCAGGCCGCGTACCCGATCCACCCGGAGATCTTCGACCGGCTCTACACCGACTGGTCGACGCTGGTGAAGTTCCAGCGCACGCGCGGCGTGCTGCGCCTGATGGCGGCGGTGATCCACAGCCTGTGGGAGAAGGGCGACCGCAATCCGCTGATCCTGCCGTCCACGGTGCCGATCGACGATGCGCGCGTGCAGTCCGAGCTGACGCGCTACCTCTCGGACAACTGGGCGCCCATCATCGAGAAGGACGTGGACGGACCAGAGCTCGCTGCCGCTCAAGATCGACGCCGAGCAGCCCAACCTCGGCAAGCTGCACGCGACGCGGCGCGTGGCGCGCACCATCTACCTCGGCTCGGCGCCTACGACCGCGGCGGCAGCACCGCGGGCTCGAGGACCGCCGCGTGAAGCTCGGCTGCGTGATGCCGGGCGAGTCGCCGGCCGTGTTCGGCGATGCGCTGCGGCGGCTCGCTGCGGCGGCGACCTACCTCTATCAGGATGGCCCGCGCTTCTGGTACGCCACGCAGCCGACGGTCACCAAGCTCGCGGAGGACCGCGCCGAGCAGCTCAAGCGCGATCCCGACAAGGTGGCGCAGGAGCTGGACGAGCGGCTGCGCGCCGACCTGCGCAAGACCGGCGACTTCTCGCGCATCCATCCGCTGCCGCGTTCGGGCGCCGACGTACCCGACGACCTCGACGCGCGGCTGGTCGTGTTGCCCGCGGAGCATTCGTACAGCAAGGAGCCCGGCAGCGCGGCCGAGACGGCGGCGCGGGCGATTCTCGAGTCGCGCGGCAACACGCCGCGCCTCTACCGCAACACGCTGGTCTTCCTCGCGGCCGACAAGGTGCGCCTGCAGGACCTGGACGAGGCGGTGCGCAGGTTTCTGGCGTGGAAGTCGATCCTGGCCGAGAAGGAGGCGCTCAACCTCGACCCGCACCAGGTGCGGCAGGCCGAGAACGCAGAAGCAGGCCGCGGACGGCGCGGTGACGGCGCGACTGCCCGAGACGTACCAGTGGCTGCTGGTGCCGGAGCAGGCGAACCCGCAGGCGCCGATCACTTGGCAGGCGATCCGGCTGTCCGCCGGCGACGCGCTTGGCGGCGCGTGCGAGCAAGAGGCTCCGGAGCGACGAGCTGCTGGTGACCTCGCTCGGCTCGACGCATCCTCCGCAAGCATCTCGGATGACGTGCCACTGTGGCGCGGCGAACACGTCCCCGTGAAGCAGCTCGTGGAGGACTTCGCGCGCTATCTCTACCTGCCGCGGCTCGCCGGCCCCGAAGTGCTGGTGCAGGCGATCCGCGACGGCGTGGCGCTGCTCACGCTGGCAGACGGACACGTTCGCGTACGCCGAGAGCCTACGACGAAGGGCGCGGGACGCTACCGGGGACTGCGCGGCGGGGCAGGTCGTGTCGCTTTCCCACCGAGAGTCCGGGCTGCTGGTGAAGCCTGACGTGGCGCGGCGGCAGGATTGGAGGCCGAGAGCGCCGGTCGCGACCACAGGGAGCGGTGGTGATGGCCAGCTGTGAGTGACGCCGTCGGAGTCCAGGTCGGGAGCGCCGTCCGGGCGCCACGGGCGCCGCGGCCGCGGCTGCCCTCAGCTTCCACACCGGTTCCACGGTACCGTCCAACTTGATCCCGCGCGTGTCGGTCGTGACGCGAGCCGCATCGCCGACGAGGTGATCGCGCACCTGGCTGGGCAGGTGGGAGCTGAGGTCACGGTCACGCTCGAGATCGAAGCATTGCTCCCAGATGGCGCCTCGGATCAGATCGTCCGCACCGTGACGGAGAACAGCCGTACGTTGAAGTTCACGACCCACGGGTTCGAGGAAGAATGACGCCATTAGCTCCCACGGGTCGGTTTCGGCGGCCCGGGTCCGGCGAGCGGAGGGTATCCACCTGAGCGAGTCTGAGGAGATCGGTTCGCTCAAGAACTTCCTCGAGATCGTGGAGGATTCAGCCACGAGATCCCGCACTGACGTCCTACCCGGACGCGTGTTCAGGGGGCAGCCGGTCGACGAGCCACTCCTTCCGCGGTTTTGCCCGGGAGGCGTCTAAACGCGAACTTGTCGACGTCGTTGGCACCGAGCGGCGACTGATTGACGACTCTCGAGGCTCGCGCTTCCCTACATCGGCTCAGCGAGGCCCCGGGACTCGTTCGAGTGGATGGCTGTTGCCCAGCACTACGGGGTTCCAACCCGGCTACTCGATTGGACTGGGAATCCATTGTTCGCTCTCTGGTTCGCGGTCAGGAGACCCCCTGAAGTGCGACGGGACTTTTGGGTTCTTCCGGCGACCATCGAGCACCTGTTGCCGCTCGAAACGCAAGCCGACGTTTTTGCGCTCAAACGAACCTACCTGTTCCGGCCCGTCCACATCACTTCGCGAATCGTCGCCCAGGACGGGCTGGTTTACTGTGCACTGGTATGTCGAGAAAAAGACAAGTTCATTCCGCTTGAGAAGCAGCCTCGTTTCTCAGACAGACTGGCGGAAGTATCGGATCCCAGCCCGATCTTTCACCAAGATTCGCGAGGGGCTTGCGCGGCTCGGCGTCTCAGACTCCGCACTCTTCCCCCGACCTCGCGAGCTTAAGCAAAGGCACCTCGTTTCGCGAGTCTTTCCGAACTAGCTACGAGGTGAGCGAGGATGTGCCGGATCACCGTAGAAGGGGGACAACGTGGCAGCGTTCCTGTGGTGGAGGGCCTACGCTGATTTCGCCGACAGCGTCCGGATCGCAGATCACTTCCGTATCCGGCCAAACACCCGAGCAATTTTTGGAGGTCTGTCCGCCAAACGTGTGACAAACGTTTGCGCCGCGTTCTGCCAGGGACGCTTCTTTTGGCGGGCTCAGATCGGCTGCGAATGGAAGAGTCGGCCCTCGTGGGCTTGGCATGAGGAGCGTTGACGACTACCTGAACGTCCGCGTCTATGGCCGTCTCTCTGGGACCTCGAGGCCGAGGGGATCGAGCTGGAGTGGACTCCGTGCCATCTCGGCGGCTCGCGGCCGTGGTTGGTCTGCCGCCTCTGTGCCCGTCGCTCCGGCGTGCTCTACTACACTGACCTTCTCCGCGCTGAGCTTGCCTGCCGGCTCTGCCTCAGGTTGACCTACCCGAGCACGCGCGAGCGGCCGCTATCCCGCCTCATTCGGCGAGCCCAAGTGCTCCGACGGAGTTTGGGAGGCTCGCGGAACCTCTTCGAGCGGCCGTGCCAGGAAAGCCCCCGGATGCGTCTCGTGGGGGCCGCTTCCGCTCGTCACGACAGTTGCGAGTGCCTGCAGCCAGGCGCGGGGCACGATTAGTCTCGCGTACAACGTTTGCCGTATCGCGACCACGACGTCGAATGACTTCGTGTGGCCCAACAACTCGTTGGACTGCAACCGATCCAGCCAACTTCGGCTCATCGGCAGCGATGGTCTCAGCGTTCAAGAACGCGGCCCCGATCAGCTTCATGATGACAACCACGGCGCTGGAGAGTCCTGGTCGGCAACGGCGCCGGTCTGTCGGACTTGGACCTTCGGCACGGGCCTTGCCACGAAGACGGCTTGGCGCTCCTGCTTGCATACGCGCGAGCCGAGCCTGCGACCGTCCGGGGGCCGGCTGCGTGGTAACCCAGCGCGCGACTCTGCCACCGGCGTGCGGGCGCAGTAGCGGGCCACCCGCTGCAGTCCGGCGCGATCCACGATCGGTGGCCCCAGGCAACGCGACGTCGAGCTCACGCATCTGACGGAAACGCTCCTAAAGACAGCGCGCTTACCGGCAGCCTCCGCTCATCGACGCGTCCGGCAAGTTCCTCGAGCGAGGCGCCCAGACGTTCGCGTGGACGCGCATTGCCAGGTGCCGGTGTCGGATCCCACCAAGGCGTTCATGGACGACACGGCCATCCACCAGCCAGGTCATGCGGCCCGGGCGCCAGTCGATCGCGTACCGGTGGAAGCCTGCGCTGGCGTCGAATCCGAGGTCGATCCAACAGGGCGAGCCTCGATAGCCGAAGCTTCATCGCCGTGCCATCGTCACCCGGATTGAAGTAGACGTTGGCCAGCATTCGCCCGGGATCGGAGCCCGGAAACTCAATGTCGATCTCCTGCAGCGGAGTGGCGCGATGCAGAAAGAAGCCGGTAACGAGTCCGGAACCGGGCGCGGCCCGTATCTCCGCCTCAAGCGCCCGTGCCCGAAGGAGCGCACGGATGCGAAGGCTCCCGACCGGTAGGGCCGGAGTCCCCCAGCGACGGCCCTGATCGTTAGTCGTGCGCCTTCATCGCTGTGCTCGAGGTTCTCGTGTGCGAACGATGCGAGGTTGCCCGGAAACGTCTCGATGGAGGCCAGGAAACCTCGGTCGACGCCTCGCTGTCGTGCGCGCCTCGACTATCGGCTGACCCGCCACGGGAGCCGGGAAGAGTCGCGTGTAGAGCTGGCTGCCAACCACTCGTTAGCGGCAAGATCCAAGGCGAGTCATCCATGGACCGACTGTCCCGCCGCGAACGCTGCGGACGCGAGCCGCCCAGTTGGGCGAATCATGTCGAAACAAGCGGAAGGATCGAGGAGCTCCAACCGGGAACTCGTCGACGGGACTCACCAGTCCCAATAGATCACACAGGACCTCCCACGATCCGCGCGCCCGGAAACGTCCGGCGCCACGATCGCTGACCGAGACGCCGAGAGCGCCCGTTCTAGGCCCGCCGGCGTCCGAGCGCCCTCCTCCAGGAGGATCACGAATCGTTCCGTCCGCTCCTACGGCTGCAACGGCTGCGGGCACGAGGGGCGCGTCCACGACAGCATCGAACGCCTCGAACACCTCCCTCAGGTCTCGCTCGTGCATCGGCGGCTCATCGCCGTCGAACGCACGGACGCGCAGCCCGGAGCATTGACAGCGCCATAGCCAAACCGTTCCTGCTCAGCGCCAGCGGTCCATGCCAGAACTGGACGGGAGCGGGACACCTCGGCGGCTTGGCGCCGTGCGCTGCGTCGACGATTCCCGCTCGGGCGAGGTAGGGCAGCATCGAATAGGCGTTGTCAGATCTGACATCCCGCCTCTGCGCGATCGCAGGCGAACTGAGGGCGAGCGCGCCCAGTTCGGCCAATCGGAAGTTCATCCAGAGGTCGACGGGTCCGATTACAGGCATCGCTCGAAGGAGATCGGCTGCTCCTTCACGCGAGAGGACGTAACCCGAGAGGAACCAGAGACCTCGGACAGCTCGGAAGACGCCGTCGGAATCGTCCTCACGAACCGCAGTCCCACCGGCGTCGCTGTAGGAGAGGTACAGAAGCTTCGGACCGCCATCGCCTGCGCATCGGCTGCGGGCCGTGCGCCACCCGCGATCGATGGCGGCTGGGGCGCCAGGCGTGAACCAGACGTCGTCTTCCAGCACAAGAACGAACTGATTCGTCCTCCGTCGCTACGGCCTTCCAGGCCTCCACATGCGACCGCGCAATCGCGACCTCTGCCGCGTCATCCGCACCGGCTCGTCTTCAGAAAAGCACCCGCCAGCCGGGCATCGGGCTGCACATGCAACTGATCGCCGACCTCGATACATCACGTCTACGTCGCCCGTCGCCGCGGCAGACCGACCATCTCGTGGCGTCGATCGCCGCGAGCCGTTGCGTAATCGCCGTCAGCGGAACACCGTCGGACGTCCGAAACCGGCCAAGCTCTCGCGTCACGAGCGCCCATCGCCACGGTTGCCTGTCGAGATTGATGACCGTGATCGCGCCAATCTGGCCTGCGCCTCCGCCGAAGGCTCGAATGCGAGCGCCCGGAACGCGCACGGCGATAGAGCGCCACGTCCGGAACGCGAGCGTTCGCAACGGACTCGCGATCCTGTCGAGGTTCATTCGATCGCCGGTCGACTTCTCTCAGCGTTCGTTGCCGTTCATGCTGCGCCAGTTGCGGTCGTCGTTGCGGTAGGGGCGAGGTCCCAACACGGCTCCGCAACCCGCTCCCACTCGAGAAGCAGCTCGAAGTCCGGTACCGCGGAAGACCTCCGCACCTGCGACTCATCGGGCGTGCGCCGCCAGCACAGCCGTCAGGGTTTCCGGGGCCAGTCGTCGACTGGATCTCGGAGCGGGCTCGCTCGCCGAGCAAGCGGTCGGTCGCCCGAGTGAGCGCGCGCCGCAACACTGGATGGCCAGCCGGTGCGGCGATGGGATTGTTGTTCACATAGAAAACCCGACCGTCGGTCGGCAGGTCGGTGCGCCGGAGCTCAGCGGCCGACACCATTGCGCGGGTAGTCACGTCGTAACACAACGGCTGACCTTCAGCGTGCAGTCACCGAAGACAGCCTCCCAACCTCTCGCAAGCCGAGCAGCACGTCGTCGGCGTCGACGTAGAGGCCACCTTCTGCAAGCACGAAACAGAGGCGCAGATAGTGCTGCGCATTGCCGGATGTCCGCATCGCGCAAGCGCGGCAACCTCCCGCCGGCCATATCGCCTCAGCGATGTAGCTAGCCGCTGAGTCGTCACCGAACATCCGGAGTGTGACACCTGCGTCGAGGAGCTCGTCCCAGCTCTCTAGGCAGTTTTGACGTCTGCTGGTACATCGCTCGGGTCATGCCAGAACCGAACCAATATTCGAGGTATCGGCGTTGTCTCTTTGGTGCGCTCGCCTCTTGATGATGCGTGATCGGCCCGCAATTGTCCGGAGTGTCTGTGTCTCGAATGAATTCGGACCGCAGGCGATCGTCCTCCTCGAAGCCCGGCGGATACGGATCGCCTGCCGATGCCGACACGGGTCGCATCAACTCAGAGTCCCCTCCCCTCGGTCTCGACACCGCGATACGCGACGTAGCGCCTGGATGTCCGGAGCAGATACGCGCGCCCTCGACAACGAACCCGTCCAGGCCGCGATCGACGGTGGTAGGTGTCGAGGTCCGCCAGGTTGTTGATAAAGCCCTTCCCGCTGAAGTTGAGAGACGTATTGCACAGATTCCCGAAGCCCGTTCGCTCCTTGAAGGCGACGAGCAGCTGGTGCAGGTGGGGATTCGTGTGAGAGCCAACCGTTTGGAGTCGTGCCGTTGCCGTTTACGTGGGTCACGGCTGGCAGCGCGTCAGTGTTGGCGCGAAAGGTGAACAGCATGTGCGGGCTACCGCGGCGGCAGCCAAACCACTGTGCTGCGTCGTCTTCGAGAACACCGGGGCGATTGGTCGGAACTGCTCGCGCTGTTTGATCTCGTTCAGCGGACTCTCGTCCTGTCGTCGAATGGCGCAGCGAGAATGGACCGATTCGCCGGTGAGCTACCAGGGCCGATCTCGATACCTTCCGCTGACCCAGCCGAGGATCAGGCCGTGTTGCTCAACATGTCTGCTACCTCCAGGTAGCTCACATCGCAGAGTGTCGTATCGGTCGACAGCCAGCAGTGAATCTGGTCTTGAACGGCAATCCCGAGCAGACGTCCCATTCGATCTTGGCGTCGCCGGTGAAGTGGTGGCTGGGCGTCGATCTTCGTCCCAATTGTCGAACCGGAGTCGTTATGACCGGTGGGACAAACACATCGGAGAAGAAGCCGGTCTCCCGCCATTTCGTGTTCCAGTCACAGTTCAGGCCGCATCCTCCTGCGATAACCAGTGGCAGACCCTGGCGCAACTTTCGTCCTGGCAGCGGTGGAAGGTCTCGAAGATCCGGTCGCTGACGATTCCGGCAAAGTTCCGGAACTTGCATCATCGACGCCAAACTGTCGGGCGTACACCGACGACTCCCCGCTCGTATAGATCAGTCCGAACGTGTTCAGGCGCCAGGAGGAAGTCCATCGGTCCTCCTCCTCAGCTGTCGGATGCTCCTTCTGGAGAACGAGGCGAGCGCCATCAGCTTGCCCGCATCCGACCAGCGAGAACGGAGGTTCTTGGGGAAGGTCGGATCCGCTAAGCCATAGATCGACATGTATCGGTTGCCTGGTTCGTCTCATCACGTCTGCGATCAGCGTGACGTTCAGATCCGATCTCATAGAACGCGCCTATCGCGCCTCCCAGACGAGCGCATAGCACGACGACTCGAGGAAAGGGCGACATGCCGAACGCGCAAAAGCAATACTTTCGTGAGATGAGGAGGTGGAAGGACGGGACGGACGTCCCGAACAGGCGACGGCGGTCCACGTGATGCCGTCTTTCGCGAGGCCGCGATAGCCCGACGTGCCACGGTGTCCCGGTCAGCTGCGCCTCACGTGGCCACCACCTCCGGTGAGATGACATCCTCCGGCACTTGGTCGAGCCGGCTGAAGGCGTCGATGGTGCTGAGCGGCGTGTATCGCCAGTTGGAGTCCTTCTCCGCTTCTCGGAGGAGACGAGGTGGCCATCACGCAGATGAGCAACGGTTCCATCGTGACCAGCATTGTACGAAAGGTCCACAGTACACGTAACTGAACGAAGTAATAAC
>ERZ1370068.8068-contig-6949_pt1 | contig 55440 bp, 61 predicted proteins | sample MGYA00561227_ERZ1370068 | MGnify/ENA primary metagenome ERZ1370068 (study PRJEB38410, sample SAMEA6850437) | metagenome | study: Metagenomic assessment of the ecological functions of the soil: analysis of the soil microbiota associated with the... | reverse complement strand
GTTACGGCTGCTATGCGGATCGCGGCTGATGGCGGCGGACCACGCCGGCCTTCAGCTCTGCATCCACGCGATTGGCGACGCTGATTTCGGCGATTCTCGATCTCTTTGCCGCGACATCCTCGCTGCGAACGGCGACCGCGACCGCCGTTTCCGGATCGAGCATGCCCAGCATCGCCGCCAGGACTTCGACCGGTTGCGTCGCCCAAGGTCGTCGCCTCGATGCAGCCGTACCACGCGACGATGGCCGATTCGCCGAGCGCCGAATCGGTCCCGAGCGCAAAGACGACCTTACGCGTTCAAGACGCTCCTGGACCACGGCGTCCGCCTTGCGTTCGGCACCGATCTGGGCGGTTGCGCCGCTCAATCCGCCGCTCTGGTCTGTATGCGGCCACGACCCGGGCGACGCTCGACGATCGGGCACATCCCGGCGTGGCTGGGTGCCCGAGCAGAAGATCTCTGATCGAGCAGGCGGTCGCGGCTTACACCGCCGGGTCCCCGCGTTCGCCGAATTCCAGGATAGCGACAAGGGCACGCTGACGCGCGGAAAGCTTGCCGATCTCGTCATGCTGAGCGAGGACGTCTTTTTCGATTCCTCCGGCCCGGCTCAAGGACGTCCAGGTGCTCGCCACTATCGTCTGGCGGCAAGGTCGTGCATCAACGGTGCTGGCCATGAGTCCGGCGCGTGCCGCCGCCGGTGCGGCCCTGGTCTGTGCGCTGACGACTCTCGCGGCGGGCGTCCATTTCAGTCCACGGTGGGCGGCGGCGCAGACCCGCGACGGCTAGCTGTCAGCCAGGCGGGGCAGTGGCGTCAGGGCCGGCTGGTTATCGACGAGGAAATCGCCCGGGCGTCGCCGTGGCCGCTCGCGATCGCTAACACCTCGGGCGCCGCTCGGTTACCGCGCTGCGCCGGGCCGGCGGCGTGACGCGATCGTTCCGCTCTACGCGCCGGGACGTGCCGATGCTGATGGCGCTGTTCCAGTCGGTCGGGGGTTCTGCGCCGCGTTTTCTCGTGGTGCCATTGGCCGGCGCGCTGGCCATCTGGCTGACCTATTCTGCTGGGGCTTCGCGTCTTCCGCGCGCGCCGCCGATTGCTCTTTGCCGCCGCCGTCCTCGTCGCGACCAGCCCGATCTTCCTCTTATCAACTGATGAATCCGATGACGGACGTGCCCGTCACGGCGGCGATCGCTCTGGCGCAGCTGCTGGTCATCTCCGGCTGGCCGGTTGCCGCCGGCCTGGCTGCCGGCGTCGCCATCCTCGCATCAGACCGGAATCTCCTGGCTGGTCGTGTTCGTGCCGGATCGTTCTGGCTGGCAGATGACTCGCGGCCGGCCGCTGCGCTTCGCGCTCGCCGTCGCGCCTCAAGCGATCGTCATCGTCGCGTAGCGATCAACGGGTGCCAGCGTACGGCGCGCCGTGGACGTCGGGACGACGAGAGACCGGGGACCTACGCCGTCTGCTACATCGCGACGAACGCCAGGCAGTCTCGCCGGCTGGCTGATCACGACCCAGACGCCGTTCGTCCCGTCTCGCCTCCTCAAGCCTTCGCGGCCCCCGGCCGTGCGTCGCCCGACAGCGATGCGCGGGCCGAGGCCGCGCCTGCTGTTTGGCGGGTCGGCGCTCGCGGTCGTGCTCTCCCATCTTTTTTTACCCGCCGTTCGACGCCTGGTGGTATCTCCGGTTCCTTGCTGCCGGTCTGGCGCTCGGCGATGATGATTGCAACCGCAGCCGGCGTCGACGCCATGACCAGACGCGCATGCATCCATGGGCGGGCGGCGCCGCGCCTTCCTGGTGTGCCGGCGGTCGCCGTTGGCGTCGCCGGCGTGGCGACGGCCGCAGAGCGATCGGCGTTCGATATCGGCACGCTGGGAGCGCCGCCACATCGACGTAGCGCGGTTCGCCCGGTCTCGGGGCATTCCGATCCCGCGGCGGTCGTGATCGCGCTGCAGCACACCGGGACGCTGCGGATGAGCTGCCGGCCGGGCTGGATCGCTCGCGCTTCGATCAGCTCGACCCGGCGTGGCTGGATCGAGCCAGTTCAGCTTCTCGCCGAGAACGGACGGCTGACACCCCTTCATCGTGCTCGGTGACGGCGGTAGCGGATCTCTTCCGGCGCCAGCTCCTGGCAGGCGTGAGAAAGCGCCGTCGCGCCGGTTGGACTGTGCGCCGATCGGCATGCGCCGAAATCCCGGGTCGCCGCTCACGACGCGCCGCCCGCGGCGCCGGGCCCGGTTCAGCAGGGCTCTGGCCACGCTGCCGCGCTGCCAGAAAAGTCGGCTGGCGGTGCGATCTCTGCCTTACATGCCGGGAGCGCTTCTTGGTTCGGCTTGAAGTAGAAGGCCGCACGCAACGCCGAGGACCACGGCTTCGACGCCGAACTCCCTGCGCGTGGCGTGGGACAGCATCCAGACGATCACCGCCAGCGCGACGATCGGAATCGCGGGTCCGCTCGGGGAGCCTGAGGGGGGAGGGCCGGTGGAGCGGCACGTCGCGCCGCTGCAGCTCGAGCGAGGCGCCGACACAGGTCCCGTAGAGCGTCAACGCCGACACGTTGGCGAGAATCGCCAGCTGCGAAAAAGCTGGCGCTGTGCGGCGAGCGTGCCGACGACGGTGGCGTGGACCGCGATGGCGACATAGGGGAAAGCGCCACTCCCGGTGAATCCGCGCGAAGGGTTCGGGGAGGATTCCGTCGCGCCCGAAGTTGGGCGTAGAGTCAGGCGCGGGGTGCCGAGCATGTCGCCCGACATGTAGCCGAACATCGACACCGTGGCGCCGAGCAGCATCAGGGCGCGGCCGGCGGAGCCGAGGATCCGGGCCGCCGCCTCGGCCAGCGGCTGCCGTCGCGAACGTCGTCAGCGAAGCGCCCAGCAGGCCCTGCGCCGTCAACTGAATGAGGAGATAAAAGGTCGTGGCGGATCGCCAGCGCCGAGAACACTGCGCGATCGGCACCGTCCGCGTCTGCCGGTTGACCACTTCACCCGTGGGCGCCAGCGCGATCTGACGACGCTCCGCGAACGCGAAGATCAGGACGATGCAGGTCTGGCCGACCGGCGGCGAGGCTCGGCACGCCAGGCCACTTCAGCTCTTGTGGATCGATGGAACCAGATGCCGGCGGCGGCACAGAAGACAACCAGCGGAGGAGCTGGCGGCGGTGACGACGCGAACCAGTCCGGCGCCGGTCCTGACGCCTCTCACGTTGACGAAGGCCAACGCGGCGAACACGGCGGCGATGATGATCGCGCGCGCCGACCCGGCCGTCGAGGATGTGGCGCGAGCGCGCCCAGCGGATCCGGCGAAGGCGCTGGCGACCGACGCGACGGCAAACGACGCCATCAACCAGGAACAGCACGCCCGACAGGAACCCGACGAAGGGCCCGAACGCGACCTCGATAGTAGGCGCGCGTGCGCCGGTCAGGAGACACGGTTTCCGGCGGCGGCGAAGTCATCGCGATCGATCAGCGCCATCAGCGCAGCGCAGACGACGTGAGGCGATCGGTGCGGCCGGTCCCAGACGGCCGGGCCACCAGCGCCGGCAGGACGAAGATGCCCGCGCCAATCGTCATGTTGACGATGCTCGCGGTCAGCGTCGGCGCGCCGATCGCGCGCACGAGCTCGCTCGTCGCCGCGCCGCGCGCTTGTTGGCGTGGTGGACATCTCTCCCGCGTGTTAGTCCGCGCGGCCGCCGGCGGAGTGGGAGCGGACGGCTCGCGGCAATCCCGGCTGCGGCCCGCCGGCCGCTCTCGACGGCGCCGTTCATGTAGCCCTGCCAGCGATGCTGGTGTGCTCGCCGGCGAAGAACGAGACGGCCGGCCGGACGCGCGAGCCAGCCGCGCAGATCGGGATCGAACCCCGGATCGAAGTAGGCGTAGCCGCCGCGCGCAAACGGATTCGTCTTCCCACACGATCTGACGGAGCGACGAGGGGCTGGTTCTTCGAGCCCAGCCACTCGAGCGCGCGCACCAGGCCGGCGGCGCCGTCTGTTCGCCATCAGCGCCTGCGTTGCGTCGCTGGCGCCGCCGCCGGCCAGCAGCGACAGGATGCCGGGACTGGCCGCGCTTGCTCCTCGCTCCCGTCCCACAGCGCGCCGAAGGCGAGCGGCGATCCGAACGGGCGCGCGGCCGGCCCGGCTGCACGCCAGAACGCGACGCGCGAACTGCAGCGAGCGTCTTCGTGGCGCGTCCGTAGCTTGAGCGTCGCAATGCGCGTCGTGCTGACGCGCCGGCAGCGACGGCGTGATCGGGAATCGCGGCGGAGCGTCGTCGGCCGGCAGTGCCAGGACCAGGTAGTCGCAGTGACCGGTGCGATCTGGCCATGCGGCCGTCCTTCAGCGTGACGCGGACGCTCGGGCCGCGCTGCGAGACCGCGATCGACCTCGGTGTCGAAGTTTGAGCCGATCGCCGAGGCGCGCCGCGATCGCCGTCGCCAGGCGATCGTTGCCGCCCTCGAGGCGATACCAGGCCGATGCGGCATCCCGGTCGCCGCGCCGCCGAACTGATCGACCAGCGCGATGAGCGAGAGATCCTCCGGATCGGCGTCAGAAGAAAACCCGCGCAGCCCGATGCGCGATCGGCGCGGAGTTCGGCGTCCGCGTTGCGCCTCGTCGAGCCACGACGCGACCGATCGCCGCGCGATCGCCGGCGCGCAATCGGCGTGTCCCATCGCCGCTCGCCCGAGCCGGTAGGGCCGGATGACGTCGTCGAGGGCGTGGCCCAGCCGATCCCATCCGCCCACGACCCCTGCCGGCGACGATTCGCGGCTTGCCCTGACTTGTCCGGCCGGACGTAGGCAAAGCCGCCTGCGCAGGATGCGCGCGCCTTCAGCTTGTATTCGGCGGCGAGGTCGCGGATCTCGTGCTGCTCTTCGTCGATCATGTCGCCGCCGGCCTCGGCGTGCTGGCCGTCGGCGAAGCCGTCGCGGATGGTCCAGCACGCGACCGCCGACCCGGTCGCGGGCGTCGAAGACGGTGACGTTCGCGCCGAGGCTGAGCGAGGTCGCGCGCGGCAGGCGAGGCCGGCCAGCCCCGCACCGGCAACGACCACGGACGTTCCGGACAGGTGGCGGCATCAGCAGTTTGATCGTCGATCACTGACTGCGTAAACTCCGACGCATGCTTGCCGATGCTCTGCTGCTGCTTGCCGCGCGTGTATGCGCATCCCGAACAGCTGGTCGAGACCGATTGGGTCGCCGCGCACGCGCAGGGATCCGGAACGTCCGCGATAATCGACATGCGACAGAGCCGGCTACGCGGCGCGGCCACGTGCCCGGCGCGCGTGTATCTGTCGCCGGTGGCCATCCGCGACGCCAACGGCGCCGCCGACCTTCCTGCCGACGCCGCAGGCGTTCGACGCAGACCTGATGGCGAAACTCGGCATCGGCGATCGCGACCCGCGTCGTCGTCTACGACGAAGCGCGGCGGCGCTCTGCGCGGCGCGGCTGTGGTGGATTCTGAATTACTTCGGTCACACCAACGTCGCGCTGATGAACGGCGGCTGGATCAAGTGGACGGCCGAACACCGCGCGACGTCGGACCGAGCACGCCGCTCGCCGGCGCCGGCGAGGTTCACGCCGCGGCCGCATGCCAGAAATGGTGGCGACAGCCGCCGATGTCGTGAGCGCCGATCGACAAGCCCGACAGTCGCGATCGTGGACGCGCGCGACGCACGGCGGAAATCGAAGGCAAGGATCTGCGTGGCATCAAGCGCGGCGGCTTCATCGAGTCGTCCGTGCCTGTACTGGGAGGATCTGCTCGACGCCCAGGCCAAGACGTTCAAGCCGGCCGACGAGATCCGCAAGATCTACCAGGACCGCGGCGTCGCTGCCGTCGCAAGCAGGTGATTGCCTACTGCCAGGTCGGCATGCGCGCGTCGGTCGATCTGTTCGCGCTGCATCTGATCGGCTACTCGAACCCTGCGCAACTACTACGGCGCCGTGGGAAGAGTGGGGCAATCGCGACGATCTGCCGCTCTCGACCAGCGGCCCTGAGATCGATCGGAAGCAACGGCGCATCGGGTGACCAATCATGATCAGACTGCGAACCGTGGTGCTGCTGATTGCCGCCGCCGTCGCCGGCCGTCTGCCGGCGCTGCTGCCGCCCGCGGCTTCGCGCCGGCCAGCGCGCAGGATCGATTGCAGCCAGTCGATTTCCTGAAGCTGCGATCGGTGACGCAGGTGCAGCTGTCGCCCGATCGCCGCGCGCGGCTACGCCTACGCCGTTGAAAACAACGACGGCGGCGTCGGCCCTACGGTCAGATCTGGATCGTGGACGCTCGGCGACGGCAAAACCACGCGGTTGGGCGCGCGAGAAGGAACCGTCGAGCGACCCGCGTATGGTCTCCTGACGGCCAGTCGATCGCGTATCGCGGTCGCGTCGCCGAGAAGGCCGGCCTCGTCGTCGCCCGCGCCGACGGCACCGGAGCGCGCGTCGTGGCCGAGGTGTACCGGCACCAACCGCGCCGCTGCCGGAGCGAGCATGACGCCTCGTGGTCGCCTGACGGAAGCGCATCGCTTTCGTGTCGGCGGTGCCGGCCCTGAAACTGCGGACGCCATCGGCGATCCCGTGGTCATCACGCGCTATCTCTACAAGCCTGATGCGTCCGAGGGCATGACCCATTTCAACGACAACCGGCGGCTCCACCTCTTCGTCGTCGAACGCGGCGTCCGGCCGCGTCGAGCCGCTGACGACCGGCACGCACTCACGAACACTCGGTCGACTGGTCGCCGAACGGGCAGGAACTGGTATTCCTGACCAACCACGACGAGGACGACGACGAGTTCTTCAACTACGACGTGTTCACGCGCTGAAGCTGGCCGACAAGTCGACGCGGCGGCTCTCGGCGACCGAGAAGCACGAATACCGTCCGCAGTGGTCTCCGGACGGCCGGATGATCGCGTTTCAGGCGACGAAACGCGGGCCTCACGGATCGCGAGACCACGATGGAAGACACGCACGTGTGGGTGATGCGAACGCCGACGGATCAGGACGCCGGGACGTCGGCGCTGGATCGACAACCGTCAGGGCGTGCCTGCAGTGGTCCGCCGACGGACGGCGTTGCTGTTCACCGTGCAGGACGCACGGGCAGGTGGCGGCTTATCGGCGCCGCTCGCCGGTGCAGGCGAGAGCTCGCTGGTGCCAGAACGCGGCCCGTCGGTGCCTTTTCGACGGCCAGGATCGACACTGGCCTACACCTTTGCCACGCCGGCCGACCTCGCGCAACTGTTCGTCCGCGCTCAACCTGACGGCGGCGCCGCGCCGGGTCACGGACCTGAACGCCGGTGTCCTCGGCGGCAAGGCGGTCGCCGAGGTCGAGTCGTTCACCTTCGTCTCCAACGACAACAAGTACGAGGTCGAGGCGTTTCTGACGCCGGCCGGCTCGGCGTGAACCCGGCCGCCGATCAGCGGCACCCGATGATCGTCAACATCCATGGCGGCCCGCACGGCCAGCAGGGGCCGGCGTTCAACTTCCAGAATCAGGTCTACGCCGCGCGCGGCTGGGCGACGCTGATGGTGAACTACCGCGGCTCGACCGGCTACGGCCAGGCGTTCGCCGACGCGGTGTTCGCGCGACCAGAACGGCAACGAGGCGCAGGACGTGCTCTACGGCGTGAGCGCGCGCGATTCGCCGCTACCCGTGGATCGATCGCGATCGGCTGGGCGTCGAGGGCGACCAGCTACGGCGGCCAGCTCATCGACGTGGCTGATCACGCAGACGAACATCTTCAAGGCGGCGATCCCGACCGCGGCGATCACCAACATCATCAGCTACAACTACATGACCTACTACAACCAGTACGAGGCGATGACGTGGGGACGTATCCGCATCAGGGCAACCTGATGGACACGCTGCTGCAGCGGTCGGCGATCCGCCACGTCGCGAAGGCGCATACGCCGACGATGCTGATGCATGGCGAGAACGACAACGACGTGCCGATTGCCGAGGCGGAGCAGTTCTACGTCGCGCTGAAAGACGTCGGCATCGGAGACGATCATGGTCCGCTACCCGCGCGAAGGGCACGGCGTCCGCGAATCGAAGCACGTGGTGGACTGGACCGATCGCGGCATCAGGTGAGCATGAAGCCCACTTCTGCCGCAAGGCTCAGTGCCAAAGTCTCAGCCCTGAGCCCTCCTCAGAGCTGCTCGACTCGGTAGCCTTTCGCCTTGAACATCGCGAGCAGGCCGTCGGGGCCCACGAGATGCGCGGCGCCGACGACGACCAGGGCATGTCCGCTGCGGGCGAAGAGCGCCGTCCAGCTTCGGCAACCAGTTCTTGTTCCGATCGACGCAGCAGCCGCTGATAGAGCCGCGGTTCCTGCTGCAGGTCCCTGAGGACGATGCGCTCGAGGGTGGGGCCGTCGCCGCTGCGCCATGCCTCGATCGATGCGCGACATGCTCGCCTGCTCGGTGTCGATGTCCTTGAGCGTCTCCGGCGAGCAGATGGTCCTGCTAATCCATCGGCATCTCGTCGAACCGCGAGATCTGGGCATCGGACGGTCTCGAGGCCCTGCACCGGCTTTGCCGTCGGCCTTGGCCTGATTGTAGAAGTGCTTGTCGAGACCGCAGCTCCTGATCGAAGCCGGCCTTCTGCCATTCCATGGCTTCGAGCGTCAACGCGATCATCCATGGCTTGAACCGTCTTCAGCGCCTCGAGCGGAAGCGCCGACGTCCCCGGCCTTCTTCGTCAGCGCCGCCATGGTCGACGTCGACAGGACTTGTCGAGCGGCGTCGAGGACGGCTGCATGCCGCGCATCAGCGTCGTCATCTGCGTCCCCGGCGCGGTCATCTCGGCGATGTCCGACTTCCTCGACCAGTACAGACTCGAGTCCTGCACGCCTTCTCGAGCGCCGGATTGGAGCTGGCAGAAGTCCTCGGTCAACAGGTGGACCGAGCCGACCAGGTAGATCGAGCCCCGCGGACTGGTGACCTTCCAGCCGAAGCCGCGGCCCTCGGCGGATACGAGGCCGGGCGCGGCGGCGGCAAAGGCGTAGCGCCAGGGTGAGCAGGACGTCTCGAGCGCTAGCAGCGCGGCGGATACGATCACTTGCCGCCTCGCGGTTTCATGAACGCCTCAATCTCTTCGACCGTCCGCGGCACTGGATGCCGGAGAGCCGGCGCAGACCCGATTCCTCGACGAGGAACGAGTCCTCGACGCGGACGCCGATGTCGAGATACTTTTCACCGCCGGCTGAATCTGGCGATCAAGGCGGCGTTGGTCGGGCGTCGGGGCAGGCGCGTCGAGCGACCGACTGCCTGATGTAGATGCCCGGTTCGATCGTGAACGCCATGCCGGGAACGAGCGGGCGCTTGCGGTCGCCGACGTCGTGCACGTCGATGCCGATGTAGTGGCCGGCGCCGTGCGTAATTACATCCGGTATTGATCGCCGCGCGTATCGGTAATCAGGCCCAGTTTCAGGAGTCCCGCCTTGACGACCTCGACGGTCTTCGTCGTGGACCGCTCTGGAGCGACGCGCCGCTGCGGGCGACGCCGATGCCTTCTTCCTGCGCCTGGAGCACGATCTGATACACGTCCTTGCTGCAGCGGCGAGAAGCGTGCCGCTGACCGGATAGGTCCGGGTGATGTCGCCGGACATGTAGCTGATAGTTGGCGGCGGCGTCGACCAGCAGCAGCTCGCCGGCCTGCATCTGCCGCTCGCCGTCCGGGTAGTGCAGAATCGTCGCGTTCGGACCGCTGCCGACGATCGACGGATAGCTCCATGACACCGACGCCGCGGCTGCGGATAAACGGCTTCGATCGCGGCCTTGACCTCGCACTCGTAGGCGCCGGGGCGAGCGGCGCGCATGCCGGCCATCTGCGCGTCGCTCGAGATCTCGAGACTCCTCGATCAGGACCTGCCGCTCGTATGGCGTCTTGATGGTGCGGAGCCTCGGTGAAGATCGGCGAGGCGTCGGCGATCTGAAAGCCGAAGTAGCGATCGCGAATCTGCCGTGCGAATTCGCAGCGGCGCCGTGAGCGGTTCGTTGAGCCGGCGATCCGGCGGCAGCGTCAGCGCGACGTGAGCCCGTCCGGCCGACGAGCGCCTCGAAGAATGTCGCCGCCTGCTTGTCGTCGTCGATGGCGCCGAAGCCTCGGCCGGTCGAGGATGGCGGTGACGAACGCCTCGAATCGGCTCGCCGGCAGCACGGTGTCGATGCCGGTCCGCGTCCTGGCCTCGTCGGTGGTAGCAGCCGGCCGGTCCAGTGCTCGGCGCTCGGGTTGCTGTCCTTGACGAAGAGGCACCTCGCGCAACGTCGAATTGCCCGGCATCAGCACGAGGATCGTGCCCTCCTGCGTCAGCCCGGTCAGGTAGTACAGATTGCTGTCCTGCCGAGTACTCGTAGTCGACGTCCGTGGAGTAGACCTGGGTCGGTCGCGCTCCAGGCGACGAGGATCGAGTCGGCGCCGAGCCGTCCCATCGCCCGGGCCCGGCGCGCCCTGAGGTCGTCGCTCGAACTCGCTGGCGCGAGCCGCCAGCGCTCGCGGCCGCCAGTGCCACGAGCGCCAGGCCGAAAATCCGCATGCGTCTGCTCTTGCCATGGGCGTCACCATGGTTCTCACCCTGCGATAGGCTGTCGTCGTCGGCGGCTTCCGGGAGCATCTTGCCCGGGTTCATGCGGTTGTCGGATCCAGCGCGCGCTTGACGGCGCGCATGACGTCGAGCGCGCGCGCCGTGCTCGGCTTCGAGATAGTGCATCTTGCCGCATGCCGACGCCGTGCTCGCCGGTGCAGGTGCCGCCCATCGCCAGCGCCCGCCGCACCAGCCGATCGTTGAGCCGCGTCGCGCCTCGGCGATTTCGTCCTGGTTGTCCGGATCGAGCACGTAGAGGAGGTGGAAATTGCCGTCGCCGGCATGACCGACCAGCGCAGATCGGAAACGAGGCGCCGGCGTGTCGTCCTCGCGTGGTCTCGATCACGCAGTCGGCCAGCCGCGAGATCGGCACGCAGACGTCGGTCGTCCACGCGCGCGCGCTGGGCCTGAGCGCAGCGAGCGCGGCGTAGTAGCGCGTCGTGGCGCGCCTGCCACAGCCTCTCGCGATCCTCGAGCCGCGTCGCCCACTCGAACCCGCGCCCGCCGCTGTCGGCCGCCAGCTTCTGCACCGCTTCGGCCTGGTCGGCGACGTGCCGCGCGCTGTCGCTGTGAAACTCGAAGAACAAGGTCGGCGCGCACCGGGTAGTTGGTCTTCGAGTGAGCGGTTGACGGCGTCCATCTGCGTCTCGTCGAGCAGCTCGATGCGCGCCACCGGGATGCCGAGCTGAATCGTGGCGATGACGGTTTCGACGGCGCCCTCGATCGATTCGAACGCGCACGATCGCCGCCGAGACCGCTTCCGGGAGCGGGTGGAGCCGCAGCGTCACCTCGGTGATGACGCCGAGCGTGCCTTCCGATCCGACGAAGAGCGCGCGTGAGGTCGTAACCGGCGGACGACTTCGCGCCCGCGTGCCGGTCCTGATGACGCGTCCGTCGGCGAGCACGACGGTCAGGCCCAGCACGTTTTCCGCGCATCGTGCCGTAGCGGACCGCGGTGGTGCCCGACGCGCGCGTCGCCGCCATGCCGCCGATCGTGGCGTCGGCGCCCGGATCGACCGGGAAACGTCAGCCCGGTATTCCGCAGCGCCTTGTTCAACTGCAGCCGGGTCACCCCGGCTTCGACGGTCGCATCCAGATCCGCGACGCTGACGCGCAGCACGCTGCGTTCATCTCGCGCAGATCGATGCAGATGCCGCCGCGGACCGCGTGGACGTGCCCTCGAGCGACGTGCCGGCGCCGAACGGGACGACCGGCACGCGATAGCGCGCGCTGATCCGGACGATCTCGGCGACTTCGGCGGTCGTGGCAGGAAAGCAGACCACCTCCGGCGGCGCCGGCGGATGGTCACGACTCGCCAGTGGCCGTGATGCTCTCGGACCGACGCCGCGATCGCTGGCGCGAGGCCCGAGCAGCCGCTTGAGATCGCGCGACGGCGGCGCTAATTGACGTGTCGCTGACGCTTTCCGGCATGCCGGTTTAGTACTCGCTCGCCTGAAGCCTTCGCGCTCCGGCTTCATTTGCCCTGGGCGCTGATCCCTCAGTCCTTCGGACTGCGCCCGGCGCAACTCGCATAGACTGGGTCGCCAGCGAGGCTGCATGCCGCGTCGATCCCGGCGTTCTCATTGCCACTCCTGACTCCTGGCGCTCGCCGCGACCGCGGCGCAGGCGCCGGGTCCCCGCGACGTGAAGCTCGTTGGCGACCGCTTCCGCCCGTTGACCTACGACGAGATGACGCGCCGCAGCGCGCGATGATCGAACAACCTGCCTCGCCAGGCGAGCGGGCGGGCACCGGCGGTCCTCTTCAACGTCCTGCTCCGCAGCCCGGAGCTGGGCGACATCGCGCAGCAGCTTGGCGCGCGGGTGCGGTTCCATTCGCCGCTGCCGCGGCCGCTCAACGAAATGGCGATTCTGATCGTCGCCCGCGACTGGACGTCCCACTACGAGTGGTACGCGCACAAGCGCCTGGCGCCCAGGCCGGCTTCGAAGCCGGACATCGCTCGAGGCGATCGCGGACGGCAGGCGGCCGGCGAGCATGCAGGCACAGGAGCAGGCGCTGTATGACTTCGAGACCGAGCTGAATCGCGCGGCACGAGGCCGGCGACGCCGCCTTCAAGCGCGGCGGCGGCGCCTTCGGCGAGCGCGGTGTCGTCGACCTGATCGGGCTGATGGGCTGCTACCAGATCGTGTCGATGGCCCTCAACGTCGATCGGTATCCGCTGCCCGACGGGGCGAAGCCGGAGCTGAGGCCGATTCCACGCGCCGGAATGCCAGCACGGCGAGTTGAGGCCGCCGAAGGCGAACGAGTCTGGAGATCGCGGCGCCGATCGCCTTGCGCGCCGGGCCACGTTCGGCACGTAGTCCAGATCGCATTCCGGGTACGAGCACCGTGCAGTTCGCGGTTGGAGGAGCGATGCCTTCGCGGAGCGCGAACGACACCACGGTGGGCGATGGCTCGAGCGCAGCCGAAGCGCTCGTCGCCATGCCCTGCACCGCCTTTCTGGAGCTGATCGCCAGACTCTTCGCGTGGTCCCCGAAGGCGATCTTCAGAATCGCTCGTTTCCGTCGTGTCGTTGAGGCGGGTTGCGGTGCCGTGGGCGTTGACGTAGTCGATGTCCGTGGGCGCGCAGGCGCCTGGTCGAGCGCGAGCGCGATGGCGTGCGCCGGGCGAGTGAGTGCCCGGCTGCGTGATGTGCGCGGCGTCCGCGGTCGCGCCGTAGCCGGCCAGCTCCGCGAGAATTTCGCGCCGCGGGCGGTGGCCCGCTCCCACGATTCGAGGACGAGAATGCCGGCGCCTTCGCCCAGCACCATCCTGAGCCGATCGCGGCTGAACGGACGGCAGGCCCGCGACGGATCGTCTGCCGGCGCCGCGCCAGCGACCCGCATCGCCTCCCAGCAGCGGACGATGCCGGGCACGATTGGGGCATCCGCGCCGCCGGCGATCGCGACGTCGGCGCGTCCGGCGCGGATCATTTCCGCCGCCTCGCCGATCGCGTGCGCCGACGCGGCACGCGGTGGCCAAGGCCAAGACGCCGGCCCGCGCAGGCCATGACGCATGCTGATGCGCGACGTCGCCGCGTTGTTCATCGATCCCGCGGGATGGAAAGGGGTGCGGCGCGCGCGTTGCCCTCGCCGTACAGCCTCGTGTGCCCCTGTCCTGGGTGGCTGCTCCACCCATCGCGCTGCCGATGGCGACGCCGGCGCGGTCGCGCTCGCCCTCGGTCAGGGTGAGGCCGGACTGGGCGAAGGCTTCGGCGGTCGCGATCAGCGCGAACTCAGCGAGAAGCGATCGAGGCAGCTCGCGCTCGGTATCGTCGTAGAACGCGGCCGGATCGTGCGGACGGGACCTCGGCGGCCACCACTGCGCCAGAAAACCAGTGGCGTCGAAGTTAGCGATCCGCCGCACGCCGCTGCGCCCCTGCGACGACGCCCTCGACCACAACGACTGCGCTCTCTGGGCCGAGCGCCGAGACGGCGCCGACACCAGTGACCGCGCGACCCGCCTCACGATCGGACTTTTCAGGGACGCGCTTCGCCCCGTCGGCGCGCTGGGTGACGAGCTGGCGGACGCCGGCGACGACTTCTCCGACGCTCTTCATCGACAGCGCCGCCTCGGTCGGGGACGAGATCTTTGAAGGTATCCTCGATCGTGAACATGAGATCGGCGGCGTCGAGCGAGTCGAGCCCCAGCTCCTCGAAGGTGCTGGCGACGGTCACCGCGGACGGGGCGAGCTTCTTTCTTGGCGATGGCTTCGATGACCTGGCGTTCGATGTCGTTCTGCCACGGAATCTCCGGAGGTGTGACCGCATGATACCGGCTATTGTTTCGTGATGCACCGATGATATTCTTCCCGGGCCGATCCGCATGCAGCCGCCAGCCACTGCCCGCATCGAAGAGGGCGTCATCGACGTGCTCGCAGCGTCAGCCGGCGGCCGATCGATCCCGTCCTGGCCAACGATCTGGTCACCGACCTCGGCTTCGATTCGCTGCAGGTCCTCGAAGTGATCGCCGAGCTCGAGGACCGCTTCGATATTTCGATACCGCCCAACGACGTTCCGGTCACGCGCAGCGTGGCGCAGGTGGTCGCGCAGGTCGCCGAGCTGCTCGCCGACCGGGCGGAGCGGCCGGCTAACTTGATGAGCCGATCGCGTGACTCCTGCCGCAGGCGCTCCGCCGAAGCCGCCCGTGTCGGCGCTCGGCTTCACGTTCGTTCACGCCCCGACTGGCGGCGCCAGCCGTTCCGCGCCGGTCGAGACCGCGCCGTTCCTACGCCGAGGTGCAGCAGGAAGGCGTCTTCGCGTCGCTCGGCTGCGCTGCGCGACAGCGGGTTGAAGCGCGGCGATCTCGTCGCGCTCATGTGCTGCCCGACGCCGAGGACTTCCTGACGACGCTGTTCGGCGCCTCGATGGCGGGCGTGGTTCCGCCTCGCTGCATCGCGCCGTCGCCGACGACCGACCTGCGCCGCTGCACTACTCGAACTGACGGCCAGCGTGCCTGCGCACCTCCGGGCGCGCGCCGTCGTGACGACCGCGGCGCTCGCGGGCCATCTCGACGCGCTGCGGCTGTCGTGTCCGGACCTCGAGACTCGTGCTGATCCGCGCCACGCTGGATGCCGCTCTCGAGGAGCCGCGAGATCCACCCGCCCTCGACGACGTCGCCTTCGTCCAGTTCACGTCGGGCTCGACATCCGCGCCCAAGGGCGTGGTGTTGGAGCCATCGCAACGTGTGCGCGAACATCAGCGCGATCACCGGAGCGCGTCAGGGCTGGCGATCGACGCCGCCGACGTCGCCCTGAGCTGGCTGCCGCTCAATCACGACATGGGCCTCGTTCTGGCATGGGCTGCTCGGCGCGGTCTATTCGCCGTGCCGCAGCGTGCTGCTGCCGCCGCACCTCTTCGTCCGCCGTCCCGCCGGAATGGCTGAAAGCGATGACGCGGCACCGTGGAACGATCAGCTTCTCGCAACTTCGGGTTCGATCTCTGTCTCCGCCGGATCAAGGATCGCGACCTGGAGGGACTCGACCTCTCGCCGTGGCGGACGGCCGGGTGCGGCGCCGAACCGATCCACGCACAGACGCTGGAGGCGTTCGCCGCGAGATTTGCTCCGGTCGGGTTTCGCCGCTCCAGCTTGTTTCCAGGCTACGGCCTGGCCGAGCACGTCGCGTGGTGGCGACCTTCTCTCCGGACGCGCCGGGGACCGCGCACCGAAGTCGTGAACGATGCCGCGCTCACGTCCGGGCGGGTGGCGACACACCGGCGAAGCGGCGACAAGGGCGGCCTGACGCTCGTCAGCTGCGGCAGGCCGCTCCCGGATCACGAAATTCGCATCGTCGGCGACGATGGTCGGGCGCTTCCGGAGCGCAGCGTCGGAGAAATTGTCCTGGCAGGACCCTCCGTTATGCTGGGCTACTATAAGCGACGATGCGCTCACCGGGCAGACGATCCGCGACGGGCTGGCTGCATACCGGTGGATTTGGGTTATCTCTCGGGCGGCGAGCTCTTTGCTTCGTCATGCCGCGCGAAAGACGTCATCATCGTCCACGGGCGAAGCGTCACTATCCTCAGGATCTGGAGTGGGCGGTCGATCAGCTGGTCGGGATCCGACGCGGGCGCGTGGTCGCGTTCGGGGTCAGCGCAGCCGGAGCCGGCCCGATATCGCGTCATCATCGTGGCGGAAGCCGGAATGGCACGGTCGCGACCCGACTACTGCTGAGAGAGGCCATCCGGCGGGAGGTCGGCGATCTGTTCGGCCTGTATGTGGACGAAGTGGCGCTCATGCGGAGCGGCACCCGTCGGCCAGGACGACGAGCGGCAAGGCTGCAGCGCGTCCGAGACGCGAGCGCGTTACGAGGGAGCTGCGGACCGAAGGCCAGGGAACGAGGGCTGAACGCGGAGGTACAGGGTTGAGGGCTGAGGGCTGATGGATCTGCTGCGAGAAGTTGCGCGCGGTCGAACGGCGCTGCGCCCGGCTGGCCGGGCGGTTGGCGATGCCCGGTGGCACGATCATCGAGCGCGTGCTCGGTCCGTGCGAAGTCGTCGTGCAGGGTCGGCCGACGCTGATGTTCGGCTCGAACAACTATCTCGGTCTGACGCTCCATCCGGAGGTCGTCAGCGCGGCGCGCGCGCCGCCGCCGGATACGGCACGGGCACGACCGGATCGCGAACCGCCAACGGCACGCTCGCGCATCCACGAGGAGCTCGAGCGGCGAGCTCGCCGACTGGTTCCGGCAAGCGCTACGCGCTCATCTTCAGCACCGGCTATCAGGCCAACCTGTCCCTCATCGGCGGTCTGTGCGGCGCCGGCGACGTCATTCTGATCGACAGCGACAGCCACGCGAGCATCTACGACGCCACTCGTCAGACGGCGGCGCAGGTGATCGGCTTCCGCCACAACTCGCCGGAGAGCCTGCGCAGGAAGCTCGAGCGGCTCCCGGTCGGCGGATCGCAACCGGCTGGTCGTGGTCGAAGGTCTGTATTCGATTCGCGGCGACGTCGCGCCGCTGCGCGAGATCGTCGGCGGTGTGCCGCGCGCACGGCGCTTATCTGCTGGTCGACGAAGCGCACTCGCTCGGCGACCTTCGGCGCCACCGGGCTCGGCTGCGCCGAAGATCAGGGCGTGCCTCGAGCAGGTCGATTTCATCGTCGGGCACGTTCTCGAAATCGCTGGCCGGCATCGGCGGCGTCTGCGTCTCGGACCATCGCGAGCTGCGCTCGCTGCACTTCCTGGCGCGCGCCTACGTGTTCACCGCTTCCGGATCGCCGTCCAACATCGCGAGTGTGGGCGCCGCGGTGCGCGTCATCCGCGCCATCCCGAGCTGCGCGATCGGCTGTGGTCGAACATCCGGCAGCTGCGCAAGGGATTGAAGGAGGCTCGGCTACGAGATCGGTTCGAGCGAGTCGCCGATTGTTCCGGTTCTGATCGGGGACGAGGAGCGAACGGTGGCCATCTGGAACAAGCTCCTGACCGCCGGACTCTACGTCAACGTCATCGTGCCGCCGGGCTGTCCGCAGGACGAGTGCGTCCTCCGGGCGAGCTGTTTCGCCCGCGGCGCATACGCCGGAACAGATCGCGCGAGGCGCTCGAGATCTTTGCGCAGGTCGGGGCTGAAGCGGCGGTGGCAGGCGGCGTCAACTGAGCACCCTTCTTGCTTGGCCTACGGGCGACTGCGGGTGACGCGACTTGTCAGTCGAGCGCCCGGTGTCCCCAGTTCAGAACGGCAATGTCCTCATGGGACGACTCGCGCTCGCGCTCGCGGTGATTGCGATCGGCATCGGCCCCGCAGGATCCGCACGCGTGACACGCCGACGCGGCGGCGCTCGATGAGTTCGAACGGCGGGTGCTGAGCAGAGCCTGAGAATCTTCGCGCCGCGGCCGAGTATCGCCAGCAGGCGATCGTCGATCGCGCCTACGATCAGCGCCATCGCCGTGTTCGAGCGCCTGGCGAAACGGCCCGGTGCCGGGGCGAACGCCTTCCTCAACCTGGCCTTTGCCTACGTCGACAAGGTGCCGGCCTCGGGTTCGATCCGTCAGGCCCTGCTCGGCCGCGACGCGGTCTCGCGCGCTGACCCGCGCCATCGCGATCGCGCCCACCGACCTCGCGTTCTACCGTGCGCGGCCTGGTCAGCCTCTACCACGATCGGGCGCTCTTCAGGCACGCACCGACAAAGGCGTGTCGCCGATCTCGAGGAAGCGACGGCGAATGGCCGCGCTCGAGCCCGGCGGTGCCCTATATGCCGCGAATCCTGCGGACGCTCGGCGATGGCTACTTCTCGGCTCGATCGGCGCGACAAGGCACGGCAGACGTGGCGGCGACGCGCTCGCCCTCGAACCCGGCTGGCGACCGCTGCGCCGCCGGCTCGAGAGCTCCGGTGACGACCGGAGTACGCCAGATCATCGCCCGAGCGCTCGACGCCGATCGATGCGCGTCGACACTCAGCCTTCGCGAGCTCAACCTTCCGCTCTGAGACCCGGCGGTGCGCGATGAGCGGAGCCGTCGCTTCGCCGCCCCTGATCTGACGCGCGTCGTCATCCGACCTACAACGAACGCGGAGCGACTCGATTCGCCCTGACGTGGATTTTCGCCGTCGTCGACCGCCACGGGATCGATACCCAGGTCGTCGTCGTCGACGACAACTCGCGAGGACGGAACCGGCGCCAAGGCGGACGAGTGGGCGGCCGGTGGGCGGGTTCGGGTCCTGCATCGAACCGGCAAGCTGGGCGCTCGCGAGTGCGGTCATGGATGGCTTCGCCCTGGCCGATGGGGAAGTGATCGGCGTCAGCGGACGCGGACCTCCAGTCATCCCGCGGATCTGCTGCCGACGTTGTACGCCACGCTGAGCGACGGCGAGCCGATGTGGTCGTCGCCAGCCGCTACATTCCGGGCGCCGGACCGCCACTGGCCGTATGGGACGCCGGTCTTGTCGCGTGTCGCATGCTGGCTGGCGCGCCCGATCACCCGGTTCGCGATGCCACTGGGCTTCTTCCTGGTGCGCCGCCGCCCCTCGGACTTCGTACTGCCGTGAGCGGCTTCGCAGATCGGCCGCGAGGTGTTCGTCAGTGACGCGGCCGAAACGCGGTGGCGGAAGTCGGCTACGTCTTCGTCGGACGGTTCGAGCGGCGGCGAGAGCAAGATGAGCCGCTGCAGAGTGCTGGCGTTTCTCTGCCAGCTTGTAGGCGCTCACTCCGCGTTCGTCATTGACCACGCGCGAGCGGCCCGGAGCATCACATCGTCTCCCACGCCGACACCGCGACCGCGACGTCGTGGTCGCGCTCGGGGTCTGACGGAGCCGCGGCGCGACAGTTGCGGATTGTCTTCGCCACCGATCGGTGGCCGCCGCGCGTCGGCGGCGTCGAATCGCAGGCGGCCGATCTCGCGGACGGTGCCCCGCCGCACGCGGGCACGATGTCCGGGGTCCTGACGACCACCAGCCATCCCGAGCCAACTGGCGGCCGGCCCGCGCGTCGAACACGTCGCGACACCGATGATCGGCGGCCATCGCTGCGCCCGATCTGCGAAAGTCCGGGCGCTGGCGGATCTCTCGAGGCGCACCGGCCCGATGTTGTCCACGCCCACGGCATGGCTCTCGACGCTGGCGATCGGCGCCGTCTCGCCGCCCGCCGCCTTTCGATTCCTTCGGTCCTGACCGTTCATTCGCGCTGCTGCGCCCTTTTCCGGTGCTGGTCGGCGCGGCCGCCGTATTCCGCGCCTTTCGAATCGGGCGTCCATCCTGACCGCCGTCCCGCGTGCGACGGCGTCCGACGTGGTCCGCGGCGTCGGGGCGGGAGGCAGCGTGATCGCCAACGGGCTCACGCTGGCGGACTGAGCGTCGCCGCCGCGCCTGTCGAATTGCGTGCGGATCGTCGCCGTGACTCGGCTCGTCAGAAAGAAGCGGGTGGCGGATCTCGTGTCCGCGATGGCGTTCGCGGCGCGGCACTCACCCGTCGCCGTCGGTCAGATCCGAGATCGCTGGCGACGGATCCGAGCGGGCAGCGGCTCGAGCGTTTGGCCACCATGGTCTCGGCGTCGGCCGTCGCATCACGTTCCACGGGGAATGCAGCCGCGCCACGGTGCGCGATATCTCGTGAAGAATGCTGTCCGGTCTTTCGTGCATTCTGGTCTCCACGAAAGCCTTCGGGCTCGCTATCCTCGAAGCTCGTGCGGCGGGCGTTCCGGTCGTGGCGATGGCATCGGGCGGAGTGCCCGAACTGGAGTGCGGCCCGTTCGTCAGCGGGCTGCTGGCCCGCGATCGTGCCGCGGCCGGCGAAGCGCTGACCATGATGATGTCCGATGAGGCGTTGCGCGGCGCGTGCGCGGACGAGACCGCTCGCGGACTCGAAGTCTACGATTGGTCGCAGGTTGCCGCGCGCCACGAAGACGGCGTACGGCGAGGTAATCGACCGGCGCGGTGCGCTGCACCGATCGACAGCCGGTTGGCGGCTGTCTCATGACGATGTCGAACAGGTGAGCGATGATCCGGGTTCGTCCCTGCCGGTGCTGGTCTACGCGGTGAGCGTGCCGGCCGTCGCGATGCGCTGGCGGACCGTCCTTCATGGCGTCACCGGACGGCGGCTGCCGCTCGGGCCGCGCTGGTGCTCGCGTCTCTGGCATCCAGCTTCGTCAACAGCGTGACGGCAGGCCCCTGGCGGCGATGCCTGCTGCATCGTCGCGCTCGTCCGCCTGCGCTTCGCCAGCGCGTCGCGCGCGACTGCCGCCGTCTCTACGAGCGCCTCAGCGAGATTCCGGTCATCGCCACGATGCCGTGCGTCGCCGCCGTCGTCTTCGGCAGCGCGCCAGTTCGATCGCTCGGCTGGCCCGGCCCGCCAATTGGGGCCTGCTGACCGCGCTGCTGTCGGTCCCCGCGCTGGCGGCCTGGTTCGGACGCGGATGGCTCCGGCGCGGCTGGCAGCGGCTGCGGCCCGCGGCGCCCTCGACGCGATTGCGATTGCGCCGCCGTCCGCGATGTCGCCGTCCGCGATCTGGTCTGTCGCGGTCTGGACGCTCGACGTGACCGGACTGGTGGCTGATCGCGGCAACTCTCGACGCCCATCTCACGCGCCGGCGCAGGCCGCCGCTCTGTCCGGGTCATTGTCCAGCATCGTCGGCGGCTGGGCGCCGACGATCGGGGGCCTCGGTGTCGTCGAGCCGGGGCTGATTGGCAGGTTGATCGCCTTCGGCGTGCCGTCCGACGACGGCGAGCGATCGCGATTACGGCGGTGGAACGCGCGCATTTCTGTACGGCTCGCCACGGCTGCGGGCGCCGCGCGATGATGGCGCTCGGTGGACGCGGAGCTGCGGGTGCGATGCGCGGGAAGGCCCGGCGGAGGCGGTATGAACGCCTACTTCACAGTGGACGTGGAGCAGGACGTGCCCGCCGCACTCGGCACTGGCGCGAGCATCGAGGAAGGGTTGCCGCGGCTCTTCGTCGATGCTTGACGCGCAGGTGTGAGGCACGTTCTTCACGACCGGCGAGGTCGCCCGCCGCTATCCGTCGGCCGTGCGATCGCGACGTGGCCGCACGGGCACGAGCTGGCGTGTCACGGGACACCCACCGCGATTTCACGACTCGATGCCGCGGCGTCGGCGAAGGAGATCGCCGCTGCTGCTCCTCGCCGCTTCGCGAGTTTGGCCAGCGTGACCTCGTTTCGAGCGCCGTATCTCCGGTTTCAGCGCGGGAGCCTCGCTGCCGCAACAGCACGGCTATCGGATCGGCTCTCGAAGGCCGCGGCACAAGCGTTTCGGCGCGGCCGTTCACCGCCGCGTGGGCGAGCTTCTTCGCGTGCCGGCGTCGGTCACGCCTCCTCGAGACGCTGCGATGGCCTCAGTCGATGGCGACGCGTTGCTCAGCGCGCCTCGCGGGACCTGATCGTGCTCTTCGTGCATCCGTGGGAGTTCGTCGACCGCGCCGCGCGCCGATTCGGTGGCGATTGCCGATTCCCACCGGACGCCGCGTTGGATGCGCGCGCTCGGCGCTGCAGTGTCTCGCCAGGCACGGCGCGACCTTTGGCCTCATGCGGACTGTGATGACCGTCGGCGTCTCCTGAGCGCCCGACGCCGCTTCTCGCCGCCGCGTTGCGCCGAGGATCCGCGGACGTGTGTCGGCACGCACGGTCGCACTGGGCGCGCTCCTCCTCACGCAGCTGCCGGTGCTGGCCATCGGTGCGCTCGCGGTCCTGCTGGTTGGCACCAAGCCCCCGCCGCGTCGCCGGCGTGGCGTGTGGCGGGTCTCCACCGACGAACTGCCGAACCTGCTGGCGCGTTGGGACATCGCATGGTCTACTACCTCGATTGCGACGACAGGCTATTCGTGGGATCCTGGCCGTCTTTCCACCACGAGAACGTGGTCTCTTCCGCTCTATCCGATGCTGATGCGCTCGGCGGCGCCTTCTCGGCGGGCATCCGCTCCTGGCGGCAGATCCTCGTGTGTCGCTGACGGCGTTCACCGCGGCCATTGCGTTGCTGTATCGACTGGCGCTGAGCTCGACGTCGGGAGCGGACTACGCGTGGCGCGCCATTCTTCTGCTCGCGGCGTTTCCCTACGCGGTGTTCACTCGGCGGCTCTACACCGAATCGTTGTTCCTGCCGCTGTCTGTGGCCACGTTTTACGCGATGCGGCGGAGGCGGCTGACGATGGTGGCGCTCGCCGGACCGGCAGCCGGCCTGACTCCGTCCCAATGGCTTCTGGTTATCGCCGTGCCGCTGGCGCTCCTGGCGATGGGCTCGCTGGATTCGCCGGCGGGCGGTTTGCCGCTTACTGTGTAACGGCGCGTGGACGGCCTCTCGCAGGCGGCGCCGCTCAGTCGTGGGCGTGGCCAGGCCTGCGCTTTCCGCGTATCTTCCATTTCCCGCTTCGACGATGCGCTGGCCTTTGCTGGGTTCACGGGCAGCGGGCGTGAAGTGCGGCGATTGTCGGACAGCGCGGCGCGCCGTGATCCGGCGGCGCGGACGGCACCGGGGAACCGGCGTTGACCGTCGAGGAAGCCAGCTCACCTGGATCCGGCAGCATCGCGCTGCGTTTGGGGTGGCCGCCGCGGCCTGCGTGCCGATCTGCGCCCGCCGCTTCGGTGCCGCCTTACGCCGTCTGGATCGCGGTCGGCGTATCTTTCCGCCGGTCCCGGCCTGCATCTGTTCCTGCTGCCAGCTCCGGCGCGCTTCACGGCAATCCTGCTTCCGCATGTTCTGCTGGCTCGCGCCGCGGCATTCCCGCCAGCCGGTCTCTGTTCCACGTCGCGGCGGCGTTCGCGGTAGTAGGCCAGGCGGTCCTGGCTGTCTGGTTTTTCCTGTGGCCAGAACCGGTCGTGTGAAAAAGTAGTGTGAAAGCGGCAGGGCCACGTGAAGATGCCATGCATATCGCGGCACCGCAGAATCCGAGGGCGTCCGGCGAGCGTCTCGCGCAGTAGTGCGTACTGACTAGAATGCCCGCCGCGACGACCCGATTCCGCCTGTTGATTGCGCTTTTCAGCCGTGCTGTTTGCCGGCATGACTGGCCTGCTGCCCTCGTCGGCGAGCGGCCAGGAGCGCGGAGGACGCGATCGTGATCACGAATCGCGCGACCGAAAACGGATCGATCGGTCCTTCCCGCGCCGCCAGCGTTCGCTGGTGTCGTCGCTCGACGACCACGCCATCACGGTTTGAAGTCTCCATGGACGGTCAGGGTCATCGTCCGTATTCCCGGCACTCGCACCGGGCGACATATCGCGCCGCCGCGTCGCTCGGCGGTTTTCGAGGAAACACAGACGACCGTATCAAAGTCGAAGCCGCAGAAGACGACGCAGGCGACGCTGGACCTGCGGGTTGGCGGGCCTGACCGAAGAGGTCAACGTGATCGGCAATGCCGAGACGGCGCCGCCGACAGTGGGTGGTCTGAGCACGAAGGGCGTGCTCGGAGAACCGCGTCGTCGAACAGCTGCCTGTGCGCGACCACAGCGTGCTGGCGGCGCTGAAACTGCTGGCCGGCATCGTCGACGGTCCCGGCGGTGTCAGCATCAGGGCGGCCGCACCAATCAGAGCGGACTGCAGATCGGCATGACCACGCAGACCGATCCCTCGACCGGCTCGCCCCTGTTCCGGATTCCGCGGACGCCATCGACACCGTCGACGTGATGCCCAACCCATACTCCGGTCGAGTTCGGCCGTTTCTCGTCGGGCCCGACGGCGATCAACACCAAGAAGGGCGGCGACCAGTGGCGCGTCGCGCTCAACGCGCCGGACATCAGCTTCCGGGACGGCGCGCGGCCAGCCCTGGCATCCGATTGGCCTCGAATCGTTCGGGCCGCGGATCGGCCTCGGCGGGCCGCTCGTCAAGAACCGGCTGTTCCTGCCGAGGAAAGCGCGCAGTTCCGCTACGAGATGTCCGAAGTCTGGAGCCGGCCGCCGGGCCAGACCAAGAGCAGCAGGTGGATGAGCAACTTCACGCGCGGCTCGACGCGCCAACGTGTCGCCGAAGCTGGCGCTCATCGGCAACGTGAACCTGTTTCGCAGCAACGCGGACAACGCCACGCTCAGCACGTTCAACGGGCCGATGGTGTCGCCCGCGAGGAGGATGGCTTCGCGTCCGGCAGTCTCGCCGTTCACGCGCCGCTGTCGAGCAAGCTCGTGCTCGGAATCGACCTTCCAGGCAAGCGCGCTGACCGCGGACGATCACCCCGCACGGCAGTCGCGCCGATGGCGCTGATTCCGGCGCAGAACGTCGGCAACTTCTTCAACCGCCAGAGCCGCTCGACGACGACCATGCAGTGGGTGCAGTCGATGACGGGCTCCTACGACTGGGGCCGCGTGTCGCATCTGTTCAAGGCCGGATTCGACGTGATGCGCGCTGTCGCTCGTCGGCAGCAGCAACAGCGGCCCGGTGTCAGTGGTCCGCGACGACCTGACGCTGGCGCGATCGCTGGTTTACAGCGGCCCGGCGTGGCAGCGCGTGACCAGCACGGACGTCGCGCTGTTCGCGCAGGACCGAGTGCAGCCGCTGCCGCGGCTGCTGCTGGAATTCGGCGGTCCGCGTCGACCGCGACGGCGCGTCCCGAACGGGTGAACGCGACGCCGCGGCTGGGTGCGGTGCTACCGGTGACGCCCCGGGGCACGGCGGCAATCCGCGCCGGTGCAGGGCTCTTCGTCGAGCGCACGCCGTCGATCGCCGGCGCGTTCGATCAACTCGACATGAGCACCGAAACGCCGCTTCGCCGCCGACGGGATGACGCCGCTCGGCCGCCGGTCCTCCTACCGTCACGTGATGGCGCCCGATCTCCAGGTCGCGCGCAGCGCCACCTGGAACGTGCGATGCCGACCAGCGGCTGATGAAGGCTTGTCGGTGCGGCTGGGGGCGCTCAGCCGGAAGGGAACCAACGGAGCTCATCGTCAATCCGCTCGGCAACTCCGGACACCGGCCCCGTCGATCTCCGGCTCTCGAGCACGGGCCGTTCCGACTATTCGGAGACGAGGCGACGGTCGGTATGCGCCGACGCGCCAGATCGAGTTCAGCGGGTCACGTACCGCACTCGACGGCCCAGGCGAATCTCAACGCCTACACCGCGTTCTTCGACAACATCCGCTGGCCGATCATCGGACAGGACCAGATACGCCGACGGCGAGTTACGTGCCGAACCGGTTGATCGCCAGCACGCGACCGTGTTCGCCAATCGCGTGCTGGTCGTCGTCGATCCTCGAAGTGCATTCCGGGCTTCCCGCATCTCGGTGGTCAACGACATGCTCGACTGGGTCGGGCCGCGCAATCAACAGTTCTATTTCCCGACCTTCGTGATGCTCGACCTCGACGTCGAGCACCGGTTCACGTTCATCAAGGGAAAGCCGTGGATCGGCCTGCGGGCGTTCAACGCGCTCAACCGGTTCTCGCCGACGGAAGTGCAGAACAACCTGCTCGCCCCGACGTTCGGCTCGTTCTACAACTCATGCGGACGGCAGCTGCGTCTACGGGTCCGTTTCGGACGGTAGATCGCCGCGATCGCCGGTCTTCGCCAGCGCCAGCGACGCGTCGACCGCCAGCACCAGCAGCACCAGATTCCGGATCAAGACGATCACCAGCATCGCGGTGGCGCCGTCGCGCACCGCGTCGTAGTCATGCCAGAAGGCCCGCGTCAGGCCCGACCGCTGCGGCCGCCAGCAGCGCCGGACGGCGATGGTTCTCGGTCAGAGCCGCGCGCCCGCGCCAGAGGCCAGCCAGCCGGCGTATTGCGCTGACAGCGGGGCCGACAGCGTCAGCAGCCAGGCGACGGCCGCCAGCCACGCCGTTGCCGGGCCGGCCGGTGCGGAAGCCGCGCCAGCTGGCCCAGAGACCACCGGCGCCGCCGCCAGGAACAGCGCCGTCGACGTCAGGCGGCCGAGCGTGCCGATGCGAAACGCGCCGCTCTCTGTGCGGACCGGCAGGCGGCCGACGAGCTGAATGATGTTGCCGACGGTGCTCTCGATCTGCCAGCCGGTGGCGCCGCGAAGGTCAACACTTCGGCGATCGATCGCCACCCGCCAGAGCAGTGCCAGACCGGCCAGGCTTCCGACGACGACGGCGAAGGCGGTCAACGCCTTGCGCCGGTTGTCGGACCACCACAGCGCGAAGATCAGGACGAGCGGCCAGAGTTTGAATGAGACGCCGATCGCCAGCGCCGCTCCCGACCATGTCGGCCAACGCCTGCGCCAGGCCGCGATCGCGAGCGTCGCCGCCGACATCGACCAGAGGTCGATGCGGTGGAAAAGAGCAGACCCGAAATCGGAACAATGACGACCGCGTACTACGCCGCCGCCGCGCTGCCCCGCAGACCGACCACAGGGCCGCAATCAGCACGGCGTCGGCGAGGAGCTGACCAGCACTGCGCCGCGGCCGAACGACGAGCGTGTCCCCGCCGCCTTCGCGATCAGCTTGAAGACGAGGAGGGTTCCGATGGGGTGTTCGACCTGGTAGTCGACGTAGGGCCGCCCCGACGCGCTGGCGATTTCGTAGTACCCGATCGAAGTCGCCGTTCGGCTGCGGCGCATCGGCAAACGCCATCGCGGCGATCACAACGTGCACGGCCAGCGCGGCGGCGAGGACGAGTTCGATCGGGGCGCGTCGTTCATAGAGTCATCGGCCGCTGTACCACCGCGCCGACCGCGAGAGAGCCGGCCGTCAGGTCCACCTGCGCCACGATTCCCAGCCGTTCTCGCAGCCGGTCGACCCGGCAGACGAAACCGGGTGAGTACGCTCGACGAAGCGCCGGCTGTTGATTGTCGCGGGGTGGCCGCTCAGCGCGCCCCAGGCGTCGCCGCCCGACGCCGCCAGCCGGGTCAGCCACCGCGGAATCGCGACCAGCCGCGCCGCGGAGCCGCCGGCCGACACGATCGACTCGAGCAGCTGCCGCGCGGTGACCGGACGTGCGTGGCCGACGAACATCGTCTCCCGATCGCAGGCGCCATCGCGCGCCAGGCGGGCGGCGGTCAGGATGGTCTCGACGCACTCGTCGACGTAGACGAATGTATAGGCCGCCTGCTCGTTGCCGACGAGCGGGAGGATCACCGGCGCGCGCGTATCGGAACAGCGGCACCAGCGCGCGATCTCCGGGTCCGTAGACGACACCAGGCCTGAGGACGATCCAGCGCAGATCGTTCGTCGATCGGACGGCGCCTTCGCCTTCGAGCTTGCTCTCGCCGTAATCGGTAATCGGCCGCGGTTCGTCGTCTTCCGATCGCGGCGCCTGAGGCCGGCGCCGGTCCCGCCGCGGCCAGGCTCGAGATGTGAATCATCGGCACCCCGGCGTCCCGGGCCGCCGCCGCGACGATGGCGGTCGCGGCGACGTTGGCGGCGACGTAGTCCATCGCGTCGAACCGCTGAAACCACGCCGGCGAGATGGACGACGGCGTCGACGCCGCGCAGCGTGGCGGCGATCGTGTGGCGCTCGAACGGGCGTGCGATCGGAACAACGGTTCCCCCGCAGCCTTCACCGCGGCCGTGAGGCGCGATCCGATGAAGCCGCTGGCGCCGGTGATCGCCGATCCGCAACGCGGAACCGTTGTGCGGTTGGGGCACGATCGACCTAGGTCAGGTGCTTCCTGATAGATCCGGTAGGTTTTGTAGCGCCGCGCGCCGGCATCGGCGGCGGGCCGGTTGACGTCGTGATTGTCTTCGAGGACCCGCGAGAACTCGACCCGCTTGAATGCACTGCCCTCCGCCTGGCGCTTCAGTTCGACGAGCAACAAGCGGGAACGAGGCCGTGCGCGCGGAAGGCCGGGTCGACGCCGACCAGCAGCAGCCGGCCTGATCGACGTAGCGCTTGCGGCCGAGCAGCTTGATCAGCCCGAGCGGAAACAGCCGGCCGTCGGTGCCGCGCAGCGCCTGGTTGATGTCCGGGAGCGCGATCGCACAGGCGACCAGCCGTCCTTCGGCCTCGGCGACGATGGCGAAGCGCGGTTCGAAGATCGGCTTCATCTCGTTGGCGATGCGCCGGAATTCTTCAACCGTCGGCGCGACGAAGCCCCAGTTGCGCTCCCAGGCCGCGGCGTAGAGCAGCGCGCAGGCTGCTCGGCATCCCGAATGAATTCCTTCTTCCGGATCGGACGAATCGTCAGCCCCAGCCGCTCGCGGCGCCGTTCCGCGATCCGCAGCACCGTTTCCGGCACCGTCTGATGCAGATCGTAGATCCAGGCGTAGAGGATCCTTGACCTTGCGCGTAGCCGGCGGCTTCGATGAACGTCGCGTATTCCGGCGGGTTGTGCGGCATCAGCAGCATCGGGTCGGTATCGAAGCCGTCGACGAGCAGGCCGCAGTTGTCGTTCATCGACGGGTTGATCGGACCGCGGACGGCCGATCGTCCGCGCGCCTTCGCCCACTGCTCGACCTGCGCGAGCAGCGCCCGCGCCGTCTCGGCATCCGCCGACCTCGAACAGCCCGAACATCGCCAGTGTTGTCGCCGTGGGTCTGGTTGTGCAGGCGGTCGTCGACCGCGATGATCCGGCCCACGACGCCGCCGTCGCGGACGGCGAGGAACAGTTCGATGTCGGCGTGCGAAAAAACGGATTCTTCTTCCGGTTGAGGCGATCGCGCTCGCCAAGGCGAAGCGGCGGAACCCAGTGCGGGTCGCTGCGGTTGCGGGTGTAGGCGTAGTCGATGAAGCGCCGGACGTCTCGACCGCCCCGGACCGCCAGAATCTCCAGCACGTGAGTGTGCTACTTTAGCATTTCATCATGGCGGCACGCTCCGAATGGTCGACGGTGTTCGAGCGGTTTCCAGCCGGGCGAGTGCCAATCGTCGGACCGGTTGGTATTTTTCTGCACGACTGGTCGAAGCCTGAGGACGGGCACCCGCGCTTGTTCGATCACGCCGCTTTCGAATTTCTTACGACCGCGCATCCCCGCCTCGTCGCCTCGGTGTATTCCATCTCCGTCATCGTGCTGCTGGCGCTCGCCATTCGCGCCGGGCTCGGTGCCGCCGACATCGCCTGGCGCATGCTCGCCGGCGTGCTGGCGTGGTCCTTGTCCGAGCATGCTGATTCACCGCTATCTGTTCCACTTCGTGCCGCGCTCGCGTCTCGGTGTCGCATTGGCCTATCTGTCGCACGGCGTCCATCACGCCTATCCGCGCGACCCCATCGCCTCGTGCTGCCGCTCATCGTTAGCGTGCCGATCGGCGCGGTCCTGTTCGCGCTCGCCATCTGAGCACGGGCCGCCGGCATTTGCGCTGCTTGCCGGTTTTGCGCTCGGCTACCTCGCCTACGATTTGATCCACTACCGGGTGCACGCCTACGAAGCCGACAGCGGTGTATTCAAGTGGCTGCGCCGGTACCACTTCCAGCACCACTTCTCCGTGCCTGACCGTCAGTTCGGTGTGTCGACGCCGATCTGGGACTACATCTTCCGCACGGGACGCTAGCGCCGGGTGCGCACGAGCGAGCTCCTCTCAGTCGCCTACGGGGTGTATGTCGCCCCGCTTGCGCTGCGGCGCCACTGGGGATTCGAGCGCCGGAAGACCGTGTGGTCCTGCGCCGCGATGATGGTGGCGCTCCCGCTGGCGATCGCGGCGGTGCCGCAGTCGCCGTGGACGGTCGTCCTGCGCGATTGGGCGCCCGGCGTGTTCATCCTGATCTCGCATTACGCCAGCGGCGCGCTGTTCGCGGGGCCGTCCACACGTTTCGAAGCATGGCTGGACGGCTGGGATTCGCGCCTGCCTCTCGTGTCGAAACTGACCGGGCTGCCGTCGTCCGCGGCCGCCGTCTTCGAGGTGTTATACGCCGGCACGTTTCTCGTCATCCCGACGGGATTCGCGGTGCTGGCCGCAGCCGGGTTTTCCTCGCTGTCCGATCGCTACTGGACAATGGTGTCGCTGTCCGAGTACGTGGCCTTCGGGTTCCTGCCGTGGCTGCCATCGCGGCCACCGTGGGTCGTCGAGCGACTCGAGCCGGAGGATTCAAGCGGTGTCCGGAGTTTTGGCCTCAGCTGGGTCCGGCGGACGAGTCATGGCGCGAACACGTTTCCCAGCGGCCACACGGCAGGGTCGTTGACGGTTGCGTTCGCCGTGATGCCGTTCGTCCCGCTGGCCGGCGTCGTGCTGCTGGCGATTGCGATCGGCATTGCCATCGGCTGCGTTGCCGGGCGCTATCACTACGCGATTGACGTCGTGGCGGGCGTCGCCGTTGCACTCGCCGTGCTGGCGTTGATGGGCGCAGTCTCCAGGTAGGGTGGGGTGGGTCGAGTAGGTCGGAGTAGGTCGGCTGGGTTAGGAGGAGGCGTTCCATCAGCAGGACGTCAACCCATTGATCGTCGAGGCGGCCCATCTCGCGGTAGATGCCGACGCGCGAAAAGCCCGCGGATTCGCATAGCGCCACGCCGGCGCGGTTTCGCGCGAGCGCCGACAGCACCAGCTTGTGAAAGCCGATCGCGCGTGCCCGTCGAATCAGTTCCTCGAGCAGTTGCCGGCCGACGCCCTGGCCGCGACAGTCCCGCCGCACGTAGACCGAGAAGTCGGCGACGTGGTCGTATGCCGGGCGGGCATTGAAACGGTTCAGGCTGCCCCAGCCGATCACGTCGTCGGCAACGGCCGCGGCACGTGACCCCGCCGCCGCCGCGGCGCCGTCCTTGGCAGCCACGATGACCGGGTGCTGGGGTCCGTGCTCGCTCAGCCACCGACGCGTGTCGGCGGGCGTCCGCGGCATGGTGTCGAGGGTGGCCATCCGGTCGTCGATGCCCTGGTTGTGAATCTCCGCAATGGCCTCGACGTCCGCGTCTTCGGCCATTCGGATCGTCACGGTCATTTGCCGGAGTGTACATCGGCAGAATCGCCTAAAATGTCGGTGCTCGCCGTGTCCTCGCCGTTGCTTAAGGGGGTATTTCGATGAACAGGTTCATTGCCGCCGCCGCGGTCGTCCTGCTGTCGGCCGCCGCCGGCGCCCAGGCGCCGCCGGCCAAGCAACTCGGCACCATCAACTTTCCGATCTCGGCGTCGCCTGCGGCGCAGGCCCCGTTTCTGACCGGCGTCAAGGCGCTCTTCAACTTCGAGTTCGACATCGCCGCGCGATGCGTTCCTCGAGGCGCAGAAGGCGGACCCGGCGTTCGCGCTCGGCTACTGGGGCGAGGCGATGAGCTACAACCATCCGCTCTGGGCGCAGCAGGATCTCGCCAAGGCCCGGCGCGCGATGGACCGGCTGGCACCAACGGCGGCCGCCCGCTCCGCGCAAGGCGCCGGCCGGCAAGGAGCGCATGCTCGTCGAAGTCGCTCGAGATGCTGTTCGGGGATCGGGCGACAAGCTGACCCGCGACATCGCCTACGCCGACACCCTGAAGCGGATTCACGAAAAATTTCCGGCCGACGACGACGTGACCACGTTCTACGCGCTGGCGCTGCTGGGGACGGCACGGCCGGGCGACAAGAACATCCGCAACGTCGATGCAGGCCGCCGCGATTGTCCGAGGCGGTCTTTCAGCGCAACCCGCAGCATCCGGGCGCGGCGCACTACATCATCCATTCGTTCGACGACCCCGACCACGCGATCCTCGCGCTGCCCGCGCGCCCGGGCCTATTCGAAAATCGCCGCCGCGGCCGCGCATGCGCCTGCACATGCCGTCGCACATCTTCGTTCAGCTCGGCATGTGGGACGACGTGATCGCGTCGAACATCGTGGCCTACAAGGCGGCCGATCGACTGGCTGCCGCCAAGAACCTGCCGCGCGGCCGCGAGGACTTCCACACGCTGTCGTGGCTGCAGTACGGGTATCTGCAGGCGGGCAAGTTCGATGACGCGGCGCGAGCCCTGGCGACGGCCAAAGCCGTGGCCGACAAGGATCCCAGTCCGCCGGTTCGCGATGGCTACGCCGCGATGAAAGCGCGCCAGGTGGTCGAGACCGCGAAGTGGGAAGCGCTGCCGCTGGCGACCGGCGCGGTCCGCGACGGCGGCGCGCCCGGCTACGACGGCAGCGCCGCCTACGTCCTCGCGTCGGCGCTGAGCGCGGCGAAGCTGGGCGACATGACCGCCGCCAAGATCGCTCTCGATAAGCTGACCGCGCTGCGCACCCAGGCCGAATCGGGATCCAACGCCTACCGCTCGCGGCCGTTCGCGGTGATGGAGAAGGAAGTGGCCGCGGCGATCGCGAACGCGCAGAAGAACGCGAGCGAGGCGGAGCGGCTGCTCAAGGAAGCCACCGATATCGAGCTGACGCTCGATCCGCCGTCAGGGCCCGCCGGAGCCGATCAAGCCCTCGTTCGAACTGTACGGCGAGCTGCTCCTCGAGCGGGATCGGACCAAGGACGCCGCCACCCAGTTCGAGCAGTCGTTGATGCGGATGCCGAACCGCCGCGCCGCGGTCCAGGGCCTGGAGCGCGCGCGACGGCCGAAATCGAGCACTTCACAGCCCCAGGGCACGGTAATGGACATTGCGGATTGTGGATTGCGGATTGATGTCAGGATCCGGGATCGCGCATTCGAATCCGCAATCCGCAATCCGCAATTGAAAGAAGTTCATCATGAAGCGCCTGGTTATGTGCCGTTGCGGTTGCGGTGGTCGCGAGCGCGGCGGCTGGTCGCGCCAGGAAACGCGATCGTCGACGCGGCTCACGACCGAGCACTATCTCGACTGGGAGCGCGTCAGCGACGCGCAGATCTCGCCCGACGGGACGCGTGTCGCTCTACACCCGCGACCACGTCAACAAGCTGGAGGACACGCTGGGACTCCGAAGCTCTGGATCGTCAACGCCGACGGCTCGTCAGAACCGTTTCCTCGTCAAGGGATCGGCGCGCGCTGGTCGCCCGACGGCGAAGCGGGTGGCCTATCTCGCCGACGGCGAGCCGCAAGGGCCCGCAGCTCTTCGTCCGCTGGGTCGATGTCGACGGTCCCGGCCACGCAGATTACCCGCGTCACGGATGCGCCGCGCGGCGCACGCTGGTCGCCTGACGGCAAGTCGATCGCCTTCTCGATGTTCGTTGCCGAAGCAGGACAAGTGGACGATCAGCATGCCGGCGGAGCCGAAGGGCGCCAAGTGGACGCCGGCGCCGCGCGTGGTCGGCATCGCTGCACTATCGCCAGGATCGAGTCGGCTATCTCGAGACGACGGGTTCACGCACCTGTTCGTCGTCCCGGCGGACGGCGGCACGCCGCGCGACCGTGACCAGCGGCCGGTGGAACGTCGGCGCCGGCGAACTGCGCGGTCGCGGCCCCGGTCGACTGGACGCCGGACAGCAAGACGCATCGTCTTCGACGCTAACCGCGCGGCGGACGCCGACATGCAGTACGAGAGTCGTCGAGCCTGCTGACCGTCGACGTCGCGACCGGCAACGATGCGCGACCTGGTCGCCAGGCGCGGCGCGTGGGCGCAGCCGGTCGTGTCGCCGGACGGCAAGCTGGTCGCGTTCACCGGCTACGCGACCGACCGGCCGTTCGCACACCGTCGAGCGACCTCTATCGTGATCCGGCGATCGGCGGCTCGGCGACATGCGCAAGATCAGCGGCGACTTCGATCGCGATCCGATCAACATGCGCTGGGCGCCGGACGGCAGCGGGCTCTACTTCGACGCCGACGATCGACGGACGCGCGGAACGTGCAGTTCGCGTCGATCGTCGGCGGCGTCGAAGCCGTCACCAGCGGCACGGCACATGCTGACGTTCGATTCGCGTCGTCGAAGGAACTGCGTCGCCGCCGGCATCGCCGTCCGATCTCGAGCACCCGCAGGACGTCGTTCGACGTGCAACCTGCGGCAGCCGGGCAGATCGCGAAGCTCACCGACGTCAACGGCGACGTGCTGCAGGGCAAGCAGCTCGCCAAGATCGAGGAGATGACCTACACGTCGACCGGCAACGCCGAAGGTGCATGGGCTGGATCGTCAAGCCGCCGGCGTTCGACGCGTCGAAGAAATACCCGCTGATCCTCGAGATCCACGGCGGGCCGTTCGCGCAACTACAACGTCGGCTTCAACTACATGTTCCAGAACTTCGCCGCCAACGGTTTCGTCGTGCTCGTACACCAACCCGCGCGGCAGCACCGGCTACGGCAGCGCGTTCATCAACGGCATCGACCACAACTATCCCGGGCCCGACTACGACGATCTGATGGCCGGCGTCGACACCGTGGTCGGCAAGGGCTACGTCGACACCTCGCGGATGTACGTGTCGGGCTGCAGCGGCGGCGGCGTGCTTTCGAGCTGGGTGATCGGCCACACCGATCGATTCGCCGCGGCGGCGGTGCGCTGCCCGGTGATCGACTGGCTGAGCATGGCCGGGCACACCGACGTCCCGCTCTTCACCTACAGCTTCTTCAAGAAGCCGTTCTGGGAGGATCCGTCGGACTGGCTCGTCGCACTCGTCGCTGATGTCGGTCGGCAAGGTGACGACGCCGACGCTGCTGATGACCGGCGTGCTCGATCGGCGGACGCCGATGCCGCAGACCGAGGAGTACTACGCGGCGCTCAAGGTGAAGGGCGTGCCGGTCAAGCTGCTGCAGTTCAACGAGGAGTATCACGGCACCGGCTCGAAGCCGTCGAACTACATCAGGACGCAGCTGCTACATGATGTCGTGGTTCAAACAGTACGCGCCAGGCCGGCGGTAAAGTCAGCAACACCGCGACAGCGCCTACGACCGATTTCCGCGGCAGGCGACCCATGCGATTCTTCATCTCGACGCTCGTTTGTGTGCGCACTGGCCGGGCTCTGCGCCGCTGGCCCGTGCGCCAGCCGCGCAGCGACCGTCTGCCGCTGACCGCGATCAGGCGCCGGGCGGCTGCTCGATCCCGAAGGCGGGCGCATCCTCACCAATCAGATCATCCTCGTCGAAGGCACGCGCATTCGCGACGTCGGGCCGAACGTCGCGATTCCCGCCGGCGCGCAGGTCATCGACCTGTCGCGCGATGACCGTGATGCCCGGGCTCGTCGACGCGCACAACCACCTCGCGCTCACCTACAAGCCCGAGCCCGAGAACAACGTCTACTACTACACCTACGTCCAGGACTCGACCGCGCTGCGCGCCATCCAGGCGGCGTCGAACGGGCATTCAGATGCTGGCGTCGGGCTTCACGATCGTGCGCGATCATGGGCAACAACGCGCAACTACGCCGACACCGCGCTGCGGCAGGCGATCGAGCAGGGATGGATTCCGGGGCCGACGATCATCAACTCCGGCATCATCATCGGCGGCATGGGCGGACAGTTCTTCCCGACGCCCGAGATGGCCAAGGACCACAACATCGTCTATCCCGGAGTATCTCGACGCCGACACGCCACGACGAGATCGTCAAGGCGGTGCGGCAGAACATCCTGTTCGGCGCGAAGGTGATCAAGATCTGCGTCGACTGCAAGCCGTACGGCTACACCGCCGACGAGATTCGCCTGTTCATCGCGCGAAGCCGCGAAGGCCGGGCTGAAGGTCGCGGGCCACGTGCAGACGCGCGGCTGGCGCGACGCAACGCGATCGACGGCGGGCATCTGGTCGATCGCGCACTCGGCAGCGCCCTCGACGACGAACTGCACAAGCTGATGGCGCAGAAGGGCATCTGGCGCGCCGGCACCGAGACGCCGATGGGGATCGCCGGCCACCCGGTGTCGCAGCAGGTCTATCGACCGGACGATCGCCGGCCTGAAGAACGCCTACGAGAACAAGGTGCCGCTGACGTTTTCGACCGACGCGGACTACTTCGTCGCCGGCAAGACGCGCGGCGAGTTGTGCCTCGAGTTCCTGAAGCCGTGGCGGGACGCCGGCATCCCAATGCCGACATCATCCGGGCGATCACCATCAACGGCTACCAGGTCGGCCGATATCGACAAGGCGCGCGGGCCGATCAAGGCCGGCTTCTTCGCCGACCTCATCGCCGTCCCGGGCAATCCGCTGGACGACGTGGAGCGCGCTGAAGAATGTGCAGTTCGTGATGAAGGACGGCCAGGTCTTCAAGAAGGACGGTGTGATGACGCCGGCGGCCTTCTTCCACGGCGGGCCGGTCAACGGCTGGAGAATTCGATGAACCAGAAGTGTGTGTGGCCATCAACGAGCAGATCAATTCGGAGTATTTCGCGTCGTATACCTATCTGGCGATGTCGGCATACTGCGAGCGGCAGAAGTTTCTTGGCGCGGCGAAGTGGCTGCAGATGCAGGCCGAAGAAGAGCAGCAGCACGGGATGAAGCTGTTCCACTTCGTGCTGGCGCGCGACGGCAGCGTCGAGGACTCGGCACCATCGAGCAAGCCCAAGTCGTCATGCGACTCGCTCCAGGCGGTGTTCGAGCAGGCGCTCACGGCACGAACAGAAGGTCACCAGCCAGATCAACAGGCTCTACGAGCTGTGTTTTTCCGAAAAGCGTTTGCCGAGATGACCGAGCTGCAGTGGTTCCTGACCGAGCAGGTCGAAGAGAGAAGGTCGCGCGCGAGATCGTCGCGAAGTTCAGGCTGGTCAAGAACGATCCGGCCGCGATTCTCGACCTCGATCGCGAACCGGCGTCCGCACCACCGCTAGATGAAATTGCGGAATGCGGATTGCGGAGTGCGGATTTCGGGGTTCGGGTTTCGGGTTTGGATTGGTTTCTAATACAGCGTTCGCCAATCCGCACTCCGCAATCCCCAATGTGAATGCTGCGAGTCATCACGTCTACGGCCGCGTCGGCACGACTCGACGCGGCGAAGGTCTTCCTCTCGGGACGTCCTCCTGCTGCTGAAGTTGTCGTCGTCGGCGCTCTCGCGGGGCGGCGGACGATCTGGTCAGGCGGTCGCGTCGCGGACCGGTGCCACCTTCGGGCTCTCGCGTTTCAGCCTGACCGAACTGGCGGCACGTGCCGCGGCCGAGCGCATGGCAGACGGGCACAGCGCCCCCGGTACGCAGGCCGGCGTCGAAGCGCTGGCGGCGCGCGCGGCGTTCGATGCCCGAACCGCCGGCGAACTCGACTACGCTTCAGCTCCGGTGTCGTCCTTTCCTGGTTTTCCGAGCGCTCGCCCGCACGCTTTACGAGCTCCGGCTGTCTGGCGTCGCCGCCGCGGCGATCGGCGCCTCGACGGGAGGGTGTGCGGCGATCTCGGGCGGTTGCTGAACACGCTTCGAGACGCGCTGTCCGCGGCGGCGGTCAGCGATCGGGCCGCGTTGTTCGCTCTCGCGGCGGAGGCCTGCCGCGCCAACCAGGTGCGATGGGCGCGGCTGCCGATCACTCCTGCTCGACGTGCCGCTCGATTCGCGCGCCGAACAGGACTTCGTCGCCGCGCTGGTGGCGGCGTCTCCGGAAGTGCTCGCCACCCTGCCCCACGACGACGCGTTCGCGCGCGATGCCTTGACCGCGCTCGGTGTCGAAGTTGAGACGCTTCCCGACCCGGCTCCTCCCGACTCGGATCTGGCCCACCTCCGGCGTTTCGTCTTCAGTGAGGCGCGGCCGGCGGAGCGCGAGCGCGCGGGCGATGTCCGACTGTTCTCGGCACCCGGCGAGGGCCGTGAAGCCGTCGAGATCGTCAGGCGCGCCCTCGACGAGGCCCAGCGCGGCGTGCCGTTCGATGAGATGGCGCGTCCTGCTGCGCGCGCCGAAGCAGTGCTCTCGGGCTGATCGAACATGCCTGCGCCCGCGCCGGCGTCCGGCGTATTTCGACCGCGGCACCGAACGTCCGGATCCGGCGGGAGCGCGCCTTCGTCGCGCTGCTGTCCTGCGCCGTCGAAGGACTGTCGGCCAAGCGCTTCGACGAGTACCTGTCCCCTGGGACAGGTGCCGCAGAGTTGGCGATGCGCCGCCCGGCGAAGTGGCCGTTCCGACCGACGACGCCGTGTCGTTCGTCGGCGGCCGCTTCGGCGCTGAAGGAATCTCGACGGAGAGCACCGCCGGCGCCGCCGGCGCTGGATTCTGACGACGAGGCGGTCGTGTCGGGCACGCTGCGGTCTCCCTGGAAGTGGGAAGAGCTGATCGTCGAATCGGCCGTCGTCGGCGGACGGACGCGGCTGGACGGGAAGGCGCGGTGGCGTCGTCGTCTCGACGGCCTCAAGGCGGACTACGAATACCGGATCCAACAGCTGGCCAGGGAAGAGCCCGAGTCGCCGCGGATGGGCCGCTACGCGCGCGACCTGCGCAACCTTTCGCACCTGCGGCAGTTCGCGCTGCCGATCGTCGATCGACTGGCCGAGTGGCCCGAACGCGCGACTTGGGGCGAGTGGCTCGATCGATTCGGAGCGATGGCGCGCAGGATGCGCGCTGCGACGGCCCCAGCGGGTGCTCAAGACACTGGCGGATCTGCGGCCGATGGCGGCGATCGGTCCCGTCTGCCCTGGAAGAGGCGGGCGACGTCCTCCACGATCGGCTGATCGACGCTCGATCGCGAACCGCCGTCGCGGCGCTACGGCCGTTTGTTCGTGGGCACGCCGCATCAGAGCGCGCAGGCAGGACGTTCCGCGTGGTCTTCGTGCCCGGCCTCGCCGAGCGCGTCGTGCGCGCAGCGCCGCGCGAGGACCGCTTGCTACTGGACGAAACTCGCCGGACGGTTACCGCGGCGCTCGTCACCCGCAGCGGCGGGCGTCAGGCCGAGCGGCTGCTGCTCAAGATGGCGATCGGCGCCGCCCGGGAGCGCGTGTTTACCTCTCGTATCCGCGGCTCGACGTCAGCGAGACGCGCGCGCGCTGCCGTCGTTCTACGCGCTCGACGTCGTTCGTGCCATCACCGGCAGGGTCCCCGATCATCGGCGTGCTCGCGTCAGGATGCAGCCGAGGAGGGCGGCGCCAACCTGGCCTGGCCGGCGCCGGCGACGCCGATCGCGCGATCGACGACCTCGAGCACGACCTGGCCGTCCTCAAGCCGCTGCTCGATGCCGCCGATCGAGCCAGCGTCGAGGCCACCGCCCACTACATGCTGGGTCTGAACGAGGCGCTCCGCCGCTCGGTGATCAGCCGCTGGTCGCGCGATCGCCGCGAATGGTCGACGAGCGACGGCGGATTCGAATCGCCCCGGGCACGCAGGCCGCGCTCGACGCCAACCGGCTGCACAAGCGCCCGTACTCGCTGTCGGCGCTGCAGCGCTTCGCGAGCTGTCCCTATCAGTTCCTGTTGGCGACGATCTACCGAGCTCGAGCCGTGGGACGAACCCAGAACGCCGCTGATGCGGATGGATCCGCCTGACGCGAGGCAGCCTGTTTCACAAGATCCAGGCGGACTTCTACCGCGCGATGGAGGCGCGCCGCGCGCTTGCCGATTGCCGCGGACCGGATTCACGATGCCACGAGACGCTGGACGAAGTGCTGCGCGTCGCGTCGGTGCCGAGTGCGCGGAGATGCTGGCGCCCGCGATCGAACGGGTGTGGCAGGACGAAATCGAGGAAATCCGTCGTGACCTCGGGATCTGGCTGCAGCGGATCGCCGCCGAGACCGACGCCGGCGCGTGGCAGCCAGAAATGCTTCTCGAGTTCAGTTTCGGCCTGAGCGACGAGGGACCGGGATCCAGCGCAGTCTGCCGGATCCGATCGTCGTCGACGGACGATTCATCCTGCGCGGTTCGGTCGGTCGATCTCATCGAGCACCCGCGCGGACCATGCGCGCTGCCGCGTGACCGACCACAGACGGGACGCAACCGATCGAACAAGGATCTGATCGTCGGCGGCGGCGGCACGCTGCAGCCGGTGCTCTACGCGTGGCGATCGAGGCAGGGACTGGGCCAGGCCGGTCGTCGAAGGCCGCTTGTTCTACGCCACGACCGCCGGCGGATGCGCGCGAACACCGCATCGACATCACCGATTACGCGGCGTCAGGGGATCGAGGTGCTGCAGATCATCGACCGCGCCGTCGAGGGCCGGCTTCCTCGCGCCGGCGCCGGCAGGCCTGCACCTGGTGCGACTTCCGTCCAGTGTGCGGTCCGCGCGAAGAGCAGCGCGACGCCGCACCAAGACCGCCGATCGCCTGGCCGACCTGCTGGCCGTTGCGGAGCATGCGATGATCGCCAGAGTCCTCGACTTTCCCGGCGCGGCTCCGCTCCGGACGACGATGCTCGGAGAGCCATTCGCGACGACCTCGACGCGACCCTGGTCGTCAGGCCGCGGCCGGAACCGGCAAGACGACGGAGCTGGTCAACCGGATTCTGCGCGTGCTGGAGACGGGGCGCGCCGACGATGGAGCACGATCGTCGGCGGTCACCTTCACCGAGAAGGCTGCCGGCGAGCTGAAACTGCGGCTGCGCGAAGCGCTCGAGAGATCGGCGCGGCCGGGCGGCGGACGCGACGGTCCGGGACGCCTCGACAACGCGCTGGCGAAGCTGGAGGAAGCGCACGTCAACACCATCCACGGCTTCTGCGCCGAGCTGATTGCGCGAACGTCCCGGTCGAGGCGTCCGTCGATCCGTTGTTCGCGGTGCTCACCGGACCGCAGGCGGACCAGCCTCTACGCGCGCGCGTTTCGGGCCTGGCTTCAGGAGGCGCTCAGGCAAATCCGCCCGACGGCGTGCGCCGCGCGCTGCGGCCGGACAAGCGCGGCTGCGTTTCGGCGGCGCGGCGAGGCGGACGGTCCGGTCGATCGCCTGCGCCGCGCCGGCCGGCGCGCTCGCGGAATGGCGCGAGTTCCCGGCGCCGTGGCGCCGCCCGCGCTTCGATCGGCGACGGTGAAATCGGCAGCCTGACTCGAATCCGCTGCACCGGCTCGCGGACCTCAGCGAAGCGCCGCTCTCCGATCGCGACAACCTTGCTCCTGGACACGGACGCGGTGCGCCGCCTCAGCCGGCAGATCAAGCTCCGAGGAATCGTTCGGCCAGCGTCGATCTCGACGGCTGGGAGGCAGCGGCTCGTCGATCTGGCCGCGACCAGGTCTGTCGCGCACGCGCAAGGGCAGCGGCTGCAATTCGGGTAGCGCACGGCACGCCGCACCGAGGTGCTCTCCGTCGCGCGACGCGCTCTTCGCTGACGCTGCAGCAGTTTCAAGCCGAACGCGGACGCCGACCTGGCCGCCGCGCGCTGCAGCAGGAGCTGGCGGAGCGCGACAGCCCGCTATCAGGAACTGAAATCGCGCGTCGCCGGCGTCGCTCGACTTCAGCGATCTGCCTGGCGAAGGCGCGGGACCTGCATCAAGCCGAACCGCGACGTCCGCCGGCATCTGCAGCGCGCGTTCGACGCGCGATCTTCGTCGACGAATTCAGGACACCGATCCGATTCAGGCCGAGATCCTGCTGACATCGCCGGCGGCGTCAGCCGGCAAGCTGTTCATCGTCGGCGATCCGAAGCAGGCGATCTACCGGTTTCGCGGGGCGGACGTCGAGCACCTACTGGCGCGTGCAGCGAGGCAGCTCGCCGAGCAGCGGCGGGCGCGACGCTCCAGCTGACGACCAGCTACCGCAGCGTGCCCGGCGATTCAGCGGTTCGTGAACGCGGCGTTCGACGCGCGCACATGACCGACGAATCCGACCGACGCTGCAGGCGGGCTACGTGCCGCTCTCGCCGCACCGGCCCGGACGGTCGCGGACCAGCCGGCGATCGTCGCGCTGCCGGTGCCGAAGCCGTACGGGCGGAGCGGCCGCTCCGAAGGCGTCGGCGACGGCGATCGAAGAATCGCTGCCCGACGCGATCGGCGCGTTCATCGCGCTGGCTGTCAGACCCGGAGCGGCTGGACGGTCAGCCGAGCGCGGCGCGGACGGACTGCCGATGCGCGGTGCCGCTCGAGGCCAGGCACGTCGTGCGATCCTGTTCCGCCGGTTCGTCAGCTTCGGCGAGGACGTGACGCGGCCCTACGTCGACGCGCATCGAGGCGCGCGGCATCCCGCACCTGCTGGTCGGCGGCAAGTCGTTTCACGGCCGCGAGGAGGTCGGAGACGATTCGCGCGGCGCTCGCCGCCATCGAGTGGCCGGACGACGAGCTGTCGGTGTTCGCCACGCTGCAGCGGATCCGCTGTTCGCGATCGACGACGAGCACCTGTTCGAGTTCCAGGCACGCTTCGGCACGTTCCACCCGTTCCGCATTCCGCCGGAGCTCGGCGGCAACTCAGCGGCAGGAGCTCGGCGCTGACCGCCGAGCCCACCGCGCACCTGATGCCGATCGCCGAGGCGCTGCGGCTGCTCGCAGCAGCTGCACCGGCGGCGCAACTACCGTCCGGTCGCCGACACGATCGGCCGATTGCTGCTCGGACGACGCGCGCGCACGTCGGCTTCATCCTTCGGCCTGCCGGCGAGCAGGCGCTCGCCAACGTCCTGCACATCGCCGAGCTCGCGCGGCAGTACGAGGCCGGCGGCGGCATCTCGTTCCGCGGATTCATCGACGAGCTGCAGCGGCGGCCGCGTCGACCGACACCGCCGAGGCGCCGATCCTCGAAGGAGGGCAGCGACGGCGTGCGCCTGATGACCGTGCACAAGGCGAAGGGCTCGAGTTTCCCGGTCGTCATTCTCGCGGACCTCACCTGCCGCATGCAGCCGCAACGACGCCAGCCGCTATCTCGATCGCGGCGCGAAGTCTCTGCGCCGTCCGGCTGAGCGGATGGGCGCCGCACGAGCTGCACGACCACGAGGCCGAGGAAGTCGCGCGCGATCAGGCCGGAGGGCATCCGCCTCGCCTACGTCGCCGCCACGCGCGCGCGCGACCTGCTCGTCGTGCCGGCCGTCGGCGACGAGCCGTGGCGAGGGTGGCTGGCTCGAGTCCGCTCAATCGCGCGCTCTATCCGCCGCTCGACTCGGCGCCGCGACTGCGCCGCGCGGCCCCAGGTGCCCGGCGTTCAAGTCGACGCGACACCGTCCTCGGCGCGGCCGAACGACGAGACCGCGAGTCTCTCAACCGTTTCCCCTGGGCAGCACACGTTCGTCGGCGGCTATTCAGTGCGTGTGGTGGGATCCCGGCGCTCGACCTCGAGCTAAGAAGGCGCCTTTTGGCGTCAGGCGCGAGTGATCTGATCGTCAAGGACGTGCCAGGCACATCGTCGCGGACGGACGAGGCGCCTACGACCGGTGGGTGATGGCGCGGGGCGACGCCCGCGAATCGGGATCGCGGCCGTCGTTTCTGGTCCAGACGGTGCGCGAGCCGCCGAGGCCGTCAGCCTGCACCTCCCGGAAATCGGATTGTCGACGTGCGGGACCCGACGGAAGACGCCCGCTCCGGCGAGGCTCGGCTTCCGGGCTGCTGGTGCACGAGCTGCTGGCACGTGCGCCGTTCGACGCGACGGCGGAATCCTGATCAACCTCGCGGCCCAGGCGCGTCTCCTGGAACTCGCGGACGACGACGCGCGCGCGGCGGCCGCCGTCGCCAACCGCGTAAACTTTCGCACGATCTGATGAAGCGGGCGCAGGCGGCGAACGCCGTGGCAGTGTCGCCGCGAGACTCCGGTGACGCTTCGCCACGAGGATGGACGACTCGTCGAGGCACCGTCGATCTGGCGTTCGAGGAGTCGGGCCGCTGGACGATCGTCGACTTCAGGGCCGATCGCGAGCTGGTCGCGCGAACGCCCGCCTACCTTCGCCAGGTGCAGCTCTACGCTGACGCGGTCGCGGCCGCCACCGGCGCGCCGGCGGATGCGGTGATTCTGCAGGTTTGAACCAGTCTGGAGCGCGAGGCTTCAGCCGAGCGTTCGGGCTCCGACGCTAGCCGTTTGGCTTTCCCAGGACCGCCAGCAGCGACAGCGGATCCACGCGCGCCCCGTTCGTGCGGACCGCCCAGTGCAGATGGGCGCCGGTCACCCGTCCGGTTGCGCCAACCCGTCCGACCAGCGCTCCGTTCTCGATCGATTCGCCTTCCGAACGTCGAAGGTCGAGAGATTGCGCCAGCATCGAGAACAACCCAGGCCGTGGTCGATCACGACCGTATTGCCCGAGTAGTAGAGGTCGCGCGCGACCACCACGCGCCAGCGTTCGGCGCCCGCACCGTCGTTCCGGCTGGTGACAGGAAGTCGGCGCCGCCGTGGGCGTTGCGCGGCAGGCCGTTTGAAAATACTGCGGGTGCCGAATGCGCTGTTGGCTGCGTCCTGAACGGGGCGGGTGAAGGGCGATACCCAGAGCCGTTCGCTCGCCGACGACTCCAGGTGCGTGCCAGCAGCTTCGCGTCGGCTTCGTACGCGCCTCGGCCGACGGCGGCGGCGTGACGAAGGCGGGATCGACGGTCAGCCGCCGGGTGCGGAACGTCTGGGACTGACGATCAGTTCGCGAGCCGCGTGCGCACCGCCGGCATCGACGGTAATCGCATGCGTTCCCGGCGACGTCGAGATCGATGCCGACGAGCGCCTGCCACTTGCCGTCGCCGACGGCAAACGAGTTGAACACGGCGCGATTGAAGGCGCAGATGGCAGAAGCGCGGTGGCGTTCGCGCCGGCGCGTCGATCGACGAGGACCACGAGACTCGCCGGGCTGGACGCTCCGCGCCTCGACATCGATGGTCAGCGTCCCTCGCGCCTCGCGATGGCCAGGCGTCGCGGCCGCCTGTCGATCCATCGTCGCTCGAGGATGGCTGCGCCGCCGTAGAGCAGGCACAGCCAGGCAGCGCCGACGGTCAGGCGTCTTCCACGTCTCCGCGACCCGCTCCTTGCCGAAACTATGCTGCGACACCTGGCTGACGCAGACGGGCCCGCCCGTTTGTAGACGTTTCGCGCCGCGGTCAGCTCCGCTTGCGTCCAGAGCGTCATCTTGCGGTATCCCGCCCGGCGCGCGAAGCGGAGGCATTCACCGACGAGGCGGTGGCCGGGCCGAGGCCGCGCGCCGACGGCTCGACCAGCAGCTGGCGAAGCTTCGCCACCTGGCGGCTCTTTCGTGCGACGAACACCGATCCGATGATCTCGCCGTCGCGCTCCGCGATCCAGCAGCGCTCGGCGGCGGCGTCAGAAGTGGTCGATGAAATCGGCGACGATGCGCGCGACCAGGGCTTCGAACTGAGCGGTGTAGCCCACTCTTTCGCGTAGAGGGCGCCGTGGCGGGTGCACGACCCAGCCCACATCGTCTGCGCCCGGCCGGTGCCGCCGCAGCCGAGATCCGTACTGCGCGGCCGGTGACGGCACCGGCGCGCCGAGCAGGCGATCGCTCGATGTCACGCATGGCGGCGAGAGCACGTTCCGCTATGCGCCGGCGGCGGGCGGCCGAGCATGTCTGGCATCTCCCGGCGTGCCCGCGCGTCGAGCGGCGCAGAACGCCCACCTGCGGCCGGCCGCCAGCGTCAGCTGCCAGCTACGCTCCGCCGGCCGTCGTCGCTGGCCGGCGACCGCGCGATCAGGCGCATGCCCTCGAACCGGCGCAGGATGCGGCTGAGATAACCGGCGTCCACACCCAGCTCGCGCCCGAGGTCGGTCGCGGTCGCGTGCCGCCGGTGCGCCAGTTCGTAGAGCACGCTGCATTTCGTCAGCGGGGCCAGGGGCTGTCGAGCAGGTGATCGCCGAGCACGCCGATGCGGCGAGGTGTAGAAAGCGGTTGAAGCCGCGCACCGAGTCCACGTGGGACGACGGGATGGCCATGATGGCCTGACATTGTCGGCGATTAGTTGACTCAGTCAAGTATCTGGGCCAGCCCGGCCGCTAGCGGATGTAGCCGTGCCGGGCGCTGACCGGTAACCCGGTGGCGCGGACGCGGATGCTGTGCATGGAAATTTGCCGTCGGTCGGATGGGTGGAGTAGTAGCCGAGCGCGTGCTGGCTGTTGAGAACCTCGGCGATCCGGGTGGTGGCTTCCGCGCCTGCAGATCCTCGGAGCTGCGCGCGACCTCGGTGCGAAGCCGCCGCTCTCCACGCGGTGAGGTCGCGCAGCAGCGTCTCGACGTTGACGCGGGTGTTGATCGCCTGCCGATCCGGCGGAGTCGATCGCCTGATCGCACGCAAGACCCGGAGAACGCGTCGCTGCGCAGAAGCGCCGACCGGACGTCTGCAGCGCATGGTCGCGTTGCTTGCCGTATCGGCGCCGCTCGGGAGATGACGAGGACGGCGGCGCGCTGCGGACCGCTTCGCCATCAGCGGCAGCGAAGATCCCAGGATGGTGTCGTAAGATCGCGGTGCCGCCCGAGGGGCTGGACCCCGGCCAGGGCCCGCTGCCTGCACGTCTTCTTCGGCCTGGGTCCACCCGGTGAGCGGCCGCGGCCGATGGTTGAACGCGAAGACAGAAGGAGGAACTCGTCGGACGGATCGAGCAGATCGGAGAGGAAACGACTCGATCGGCGGCGCGCGCGCGTCCTTGATGCGCTTGCCGAACATGCTGTCGCTGACGTCGAGACAACAGGCCGAGGCCGACCGGGACGCGCGTTCATTGGTGAACTGCGCGACGGTCTGGCGCTCACCGCCGTCTTCGCGGCGAAGACCTCGAACGCTTCACGCGCGGAAGTCCCGTGACCAGGTGGCCTTCGGCGTCGAAGTGACGGTGGCGGTGATGCTGGTGAACCGACGCTCGACTTGAAGGGGACGCGCAGTCACAGAATCGCCTGCTGCCGGGCGGCATCGCTGAACCGACCGGCCGCCGCCGAGCGACACACCGAGATCGCGAAGGAGGCGGCGAAGCGCGTCGAGGCTGCGCGCGCACGGTGACATCCTACCGCACGTTGCCGTACAGCCCCCTCGCCGACGACGACCGCCCATTCGCAGACGCGCCAGGAGGTGACCAGGCCGCTTCGTGACATAGGGATCGTGTCGCGAACGCCTCGACTTCCGATGCCGTCTCGGTGCGGAACACGAGCAGCGCCCCGCCGTCGGGCTTGAGCGAGCCGGCCAGCACCAGGCGTCCCTCACGATAGGCCGCGTCAATCAGCCCGAGGTGCTGGGGCCGGTAGGGCAGCCGCCGCTCGACGAAGTCGCCGACCGTGTCGTAGAACAGCGCGAAGTAAGGCATGGGCTTAGGATACTGGAGCTGGCTGCAGGCTTCGGGCGTAGACGACACCGGAGCGCGAAGGCTTCAGCCGAGCGCATCATGAGAGAGAATCCACCGTGATTGCCCGAGTCTGGTCCGGCACTACCAGGCCGCCGATGGCCGATCGCTATTTGACGCACCTTCGCGAACGCACGTTTCCCGCGCTGACGGCGATCGCGGGTCACCGCGGCGCCGCGTCCTGCGCCGCGACGGACGCTCGGAGGCTGGCAGTTCACGGTGATCACCCGTGGGACTCGATCGCCGCGATCCGATCGCTTGCCGGGCCCGACGCCGAGGCGCCGTCGTGCCGCCCGAAGCGCTCGCGCGCTCCTGGACACGCACGACGAACGCGCCGTGCACTGGGACGTCGCGCTTGACAATTCAGCGACGCAGGGCGCTAAATAAGGCGATGTCACGCTGGCGCCGTGTTGTTGCTCGTGTTGTCCGGCCGGATTGCCTCCGGCCCGCGCCGCGCGTCTACGAGGTTCGGTCCCTGACAATACCCGGTTCGAACCAGTTCACCAGCCGACAAGGGCTCGGGAGGCGTCACGCCAACCGGGCCCTTTCGTTTTTCTGGAGCATGAGATGACAAGACGTATCGTGTCGCTGTCGGCCGTGTTCGCGGTGGCTGCGCTCGTCAGTGTCGCGTCGCAGTCCGCCGCACAAACCTCGCCGGCCGGACTGTGGGATGCGACGGTGGTGGTCAATACCGCGCCGGCCGGCGCCGATCCGGTCCGCATGGACATTCCGTTCCGGTTCGAGATCGTCTGCGCCGGACCTTCCTGCGCTTCGCCGAAGGGGTCGCTTCTTCAACGGCGACGACAAGGTCACCTCCACGACCGGCCAGTTCGCCGGCAGTGCGCTGATCCTCAGCTTCGACGAATACGGGACGAAGCTCGAGGCGCGTCGTTCAAGGACGGCAAGCTCGAGGGCGCAGTACGCGCGGCACGCGCGGCGCGCATCATCCGTTCAGGCCAAGCGCTTCGTCGCGGTCGACATCGGCGATCGCAACATTCCCTCGATCGCGGGGCTGTGGAACATTCAGGTCAGAGAGCTCGAAAGGCGAGGCGGCCTGGCAGCTGATCGTCCGTCAGTCCGGCGCGGAGGTGTCCGCGGCGATTCTGCGAATCGACGGCGACACCGGCACGCCTGACCGGCGCCTATCGCGACGGCGCATTCGTTGCTCAGTCATTTTTCCGGAGCCCGGCCGCTGCGCCATCCGAGCTGACGCCGGACGGCGGACGGCACGCTGGCGCGTCGTCCAGAATCGCGAAGCGGCGCTGACCGCGCTGCGCGCCGACCAGGCGCGCTCGCCAGAGGCCTGCCTCCAGCCGAGCGATCCATCGCGGTTCACGAGCGTCAAGGATCCGAGCGAGCCGCTGCGATTCAGCTTCCCCGACCTCGAGGGTCACCAGGTCGCCAACACCGATCCCCGCTTCCGGAACAAAGTCGTCATCGTCAGCATCTCAGGCAGCTGGTGCCCCAACTGCTGCCATGACGAAGCGCCGTTTCTCGTGGAGCTGTGCAGAAGCCTAAGTCCGCGGCCTCGAGGATCGTGAGCCTGTCATTCGAGGAAGAAGCGCAGTTGAAGAACCCGGTGCGCCTGCGGGCGTTCATGAAGCGATACGGCGTCGACTACACCGTGCTCGCTGCCCGGCGAGCCCAAGGAACTGCAACGACAAGATGCCCCAGGGCGTGAACCTCAACTCGTTCCCGACGACTTTCTTCCTGGGCCGCGACGGGCGAGTGCGCAGCGCGCACGCGGGCTTCCCGAGCAAAGGCGAGCGGGAAGTTCCATGGGAAGCCACGGAAGAAATCACGGCGCTCGTCGAGAGGCTCTCGCCGAGCTCGCGCGCGACGAACAATCAGGCCTTCTGATCCACCCGTCCAGTCACATCGGGCGGTCCACCTGGGCCGGCGTCGTGCGCGCCGCCGCCGCCGGGTGCGATCGGGCTGCGGCATTACAGCGTGAGGCTTCCCCGACCGGGCGGCGCTCGACGTGCCCGCCGGCGTCTTGGCGCCGCCGGCATACCAGTTGAGGCCGATGGCGAGGCCATGCTCGTGAAGGACCCATCCTCGAACGCTATACTCTTCGAGTTTTGAGCGCCGATGCTCCCGATGCGCGTTCAGCTGTTTCACACGTGTCGTGAACGACTTCGACCGAGGTCGCGTTCGCGGCCGTGCGCGTGCTCGAACACCTCGGCATCGAAGTCAGGTTCCGCTCGACCAGACCTGTTGCGGACAACCGGCCTACAACGCCGGGTTTCAACAAGAGCGCGCGCCGTCGCCAGTCATACGCTGCGGGTCCTCGACGCGACGACCGATCCGATCGTCATTCCGTCGGGGTCCTGTGCCGACATGATCGTCCATCAGTACGCTGGTGCTGTTCGAGGACGACGCGCCGATGCCTCGAGCTCGCCAGACGGGTGGCGTCGCGGTGCCGCGAGTTCCAGTCAGTTTCTCGCCGAAGTGGCGCCCCCACGGCGTCGGCGGTCAGCTGGGCGGCCCGGGTCGCGTTTCATCCGTCGTGCCACCTGCTTCGGGGCCTGGGGGTGAAAGAGCCGCCGCTCGCGCGCGCTTCAGCGGAGTGAGCCGGCGTCAGAGCGAGGCGAGCGTCCACGAACAGGAGGAATGCTGCGGCTTCGGCGGTCTGTTCTCGATCAAGAACGCGGAAATTTCACTCCGGCATGCTGGACCGCAAGCTCGCCAACCTCACTCGCCGCCGGCGCCGACCGCGTGGTCAGCTGCGACCTCGGCTGCCTGCTCCATATCGGCGGCGGGTTGCACCGGCGCGGATCGCCGATGCGCGTCCAGCATCTGGCGCGGCTGCTCGACGAGTCGATCAACCCGGCCGCGGCCCCGAGGCGTGAGCGGTGATGATTTCGTGGCGTCAGGAGTTGCGTCGCGCGATCCGCGGATTTCTGCGCACGCCGGCATTCACCGCGGCGGCGGTTCTGTCGATCGCGATCGGCGTCGGCGCCAACACCGCGATCTTCAGCGTCGCCAGCGCGCTGCTGCTGCACCCGCTGCCGTACCAGCGACGCCGATCGCCTGGTCGATCCTCTGGAACCGATCGCCCGGGCTCGGCATCGCCGAAGACTGGTTCTCGACCGCGCAGTATTTCGACATCAAGAACGGGCATCGCGGGTTCGAGGAGGTCGCGATCGCGATCGGCGGCAACTACAACCTGACCGGCGACGGCGAGCCCGAGCGCGATCGGCACGATGCGCGTCTCGTCGAACCTGCTGCCGATGCTCGGGCGGCCGCGCCGGCGCTCGGCCGGCTGTTCACCGCCGACGAGGACAGACCGGGTCTGGCCGGAACCGTGATGCTCCGCCACGGCACCTGGATGCGCCGCTACGGCAGCGATCCGGTCGGTGATCGGCCGGCTCGATCACGCTTGAACGGCCAGCCGCTACCAGATCGTCGGCGTGCTCGCCGCGTCGTTCTCGCTGCCGCGGGAGGTGATGCCGACGCTCGGCGGCGCCGAGGACGCCGAGGTCGTGCTGCCGCTGCCGCTCGACGCCGACGCGGTCGCCGACCGCAACCGCGAGGACTACAACATCGTCGGCAAGCTGAAGCCGCGGCGTGACGGCTGGCGGCCGCGCAGGCCGAGATGGACGCGCATCACCGCACGGCTTCGCCGCGAGCATCCCGGACTTCTATCCGCCGAACGGCGGCCTGACCTTCGGCATCGTGCCGCTGCAGGAGCAGGTGGTCGGCGACGTCCGGCGTGCCGTCGTCGTGCTGATCGGCGTCGGTCGGGCTTCGTCCTGCTGATCGCGTGCGCGAACGTTGCCAATCTCCAGCTCGCCCGCGCGCTCGGCCGTCAGAAGGAGATTCGCCGTTCGCGCCGCGTTGGGCGCCAGGCGAGGGCGGCTGCGTGCGCCAGGTGCGTCGGCGAAGCGTGCTGCTGGCGATGGCCGGCGGCGCGCTCGGTGTGGTCGTCGCGGCGATAGCGCTCGAGTTGATTCGCGTGCTCGGGGCGCAGGCGTGCCGCGGCTGTCGGAGGTCGCCATCAACGGCGAGGTTCTGCTGTTCACGCTGGCGCGTCGGTCGCGTCCGGCGTGCTGTTCGGCCTGGCGCCGGCGCTGCGCGTCGGCGGACTCGACGTCAACGACGGCCTCAAGGACAGCGGCCGCACGTGCGTCGGTCGGCGGCTCGCTCTGGGGCCGTGGCGACGGCGGCGCGGCGTCTGCTCGTCGCCAGCGAGAGCTGGCGCTGACCGTCGATGCTGCTGGTCGGTGCGGGGCTGCTGATTCGCAGCTTCACCCAGCTGCAGCAGCGTCTGGCCCGGCTTCGAATCGCGCCAGGTGCTGACGCTTCGAGCTGCGCTCAACGGGCCGCCGCTACGCCGAGGCGAGTGCGGCGGTCGATCACCTATCGCGAGATGCTCGGAACGGATCGGCGCCATGCCGGGTGTCGCCTCCGGTCGGCTCCGTTTCGGCGCTGCCGCTCAGCCAGATGTTCGCGTGGGGACCTGATGACGCGTCGAGGGCCGCACGCCTCCGGCTCAGGCGAGGCGTTCATCAACGCCGACGTGCGCACCGTCGCGGGGCGCTATTTCGACGCGCTCCAGCATTCCCGCTCGTGGCCGGACGCGCTGTTCGACGAGCACGACGTCAAAGTCGGGCCAGCCGGTCGTCGTCGTAGACGGCTTCATGGCCGATCAGTTGTGGCCGAACCAGTCGGCGCTGGGCAAGCGCCTGCAGTTCGGCGGCGCCGGATCGACCTCGCCCTGGCTGACCGTCGCTCGGCGTGGTCGGACGGGTCAAGCGATTACGCTGGACGCCGATTCCACGCATCGCGATGCAAACTTCGCGCACGCGCAGTTCCCGGTGCGTGCGATGAACGTTGCCGTTCGGACCAGCGGCGATCCAACCGGCGTTGCGACGGCCATCCAGGGCGCGCTGCGCGAAGTCGATCCCGATCTCCCGCGTCTACCGGCTGCTCACGATGGACGCGAGGGGTCAGCGAATCACTGGCGCGGCGCCGCTTCGCGATGTCGCTGCTCACCGTCTTCGCCGCCTTGCGCTCGGCCTGGCGATCGTCGGCGTTTACGGCGTCATGGCGTATCTCGTCAGCCAGGGGCGCCGGGAGACCGGCATCCGCCTCGCGCTCGGGGCATCGCCACGGACGATTCTCGGTCTGGTCATGCGTCGCGGGCTCGCGGTTGCGCTGGTAGGGCTCGGCGTCGGGATGATTGGGGCGGTTGCCCTGACCAGGTTCATGGAAGGGCTGCTCTTTGGCGTCCGGCCCCACGATCCCCTCACGTTCATCGCCATTCCCATGGTTCTGGGTCTGACCACGGTCGCCGCCGTCTACGCCCCGCTCGACGCGCCGCAGCCATCGACCCGCTGACCACGCTCCGGGCTGAATAAGCGAAGCCGGCGAACCGTCGCTAAATGTTACATTTATTGACATTTAGCGACGACAAAGCTACCTAACTTTTCGCGCCGTCGGCCCCTATACTTTCCATGTATCGCCTTCGTGTGTTCGTGACCGGGGAGAATGAGGAAGTTCGCGTATGCGGTTGCGGCCATGGCGGTTCTGGGCGTCGTTGCTGCCGCCGATCGGTCCGCCACGTCTCAAGCCGGCAGCCGCGCCTTCGGCGCCGAAGCCCGCTGCCGTCAAGATGGCGCCAGCCCACGCCGCGGCCAAGCCCGCCGCGTGAGCCGGGCAGCTGGTCGATTCGCAGAATCAGCCTCGCTCGGTCAGCGCTGCAAGCGACCTGCACCAGCGAGCGGGGCAAGGCTGGGCCGGCCAGTTGCCGTCTCGCCGGTTTCTGACGCCGCCAAGATCGACAAGAACACCCGACGTCGCCGAGAAGATGATCCCGCAAGCTGCGCGCGGGCATGATGCCGCCGCCCGGCGCGCGGCGTCCTGACGCGGCCACCGTCGGCCAGTCGTTCGTCGACGCGCTCGAGACGCAGGATCGACGGCGCCGCGGCGCTGAGTCCGAATCCGGGCTGGCGCCCGTTCCAGCGGCTCAACCGCGCCGGAGTACGCAGCGCGCGGTGCGCGACCTGCTCGGCATCGACGTCGACGTCACCGCATTCCTGCCGCCCGACACGATCAGCGGCGGCTGCGACAACGTCTCCGACGTCCAGAACTTCTCGCCGACGCTGATGGAAGGCTACCTGCGCGCGGCGAGCCAGATCAGCCGCCCGGCGGTCGGCGACCGCAACGCCAGCCCGACCTCGGTGACCTACAAGATCGGACGCACCGCGCTCGACAGATGCGCCACGTCGAGGGCGCGCCGATGGGCACGCGCGGCGGCACCGTCGGTCGTGCACGTCTTTCCGGCCGACGGCGAGTACGTCGTCAAGATGTCGATGCACAACGAGCCGCTCGGCGGCATCTCACGGCCGCTACTCACGATGTCTGACGATGGACATCAAGGAGCAGGTCGAGGTCTCGGTCAACGGCGAGCGCGCGGTCGCTGCTCGACGTCAACCACGTCGGATGAGCGAGACCGACTTCGGCCAGAACGGCCGCGAACGGTCTCGAGCCAGACGCCGCCGATCCACATCATCGGCCGGACCGCAGCGAGTGTCGGCGGCGTTCATCCAGCGGCTTCGACGGCCCGGTCGACGACCTGATCGCGCCGCTCGAAGAACGCGCTGGCCGACGTCAACATCAGCTACGGCGTCACCGCGCTGCCGCACATGCGCGACATGGCCGTCATCGGCCCGTCGCTCGGTCACCGGCGTCTCCGAAACGGTGAGCCGCCGGACGCCTCTTCATCTGCCGTCCGACTCGACCAGGCGCAGGAAGAAGAGACATGCGCGCGCGCGAGCATCGTCAAGCGCCTCACGGCGCAGGCGTATCGCGGCAGTCGGCGGTGCCGGACGACATTCAGGACGCGCTCGCAGTTCTACGCGCCGCGGCCGCAAGTCCGGCGACTTCGAGAGCGGCGTCCGCCTGCGCGCGTGCAGTCGATTCTGGTCAGCCCGCGCTTCCTCTTCCGGCCTCGAGCAGAGCGCCGCCGGCGCAGACCGTGAAGAGCGCCGTCGGGCACGTATCGCGATCAGCGATCAGGAACTCGCCTCGCGCCTGTCGTTCTTCCTCTGGGATCACGGTGCCCGATGCGCGAGCTGATCAAGGCCGCGGCGTCGGGATCGCTGCGACACGCCGACCGGCGTCGAGAAGCAGGTGCGCCGGATGCTCGCCGACACGTGCGGCCGAGGCGCTGTCCACGCCGCTTTGCCGGCCAGTGGCTGCGGCTGCAGGACCTCGAGAAGATGACCCCCGACTATCTGCTCTTTCCGCAGTACGACGACACGCTGGCGCAGGCGATGATTCGCGAGACCGAGCTGTTCTTCGACAGCCTGGTGCGTGAAGATCGGCAACGTCCTCGAGCTGATCACCGCCGACTACACCTTCGTCAACGAGCGCCTCGCGAAGTCATTACGGCATCGCCAGCGTCACCGGTAATCATGTTCCGCCGCGTCCAGTTGTCCGAGTGACCGCCGCGGCATCCTCGGCCAGGGCAGCATCCTGGTGTCGACCTCGGTCGCCGATCGCACTCGCCGGTGCTGCCGCGGCAAGTGGGTGATGGACGTCCTGCTCCGGACGCCGCCGCCGCCGCCACCGCCGCCCGACGTGCCGGCGCTCGACGACGCAGTGAAGGCGGACGAAGGCGCATGATGCTCTCCACCGCGTCAGCGCATGGAGCAGCACCGCAAGAATCCGACGCCGCAACGCCTGCCATCGTTTCATCGATCCGCTCGGCCTCTCGCTCGAGAATTTCGACGCGACCGGCGCCTGGCGCATCAAGGACAACGAGGTCGCCGTCGACGTGGTCGGCGATCTTTACGACGGCACCAAGATCAACGGTCCGGCGGGTCTGCGCGCAGGCGCTGCTCCGGCATCAGGACATGTGTGCTGCGCAGCTCGCTCGGCGAACCTGATGACCTGCGATCGGCCGCCGCGTCGAGTACGCCGACATGCCGACGGTCCGGGCCATCGTGCGTGACGCGGCGAAGGACGATCAACAAGATGTCGGCGTTCGTGCTCGGCGTGGTCAACAGCCCGGCGTTCCGGATGGCGAAAGCTGAAGCACCGGCGAAGGCGCTCACCGCCGACGCGGTGTCGCGATAACGGCACACAAGGGAGAGTCCGATGTTCCTGACGCAGAAGCACCTGTCGCGCCGCACCGTCCTCAAGGGCATGGGCGTGACGATGGCGCTGCCGTTCCTCGAGGCGATGGTTCCGGCGCGCAGCGCGTTTGGCGCGACAAAGCAATACGTAACG